>Ga0247781_1000238_pt1 | contig 16292 bp, 10 predicted proteins | sample UWRJL184509B5_FD_179922 | JGI IMG/M metagenome (GOLD analysis project Ga0247781, IMG submission 179922) | Plant litter microbial communities from Arlington Agricultural Research Station in Wisconsin, United States - UWRJ-L184-509B-5 | ecosystem: Environmental > Terrestrial > Plant litter >...
GTCCGCGCGCAGCAGCCGGCCGATCTCGGTCCGGTCCGCCTTGCCGGTCGCGCCGATCGGCAGGGTCGTCAGGGTCAGCCAGCGAGCCGGAACCATGTATGCGGGCAGCCGTACGGCCAGCCGTGCGGACAGCAGCGCGGGCAGGTCGGCGGCGGCGACGTCCAGGCCGGGAAGCGGGAGTACGGCACCGACCAGTTCCGCCTCGGCGCCCTCGCCTGCCTTGTCGACGAAGGCCGCGTCGGCCAGCCCGGTGTCGACCGCGGCCCGCTCGATCTCCTCCGGCTCTATCCGGAAGCCGCGGAGCTTGACCTGCCGATCGCGGCGGCCGAGCATCTCCAGCGCGTCGCCGGCCACGACCTTGGCGAGGTCGCCGGTGCGGTAGACGCGTTCACCCGTGCGGGGCTCGGTGACAAAACGGTCGGCGGTGAGCTCCGGGCGGTGCAGATAGCCCAGCGCCACCCCCGGTCCGCCGATGCACAGCTCCCCGGAGGTCCCCGGCGGCACCCGGTTCAGGGCGTCGTCGAGAACGTAGAGGGTGGTCTCCTGCAGCGGGTAGCCGATCGGGACCCGGTCGCGCCCGGCGAGGCTCTCCGCGGTGCAGTGGAAGTACGCCGCGAAGGCCGTCGCCTCGGTCGGGCCGTAGCCGTTGACCAGCCGGCCGGGCGGTCCCTCGGCGAGGACCCGCAGGGTGGCGCTCAGCTCCATCTGCTCTCCTCCGACGACGAGGTTGCGCAGCGTGCCGAAGGCGGCGGGTCGTTCGCGGGCGACGGTGTGGAACAGGGAGGTCGTCAGGAACATCGTGGTGATGCGCTCGTCGCGCAGCAATGCCACCCAATCGTCCATGCTCATGTCGGTGACCAGCGGGAACGGCACGATGGTGGCACCGGCGGCGAGCGTCGACCAGATCTCGCAGGTGGTCACGTCGAACGCCGGGTTGCAGGTGTTCGCCACCCGGTCACCGGCCTGGACCGGGCAGTACTCCGCGCCGGTGACAAGGCTGACCACCGCGCGGTGCGGGATCACCACGCCCTTCGGCCGCCCGGTCGAGCCCGAGGTGTAGGTGAGGTAGAGGGCGTCCTCGCCGCCGCCCGCCTCGTCGTGCGGCAGGTTCTCGTCGTCCGGCCGCGCGTTGACGGCCACCAGCGGAACTGCCTCGGGGATGCCGCCGCGGCCGGCGTCCGGGGCGACGACGGCCGCCGTCACCCCGGCGTCGACGGCGATGGCCGCCACCCGCTCCGGTGGCGACTGCGGGTCCAGCGGAAGGTATGCCACCCCTGCGCGGGCGGCGGCCAGGTAGGCGATGACGGCGTCCACGGACCGCCCGAGCGAGATCGCGACGACGTCCCCGCGCCGTACACCCGACTCGCGCAGCGCGCCGGCGAGGTGACCCGCGAACTGCCACAACTCCCCGTAGGTCAGGAATTGCCCGGTCATCGGGTCGTGCACCGCGTGTGCCTCGGGACACTCCCGGACCCAGCGGTGCACCAGTGCCGCCATGCCCCGCGGGCGGCCGAGTCGCTCTCGGTCGATCTTGCCGTTGGGCGTGAGTGGCAGCTCGTCCACGAAGACGATCTCGTCGGGGACCATGAAGCCGGGCAGTCGGGACGTGAGGTCGCGCCGCAGCGACTCCTCGGTCGGCGCGGTACCGTCCGGCACGGCGTACGCCCGGATCCGGCCGCCTCCCTCGCCGTCGGTGTCCACCACGACGGTGGCCCGGGCGACCCCTGGGATCCCGGCCAGCACCGCCTGGATCTCGCCGGGTTCGATGCGGAACCCGTGGATCTTTACCTGGTCGTCCACCCGGCCGAGGTAGCGCAGCTGTCCCCGGTCGTCCCAGCGGACGAGGTCGCCGGTGGCGTACATCCGGTCACCGGGCTCGCCGAACGGGTCGGGCAGGAAGCGCTGACCGGTCAGTTCCGGCAGACCCCGGTAGCCGCGGGCCACGCGCGGTCCACCGACGTACAGCTGGCCGGCCTGGTACGGGGGCAGGAGCCGCCGCTGCTCGTCCAGCACATAGACGTGGGTGTTGTCCATCGGTTCGCCGATCGGGACGTCCTCACCGGACCGGACGTTCGGGTGGATCCGGTAGCGGGTCGCGAACGTGGTGGACTCGGTGGGCCCGTAGCCGTTGAAGACGGTGATGCCGGGGCACGCGGTGGCGACCCGCTCCACGGCGCGGCGCGGCACCACGTCGCCGCCGGTCCACACCTCACGCACGCCCTCCAGACAGCCGGGGTCGCCCTCGGCGAGCGCGCCGAACAGGCCGGCGGTGAGCCACAGCGCGGTGATCCGGCCGGTGCCCGCGAGGGAACGCAGCAGTGGCGCGGTGATCTCGCCGGACGCCACCACGACCCGGCCGCCGGAAAGCAGCGGCACCCAGAGTTCGTACGTGGAGGCGTCGAACGCGTGCGGCGAGTGGAACAACACTCGCTCGTGCGCCCCGCTGCGCCACACCCGGTCCCGGGCCAGCGTGGCGACGTTGCGATGGGTGACCTCGACACCTTTCGGTTCCCCGGTGGAGCCGGAGGTGTGCATGACGTAGAAAAGCGCGTCGGGTCCGGTGGTGTCGTCCGCGAATTCGGGGTCAACGTCCGTCACGGGCGTCTCGGCCGACACCAGGGGCAGGCCGTGGGTGAGTGCTTGGTCACCGGTCGAGCGGTCGACCACGATCATCCGGCAGCCCGAGCGATCGAGCATCCCGCGTACGACCGGGGCGGGGTACCGGGCGTCGATCGGGACGAAGGCGTGCCCGGAGCGGGAGATGGCGAGCAGTGCGACGACGAGGTCCGCAGACCGGCGCATCATCACGGCCACCGTGCCACCGGGGGGACCACCGAAGGCGGCCAGCCGGGCGGCGAGAGCCGTCGAACGGCGGCTGAGTTGAGCGTAGGTGAGCGTTTCGCTTTCGGACTCCACCGCGACGGCGTCCGGGTCGCGGGCCACCTGCTCGTCGAACAGCTGCGGAACGCTGCTCTCGGGCAGTGGCGTCTCGGTGCCGTTCCCGTAGTGCAGCAGCAGTTGCCTGTTTTGTGCGCTCAGATCGAAAGCGGTCACACTGTCCCCCGGTGAAAGCTGACTGGTCACCCGTGCCGCCCGGTGCCGGATCAGCGGGATGGCGATCACAGAGGGCGCTGGTGTTGATCAATATCGGTTAGCATCGCTGGTGTCGTCGGCAAATCCTGGCCCGGCCGGGAATGCCGCGTCGAGGAAGAACGGCCGGAGTTTCGACCGGAGTGTTCGGCAGCGAATCCACCGTGATCCGGTCGCGCCCGGCCGTCCGGCGTCAGCGGGAACGGGGGCAGCAAAGGTGCGGGACCAGCAGGATTTCGGGGGACTGCTACGACGGCGCCGCACGGAGGCGCAACTGACACAGGAACAACTGGCGGAGCTTGCGGGGGTCAGTTCCCGTACCGTCGGGGACGTGGAACGCGGTGTGGTGCGCGTACCACGCAAAAGTTCGCTCGACGCACTTGCCGACGCACTCGCGCTGGCCGGTTCGCAGCGTACGGAGTTTCTCCAGGCGGCGCGCTCGGTTCGCTGGCAGCCCGAGATGACCGGGCCCGTACCGGTCGAGGCCGCGCCACCGGTCGAGCCGTCCTGGGCACAACCCCGTGAGCTGCCCGCCGGCACCGACCTGTTCACCGGTCGCGCCCGTGAGCTGGAGACCCTCAACCGGCACAGTAAGGGCTCCGCGCGTGCGGCCGTCGTTGCGATCGTCGGCATCGCCGGGGTCGGTAAGACGTCGCTGGCGTTGCGCTGGGCACATCGGATCGCCGACGGGTTCCCCGACGGTCAGCTGTACGTCAACCTGCGCGGCTACGACCCTGAGCGGCCGTTGCGATCGGTCGACGCGCTGGCCGGCTTCCTGCGGTCCCTGGGTCTCAGCAGCGACCGTATCCCGGTCGACGAGGACGAGGCCGCGAAGCTCTACCGCTCGTTGCTGGCGGACAAGCGGGTCCTCGTCGTGGTGGACAACGCACGGACGCCGGAGCAGGTCCGGCCGCTGCTGCCGGGCAGCAGCGGATGCCTGGTCGTCACGACCAGTCGTCATTCTCTGAGTGGCCTGGTGGCTCGCGACGGCGCACGCCGGATCCTGCTCAACGTCATGCCGGAGCGGGACGCGCTGGCCCTTCTGACGCAGGCGCTCGGTGTCAAGCGGGTCGGCGACGACCGGGCGCGGTCTCCGAGCTGGCGCAGCGGTGCAGTTATCTTCCGGTCGCCCTGCTGACCGCCGCGGCCGGCCTCGCCTTCCGCGAGCACCGCCCGATCAGCGACTACGTGCGGGCGCTCACCAAGGGTGACCCGATGGTCGAGCTGGCCATCGAGGGCGACCAGTCCGGCAGTGTCCGGGCGGTCTTCGACGAGACGTACGCCACCCTCTCCGAGCCCGAGCAGCGCGCCTTTCGCCTGCTCAGTCTGGTGCCGGGACCCAGCTTCACCACGGATGTCGCCGCGGCGATGATCGAAGCGCCCCGGTGGGAGGCGGAGCAGGTCGTGCGGGGTCTCGCCACCGCCCACCTGATCGACGAGCAGAGCTTCGGCCGCTACACCTTTCACGATCTTGTCCGGGCCTTCGGCCTGGATCGGGCGCGGCGGGCGGGCGACGGCCCGCATGCCGCGACCGAGCGCCTGCTCGGTCACTACCTGCACAGGGCCGTCGCCGCGGCGCAGATGGTCTCGCCGGAGCGGATCCGGCTGCCGCGCCCGGCATTCCTGGGACCGGTAGACACCGTCCCCTTCGCCGACCGGCAGGAGGCGCTCGACTGGCTGTCCGAGGAGCGCCACAACCTCGTGGCCGGTGTTCATCACGCCGCCCGGTACGGCCCGGCCGCCTCCAGCTGGTACCTGGTGGACGCGCTGCGAGGATTCTTCTGGTTGAACAGCCCTTCGGTGGAGTGGCTGGGCTGCGCGCAGGCCGCCCTGGCAGCGGCACGGCAACACGGCGCGGCTGACGGTGAGGCGGCGGTCTCGCTCGGCATCGCCCAGCTGCTGCTGCACCATGACCGGCACGAGGAGTCACTGCAGGCCTATCTGGAGTGCTTGACGGCGATGCGTGCCGCCGGCTGGATCGTGGGTGAGGCGACGGCACTGAGCCACATCGGCAACGTCCACATGCACGCCGGGCGGCTGGGCACGGCCCGCGACATGCAGCAGCAGGCACTGGACATCTCCCTGCGACAGGGGCTGGACCGGACGGAGGCCTTTTCGTTGCACGCACTCGGTCGCATCGAGTGTTATGCGGGTGACCTGACGCATGCCCGTGAGCTGGTCGAGCGTTCCTACGTCCTGTGTGACGACATCGGCGACCGTTACGGCGCGATCTACGCGCTCATCGATCTAGCGATGATCGAGACCGAATTGGGCCGTCATCAGGAGGCGTTCGTGACCCTGCGACGCGGCTTCCAGCAGGCGGCCGAACTCGGCCCGCCGGTGCTCAAGGTCCGCTGCCGCAGCATGCTCGCCCACATCCACCGCAGCCTGGGCCGCGACGACGAGGCGGCGGTGCATTACGAGCGCGCCGTCGAGCTGGCCCGGGGTATCAACGTCAAGGTCCACGAGGCGGAGGCCGTCATCGGCCTGGCCGCGGTGACCGCCAACCGTGGTGATCTGGCGCAGGCCACCCGGCATGCCGAGACCGCCATGTCGATCTGCCACCGATCCGGTTTCGGCCTGCTGGAGGCGGACACCCACGCCGTGCTCGCCGAGATCCACAGCCTCGGTGGTTCCCCCGGGCAGTCGGCGGACCATCACGGCACCGCCCTGTCCATGTACGAACAGAGCGGCTATCTGCTGGGCCGGACCCGCCTGCTCCGGATGCCGCACGCCGCGAACCAGCTTCCGGCGGCCATCGGCTGAGCCGGCGGCCCGGGCCGGGCCTCAGAGGTTGGCGCGGTTCGAGCCGGGTTCGTGGACCGGCGCGGTGGCCTTGCCTCGGGCGGAGTTCGCCGCGAACCGGGCCGTGCTGCGGCGGGCCTACTCGGCGCGGGGCGCTGGCGTACTTTTCCAACAGTCGGGTGGGGTGGATCAGGACGGGTGTGGCGTGCAGGTGTGGTCGTAGTTCTCTGCAAACCAGTTCACCGAGTGGCTGAGCTGTTCGACCTCACTGCGCCAGATCTTGTCGCGGTCGGTACGGACGCCTGACTTCGCCTCGAGCAGTAGGTATCGCAAAGTCTGCAATCCCGGGAGCGAGGACGTGACCCGTACTGACCGCGTGAAGTCTGAGCAGACCGCGCGTACGTATTTAGCTCGGGGCACTCCACAGTGAGGTGCCCGCGGATTTTCGGGCATCGCGGCGTTGGGAGCCGCGGGGGCTGGCGGGGTGGAGTCAACGTCGTGGGGATGCTGAGAACGCCTGGGGGTGTCGCCGTTCGTCGGGCAGCCACCCGTGGGTCAAGTCCCGGGAGTGGAGTAGCAGTTGATCTTTGGAGCCGCGCTGAGTTTGGAGGGGCTGCCCGTGGCCAGCCGGGGATCTACCGAGAAGCATCGAGCGAATGCCTGCCCGGTGCGTCAAAAGGGCTTAACGCCCGCTGCCGACCACGGCCCGCGTCTGGCATCGTCTGGGTGGTGGTGGTGGTGGTGAAGAATTTCATCACCTCTTGCAGTTGCGCGGTCTGAGCCGACATCTGTTCCGCGGTGGCGGCAAGTTCCTCGCTCGCCGCGGCGTTCTGCTGGGTGGTCTTGCTGACCTGACCCATTACGGTATCGATCTGGCGTACCCCGGTGGATTGCTCGTTGCTCGCCGCGGCGATCTGGTGAACCAGCGTGGACGTCTCGGCGATGCTCGGCACGATCTGCTGCAGGAGTGTGCCGGCCCACTCGGCGGTGTTGACGCTTTCCGCGGCGAGTTCGCTGATCTCCTGAGCGGCAGCCTTGCTGCGCTCGGCAAGTTTACCGACCTCGGCGGCCACCACGGCAAAGCCCTGACCGTGTTCGCCGGCGCGGGCCGCCTCGATGGTGGCGTTCAGGGCGAGCATGGTGGTCTGGAACGCGAGGTCGTCGACAAAGTTGATCTTTTTGGCGATCTGCCGCATCGCGTCGGCCGTCTGCCGCACGGCGGTCCCACCGTCCGCGGCGTCGGCCGCCGCTCTGGCGGCAATACCCTCGGTGAGAGTGGCGTTCTCGCTGTTGCGGGAAATGCCAGCACCCATCTGCTCGATGTTGGCGGTGGTCTCATCAACACCGGAAGCCTGTTCGGTCGCAGTCTGGGCGAGCGATTGTGAAGCGCCGCTGATCTGGTTGGCGGCGCCGTCGAGCTGCTTGGCGGAGTCGATCACCGCGCCAACGGTCCCGGCGAGTTGAGTGATCGTGTGGTCGAGGCCGGCGGCCATCTGCCCGATCTCGTCGGTGGTGCGCACCTCCGCACGCCGGGTGAGGTCGCCGCCGGCCATCGAGGCCACCACCGAGGAGACCTTCTTTACCGAGGCCCGGATCGTGCGGGTCATCATCAGACCGAACGTCATCGCGAGCAGGATGCCGATGCTGAGCGCCGCGATGGTCACGGTTCGCGCCGAATGATAGAGGTCAGTGGTGCTCGCCACCCGGCGCTGTGCGTCGGCGGTTTCCCTCTGCACGATCTGATCGACGACCCGTAGCGACTTGTCTATCTCTGGAGCGGTCACCTGGTCGCGCACCCGCTCGACCTCCTTGAGGTCGTTGCGCCGGCTCGCCGCCAAGATGAGGGGGCGATCTTTCTGGTACGTCGCCCATGCCGTACGCAGTTCGGCCGCCAACTCGGGCACGACGCTGTCCTTGGCGTAGGAATCAAGGGCGGTAGTGAAGCGCGCGTCGTCGTTCCTGATGGCCTGCTCGTATTTCGCCATCGCGGCATCGCTATTGGAGAGCGCGTGATTGAGGACGTCTCGACTGGTGGCCAGCATGGCCACCTGCGTCGACTGCACACGAGTCAATTGCAACAGGCCCATCCGGTAAAGGTCCTGGGTCGAGGCGTTCATCGCGCTCATCCGGTTGATCCCGAGCACCCCCACCGCCAGGGCCACGACCGCCATCACGGCGATGCCCCCAATGATCTTCGTGGATAGGCCGCGATTGCCCAGCAGCCGATCCGCCATCGTGCGCGGCGCTGAATTCCCCGCAGTCGACGAACTGTGATCCACGATCTCTCCCTGTCGCATAACCCCTTTCCGGTCACCGCGCGGTCCGCACGGCCACCCGCCCTCGTAGACAGGGTGGCTGCCGGCGTGACGGGACTCGGAGCACCAGATGTAAAGAGCTAATCACCACCGATCGTGCGTAGGCGCCCAATCAGCGATGTGGGCTGCCACCTGATGCCCGTGACCGGCTCCGTGGCGCAGGTCCACCTCCGGTTGCTGCGACGACGGGTGGCGCCCAGTTGTCGCTCATCGGGGATGATCAGATGGTGGCCGGCGGATCCGGTGCCGCACTGAGGGTCGGCTCTGTCAGTCCCGCCGACGAGTCGTTGTGCACGGTGGCCATGTCGATGCGGGCTCCCTTGGTCGTCGGCGACGCGCTGAACGACGATCGCCTGACCTCGTTCCCGCCGGTGCGGTCCGGGGATGTGCGGGCCTATCTCGGTGTTCCAGTGTCTGTTTGGCGAAGTGCTGGTCGGGGCTTTCTGTGTCTACGACCGCATTCCTCGCCAGTGGTCGGAGGACCAGCAGGAGTTTCTTACCGATCTCGCCTCGGCGATCTTCCGCAAGACCGTCGCCACCCTCATCGACAAGGAAGCCAACGCCAAGGACGCCGCAGGCCAGCTCGGCCACGACGACGAGTCGATCACCAAGAAGCACTACATCGTCAAGCCAGCCGTCGCTCCCGACAGCTCCCATATTCTCGAAAAGCTCGGCCCCGGACGGGCGGTGGATGATCCCGGACACGGCGACCGTGGGCCTTCCCAGGCAGCATAGGCCCGCACACACGAACGCCTGACACCCCGCAACGCGGACAGGCCCAACCCGGCCGAACGTGGTCGCCCCGGGCGTTTGTGGGGGTTTTCGGGGGGTGATTCACAATCGCATAGACAAACGTTAAGGCCCTGACCGGCATTCTTACTGGTCAGGGCCTTATATATGTGGAGCTGTGGGGATTTGAACCCCAGACCCCCTCGATGCGAACGAGGTGCGCTACCAGACTGCGCCACAGCCCCTTACCAGCCCGCAGACTCTCGTCCGTGGAACCGCAGCAAGGTTAACAGGTCAGCGCCCGCGGCCGCGAACCGACCCCATTCACGCGGTGTGGTGCCGGCCGCCGGCCTCGTAGGCACGACCCCGCAGGCCGCCCGCTCGCCGGTAGTACACCGAGGGCGGCACGGTTGCGGGCAAAGAGCCTTCCAGGCCCATCGCCGTACGCCGGGCCGCCTCGCGCTGGGCCGCCAGCTGCTTCTGCTTCTCGCGCCGGTCCGCCGCCCGCCGGGCCTGTTCGCGCCGGACCTTCGCCTGCTGGGCGGCCAGCCACGCTGCTTCCTGGGCCTCGATCCGACGGCGGCGGCGGTCGAGCAGAGCCCGGTTGCGTAGGTGCACCAGGTCGATCGCGAGCAGCATGCCCGTCACCGCGAAGCCGATCCAGAACCCAGGGCCGACCGCGGCCACGCCCACCAGCTCGATGATATTGAGCAGCATGAGGGCCGCGAAGACCCGCCGACGCCGTACGACCGCTGGGGTGTGCCGCCGGGGCGGTGGGCGCCGGGCCGGGCGGCGGCCGGGCGTGACCAGGCGTAGCCGGCGCTCCGGTTTTGGCTTGGTGGGGACCGTAACCGTGATGAGCCTGCCGGGGTTGATCGGTCGGCGTCCGGGCACAGTGCGGCGACGGCGACGGCGCTGAAGCACCCTCGCCGTCGACGACGCCCGCTCCGCGGCCAGGCGCTCGGTGGCGTCGTACCGGCGTACGAGCGCCGGCGCGAGGGCGAGCAGTCCGGCCGCGGCGAGGACGGCGAGGAGCACCGAGGTCGGCACCCTCACCCCTCCCGTCAGCTACGGGCGGTCCGCCCCTACACGTTCACCGGAGCGGACCGCAAGACCCAATCTCTCCGAGGCTACGGGCGCGAGCTGCGGAAACATGCTCGACGCGCCGGGCGTGTCGAGCGGCAAGGATCAGTGGCACACGGGGAGTCAGGCCCGCACGCGCCGCCAGCGGGCCAGCAGGCCCCCCTCGGTCAGGATCTCCTCGCTGGTCAGCGCGTATCCGAGGTGGTCGCGCCAACTCCCGTCGATGTGCATGTAGCGCTGGTGGTACGCCTCCTCGCGGAACCCCAGCTTCTCGACCACGCGACGGGACGGCCTGTTCTCGGGACGGATGTTGACCTCGATGCGGTGCAGCCCGCCGGGGCCGAACGCGTGATCGACGGCGAGCGCCAGCGCCGTCGGGATCACTCCCTGGCCGGCCACCCGATGGTCGACCCAGTAACCCGCGTACGCCGAACTGAAGGCCCGCCGGACGATGTTGCCCAGGTTGAGGTGGCCGACGAGCCGGTTGTTCAGGCAGACCGCGAACGGCATGCTCTCGCCGCGCCGCGCGGCCCGTTTCATGTCCTGGTAGACGTAGCCGTAGGCGCGCGTGGAGTTCATCTCGGACCACGGGCCGGGCGGGGCCGACTCCCACGGGGCGAGCCATTTCTCGTTCGCGATGCGCACCTCGGACCAGGTGCGGCCGTCGCCACGCTTGTAGGGTCGCAACACCACCGGACCGTCCGCCAGCACGGCGGGCCACCCGGGTGTGGACCCCAGCATCAACGCCTCCGGTCGAGAAGGAGCACATCCACGGTCGAACCGGCGGCCGCCGTGGTGACCCGCTCACCGAGGACCAGCAATCCGTTCGCCTCGGCCAGGCCGGAAAGAGTGTACGGCCCACCGGCGAGCGGTTGCACCGTGTGTCCGCCGCCGCGCCGTTCGGCGACGTGGGCCGGGCGGAACTCGCGCAGCCCGCCGGGTGAGGAGACCGTCTCGAGCAGGTGCGCCTTGACGCTGTGGCGGAAGACCGGCTCGGCCCCGGCCAGGAGTTGGATGACCGGGCGGGCCAGCACCTCGAAGCCGATCAGCGCGGCGCCGGGCTCGCCGGGCAGGCACACGACCGGCACCTCCTCGCCGCCGACGGTACCGAATCCGAGCGTGGCGCCGGGGCAGAGCGCGACGTCGGTGAACTCGACGACGCCGCGGCCGGGGTCGCGCCGGGAGAGCACCCGGCGCAGCATGTCGCCCGGCCCGGTGCCGGTGCCCCCGGTGGTGATGATCAGGTCGGCCCGCAGGGTCTGGTCCTCCAACAGGCCGCGCAGGCCCTCGGGGTCGTCGTCGCAGATCCCGATCCGGTAGGCCAGGGCGCCAGCCTCGACCGCGGCGGCCGTCAGCGCGTGCGAGTTGGCGTCGACGATCTGACCGGGCTGGCTGGGCCGGCCCACATCGACCAGTTCGTCGCCGGTGGCCACGACCACGACCCGCGGGCTGGGCCGCACGACGACGTGCCCGATGCCCGACGCGGCGAAGGTCGCCACCATCGCGGGGGTCACGTACGCCCCGGCGGACGCGAGCACCTGGCCCGCCGCGACCTCGTCACCGGCCCGGCGTACGCCCGAACCTCGCTTGGGCACGTGCAGGATCTCGACCGCCGCCATGCCCTGATCGGTCCAGTGCACGGGCACGACCACGTCGGCGCCGATCGGCAGTGGCGCACCCGCGGCCACCGAGAAGCACGTGTTCGAGGTGAGTCGCACCGGCCGCCAGCTCGCCGCGCCGAGGTCACCGACCACGTTGAGGCGGGCCGGTCGCGGCCCGCCCTCGAACCGCCCGAAGGACGGGTGCGAGCCGACCCGACCGACCGCGGACAGGTCGTCCCAGCGGGCCGCGTAACCGTCGATCGCGGCCTGGTCGAAGGCCGGATAGGGGTGCGGCGCGAGCACTTCGTTGGCAAGCACGTTGCCGTGCGCCTGGGTGAGGTCGAGGTCGAGCGGAGGCAGCGCCCGTAACCTGCGCAGCACGCTGCCCAGGTATTCGGCGAGAGGCATCAGCTCGTTGGCGGCCGCCTCGGCATCGGCCGTGGCCGTCATCCCTTGGCACCGCCGGCGACGAACTCGGCCAGCCAGCTCCGGAACTCCTCGCCCAGGTCGTCCCGCTTGGCCGCCAGCATGACGACGGTCTGCAGGTAGCCCAGCGGCATGCCGGTGTCGTAGCGGTGACCGCGGTAGATGATGCCGTGCACCGGCGTGCCCTCGGCCAGCAGTTGCGCCATCGCGTCGGTCAGCTGGATCTCGCCGCCGCTGCCCGGCTTGGTGTTGTCGATCGCCTCGAAGATCGTGGCGGGGAGGATGTAGCGACCCAGCACGGCCAGGTTGCTCGGCGCCTCCTCGGGCGAGGGCTTCTCGACCAGCCCGGTCACCTCGACGATGTCGTCCCGGTCGCTGCCAACCCCCTCGTTCGAGGACGAGACCGACGCGATGCCGTAGCGCGACGTCTCCTCGGGGGCGACCTCGCCAAGGGCGAGCACGATGCCCCCCGTCCGGGCCTGGAGGTCGATCATCGCCGGCAGCAGGGGCTTGTCCTCCTCGACGAACTCGTCACCGAGGAGCACCGCGAACGGCTGGCCGCCGACGTGCGAGGCGGCGGTGCCGACGGCGTGCCCGAGTCCCAGCGGCTCACCCTGGCGGACGGTGTAGATGTCGGCGAGCTCGCTCGTGCGGCGGACGGCGGCGAGCCGGGTGTAGTCGCCCTTCTCCTCGAGCCGGGCCTCGACGTCGGGCCGGCGGTCGAAGTGGTCGACCATCGAGGTCTTGCCGCGGCCGGTGACCAGCAGGACGTCGGTGATGCCGGCGGCGGCGGCCTCCTCCACGATGTATTGCAGGACGGGCCGGTCGACCACGGGCAACAATTCCTTGGGTACGGCCTTGGTCGCCGGCAAGAATCGGGTCGCCAGGCCGGCCGCGGGAATCACGGCCTTCACTGCCCGGTGGCCGGACGCGTGCGCGTTCGTGGTCATCAAGGTCACCGCACCTTCGCTCAGTCGTGCCCGTGGCATGCCGCGAGACTAGCGGCCACGCCGGTGTTGCGGCGGTCGTGGCACGCTCGGCACCGCCGTCGTCGGATCAAAGTCTCCTTCATCCACGCCCGGCGAAACCCCTGACTTCGTCACATCGGCCGATTCCGCCAGCCGGTACGTGTCCCGGCCGGCGTTCTTGGCCGCGTACAGCGCCCGGTCGGCGGCCGCGAGGACCTGCGGAGAATTCTCGCCGTGCTCCGGATAGACCGCCACTCCGACGGAGACGCTGATCGGGATCTGGACACCGTCGACGGTCACCGGACGGGCACGCACCGCCGCGCCGAGACGTTCGGCGACGATCACCCCGCCGTACGCGTCGGTCTCCGGCAACAGCACCACGAACTCCTCCCCACCCTGCCGAAATGCCACGTCGACCTCGCGCAGCCCGACCCGGATACGCCGGGCGAACTCGCCCAGCACGGCATCCCCGGCGGCATGCCCGTACGTGTCGTTCACGTCCTTGAAGTGGTCGAGGTCGAGCGCCAGCACCGAGAGCATCCGCCCGAACCGGCTGGCCCGCTCCACCTCCCGGCGCAGCGACTCGCGCAGGTAGCGGTAGTTCCACAGGCCGGTCAGGGGGTCGGTCATCGAGAGCCGCTGCGCCTCCTCGTGCAGCCGTACGTTGTGCACCGCGACCCCGGCCTGACCGGCGAAGGTCCGCAGGGTGTGCAGGTCGGAGTCGTCGAACGGGTCCCCGCCGACCCGGTCGTAGAGCGCCAGCACACCCAGCGTGTCGGGGAACGGAGCCGGATCGCCCGGTTCCTCGGTGACGCCCGGCGCGCAGATCGGCACCGCCACGTAGGTCAGGCACGGCGGCTCGTCCGAGGCGAGTTCGCCCTGGCCGCGGCGGGGCTCACCGCTCTCGGCCACGGCGCCGAGCACGCCCTCGCCGACGGGGAGGCGCCGCTTGGGCAACTCGCTGTCGGGGACGTCCCACTGACCGGCGAGACCGACCCCGCACTGGGCCACCAACTGCCCGGTGGACCGGTCGATCAGCAACACGAGACCGGCCCGGGCGTTGGTCGCGACCAACGCCGTCCGCAGGATGACCTGCAATATGCGATGCAGGTCGTGGGTGCTGGAAAGCGTCTCACCGAGGATCGCCAGGTGGCCGCGCAACTGGTCCCGGCTGGCGGTCAGCGCCTGCACATAGGCCTGGAGCTCCCGGGTCATCCGGTTGAAGTTGGCAGCCAGCCGGCCCAGCTCGTCGGGATGCGGGATCGGCACCCGAGTGTCCAGCTCGCCGTCGGCGACGCGATCGGCGGCCCAGGCGAGTTCGCCGAGCGGCCGGGTGGTCGAGTGGGCCAGCCAGCGCGCGACCAGCACAGCGGCCAGGGCGACGAGAAGAACAACGGCCGGGAGCGCGGCGTACAGAAAGGTCGGTCTGGTCGGCGGGACGGTCAGGGTGAGAGCCAGGGGCGCACCGGGCTCGGCGGACAGCACGCGATGCGCCCCGCGCGGCGCGGCGGTCTCGGTGCGGGCAACCTCGGACCGGCTGGCGGCGGCGAGTCGAGCGAGAAAAGCGTCGTCGACGGTCTGCGCAGCGGTGATGACTGTCGCGCCGGAAACCGCGCGGGCGGCGATCGCGGCGGCCGGGCCGCCGGCCGGGGAGGAACAGTCCTGCCAGCCGCCGTACTCGCTCGCGACTCCGATCGGGCGGGCCACGACGGGACCAGCCCGGCTGATCCGGATGTCGGTGGCGAGACCGCGCGTGATCAGCTGGTTCGCGACCGCGGACCGCTCCTTCTCAGGCACCACGGCCACCGCGTCGGCCGCGGCCTGAAGTTGCCGGCAGGCGGCGGCGATCCCGATCCGTACCGTGGTCGCGGCATGGTCGAGCCGCTCGGCGGTCCGGTCCCGGCTCACCGTGGCGACAGTTATGGCGACGAAGATGGACCCGAGCAGGACCGGACCGAGCACGACCACCAAGAACGCGGTGGTGAGCCGGCCACGTAGCGTCACGCATCCTCCCGGAAGTGGCCCCCTTTGGAGCGATGCTGACATAGTGTGCCCCGTTTGCCGCTTTTCAAAAGGGGGTGTTGCATGTCTGATTTAACCCGTGACGCGGAAAGATCTCGGGCGAGCAAGATCGCGCTCCGCAGTCGACTCGTCACGTCACGTCGCGCCCTGAGCCCCGCCTCGCTCGCCTCGGCGGCTGCGGCAATTCACGATCAAGTTCTTTCCCTCGTACGTCGTGAGCGCCCCTCGATCATCGCGGCGTACGTTCCGGTGGGTCGCGAACCCGGCGGGGCCGAGCTGGTGGTGTCGCTTTCCACCCATGCCCGGGTGCTGCTTCCGGTGCTGCTGACGGACGGCGATCTGGACTGGGCGTTCTTCGACGCGAGCCGCGCCGACGGGCCTGCTGACCAGGCTGGGCCACCTGACCCTGCCAGCGTGCCCGACCTGCCCAGCGTGCCCGACCTGCCCAGCGTGCCCGACCTGCCCAGCGTGCCCGACCTGCCCAGGGCGCCCGGTCTAGCCAGGGCGCCCGGTCTGGTTGGTGGGCCGCGTGGGTTGCTGGAACCGGCTGGGCCGCGGCTCGGCGTCGCGGGGATCACCTCTGCTCAGCTCGTCCTCGTGCCCGCGCTGGCGGTCGACCGCCGTGGCCTGCGGATGGGTCGCGGGGGCGGCTCCTACGATCGGGCGCTGTCCCGGCTGCCGGCGACGGGCGGACCGCCGGTGGTGGCGTTGCTGCACGACGGCGAGCTGGTCGACACGGTGCCGGCCGAACCGCACGACCGCCCGGTTCACGCGGCGATCACCCCTCGTGTCGGGTTGACCGTTTTCGTGGACCCACTGAGGCCGCCCACTCAGTGACGTGATCGAGTGGACGAAATAAACTCCGATGGCGCACCATTGGCACTCGGAGATGGCGAGTGCCAGCAGCCGAAAGATCCGGAGGAGCCGTGCCCACCTACCAGTACGCCTGCACCGAGTGCGGAAAACAGCTCGAAGCCGTGCAGTCGTTCTCCGACCCGGCGCTGACCGAGTGCCCGAGTTGCGACGGCAAGCTCCGCAAGGTCTTCAACTCGGTCGGCATCGTCTTCAAGGGCTCGGGCTTCTACCGCAACGACTCGCGGTCGGGCGACGTAAGCGCCGAGAAGGCCGAGAAGAAAGAGTCTTCGAAGAAGGCGGACGCCTCGACCTCGTCCTCCGCGGCGGGCGACTCGTCCTCGTCGTCTTCCACAACGTCGTCCTCGTCGTCTCCTTCCTCGCCCTCCGGGTCCTCGGGGTCGTCCGGGTCCTCGGGGTCGTCCGGGTCCTCGGGGTCGTCCGGGTCCTCGGGCTCATCT
>Ga0247781_1000239_pt1 | contig 16283 bp, 17 predicted proteins | sample UWRJL184509B5_FD_179922 | JGI IMG/M metagenome (GOLD analysis project Ga0247781, IMG submission 179922) | Plant litter microbial communities from Arlington Agricultural Research Station in Wisconsin, United States - UWRJ-L184-509B-5 | ecosystem: Environmental > Terrestrial > Plant litter >...
GGCTGGTCCGGCGCGACCTGCTCGAGGTCGACGTGTCGGGCGAGCAGACCGAGCTGCCGGCGCTGGCCGGGGTGCCGGCCGCCGACGTGCTGCTGCTCAACGACGACGACCTGTCGTACACGAAGCTGCGGCTGGACGAGCGCTCGCTCGCCACCGTCGTGGAGTACATCGCCGGGCTCGACTCGTCGCTGGCCCGCGCGCTCGTCTGGAACGCGGCGTGGGACATGCTGCGCGACGGCGAGATGGCCGCCCGCGACTACGTCAAGCTGGTCTGCTCGGGACTGCCCGCCGAGACCGACATCAACCTCACCACCTGGACGGCCCGGCAGGCGGCGACCGCCGTCGCGCAGTATGCCGATCCGGCCTGGCAGGCCACCGGCTGGGCTCGGCTGGCCGAGCTGGCCCGGGGAGCGCTCGGCGAGGCCGAGGCGGGCAGTGGCTGGCAGCTCAGCTGGGCCCGCTCGTTCATCACCGCGGCGCGGACCCCGGAGGAGCAGGCGATCCTGCGTGGCTGGCTCAACGGCGGAGGCGTGCCGGAGGGCCTGGTCGTCGACACCGAACTGCGCTGGTCGCTGCTGCAAGCGCTCGCGTCGCTGGGCGCGGCGACCGACGACGAGATCGAGAACGAGCTGAACTCGGACCGTACGGCCAGCGGCGAGCGGGAGGCAGCCGTCGCCCGGGCGCTGCTGCCGACGGCTGAGAACAAGGCGCGCGTGTGGGGCGAGCTGACCGGCGAGGGCGACCTGCCCAACTGGCTCAACCGCTCGTTGCTGAGCGGCTTCCAGAGCACCAAGCAGGTCGAGCTGACCGCGCCCTACGCCGAGAAGTACTTCGAGGTGGTGGCCGACGTGTGGGCGCGCTCGGACAGCGAGCCCGCGCAGGAGTTCGTGATGATGGGCTACCCGATCTACCAGATCGACGAGCGGACGGTGGAGCTCACCGACGCCTGGCTCGCTCGGGAGGGGCAACCCGCCTCGCTGCGGCGCCTGGTCGCCGAGGGCCGCGACGGCATCACGCGCGCCCTGAAGGCCCGCGCCAAGGACATCTCGGTCTCTTAGCTCCAGGTCGCCGGAGCTATTCGTACGGGATAGGGGGCGTCGAGCTTGATCGGCTCGGCGCCCTCGATGCTGTGCCCGGCCCGGTAGCGGGCGGCGCCCAACTCGTACGAGTGCAGGACGGGACTGATCCGGCCCGGTTCCACCCGCCAGTAGGACGGGATGCCTGCCTCGGCATAGAGCGACGGCTTGAGGAGCCGGTCGAAGCGCCGGGTGGCCGCCGTCTCGATCTCGACCACCAGGGCCACGTCGGCCGGGTCGCACCAGATCGCGCCCGACGAGCGCGGACGAAGCACGGTGACGTCGGGCACCAGGTTGCTGTCGCCGATCTCGACACCCTGCCGGTCGCAGACCCACCAGCCGGGCGGCGCGGCCGCGCGCAGCGTGGTCACCACCGCGCGGACCAACGCTTCGTGCGACTCGGGCTCGGGCGGCGCGACGTGCAGGCTGCCGTCGACGATCTCGTAGCGGTGACCGTCCTGCGGGAACAGGTGAAGGTCGGGCTCGCTCCAGCGCCCTTCCGGCGCCGTCCACCTGTGCGGGGAACTCGTCGCCGGACTCGTCATCACCAACCGGACCACCTCCAGCGCCCGTTACGCGTCGTTCGAGCGTACTCACACACGGTTGTTGCCGCCGGGTTTCGTGCGGGAGACGAGTGCACACGGACGACAAAGCCCTCGTCCCGCATGGGCGGAGCGAGGGCCGTGTCGTAGATCTGACTAGGCGCGACCGGCGTGCGACGCCAACTGGTCGATACCGGCGACCACGCCACCGGCCAGGTCGCCGCCGGCGAAGGCGGCCGCCATCGAGAGGCCGGCCAGTTTCGCGTCCCGGTCGGAGATGCGCTTACGCGCCTCGTTGCCGGTGACGATCTCGAGCTTGCGCTGGTTGGGTGAGACCGCGACGAGCACGGCATGGTCGGCGTCGTCGACCCGCTTGTGCAGCCCCTCGGCGAATTCCCGCGCCGGCGTGCCGAAGTCGCCGAGATAGACGCTGAAGGTCAGCCCGGTCTCCTGGTCGGCGACGCGCAGCGCGTGGTCGAGACGCAGCAGCTGACGGGTGGTGAACGGCCCGTCGTGGGCGTGGTGGCTCGGGGCGACGATGGTGTCGCCACCGGGGTGGTCGAGCTCGGTCAAGGGCTGCTCCTGCCCACCCTGACCCGCCAGGTCACCAGCTGTCACTTGCGCCTCCTGTGTGACCGGGGCGCACCCGGGCGCCGCTGCTGTCCTCCAGCACGGAACCGGTCAGGGCCGGCCGGGCGAGGCCGCCGTCGGCGTGCCCGTCGGCGTGCCCGTCACCGTTTCCGGTGATCTGCTCCGGCGAGGCCAGGAACCAGATCGGCTGGAAGTCATAGGGCCGGCCGGGCCGGTACCGGCGATCGGGACTCGACTTGCGGCTGCCCGCCAGGACGAGCGCGGCCACCAGCGAGATCACGGCCGCCGGAATGATCAGAAAGATCAGAACGGTACTTAAAATCGACAACCTCAACGCCCCCAGGCGCCCGTATTCCCTGTTGACACGAACAACTGTCACGGTAGCGGAGCGGGGGTCATGCCGGACCGTCGGGTATCGAACCCAGGTCTCACACGGTCGGGATCTACGCGGAATCGGCCGCGGAATGCGAAAATCACCCACACGAGCCGTTCGTGCTTCCGCGCCCTCGAACGGCAGGAGGGGGAATTGATGCGCATTTCCGTCCCCGCCGCCCTGACAACGCTCTTTCTGAGCCTATCTGCCCTATTTACTCCGATTTTCGTCGGCGAACCCGCGGCGGCTGCCCGAGCGGCCGTCTTCCTGGAATTGAGCCCGAGCACGGTCCCGGCGGGCGACGAGGTCGGCCTCCGCGCCTCCTGTGACGACAATCTCAAGGCGGCCACGGTCTCGTCCGGCCTGTTCGGCTCGGTGACCGTCGCGCCCCGGTTCGGCTTCCTGACCGCCACCGCCCGGGTGGCCTCCAGCACCCGCCCGGGCGACTACCGGATCGATCTGAGCTGCCCGGACGGCGGAGCGGTCTCGGCGACCCTGCACGTGGTGGCCAAGGTGCAGCCCGCGCGCGGACCGGCGACCGGTGGCGGCGGCACCGCCCCCGAGCGCCGGGCTCCCCTGCTGATCGGCAGCGGACTCGCCGTCATCGCGGTGGCCATCGGGCTGGGCGTGTTCTCCCTGCGCCGCCGGCGGCTCGGCTGAGACGCGCATGGGCCGCCGAGAGCCATCTCAGGTGACCGGGGCACCCCTGCCCGAGTCGGTGTTGCGCAAGCGCCCGGCCGAGATCGTCGCGCCGCTGCCCGGGAGGGTCACCGGGCCGCTGCCGGTCCAGGGCCGCCACCTGTTACGCACCGTCGGCTCCGGGCCGCGTCCACGCACGGCGCCCCGGCCGATGCGCGGCAAGAAGCCGTGGCCGATCGGACTGATCGCGCTCGCCCTGCTCTTCCTCGGCCTGTTCGTGGTCGCGATGGGCCTCGGCGCGGCCACCAGCATCGACCTGACCGAGATCTTCGGCGATTCGGTCGAGGACGAGCCGCCGCCGCGCGCGTTCCCGGTGCTCGACCCGAGCCGGCCCGAGCGGCTGAGCATCCCGTCGATCAAGCTGCGGGCGACGATCCTCGAGGTCGGGCTGGCCGCCGACGGGTCGGTGGGCGTCCCGCCGCTGAAGCGGCACAACGAGGCGGGCTGGTTCGACGGCGGGCCGACCCCGGGGCAGTTCGGGCCGGCCCTGATCGTCGGGCACGCGGACACCCGTACGGGGCCGTCGGTCTTCCATGCCCTGCCCAAGCTGAGACGAGGGCAGCAGATCGAGGTGGCCCGGGCCGACGGGTCGGTCGCGGTCTTCGAGGTGAACTCCGTCGAGCACTTCGACAAGAGCAAGCTGCCGACGCAGCGGGTCTACGGCGATTTCAGCCGCCCGTCGCTGCGCCTGATGACCTGCGGCGGCCGCTGGGTCGGCGGCCGCACCGGCTATTCCGACAACATCGTCGTCTTCGCCTCCTTGGTGGACGTCAAGAACCTCTAGAGACGACTACGCCGCCTCGGCCTTCACGGCCGGGGCGGCGGGTAGGTCGAGCCAGTCCGACCAGCGGGGATCGGGTGTGCGGTGCCCGAGCACTCGCCAGGCGACCCCGCGGGGCGCCGCCGGTATCTGGTGTAACCGCCAGCCCAGCTCGGCGGGGGTCTTGTCACCCTTGCTGTGGTTGCACTTGGCGCAGGCGGCCACGACGTTGTCCCAAGCGTGCAGGCCGCCCCGGCTGCGGGGGAAGACATGGTCGATGGTCTCGGCCGAGCCGCGGCAGTAGGAGCAGCGTCCGCCGTCCCGGGCGAAGATCGCCCGGCGGGAAAGACCGACATGCGTCCGGTACGGAACCTTCACGTACCTGGTCAGGCGGACCACGGAGGGGACGGGGAGGGTGGTGTGCGCACTGTGCAGAATGCCGTCGCCGTCGGAGACGCACTCTGCCTTGGCGGTCAGGACGAGGATGGTCGCTCGACGCACCGATACGACGCACAGCGGCTCGTAGGTGGCGTTCAGAACCAACGCGGATGAGCCCACTGTAGGTCGTATGTCAGGCATCGCGATCACCCTCCGGTGTTAGGTGCTTGTCACCGCTCCTGGTTATTTCCGTGGTCAAGTAGCGAGGCGTCGACGACGAGGCCTCGTGCGCCAATAGTCCCTGATGACAAAGCAAATTGCGAGCACAATCCGTGGCTCGGCGGTAAACGTCTGAGGTCACCGCGCTGTGCGGTGGCTGAAAGCCGGTCCGGCCCCGCCCGGTACGGTTGCTCCCCGTGTTGCTCCTAGCCCCCACCCCCAGTCCGGCCACCTCGACCGACATCTACACGACCCCCGACGTGTCAACGATCTGTAACACGGACGTGATCTGCAGCCGGGTCTTCGAGTGGACGGACAACCGGTGGCTGGCCAACAGCAGCTACGTGATCGTCGTGAAGCCGCTGCGCATCATCGGCATCATCCTGATCGCGATCTTGATCCGCTGGCTGCTGCAGCGCGCGATCGACCGGCTGACCCACAGCACCAGCCGGGCCTCGATGCCCGCCCTGCTGAGGCCCCTCAAGGAACGGGTCACGGCCACCGCCGAGGAGGGCCAGTTCATCCCCGAACGGCGGCGCCAGCGGTCCGAGGCGATCGGGTCGGTGCTGCGCAGCTTCGTCAGCGCGGTGGTCTTCACGATGGCGGCGCTGCTCGTCTTCGGCGAGCTGGGCTTCAATCTCGGGCCCCTGCTGGCCAGCGCCGGCATCGTCGGCGTGGCCCTCGGCTTCGGCGCGCAGAGCCTGGTCAAGGATTTGATCGCCGGTCTTTTCATGCTTCTGGAGGACCAGTACGGCGTGGGTGACACAGTCGACCTGGGCGAGGCGCTGGGCGTGGTCGAGACGGTCGGGCTGCGCATCACCACGGTCCGCGACGGGCGCGGCGTGCTCTGGTACATCCGCAACGGTGAGATCGTGCGGGTCGGCAACAAGAGCCAGGGCTGGGCGATGGTCGTGATCGACATTCCGATCGGGTTCGTCAGCTCGGAACACGCGATCGCGGTGCTGCGGGAGGCGGCCGCGTCCATCGCCGAGGAGCCGGAGCACCAGACCGAGTTCCTGGAGCCGCCGGACGTGGTCGGCGTCGAGCAACTGACCGTCGACGGCGCCACTATCCGAACGATCGCCAAGACCACCGCGGACGGTCAGCTGACCGTGCAGCGCGAGCTCAGGCGGGTGCTCACCGAGGCGCTGGAGAACTCGGGGCTCTCCGAACGCATCGCCGCCTCTCGATTGCTCCCGCGCGGCGCGGTGCCGCCCGCGTACTTCCAGAATTCCGTACCCGATGATCGGCCGGGCGGGGCGACCTGAGCTGGGATTAGTTCTTCCGGGGGATGTCCGGCCTAGACCGAATGGCCGACAATCCCCCCGTACGCCCTAGCATCGACTCGGACGATCGGGCAGAATCCGCATGAGCATTTGCACATGCGGCATCACGTTCCCGTCAGGCTTCGTCTCTGAGCGGGCGTGCCCGGTGACCGCCACAGCCCGGCGGAACGCCGAAATCGATGGAGGACTGGTGTCCGATAACCCGGATGCACGCGGAACCAGCAGTTCCGATGTGACTACGGAGGGCGAGCGAGCGACCACATTCCGTGATCTCTTTGCCGTTCGCGAATATCGGGCCCTTTACCTCTCGCTGGTCATCAACTGGATCGGCGACTACCTCGCCCGGGCCGCCATCACCGTCCTCGTCTACGAGCAGAGCAAGTCGGTCCTGCTCTCCGCGGCGGCCTTCGCGGTCAGCTTCCTCCCGTGGGTCATCGGCGGCGCCGTGCTCTCCGCACTGGCCGAGCGCCATCCGTACCGGCGGGTGCTGATCGCCGCCGACGTGTACCGCATGGTGCTCATCGCGCTGCTGCTCATCCCGCACGTGCCGATACCGGTCATGCTGCTGATCGTCTTTCTGGCCGCCCTCGGCACGCCACCCACCCAGTCGGCCCGCTCAGCGCTCCAGCCGCTGGTGGTGGGCCGCGACAAGCTGCCGATCGCGATCGCCACGAATGCCACCAGCGTGCAGGCCGCCCAGGTCATCGGCTACCTCGCCGGCGCGGCCCTGGCCACCGGCATCAGCCCGCAGGCCGCGCTGGTCATCGACGTGATCACCTTCGCGGTCTCGGCGCTGCTGGTCGCCACCGGGGTCCGTCCCCGGCCGGCCGCGTACAACCCCGCCCATCGCCGCCACCTGCTGCGCGAGGCGGGCGAGGGCTTCCGCCTGGTCTTCGGCGCGCGCACGCTGCGGGCCATCGCGGTCATGGTCTTCGTGCTGACCATGTTCGCCATCGTGCCCGAGGGCCTGGCCGCCGCGTGGGCCGCCGAGGACAACAGCGACCCGGCCACCCGCGGACTCAACCAGGGACTGATCATGGCGGCCGGGCCGATCGGCTTCGTGGTCGGCGGGCTGCTGATCAGCCGGCTCGCCGGGCCTCGGCTGCGCGACCGGCTCGTGCGGCCGCTCGCCGTGCTGTCGGCCCTCGCGCTGGTGCCGGCGATCGCCGCACCGCCGGCACCGATCGTGGCCATCCTGGTGGCGCTGTCCGGGATCGCTCAGGGCGGCGTCATGCCCACCCTGAACAGCAAGTTCGTGCTGATCCTGCCGCACGGCTACCGCGCCCGGGCCTACGGCGTGATGCAGACCGGGCTGCAGTTCAGCCAGTTCGGCGCCGTGGTGGTCACCGGGCTGCTGGCCGACCATTTCTGGCTGCCGCTGGTGGTCGGGTTGTGGAGCGTGGGCGGCACGGTCGCGCTGGCGTTCCTGGCGTACCGCTGGCCCCGTGCCGCCACGTTCGCGGCGGCCACGGACGCGGCCGCGGCGTCGGACCCGCTGGACCAGATGCCGGCACCGGCCCCGGTGCGGCCGACGGCCGGCAGCACTCCCGAGCGGCCCTGACACGACCAGTGTCACACTCCGGCGGTCGTTACCGCGGCGGACGACGCCCCGGCGGACTGGCAGGATGGACGGGTGACCGCACCCGCCCCCCAAGAACCCACCTTTTTCGATGCCATCGGCGGCGAGCCGACCTTCCGGCGCCTGGTCGACCGTTTCTACGCGGGCGTCGCGGAGGATCCGCTGCTGCGGCCGATGTATCCCGAGCAGGACCTCGGACCGGCCGCCGACCGGCTGACGCTCTTCCTCATGCAGTACTGGGGCGGCCCGAACACCTACTCGTCCACCCGGGGACACCCGCGGCTGCGCATCCGGCACGCGCCCTTCGTCGTCGACGTGGCCGCCCGCGACGCGTGGCTCAAGCACATGAGCGACGCGGTCGACTCGCTACAGCTTCCCCAGCCCCAGCACGACGAGCTCTGGAACTATCTGGAGCGCGCGGCTTACTTCATGGTCAACAGCTGAGCTCATCGTGTCTCCCGCGTTGGCTAGGTCGTTGAGCGGGTGACAAGCCCGACCATCGCCTGAGAAATCGGGTGTTACGACCAGGAGCTCGCCATGCGCCGCCGCCTGATCGCCGCTGCCACCGTCGCCGCCGCCGCTGTGGCGTGCGCACACCCCGCAGCGGCCGACCTGGCCCACTCCACCGTGGTGTCGCCCAACCCCGTCGACTACACACCGCACGTCCTGGACGGCACGGTCTGGTCGATGGCCGTGGTCGGCGACACCGTCGTCGTCGGCGGCATCTTCACCAAGGTCACCGACGCCGCCCGCCGGACGACGTTCGCGCGCAAGAACATCTTCGCGTTCGGCCTGAAGGACGGCGCGATCCGCGGCTTCGCCCCGAAGGTGGACGGAGCGGTCTACGGGCTCGCCGCGGGAACGGACGGCTCGGTCTACGCCGGCGGCGCGTTCAAGACGGTGAACGGCATCGGACAACGCGGCATCACCAAGCTCACGATGGGCGGCCAGCGGGTCAGCGCGTTCGGCGCCAAGATCGCGTGGGGCGACGTGCGGTCGGTGCAGGTACGCGGAAGCCGGTTGTACGCGGCGGGGACGTTCCAGGTGATGAGCGGGGTACGCCGGGCCGGGCTCGCCCGGCTGAGCGCGGCCACGGGGACCGTGGACACCGGCTTCGACACCAAGCTGAGCGCGCCCGGTCTCGCCCGTACCCGGGTCGAGCACTTCGACATCTCGCCGGACGGGCGCAAGCTGGTCGCGGTGGGAGCGCTGCTGCGGGCGAGCGGCCAGGACCGTACGCAGCTCGCGATGTTCGACGTCGCGGGCCCGTCGGCCCAGCTCACGAGCTGGTACACCGACGCGTACAAGCCGCAGTGCATGAAGGGCTTCGACACGTACCTGCGCCAGGTGAAGTTCTCGCCGGACGGCTCCTACTTCGTGGTCGCGGCGACCGGGCGCGCTTCGGCGGCGGACCGGCTCTGCGACTCGGCGGCCCGTTTCGAGGCCGGCGGGGCCGGTCGGCACAACCCGACCTGGGTGCAGCGTACGGGCGGGGACTCGCTCTATGCGGTGGCGGTGACCGGGTCGGCGGTCTATCTCGGTGGGCACCAACGGTACTTGGACAATCCGCTCGGGTCGGACGCCAAGGGCCCGGGGCCGGGAGCGGTGGCGCGCGTGGGGATCGGGGCGGTCAGTCCGACCACCGGGCGGTCGCTCTCCTGGAACCCGAGCCGCAAGCGAGGCGTGGGCGTCCGCGTCTTCGTCGCGCTTCCGCAGGGGCTGCTGGTGGGGTCGGACACCGATCAGCTCGGCAAGGAGTATCACGGTCGGGTGGGCTTGTTCCCGATCCGCTAGTCGGGGCCGCCGGCTAGAGCAGGGCACCCTCGTCGTGCAGCCAGTCCACGAAGGAGGTGGCTACGGCCGCGCCACAGTCGAGGAGCTCGACCAGGAGAGCGTCGTGGGTGCCGGCGGCCAGGGGGATCTGCAGTTCGGCGTAGATCGGGAGCTGGGTCCGTTCGGTAGGGTCGCCGACGTAGGCCTTGCAGAAGCGGCGGGTGTGGTTCCACTCGTTGACCACGCGGTAGGCGCGATCGGCCCAGTCGGGCGGGACGGTCGCGTGGGGGCGGGCGCGCATGACGAGGATCTCGTCGTCGGGGCCCTCCAGAGTGAACAGCACCGCGTGCCGCTCCCACATCGCCAGCAGGCTGCCGCCGCCGTCGGCCAGGAACCGGATGTCGAGCAGATCGAGCGCCTTGCCGACGCGCGTGAGCGTCACCGGGGCGATGGTCTCGGGTTCCTTGGACGCGGCGGCCGGCTCGACCGGGACGGGAAGCCGATCGGGCTCCCGCTGTCGATCTGGCTCCCGCTGTGCCGGAACGCCGACACGCACCGAACCGCGCGCCGCATCGTCGTCGATCTCGGGCGCGTTACTCGCGGCCGAGCCCGGACGCCATGACCACCACGGCATCGTTGTGCACCTCACTCCCCAGCGAACCCACCGCCGGACGTAGCGAGTGGATCCGAGGGCCGACGGTACCCGTACCGGTCGCGGAGGTCATCCCCCCAACGGGAGGGCGAGACCGCTCGTACGAACGGACATCACCCTTTCGGGCGACTGACTATCGGCATAACGGTCAATTTCTTGACGGCCTGTAGCCAAGCCACTCCATATGGTGCCGAAAGCCCCACCCAGCTGCCCGCCACGCGGATTCGGGTCTCTGATCCCTCGGTCTCCCCCGGGCCGAGGAAACCCATCCGGGAGATCGCCTGAACGAGTCGCTGAGAGACTTCCACCGGGCGACCGTCGGCCGGGGTGGCCACGAGGGCTACGTGGTCCAGCAAGGCGTCACGGACGGCGCGCTGACCCACCGAGCGGCCCGACAGACCGCCGGACGAGACCTCGCGCAGGGTGCCGGCCGCGGCTTCGGCGAGCCGGCTCAGCTCGGCGCCGGAGACCGATTCGACGGTTGCGCTGCCGGGCGGGGGCAGCGGCCAGCGCCACTCGGCGTCGCGCCGCGCGGGCAGTTCGTCGCCGCCGCGGGCCAGCACGGCGAGCAACTCGCCGGCCGCGACCGTGGCGTCCGCCGGCCCGTGCCCGGCCACCTCGCGGGTCACCAGGACCTCCCACGGCAGTCGGCCCCAGAGCGCCACCCGCCCGCCGGTGTTGCGCATCCGCACCGGTGCGCCCGGGTCCAGCCGGGTCAGCCGGGCCAGGAACGCGCCCGCGTCGGGAACGCCGAGCAGGCCGTGCACCATCACGAAGCCGTCTCGAGGTACGGCTGGAGGAACTCGCGCTCGGCGTCGTTCAGCCGCCGCGGGTGACCGTTGGCCAGGTTGTAGGGGACGCAGACCGACTTGGCCCGGCTGGCCAGCACGCCGTCGTCGAAGAGCTCGTACGAGACGGTGAAGGCGGCCGCGCGCACCTCGGAGATCCACATCTCAATGCGTACGGGATCGCCGTAGTCGACCGGACGCAGGTAATCGACCTCGTGGCGGGCGATGACGATGCCCTCCTCGAAGGAGCCCAGCCCGTGCTCACGGGCGCCGACGAAGAACATGGCAACGCGCGCCTCCTCGTACAGAGTGAGAAAGCGCGCGTTGTTCACGTGCCCGTACGCGTCCAGGTCGGACCAGCGCACGGGCACGTCGTGGATGAATCGCTCCATCAAGCCCTTTTCTCGGGTTTTCCGCCGCCGGCAGACTCAGTCACGCGTGAGCTTGCGGTAGGTCACCCGGTGCGGGCGAGCAGCTTCCGCGCCGAGACGGTCGATCTTGTTCTTCTCGTACGCGTCGAAGTTGCCCTCGAACCAGAACCACTTGTCGGGCTCCTCGTCGGTGCCCTCCCACGCGAGCATGTGGGTGGCGACCCGGTCGAGGAACATCCGGTCGTGGGAGATGACCACGGCGCAGCCCGGGAACTCGAGCAGGGCGTTCTCCAAGCTGCCCAGGGTCTCGACGTCCAGGTCGTTGGTCGGCTCGTCGAGCAGGATCACGTTGCCGCCGATCTTCAGCGTCAGCGCGAGGTTGAGGCGGTTACGCTCGCCGCCGGAGAGCACCTTGACCGGCTTCTGCTGGTCGGGGCCCTTGAAGCCGAACGCCGCGACGTACGCCCGGGACGGCATCTCGACCTTGCCGACCATCAGGTGATCGAGACCGTCGGAGACCACCTCCCACACCGTCTGGGTGCCCTGCAGACCCTCGCGGCTCTGGTCCACGTACGAAAGCTGGACGGTCTCACCGACCCGGACCGTGCCGTCGTCCGGCTGCTCCAGCCCGACGATGGTCTTGAAGAGCGTGGTCTTGCCGACGCCGTTCGGGCCGATGATGCCGACGATGCCGTTGCGCGGCAGCGAGAACGACAGGTGATCGATGAGCGTCCGCCCGTCGAAGCCCTTCCGCAGGTCCTTGGTCTCGATGACGGTGCTGCCCAGGCGGGGGCCCGGCGGGATCTGGATCTCCTCGAAGTCCAGCTTCCGGGTCTTCTCGGCCTCGGTCGCCATCTCGTCGTACCGGTCGAGGCGGGCCTTGCTCTTGGTCTGGCGGGCCTTGGCGTTCGACCGCACCCACTCGAGCTCCTCGGTGAGGCGGCGCTTGAGCTTGGCGTCCTTGCGACCCTCGACCGCGAGGCGCTGCGCCTTCTTGTCCAGGTAGGTCGAGTAGTTGCCCTCGTACGGGTACGTCCGGCCACGGTCCAGCTCGAGGATCCAGTTGGCCACGTTGTCCAGGAAGTACCGGTCGTGGGTGATGGCGATGACGGTGCCGGCGTACTTGGCCAGGTGCTGCTCCAGCCAGCTCACGCTCTCGGCGTCCAAGTGGTTGGTGGGCTCGTCGAGCAGCAACAGGTCGGGCGCCTCGAGCAGCAGCTTGCAGAGCGCGACCCGGCGGCGCTCACCACCGGAGAGCTGGGTGACGTCGGCGTCCGGCGGCGGGCAGCGGAGCGCGTCCATCGCCAGCTCGAGCTGGGAGTCGAGGTCCCAGGCGTTGACGTTGTCGAGCTGCTCCTGGAGCTTGCCCATCTCGTCCATGAGCTCGTCGGTGTAGTCGGTCGCCATCTCTTCGGCGATCTTGTTGAACCGGTCGAGCTTCGCCTTGGTCTCGGCAACCGCTTCCTCGATGTTACCGAGGACGGTCTTGGACTCGTTGAGCGGCGGTTCCTGCGCGAGCATGCCGACGGTGTAGCCGGGCATCAGCCGGGCATCGCCGTTGCTCAGCGTCTCGACCCCCGCCATGACTTTGAGCAGCGTCGACTTACCGGCGCCGTTCGGGCCGACCACGCCGATCTTGGCGCCGGGCAGAAAGTTCAGCGTCACGTTGTCGAGCACGACCTTGTCGCCGTGCGCCTTGCGTGCCTTTTCCAGGACGTAGATGAACTGGGCCACGGTGCGGCCTACCTCCGTGATTGTTGTTGGTCGGCCGTCAGACCGCTAAAGGATGGGGATCCAAAGGGGCAATCTTTCCAGGTCGCCCTTCGACCCCTTTCAACAACCCCGGGCGCGGCCGGCGGATTCCCTTCTCAGCCGGCGAGACGTGCCTTGTTCCGCTGCGGCCTGCGGTCGTCGGCGAACCTCAGCTCGAAGAGGTCGGGGGTGATCACGAACTGGTTGCCCTTCTGGTCGGTCACCTCGTAGGAGTCCTTCCCGATGCGCCGCACCCCCTGGAGGAAAAGCCCGTTCTTGCCCTCGACCAGCGGGGTGCCGATGCCGCCGGTCCGACTCTGGTAGACCAGCGCACCCTTCGCGTCCTGACAGATCCAATACGTGGAGCTGTCGGTATAGATCTTGAGGACCTGCCAGAACTCGGAGGTCAGCCCGACCCGCCCGGCCGTCGCACGCGTCTCGTCGGGGCAGAACGGGCCGGGCGGCGTGAAACCCGACGCCGGTGACTCGGTTGCCTGATCAGCCGGGGACGTACCGCCACCGACCGTCCGGTCGTCGTTGCGCTGCCGCTCCCCCAGCACGAAGCCACCAGCCATCGCGATGATCGTCAAGAAAACGGTGGCAATGACCACAGGAAAGAAGATAGGCCGCCGAGGCGGGGAAAGATCAGCGGACGGTGTCACCGGCCCAGGATGGCACCTGGCCGCCAGAGCAGTCCACAACGGCGGCAAAGACTTGGGTACGCCCCCGTGCTGCTACGCACAGTACGCTCGCAAGGGGAACAGAAACGACCCGGAGGTGCACCCAGCGTGGCCGAACGAAGTTCCTTCGTCGTAGTCGCCAACCGCCTGCCCGTCGACGAGGTAACCACTCCGGACGGGGAGCGCCAGTGGCGCACGAGTCCTGGTGGCCTGGTCACCGCCCTTCACCCAGTGCTCACCGAGCACGGCGGGACCTGGATCGGGTGGGCCGGAGGCACCGGCGAGGCACCCGAGCCGTTCGACCTGGAGGGCATCCACATCCATCCGGTGCCGTTGAGCGCCGACGAGCTGGAGCGCTACTACGAGGGCCAGTCCAACGCGACTATCTGGCCGCTTTACCACGACGCGGTCGAGACTCCGGTGTACCGGCGCCGGTGGCGCGAGGCCTACCGGTCGGTCAACCAGCGCTTCGCGGCGGCGGCGGCCGAGGTCGCCGCCGAGGGGGCCACGGTGTGGGTGCAGGACTATCAGCTCCAACTCGTCCCGGCCATGCTGCGCGAGCTGCGCTCCGACCTCAAGATCGGGTTTTTCCTGCACATCCCGTTCCCGCCGATCGAGCTGTTCATGCAGATGCCGTTCCGCGCCGAGGTGCTGCGCGGCCTGCTCGGCGCCGACCTGGTGGGCTTCCAGCAGAGGCTCGCCGCGCAGAACTTCGTACGGCTGGCCCGGCATCTTCTCGGCCTGCGTTACGAAGGCCAGTCGATCCAGGTGGACGGGCGCAAGGTCAAGGCGGGTGCCTTTCCGATCAGCATCGACACGCGCGAGATGGAGCGGCTCGCGGCCGACCCCAAGGTGCAGGCCCGGGCCAAGGAGATCCGCGCCGAGCTGGGCGATCCCAAGACGATCATCCTGGGCGTCGACCGACTCGACTACACCAAGGGCATCGAGCTGCGTCTCAAGGCGTTCCGCGAACTGCTGGCCGACGGCAAGCTCAAGGTCGGCGACGCGGTGATGGTGCAGGTGGCGACGCCGAGCCGGGAACGCGTCGAGCATTACCAGTCGCTGCGCGTCAAGGTGGAGCGCGAGGTCGGGCGGATCAACGGCGAGTTCGGCCGGGTCGGCGTGCCCGCCGTGCACTACCTGCACCAGTCGTACAGCAAGCAGGAACTCGCCGCGATGTACGTGGCGGCCGACGTCATGATGGTGACCCCGCTGCGCGACGGCATGAACCTGGTCGCCAAGGAGTATGTGGCCTGCCGGGCCGACACCGGCGGCGCGCTCGTGCTCAGCGAGTTCGCCGGTGCCGCGACCGAGATGCGCCAGGCGTTCCTCTGCAACCCGCACGACCCCGACGGGGTGAAGGACGCGCTGATGCGGGCGATCGGCGCCGAACCGGCCGAGCTGAAGCGGCGGATGCGCGTGATGCAACGGCACCTGCGGACGCATGATGTGGCGCAGTGGGCCCACACGTTCCTCGACGCGCTCGAGGCGGCGGCGGACGGGCGCGACCCCGAGAACCAGACGACCGACACCGGGGGCCGATCGACCAGTCAGTCGACGTAAAGGCAGAACGGATGGCCGGCCGGGTCGAGGTAGACCCGGACGTTGTCCTGCGGCTGGAAGTCGGCGAGCGTGGCCCCCGCATGTTCGGCGTGCGCGCACGCCGCTTCCAGATCGTCGACCCGAATGTCCAGGTGGACGCTCATCTGCGGCTCGCCGGGACGGGCCGGCCAGACCGGACGGGCGTACAGCTTCTCGGTCTGGAACGAGAGGCCGGCACCGCCTCCGGGCGCGCCGAGGACCACCCAGTGGGCTTCCTCCTGGGTCGCGCTCCACCCCAGCAGTCGCTGATAGAAGCCGGCGAGCTCACGCGCGTCGGACGAATCGAGTACCACTCCCGTCAGCACCATCTGCGGTCGTCCGTCCATGACGAACGACCTACCCAGTGCGTGACTGTTCTATACCGCAGCGTTAACAACGTTCTGTACCCCAACGGTGACAACGTCCCCGATCACCACGACCGCCGGGGGCCGGACGCCGGACTCGGCGACCGCAGCGGTCACCTCGCCCAGCGTGCTGCGCAGCGAGCGCTGGTGGCTGGTGGAACCCTCCTGCACCACGACGGCCGGCGTCTCGGACGGGCGACCCTCGGCGATCAGCCGCTCGGTGATCTTTCCCAGATTCTTCAGGCCCATGAGGACGACCAGGGTGCCGCGCAGCCGGGCCAGCGCCGCCCAGTCGACCAGCGAGTCCGGGTGGCCGGGCGGGAGGTGCCCGCTGACGACGGTGAACTCGTGCGCGACGCCACGGTGGGTGACCGGGATGCCGGCCAGCGCGGGTGCGGCGATCGAACTGGTCACGCCGGGCACGACGAGCACCGGCACGCCGGCCTCGGCGCAGGCGATCGCCTCCTCGCCGCCGCGGCCGAAGACGAACGGGTCGCCGCCCTTGAGCCGGACCACGAACTTCCCCTCGAGCGCGCGCTCGACCAGGATCCGGTTGATCTCCCCCTGGGCCGCCGCCGGGCCGTACGGGATCTTGGCGGCATCGACGAACTCGACCTCGGGCCGCAGCTCGCCCAGGAGCAGGCCGGGCACCAGGCGGTCGGCCACCACCACGTCGGCCGCGGCGAGCAGGCGGCGACCCTTCACGGTGATCAGCTCGGGATCGCCCGGCCCGGCGCCGACCAGGGCCACGCCCTGGTGCTCGGGCGCGGCGGGCGGGCTGATCTCGAGGGCGTGGGCGACCAGATCGCGTACGGCCA
>Ga0247781_1000241_pt1 | contig 16260 bp, 5 predicted proteins | sample UWRJL184509B5_FD_179922 | JGI IMG/M metagenome (GOLD analysis project Ga0247781, IMG submission 179922) | Plant litter microbial communities from Arlington Agricultural Research Station in Wisconsin, United States - UWRJ-L184-509B-5 | ecosystem: Environmental > Terrestrial > Plant litter >...
GGCCTCATTGCAAAGGTCGGACCCTACCACGCCATCACCACCAACCCCGACCTTATCCAACACATCAATAGATTGATTGTTCTGTTTGCGCTGATCTTTTTGTTTGCACTTGCTTTTATATCGAATGCATCACGGAAGGATATATTTTCTGCTGTGGCAGCGTTTGTGGCAGTGCAAGTCGTTTTTATTGGGATAACGAACGATAAATAGCTAGTTAATACCGTGACACCCGGTACGCGACGATGTTGCAGCCCAGCAAGGAGGATGGGGGCATACACCTCATCCGGGGTAGAAAAAGTTAAGCGAGCCAACTGCTAAGGAATCCTACAAAGAATTCCAACCCTGAACAAGCCCTGCACATGCCCTGTTGATACCCTCTGTATGCCCCCTGGCTTGCCAAGGGCCTAAACCTCAACAGGGTTAGAATTTAGCACAACTGAGTCCGAGCTAGAGCTCATCCGGGGTAGAGCCATATGCCGAGCATAGGGTCATCGGGCGGCGCGGCCCACAGCCACCGTCACTAGTGTAAACCTTAACCGGGGTAGAAATGGGCAGAAACTCATCCGGGGTAGAACTTATCCGGGGTAGAGCCATATGCTAAGCATAGGGTTATCAGGTGGTGTAGCCCGCAGCTACCGTTATTAGTGTAAACTTTAATAAGGGTAGAATTATTTAAAATCCACATTTTAGGTATTAAATTTTAGTGCATATGTTAAGTTTATGCAGAATTTATGTTGAAAAGTGAATTTTAATTCCAATTTCATTACAAATTATAAGTGAATTTAAATATAATCTGTACACGCGTTAATTTTCAAAAAGTAGGTCCGGTGGTCCATATGTGTAGTAATGCAGGCAGGCACTGTTATATAAGTAAAAATCCTACGCGCCTACCGTTTTTAATGTTTACTTTCCAAAAACCAAAAACTTTAGTATGTAACCCCACCATTTCCAGCCTTTTTAATAGTATTTTGCACCTAAAATAAGCGTTTTTTACCATTTTAAAGCTGTTTTCTGAATTCTACATATTGAATTTACCTGTTACATGTTTCGTGGCATTTTTTTTGGCGCGCGTGTGGTTTTTTTTGCGATTTTTATATATACAGTGTATTTGCGAATTAATTTAGGCTTGTGACTGTGGATTTTCGGCATATGCTGACTTGATACAGTTATTTTAATTCCCAGACTCTAACTGACGAAAAAAAACGTGAGTAGTATATACGACAGATATGCAATACCTATACATAGCCTAACCTTTATATCAGATGGCTTCCCCTAACGGTATACTTACTAAAATGGCAGTACCTTACATTATTAACAAGTTTAGTAAGTATATACGTTACTTATATATAGTATATGTTAATGTAACTTAGTATATACGTCTGTTATTAACGCGGTTTACCTATATAAGAAGTGGGGCTATATTTACAGTATATTTGTCGTATATGCAGTGTTTATGTTTATATAGTTAATATTCTTAGGCCTTATTATTAACCCAAATAGTAAATGGACCCTGTTTAAGGATAATAATATATATATTATCTGCATATGTTATATATATACTAATTATATTTTAGAGAAGAAGGGCTTAGTTACGCCTGAGATGAATAAAGCTGCTTTAAACGAGGGAGTGTGTGTAAGTGGTGTTAATTTATTAATATACGTATTATTATCGTATATATTGTAATTATATTAATTTTATTTAACTGCCTGATTAAGGAGGAGAATAGTATAGGTAAGGTTTGTAGTAAGTGGATTAAGGATTAGCTTTCGGTATATATATTTTAAAATTCAGGTGTTGTATATGCTAACCTTATGTTTAGTTTTATCGTCACCTCCGTAACAGCTACCCTAGAGCGACTTAGAACCTACCTTACTTTAATATTTAGGATGTTGAGATTAACTGGGGTAGAGTGTATATATGCTGTATATGTTACGAATATTCTTTATTAATTTTTAACAGTGTTATTATTAATTATATAGTCACTTATAAGTGGTGTAATACTTATTTCCTTTATAAGCTTATGTATATTCTTTATATATGTAGTATTTATATAAATGTTAACTCTTTTTTTAAGTTTACTTAATAATTATTTTTTAATTCTTATAGTGAATGTAGCTGAGACCTTTACGTAAGTTTCATATATATTATATATATATTAGGCTAATACTTTATAGTTAGAATAACGTTAAATTCTGTAAGGAGTATAGTATTAGGTTTAATCGTTACATATATGTGTGTACTGTGCCTGAGATTATCACTTACAGTATTAATACCCTTAAGGAGGAGGAGGCCTATAGTGGCTTACGTCTTATTAATAAAGATAAGCCTTATATTAAGTAGGTTACTTAAAGGCTCTTAAATAGGGTTAAGAAGGATACTGTATAGAAGAAGGATAAGTAGCGTATATCCAGCACCTCGAACTCTAAGGGTAAAGATATTACCCTGCCCTTAGGCAGTATTAAGGAGGATGACTCCTTTTCTAAGCTGGATAAGGATAATATACATATATGTTATATATATGCTATTTATATACTGACTTATTAAATAGATATAAGAGTTAGAAGATATGCTGTAGAAGTAACTTAACGATAAGAAGGTTATAAATAAGCTTAATAAGGCTTTAAAGGAGGCAGTTAGTATATATGCACTATATAAGATATATATACTGATGATATTTTAAGAGATAAAACGTAAGTGTAGTGAGGTGGTTAAGAAGGCTGTAGTTATTAAAAGGGCTAATAAGGCAGCTGTAGCTGTAGTTAAGGAGGTTAAGGGTAACGGTGTTAACTTAGGTGTTAATAACCCTGGCTTTAACATTTATCACTCTGGGTGCACTGTAAGTATATACTTTATATATACAGTATATATACTGATAAGTATTTTAAAAGAACACCTTATTAACCTTTAAGTAAATTATCTTTATTTCCTTAGTTAGGATCTTATAGCTGTATATGGGCTGTATATACTGTAAGGATATAGTATGGCGTGGAGTTTTTAGTTATTTTTATAATACCCTGGGTTTTTCTTATAGGTTAGTGCAGTATATGTGACGGATGTGGTAATCTCTCCAGGGTTTTTATTAGAAACGGAAAAGTAGCTTTTAGCTAAGTAATTAGTATATACGTAGTATATAGTGATGAAAAAGATCTTTATTTTAAATTTTTATTATATTTCCTTAATGTGATAATAAAAACTTATATTATTATAAAATAATATTTATATATATTATATATAATATAGTTTTAAATAATTTACATAAATTTTTTTTAAAAGCTTTTATTATAAAAATGTATTAAATAATAATAATATACCTTATTTTATTTAAGGCATTTTTATAATAATATTTATTTAATTAAGTCCTTTTATCTTAATATTCTTTATTAAATTATATTTTTCTTAATTATATAACCTCTGTTTTAAGTTAGTATATACTTACTTACTTCTTTAAACTAACTCTTTTTTAAAAAAACTTTATACTTTTTATTAATACATTTTCACTTACTTATATTATTTTACCTAATAAAAGAATCGCTTTAAGTTAGTATATAATAACTTATTTTATTTAATTTACTTTTTAATAATAATTATATAATTACTACTTTATAACCCTTTTTATCTTTTATTATTATAAGCTGTTTTACTTAATTATATTTTCTTTAGCTGTTAAGAAATTACTTATTTTTAGCATATGCTAAGCTTTATTCTTTTAGTAATATTAGCTTATATTAGTTATAATTATTTTAGTAAAAGCTTAGTACTTATATATAATATGTAAATTATAACTGCTTTTAAGCCTTTAAATTACCTTAAGCTTTATAATCTTACCAGGGCTTATATTCGGCTCGCATATACTAAGCTTTAAGTTATAATTATTTTAGTAAAAGCTTAATACTTACATTTAATATGCGAATTACTACTGCTTATAGGCCTTCTGTTAAATTATAACACTTAGAATCACTGTGGCTACAGGGTACGTAATACAGCTACAGCGCACGTTTACGTGCCCTGCAATGCACCCCTTAGAAGGTTAGCAGTTTCCACTGCTAGGGGCTGGAAAAGGGGCTCCCAGAGCCCCTAAACGTGCCTACAGGCTCAGAGACACTCCAGTTTAACACCTTTAAACCACCCTTAGGCCTTACAACTTTGCTAAGGCTTGTGTTTGGCTCGTATATGCCAAGCTTTGCCTTTTTCAGTTAAGAAAATTTCGGCAAATACTTAGCTAGCGCTCTTTATCCTCCCTTAGGTAAGCCTCGGGTAAGTACTCTTACTAATATATCGGATCAGTATATGCCGAGCATAGCCTAACGTAGCTTAACCAGTTCCCTAAGTGCCTTAAAGGCTTCTTTCAGGCCCATATAAGATCCTAACTTTACTAGTCACCGTTTCTTAGCGTGTTAAAGCCCTGGAACTATTAGCTTTGTTAAGGCTTAATATACGGTAAGTATAAGCTGAGCTAGCTATATTCCCCTTAATGTTTACTAGTCCCTTAGCACTAACAGTATTACTCTTTAATACCACACTTTTCTCAGTTCCTCTGTAGTATTAAGTATAAGATCTGCATTAAAGTCCTATATATAATCCCTGTGGTAAGTAGGAAATATGTTACTTAAGCTTTATTTATAGTATAGTTATCCTTATTAACTACCTTATTTCTAAAACTTAACCTTATAGAATTCTGTGCAATCTGTTTATAGATAATATTAACTTTACATAAGGGAAACCTAAACTTTATATAAAACACTTTTACTTCCTCCTTCTGTTCCCCCTTTACTCTTTTTCCTTTATATCTTTTTAGTTTTTAATAACTTTTTTCCCTTTCTCCTTTAAAAGCATATACGACGCTTACGGCTTTTCTATTTCCCTACCTTTCTCCTATAAAGTTTTCTCCTGATTTCTCTAACTTTAGCGTAAACTAACCCTCTCTCTCACATCCCTCTGTATGCTATATATATCCTCACTATTAACGACCTCCCTTAAGTTAAGGTTACTAAAGCTAGCCTTCCTAATAATATCTGTTAACTCTACGCTAGCTCTTATCTTACTATTAAGGGTTAGAGGGCTTATATTACTGGAATCTGCACTGTATGTGCCCTGTTTATGCCTTAAGTCTCCCTTTTCCTTACCCTGACTATTAAACGCCGCTTTCACAATATCCTTATTCCGTAACCTCCTGATGGCTACCAGGCTATCTCTCTAGTTAGCTGGCCTTGCCTGGACATCCATGGTATATGCGGCAAGTGCTTTTAGGGAATCCATAACTCCTTTCTCTTAAGTTGGCTACCTGCCCTCTTTGTCAACTAAACTTTCAACTTCCAACTCCCTATTTCCGCTATATACGCTAGTTATAAGCGCGTTACCCCCTGCTACTTTACTACGGCGGAAATCCACAATAACCTCCCCCTTACGCCTGGCACTGGTATTAAAGGTGTCGATATTATTAGGCTTATTGGCTTTACCTTCTTATACCTCATATGTGCCTTTACTAAGCCTGACCCCCTGTTTGGCATATTCTTTAACGGAGTTACTATAGACTGGATCTGCTGTATTACTATTTTCAGCCTGAATTCACTTATACTTATTAATCTTTACCTCCTTATTTTAAGCCTTTTTCACCTCCTTTACGTAGATGAGCTTGTTCTATATTATAACTTACGTTTTTCTGACTCCAGTATATATATCTCCTGTGTGTTTATTAAGGTTAACGGCACTTTACGGAAGGTTATCCCGTAATTTTAAAGGCCTTGTTAAACTGTGTTTAGTAACGTTTTCCTAAAATACGTTAATTTCTGTGTCCTAAGTATATATGTCGCTTATTCTTCGTATAGGGTCTATAGGTGCTTGCTGTGGTGTTTTGAGCAGATGAGCTAGAACCTTTATAACTGTATTAGTAAGTTGCTAGCTGATGATTTTAAGAGCATTGATAGAAGGATACGTATTGTATACGTTAAGGAGAACCTTAATTGGAGCGCAGCTTATATTGCAGTTAGTATTTGGAGAAAGATTGAGCTTCTTTTTGGCTACTTAGCCTCTATTGCGGATTTTTCTTTCTACTATGCTGGAGAGTTTTGCTCTAGTGGATTTGAGGGTTTATGGGAGAGTTATGTAGAGAATTATAACCTTTATAGGCTAATTGATAAAAGATGAAGAAATTTGTGTATGTTTAGTATATAGAGGAAGTGTACTTACTTACTCCAGTTGCCTTTGGTGAATTGGTAATCGAAGGCGTAGTCTTATTAGTAACGCTTATATATTATCCTATTTTATATAAGCCTTAAATCGAATACGTATATGTTATTTACCTTTAGATTATCATTCCCCCTTTAATTTTCCAGTAAATTAAACCCTTTCTCTTTTAAACTCCCCCCTTCTTAAAGGCCCTGTCCTGTCCGCCTACGTTATATATATGCCCCTCTGTAACGTCTAAGCCCTCTACTACACTTTCCATTACCACACTTTCCACTATTACCCCCTTTATTATCACTAGAATCACCTAATATAATAACCTCCTCTTTTAAATTGTTTTTAGGTATATATGCTGCATATATAACATCCCTTATATCCTTATCCCTATTATCCCTATTATCCCTATTATCCTTATTATCCTTTAAATTACTACCCTTTACATTATTACCTCTTAAATCGTTACTCCTTAAGTTACTACCCTTTAAATTATCGCTTTCTATATTATTATTATTATTATTATCACTTAACTGTATATACTGCGTATACCCCCCTCCCTCTCCATCTCCTAGGGTATTGTATAGATTTATAAGGTTGTAAAAGCCTTACTTAGTTATGTGCTTATACATAGCCTGTGCCCTTTATGTACAGTCCTTACGCCGAATTTAATGCTTAGCCTGTTTTAATAACGTTTTATCCCGACTAGTAAGATGCTCTTTGATTTTAAGGCTTTTTTTAACCTGTTTTTCTTTATCTTAAACTACCCTTTAAAGTCTTTTTAAAACAGTTAGTATTATTTATATATATATTATAAATACGTACTGGTGGATAGCAGCTATTAACGTAAGTTTTCAGCCAGTTACGTTGTTTTCCTTAAAGTAAGTAGCCTTTACGGTGTTAGTGTTCTTCGGGGTGTGACGACCCTGCAGGCCGTTACTTGGGCCGGGGCGGCCTGACGAATCCCCCGCAGAAGGAACAGTGTGAAGAGACGGTGCACACCGCCCAGGCGCACTGGGCCAGGGGTGTAAAGACCCGAAGCCCCTACGACTAGTAAGGTGCTGCTCACAGCATGCTGAGTGCTCGCATCACAAGTAGGAGAAACCTCACAAGCAGAACGCTCACGTAGTACAGAGTGCTCACATAACAAGCACTCGCGACATTATAAGCAAGGTATAAAGTACCTCCCAGTTAGTTAATATAGATAGCCATAGTTATACCCATAACCACTGTAAGGGACTTTAGTTCCTCACACTAATATTTAATTATTTATTTATATCCTACTGTTCAGACTTACCTCTGTGTATTATAATAATAACAACCTACAGTGACATTAAACCTCCCCCTGTTTAAGAGTGCTAACTTAATAAGCCGTCTTTAAAACGCCCCTTACCTGTTAGCGTCCTGCTATACGTTCTGTTTTAACCCACACCAGTCCTTTTAAGGCCTGTGTCGGGTACAGGTTATAATATAATACTAATGTCTTAATTCTAAACGTTATTTATTAAATTCCCAGATATTACCTCTCTCCCACTAATATATTAACCTTTAGAAAAGGTAAGGAGATTAAGGAAGTGTAAGCTTAACCTTAACTCCTTACCATTAATAAGTTAGCTACACGCCTTAAAAACTTAAACCTTAACTAATAGGGACTAGTTAAGGAACTTAATAAAGCTTTCCTTAAAGATATTAAAAGTCACATTAATCTTATTAAAAAACTCTAAGCCTAACTTAACGTTATTAAGCTGGAGAATAATAACCTTAAGGGTTTATAGAAGAAATAAGTAAAGCTCCCTTTACCTTTACGTTTTAAGGGAGACTTTACGTAATTAAAGTCCTAGATAACCTAGCTTTAAAGTTATATCACCTATTATAATAAGCAGTTCTTTAAAGAAGAAGGAAAGGTTAGGTTCGCTAAAGCCTTACTAAACGGAGTAACCGTTTGCTAATATAAACCCTATGTAAAGATAATTAACGACCTTTTTATAAACAGAGTGTGTAAAGAGGCCCTTAAGATTTAAGCTCTTTTTAACAACTTTAATATATTTATTAACTAACTCCAGACTGAGTTTAAAGAACTAAATACCCCCTAATAAGTTAAGTAACACCTTATAACTTTAAAGCAGACGTCCTTAATCCTTAAGTTCTCCACACACTTTAAACTGGAAGTAGCGAAGATTAAACTTAGTTAAAAGGCCTTAATAATGTTATTTTAAAGTAACTTAAAAGAACACGTCACTAAAGACCTTTACTGAGAAGACTAACCAGACCACTTATAAGAACTGGTTGAAATAGCTATTAAGGCCGATAATCAGTATTATAATTACTATTATAGGAAGAACTTCTAAAAAGAACAGACTCCTTACTAGCTAAGTAAACTTAAGAAGGAGAACTAGTTAACTGTAACAGGTTACTACCCTAGACCGATGGATATTAGCATAATAAACTGTCAGAACTAACCTAACCATAATAAGCTTTAACGACAGTAACAGTAAAAGTAGTTTAAGGACCTGTTATAAGTCTAATACTTTAACTGTGATAAGAAAAGATATATAGTATAACAGTGCCTGTCACTAAAGTAAGTTAATTAAAAACCCGTTCTGGAAGGGGAAAAACATATTAAGTTTAACTTTAAAGACGTCTATATCAGGATAGTAAGTAATAAAGAAGATTACACTTAAATAGATAAGTATAACTTAGGAGATAAGGAAGAAGATGAAGAACCCTAAGATATAATATATCTAATCCTTAAAGGTGTTTTAAAAGAGTTAGCTATAAAGGTGCAGGTCGTAAAAGACTAACTCTAAGGTAGAAACTTAAAACTATTAAAGGTGTAGGTTATAGAAGACCGACTTTAAGAAGAGATGTTTTAATTAACTGTTACAGGCCTTAAAAACCTTACCCTGTAAGCCTAGGAACTAAGGAAGTCTAAGAAAGACCTTAACTTAGAAATTACTAAAATAGTAAAAGAAGTCGAAGAACTAGCCCTTTAGGTTACTTAAACGGTAAAGTAAGCCTTAAAAGGTGAAAGAGAGTAAGTTAAGAGAATTAAACTGGAGAAATAAAAGTTCTTTTCCACAGTACCCCTTAAGACTTTTAAACACTTTAAACACATTAAGTAGATTAGTACCCTTACCTTCTTAGAAAAAGGACAGCTTAGATAACTGCCCCACATTAAGGCTGGTATACTTTAAACTAGTACCTTAAAGGTCCCCTAAGAAGGCATAAAATAAGTATACCAGTAAAGGGTCTAGGAATTAAAGGAGAAACATTAAAAGTTAATAAACGAAATAAAGAACCTGTAAGTTAAAAGCCTTATTATAACGTTTAAGGATAAAGTAGTAAAGATTAAGTTAAAACTCTATAATAAAGTTCACTTTACAAATCAGCTTAAATACCACCTTATTAAAGAAGACCACTTTATAGAAGAATAAGTTAGGTTACTGTTACTTAAATTTTAAAAAAAGGTTTAGGAGAAATAATATATATAGAGGTAAGTGGAAGAAGAGAAAAAACAAAGCGTTACTTCTTCTGTTCTGTACTTTATAACCATAACACTTACAGTTAACATTAACTACCTTAATTACAGAGATATACTATAAATTAATTACATATACGACAATTACGCTCTTAACTGGTATTATAAACTTAAAGCCCTTTACAACCACTTCCCAGGCATATAAAGACAGGACTACACTATTATAAGGGTAAAGTTAAAACCAGCTTACTATTAAGTCTCCTACTCCCTAATAAGAGAATCTAGTAATAAGTGGAAGGTTACCGTAGTTAACTAATCCCCTACTACGTATTAGTAAGGAGGAGTACTTAATAATTACCTAGTTATAATATACTTATTATATTTTAATGGAAAAGCTAAAGAGTGGCAGAAGTGGGAAGATTACTAACGGATTTAAAAGTAAAAAGACATTATTATAATCTAAGCCTGCAGAGTGTACTATCGACTTATTAAAGACTTTAGGAATATCGTACCGTTTAAAGTTAACTGGACGTTAAGGCGTGAAAACTTAAAAAAGGTTAATTACTAGGTTTACTAAAGTTGCCTGTTTTTCCAGAAGGAATTGGGAAAAGGCTACAGGCCTTTTAAAAAGGCTAGAAACCAGTAGTTTGCTAATTAGTAAAAACCCTAAGAAGAAAAAGAGGTATTTAAAGGTTAAGCTAAATAAGACCTTAAGGACAGATAATTACCATAACTTAGTTAATAAAAAAGTATAAGCATTATTCCGTTAATATTAATATAATAGACAGAAAAGGAAGGCCATTTAGGGTAAAAGCAGTAATTAATAACAGGAGTGCTTCTAACCTAATACACCCCTCGCTAGTTAACCGAAGGAAACTCCTTAACGAAGAGTATAAAAAGGCTATTCCTATTTAAAATGGAGAAGGAGGCTTATATTAATATAATAACAGTAAAGTTACCTATTACTTACTACTTTTAATTAAAGTAGATAGGGATAAATAATAAGTGGACTTTAATATTACATTAGTAATAAGGTATAATATAATCTTAAGTCTACCTTAACTAGAAAAGTATAACCCTATAATTAACTAAAGGAGTAGTTACCTTACTTTCAGTAAGTCCCCTAGCTGTAATCACTATTTAAAGAAAGCTAAAAAGGCATTAAACCGTTCTAAAGATATATAAAGTACTTAAAAGTACACTAAACCTTTAGAATTAAGTACAGTTTAAGTTAAGTTTATTAAAACAGTTAAAGGATTAAAAGGTCTACTGCATTACCTAAATAATAATTTAGAAAGTGGAAAGAAGTAAGAAGCTAACTTACAAATAAGTGAAAAAGTTAACTTATCTAAAGTACCTACTAAATATAAGAAGTTCACCCTGTTTTAAAAAAAGATACCATAATTACCAGACTATAAACCATAAGACTATAAAATTAAGCTAAAGCTAGAAACGAAGCTCCGCAGCTTTTAACCCTACCACTTAAACCCTTAATAAGCCAAGGCCCTACGGGAGTATATAAATAAGAACCTAAAAAACAGGTTCATCGTAAAGTCCCAATCCCTAATAGGGTACTTAGTGCTGTTTATCTTAAAAAAGGGAGACAGTAAGCTATATATAGTTATTAATTACTAAACGTTAAATAAAAATATAATTAAAAACCATTACCTATTATTACTTATTACGGAAATGTAAGAACAGATTACTAAGGTAAATTAGTTCTCCAGCCTTAATTTCCCTATAAGGTTTAATTACGTTAGAGTAAAGGAAGAGGATAAGCATAAAACGGCTTTTCAGACTTATAATAGGTATTACCAGTACTGTATTATACCAATAAGATTAATAAACACCCTAGTAACTTTTTAAGGCTTTATTAATAATATTCTCCACCCCTTCTTTAATAAGTTTATCTTTATATATTTAAATAACGTTCTAATCTATTTTAAAACTTTAAAAGAATACTAAAAGTATATATAATAGGTTTTAATAACTTTTAAAAAAGCGAAACTAACAGTAAACCCAGAGAAAAGCCACTTCCACATTTAAGAACTAAACTATTTAGGGTTTAAAATAACCCCTAGAAAGCTCAAAATGTAACCAGAAAAGACAGAGGCAGTTAGGGACTAACTTACTTTAAAGAACTAAAAAGAGTTATAAGCCTTTATCAGCTTTATAAACTTTTATCACTATTTTATTAGGTACTTTACGAAAATTATAAGACTACTTTACAAACTTACAGGTAAGGGAAAGCTATTTAAGTAAACTAATAGATAATAGAAGGCGTTTAAAGACTTTAAGCACGCCTTTATTACAGCACCAGTCTTAACCCTCCCTAATTTCTTAAAACCTTTCTAAGTTAAAACAGACTCCTTAAAATTTATAATCGGTAGAGAACTTAATTAAGTCCAGGATAATAAGAAACGCCACTTAATTACCTTTTTATTAAAAGGAATTTACAACCTAGCCTTATAATATCTAATCCATAATAAGGAACTAATAGCGATTATTTAATGCTTTACCAAGTAGGTACTGTACCTAAGTAGTATAAAAGAACTAATCTAAGTCTTTTCAGATTATAATAACCTTTAATACTTCTTAATAAAGGAACTTAACCTATAGTAAGCATAATAGGCAGAATTAATAACCCTATTCCACTTCCAGATCTACTACGTTAAAAGAAAAGATAATAAGTAAACTAATACTCTTAACTAGAGACAGGACCATAAAGATACTAATCCAGTTTTAATCCCCGTTACTATATTTAATAAAGCTAAGAATAGCACACTAAAGTATATACTGTAAGTATTAAATAATTAAATATTAAAATAAACTATTAACATCTATATAAACTTATAAACAAAGTATAATATCTATTAGTAATAACAGGACTTTTAAGTAAGAAGGTTAACGGAAGGAACTTATAAACATAAATACCCCTTAAGAGACTTTTTAAAGTATTTATAAAACTGTAGTAAAGAGTGCTTAAAGCATCTAAACTATAATAAAACTGGTTATTAACTAGAACAGCTATTAAAAGGCGTAAACAGTATACTTAAACTAAAAGTAAAGCTTTAATATTAAGAGAAACTATATATTTATAACCCAGTTAAGAGAAAAAAGTATATCTAACAGGTCTATAAGTCTTAACTTAAAGGATATATAAGTTAAGCTAAAACTTTAACATAAGCCTAGTAAACGTACACCTTCTTAGGAATAAAGAAGCTAATTAAGGAAGTGGTTAATAACTATAATATCTGCCACAGGAAGTAAAACCAACGTTATAAGCCGTATAAACTTCTTAAACCACTCCCTATACCATAGGCGCTATAAAACTCTATCTCACTTAACTTCGTTATTAGGATCTTAAAGTCTAGGGACCCTGTTATAAGAGTTACTTATAACTAAATCCTTATAATAATTAACAGATTAATAAAATAAGCTTACTTTCTACTAATTTTAAAAAACATAATAGTGGAGTAACTCGCTTATATCTTTAAGAAAAAAGTAGTTTTATAACACCTTTAGCCAGATAACATCATTACGGATTAAGATAAACTAATTATATTAAAGTTTTAATAAAGATTAATATAAAGAATAGGTGTGAAAAGTAAGCTTTTAACAGCATTCCACCTATAGACAGACGGCTAAATAGAGTAAGTTAACCAGATACTTATAACGTATCTTTAAACCTATATTAACTTCGAATAAGATAATTAGCTTAAGCTATTACTAATAGCATAAATAGCTTATAATATAACGTTAGTTAAGTTAACAAATATATTACCATTCTTTACTAATTACAATAAGGAGCTTAAGCTCCATTAAGGCCTGCCTACCAGCGCCCCCCAAGCCGCAGTCTGTGTAAATTAAATGTAAAAGCTATATAACTACTTATAAGCCGAACTTAAGTTTATACGTAAATAAATAAAGAAGTTTACTAATAAATACTAAACTAAGTAATTAATATTTAAAAAAGGACTCCACTATAATAACGAACAAGTTAAGGGACCAACTCTTTAAGAGGGGGACTATATCTACCTTTTTTCACGAAACTTACATTTAAAACGGCTTAGTAAAAAGCTTGACTTTAAAAGGTACGGACTATTCCAAATTAAAAAAAAGGTCACCACCTCTAATTATAAACTAAACCTACCCGCTAATATAAAGGTGCAGACTAAGGTTTTTCATATCTCACTTTTAAAACCTACCTTAAAGGAAGTTCCTTTAGAAAAGAAAATTAAGATTAACACTAATAAGGATAAATATAACGTTAAGGAAGTTATAAATTTACAAAAGGGAGGAAACACGTTTAAATATCTCGTTAAATAGTTAAACTATAGCCTTAAGAGTAACTTATAAGAGCCAGTTAAAAATCTCAAGTACCCAAACCTAATTACAGAGTTTTACTGAAAAAATCCAGACTGACTAAAACTAACGATAAGAACCAGAAATAAGACAAGATCTAACATTTAAACTACTATACTGAAGAGTAAGACTATTATAGGACTTAAAGCCTAAAAAGCGGTAGGAAACTCCTTAGTAAGTACGGAAGGACATTTGTTAAAACCTTAATTAGGGTTATAAGGACCTTAAACCTAATAAAGAGGCTAGGCCTCTAAAACTACTAATAAGCTCCATATGAAAATAAGTACTGATAGGGAAAGAAGTCAGTAAAAGGGAAAAGTCACTAAAACTCTCGTGGGAAGTTAAGCCTATAACCTCTCACTAAAAAAGACAGTTATAAACTAAGTTATAAAGCGATTACCCGCTGCAAAGACCTTGCTAGAAAGTTCCCCTAATTAAAAGACTCCACGTTGTTAAAAGAGGCGTTTAACCTAGCCTCCTCACTTTCCTAAAACTCTAATAACTCCACTTTATAACTAAACACTTTTACAGCTTAGTCCTTAAGGTGGGACTGCTGCTTATAAAGGCACGCTAAACGCGCTAACGCCTCTTAAAGCTTAACAGTAACCTCGTAGAGCTGTTAAGTAGTAGACTTGACTTACAAGTTAAAACTCTATTTTTTAATAAAAAGAGCCTTTAACTTCACTTTACTAACACTAAAAGCGTTATACTGGGAAGGCCGGTGCCTCTCTAAATAGTAATCGTAACTGTTAGACCGGTTTAAAACCCGACAGATAAGTAAAGGGTTAACAGACTTGTAAAAAGAATAAGGGGACATTTCACTACTAAACGCGTATGTGTAAGCTGTAAGGTTTAAATAACAGTTAGTGCTTTTACCCTATTCCCGTTTTAAGACCTAAGAGCTAGACATTTATTACATAGTGAAATAGTGAAAGAAGAAGCTTACCTTTTAAGTTCTTTATGGGAAAAGAATGTTAAAGAGGGGGAATCGTGTGATAACCCTACAGGCCGTCACTTAGGCCAGGGCGGCCTGACGAATCCCCCGCAGAAGGAACAGTATAAAGAGACAGTGCACACCACCTAGGCGTACTAGGCTAGGGGTGTAAAGACCTAAAACCCCTATAACCAGTAAGGTGCTGCTCACAGCATACCGAGTGCTTATATCGCAAGTAGGAGAAACCTCACGAGCAGAACGCTCGCGTGGTGTAGAGTGCTTGCATAACAAGCACTCGCGATACTATAAGCAAGGTATAAAGTACCTCCTAGTTAGTTAGTATAAATAGCTATAGTTATACTCATAACTACCGTAAGGGACTTTAGTTCCTCACGTTAGTATTTAATTATTTATTTATATCCTACTGTTCAGACTTACCTCTGTACATTATAGTGATAACGACCTACAGTGACATTAAACCCCCCCCTGTCTAGGAGTGCTAGCTTAATAAGCTGTCTTCGGAACGCCCCTTACCTGTTAGTGTCTTGCCATACGTTCTGTCTTAACCCGCACCAGTCCTCTTAAGGCCTGTGTTGGGTGCAGGTTGTAATACGGGGCTAATGCTCGGTATTAGGCTGGTATAAGTGAAATCCGTGTAATTAAGCTTATTATAATTTACAGTTTTTTCTTATTTTGAAATTACTGTTGTATAGAATTGTAGGGATATTGCTAGTAAAAGGTGTCGATACGTTACGTATATTATATATATGGATCTTCCCCCCCCACCTCCTAAATACCGTGGGTTTAACTGTATAAGACCTTATAGACCTTTTTCTTAAAGTTTCGCTTTACGTAAACCTTGTAGAAGATAAGTATATACTGTAAATGTTCTTCCTATATGCGGGTAGGGTTGATTTCGTGAAGATAGTCCTTTAGTTTTAATTAAAAGGTTAGTTTATATTTCTTTTCCTTTTCTCTTTATATAAAAAGCCCTTTTAACTTACCTCTTGCTTATGCTATATCTATATCAGTGCTTATGCTGTGTATAGCCTTAAGCTTAATGTGGTGGATATGCCCCTAACGTACTGGTTGGCCAGAGAGGTTATATAGGATTTGAAACGTTTACTGGAATAAAGTAGTATATATCTTATTACTTTTACTGTTTGTAAAGGCGTAAAGGTAACTCTCTGTCACTGTTTATTATTAGTATATGTATTGTATAAGGGGTTAATATACATATACTGTTTACCTAATTATCTAGTCTAATTAAGGAAAATAAGGTAATGTTACTAGCTACTATTTTAA
>Ga0247781_1000242_pt1 | contig 16192 bp, 19 predicted proteins | sample UWRJL184509B5_FD_179922 | JGI IMG/M metagenome (GOLD analysis project Ga0247781, IMG submission 179922) | Plant litter microbial communities from Arlington Agricultural Research Station in Wisconsin, United States - UWRJ-L184-509B-5 | ecosystem: Environmental > Terrestrial > Plant litter >...
GAAGTCCTCATGCCGACGAACGTATTTCTCCTCGCCTTAGAATCGTCAAAATCCAACCTTCGAAACCATGGAGCGACAGTATTATAGTTCTCTTTCTCAGCGAAAGAAACGGCACTATTAATCATTCACCCCTTGTACCCCCAAACCAGTGGCCATCTGGATATAAGATGCAGCATTTTGATACGGCCACGCTCGGCGGCCCCCTTAAGTACTCTCCTCCCCTACCGCGCATTCGCGATCGCGTTAACGTGAGCTCCATTGTTAAGGAGCATTTTAGCAAGCTGGTAATCCAACACACAATCGTCTGCGTGGTAGATCTTGAAATTTTGTATCTCTGTGCTTTGGCTCATACGTTGGGGCTTATGCTTCCTTTGTGTCCTCTGTGGTCCTTTGTTGGGTGTTTGGGTCATGACAGGAGGCTTGGTCCCGATTTTGGGTCCAAAATATACCAGTACATGCCTTTGGATGGTACAAAATACCCCAGCGCGAAATTTGGGATGGCTATAATATTCCAGCTCCGAATCTGGGATGGTACATAATATACCAACAACGATGGGATGTCCCACACTATACTGGTACATGATGGGATCTCTTAGAATATGCCAGTATATGCCCTGGGATAATACGCAAGACCTTTAGTTTTAGAAATGGGCCGGATTTTCGTCATCTTTCTTCATGGGACCAAGTTTGGGCCGCCTCAGCTAGAGTTGAAGCAATTTGCAGGATGTGGCGCAGCCTTCTAAAAATGTTAATTAGGGTGAGCAACCGGGGCTGATCTGGACTTATCAAGGTGATCAAAAGTCGCGTGACTATAAGTGTGGGTGGTTATCGATTTTGGGGTGGTGAAACAGAATATCCCGAACTTTTAACCTTAGGGAACCAGAACTCCAAGACATCGACCATCCGACCTTCATACAGATCGTCGATCTCTCGGTCATTGAGGAGATCACGGAGAGGAATCCAAGAAATGGCAAGAAGCTCCCCGAAGCCCATACCGCCGATGGGCGGGTGTTGCAAGGTGGAGGCGATGAACAAGGAGACAGCTACGCCAAAATCGCGAAGGAGTTGTCATATGTTGTTATCGCAATGATCCTACCGAGCCCTCGGCTCGAGACAAATTTGGTCCGTCCAGCACTTCAGAAAATCCTGACTCGAGCCGTTTGTAGACGGCTGGTGCTGGATCCCTTCGACACCTCGTGGGGCTTCAACTCTCAGATCGTCGACGCTGTCTTCCCGACCGGTATGCCATCCGAGAGCTGCATGGAAGGCGTTGATCTGGCGAATCTAACGCGAAATGTGATGCAGGACCTCAGAGCGACTTGAATCCAACCGACGCAGTAAGACCAGAGTTCGAACTGGCAGCGTGACTGGGCTCAATCTCTGACGGTAATGGTGCCTAGGAAAAGAAGTTGCTTTGTTTAGCCCCAGCGCCGTGTTTGAGGTAAGAAGCTGGTCCAGTCGAGGTAGTAGCCGTCTCAGGATAAGGTAACTAAACCCCACCTGCCTCAGGCTGACAAGTCGGTGGGCACGTTGCGAATCCTCCCCATCCCAGCCCTCGAGCGGATCGAAAGCGAGTTCAAACGAGTGGCGCGGGACGAGACTCAAGACCGTAAGAGGCGTGGCAGATCTGCCTTCCAGTTCAGCCTCACGGCCTTGTCGCAGCTCCAAAGCTCCGCAGATGAGGCTCGGACTACGGAAAGCCTTGACCTCCTCCTGGCTGCTGAATTACAGGGTGGGGAAGCGCGAGGCGTCGTCGAATGGGTGTATGGGACCTTTGGACGGCAGATGCCAGATCGTATCACAGCGACTTGCCGGGTGCAATGGCTTCGAGATGTTGCGTGTTCGCGTAGCACTACATCGCTACGGATGCTGGAGCGCTTATACCGGTCCTTTACTCGGAAGCTAGACGAATACTGAGAACGGAGCGTGCTGGCTTAGGGATCCCTATCAGCGAGAACATAGCCCCTTGGTCTGATGAAGAGTGCGTCATCAGGGTAATTATCGCCAGCGACTTAGAGATGCTTACTTTGCTTCTCTCTTTCGTCCAGACAGACAGATTGGCTGGCATCTCTTATCTGCTAGAGCGAAATCCGTCAGTTCTTAACGAAAAAGGGCCTGGGGATGACACAGCCCTCTTGTTCGCCTCCCGCTGCGGCCATGCTGAGACAGCACAAAGGTGCCGATACTGGCCAAAAGAACATAGAGGGAGTCACGCCGCTTCACTTCCTCAGCTGTTCCCCGATGTGAAGATCCCAGAATTCGCGAAGGCGTTGGTAGAGCACGGCGCGGATTTAGAGGCTCGATCTACCGGGTCGCATCTGTATCAACTTTCTGCCGACTCAGTGTACGGCAACACTAACGGGACCCCCCTTGCGTGGGCGGTTGCGGCAAACAATATTGCCGCCGTAAAAGCCTTGCTGGACCTCGGCGCCGACCCGTTTGACCACGCTGCGTCCATGGTGCAAGTCGACGACAACTACAACACCATGACACATACCAGCCCAGTCCTCTATGCCATCACGACGCACAGGTGGCAGCTTCTAGAAATCATGTTACCACAAACGCATGACTACTCCAGTCAGCTCAACAGTAATGACCGCGTTGTTGGGGCTGAAGGAGTAGCGGATAACCTCACCCTTTTGGATTATTGCGTGCAGTCCAGCTTTGATGGAGCGCGGGGGTTGGGCCGACTCCTCACCCATGGCAAGGACCACGAAAAAGCATTTCGGAAGACGTTTGAGCTTCTGATAAACCGGGGTGCTGATCCTTTTGCATCCTGGGGACCGCACGACTCGGTCTTGGCCACGGCCGTCCAATGGGGGCATACTGAGACGGTCCGATACCTGTTGTCCTGGGCCGAGGGCCGACTGCAACCTCCTCCATCGGCTTGGATCAAGTGTCTTGCCACGGCGGCAGCAACATCGAACAAGCTCACCTTTGATGCTTTGATAGAACAGTCACCATCTGAGGCGATCCCCTTTAGTGAATGGACGCGCTATTTTGCTACTGTCATCCCCCTGATAAACGACGTCGGGTTCCTGCAGCCGCTGGTACACCGCCTAGACCCGGAGTTCGACTTCACGCCCTATCTACGGCTGGCTCTGGAGCGAAGAAATTTCGAAGCGTTTCGGTGGCTGTATTCATCCGGCCGGTGCAGCATCTCGGGCTACACGCTAGACAAAAATAGGTTTGGCACTTCGATCCTCGGCCAGCTACTTGTCCACTCGAAGCAGTGCACGTTCCGAAGCATGGCGATACGAGCCTTGTTGGGCCTTCCTAACCTACCCGATGACGTCTTCTTCCATTTCGCGGAGCTGAGCGGCTCTGTTCTTTCGGCACTGCACCTCGCCGCCTACAACACCGAGTACTAGCTCGGCCCGTACCCGGACGGCACCGCCTTCTACCTTATCCTCCGGCGGTACCGAAACCCTAAACATCTGAACGTCCGGATCCCCGAGGGCAAGTACAAAGGCTACACGGCGGTGCACTTCGCCGTCGCGACGTGCAACGAGGATGCGTTAGACATGCTGATCGCGGAAGAAGCCGATCTCTCCATCCCCTGTGCCAGGAACGAAACGCCGCTCGACCACGCCATGCGAAACTTTGGGAACCAGAACCACTTGCTAGAGATGTGGGAGGTCCCGCCTGCGCAGCGCATAGCTGCGGACGTTAAGCATTTCCAGCGGAGCCTGGCCGTGTTCACTAAGCTTCATGAAGCCGGTGCTAGGCCCAACAAGTTTTTGGCCGTTGTAGTGCGGACAGAACCTCGGTATTTGGCTCTCGTCCCTGCTCAGCCAACCAAAAGCGCCCCATCCTCATCATGCCTCGTAAGTTTCCATTCTTTCAACTAAAAAGCCGTTCGTTTTCTCTCGTCCCCAGCGGCACTCCTCTTGCTCACCTACTCGATCTCCGAACATGATAGATGTGCCCAGACCGCTTCCGCCCGAACTAGGAACTCGCCGTTCTTTGATGCTGCGAGCTGCCTAGATGTCGACTCTTGCTTCTATATATCGGACCGAGACCCCATGGTAGCAGACGATGCGCCTTACCTGGGCGCGTGGCTGACGGACTGGTTTGATAGGATCGTAGGGCCGTATCGTAATATAGCTAGACCCTTACTTCTAGATAGTTAAGTATTGAAATGCAAACTAAAAATACCGGATAGAAAGCAATGTAGTAAAAAAAAGAAAAAAGAAACCTCGAAATTCCTCATAAACGATTATATCCCCTCTAACCCCTGTCCTTTTCTATAACACACAGAGCTGTGATGGTGAGTGCGGGGAACCCCCGACACCTAGTCACCGCAGCTGACTAGATGCCCGGCACAGCCGGAACAACCGTCAGGCTGAGCCAACATGAGTACGAAAGATAGATCCCACGATAGTTGCATAAGAAGGGCTCTCTGGCGCAGCCAGAGAGCGAGGGCAGGCTTCAATTGATCACTTACCCAACCCCCTATTGTATGAACCCCCATCTTGCAGTACAGCCCTCTATCCTCGTTACCCCCGATACAGCTTGCGTTACATCTATAAGCAAAACGGAATCGGACCGTGACTGTGTTCAGGTTTTAAGGAGAGTAACGAGACTACGGAGAGCGGTAACTAGATCGCCTCGTCCACCTTTCGCATAACTCCTTTATTATATTTAATTATCCTGGCTGTAACCGGATTGGTACAATTGCCACTAGGGCACAGGTTATGTAGCCAAATTAATGGATTCGTTGTGTGAAGTGGGAAGGAGAATCTCCGACTTTTGCGCGCGTAAAGGAGGGGGAATAATAATGCACAGGCCTTATCGATAAGGCCCCGTCTTATCGATGGCTCGATCGCATCTACTCCCTCAGCCAGGCCAACCCAGAGGTCCAACCTAGAGGTCCAATCCAGAGGTCCATCACACTGGGGTATATAATTGACCCTGGTTATCAACTGCTATATAGGTCTTGAGAGCGAGAGTGGATGAGAGTAATGGTAAGCCACTTGGATAGCTTAGTATAGAGCCTCGAGAATTGCCTTTGAAGCTGGATGACAACTTTAGTCGAGACACCAAAATTGGTCCACGTGGCTATGCAGAATAGGCTTACTCATATCTCGCCTTGGATTAGGGTAGCTCAAGACCACGCACAAACATGGAAATCCCTGAGGCCAACTTAAGGATAAAACATAGGTCTGTTGCCTGGGAGCTATCCTTACAGATTACGCGTTATCTGCTTTCATCGATAGGAAACTTTAGCCGGGGGGATTGAAAAGGGGCCTCTGAGGCTGTGCGGCGGCGGCGTATGGGATCACCCTAGCTCAGGACGACGAACGAAAGAGGAAATTTCGTGTGCCCAGATTCGTTGCAGATTACCAGGCTGTTGTAAGTCCAAGATCGGAGTTGCAATTATCATTGAAGAAGGAAGAAAAGCTGCTCCACGCTAGTATCCTGAGCGACGGAGTAATATATTCAAGTCTTGCTGATAGTTAGGTGTTGTAAAGTTAAGTTGAAATAGTATTTGTCAGATGACGGTGGGGTGGGCACTGAGAATCTGTTTTGTGAGCCCGGAAATGGGACCTTCAGTAAATCATCTATAAGTTTTTGTTCTAAAAAAATATTATCTTGGGGGCCCAGTTCTGGGCTATACGGTTTGCGCTGCGAGCCCATAACTGGGCTCCCACTCCACGTGATACTTCAACCAAGGAAGTTACCCCTTACTCGGGTAAAGTGACAATACCCCCCTTAAGGGTTTATCCGGACGAACACAAAGCCGGGAACGGCTTTTCCGCTCCGGTTCCCTACTCCGGTAGAGCACGGGCCAACATAAATTTGGACATTTCACACAGGCCCACAGCCACGAGCGGTTTCTACTTTTTACTCACTGTTCGGTTCCTGAGGACCCTTTTGCTGCATGCCATCAAAATTCTGGAGATGTCTGAGCCACAGACCAATACATGCAACGAACGACGACTCGAATTGTGAGTTGCGAAAGCCGGATACTTCGGGACATATCATCGAGACCAAGCCTGGCAATGTCCAGCGTGGCGCGATTGTTGTAGAGCAAACCGTGCATCTCATGCGTCGTGTTCCTGTCGATCGATCGTTAGCAACGTCACTCGGTTCATCAAGTGACCCATCAACTCACAAATTCAGGGCCTGAACTAACAACATCAAACTCGCTTTCCTCGTCCCTAAACTTCTAAGCAAACGGCGGATCTCCTCGCTATTCCAACATATTGACAGGCGGGCTCGCCAGTCTGCTCTGCCAAAAAGAGCGTCAAATTCGTTGTCAATCTGCCTCAGCAGGGATTCGCAGCCTTCGACCGACAGACTGAAAACATCATCCAGCTGGTAACGCCAAATAACCCCACTATCCCGCTGAAGGGCCACCCCGACACGTCGAAGAGCCGCCTGAACAGTTCTGATCTCGTCTTCAATATCGCGCGCAACGGCTGGCGCATCTTTGAATTCGTCAACAGCATCCTTCACCGCCGCTGCTGCCTGGATGATGTTCGCCGAGAGACCAACCGCGCTGGTTATGATGCTTAATGGGTTCATCCTGAAACGCCAGAATGATCAAAGATGAGAACCATGCCGAGGGTGAAGTGGCGTGAGTGAGTTAATATTCTGGACAAGGCTTCAGCTGGAACTGTTGTGGAGCGGCAAATTCCATCCAAGACACTCATCTTGACGAACGTCGATCGTTGCTCGCCAGTCTTTGGACCGCGCTTCTGTCTTCTTCACCGTGAGCATTCTGTCGCGTATGTATAAAGATTCAATTGTTTGTTCCCAGTCTTCTTCCATCCTCACCATCACAAGTCAACCAGCTCAGCTACTCTATTCCAGATCATCTACATCGCTCAACAGCAGTTACTCAACTCGTTTTCCTCCGACTCCTACGACTACCAAAATGAAGTTCTCTATTACGCTTGTTGCCATGGCCGTTGGGGCTTTCGCCTCCCCTACTCCCAGCGCCTTGTTCAGACGCCAAGACCAGTGCGCAGCCGTCAACCGTAAGCAAGCAACCGGACTTTTCCTAAGATAAAGCTCTCTAACAAGTCGAGTAGAGGGCTGTCTGAGCCCAGCGCTCATGAACATGCTGGTGGTTCGAGGAGATGCCATCGAATCCGTGCCAGGCTATAGCCTCGAGGGTACGATGGCTGCGCTGACTTGCTGCGACGGTTTGACGTGCACCGGCGACGCTGCGCCGCTACCCGGATCCTTGGCGCCGCTGGAGGAATTTATCGGTGGACTCCCGTACCAGTCGTGCACCGATGATGAATAGATGTCGGCTGCGAGGTGGAGAGTGGTGGAGGAAGACGGTCGCGGTAATCACTTCCGGATCACACAATTGGGGATGGAACGCTAGAACTTGAGACTCCAGAGCACTAGATTCATGTTAGTTCATTTGTAATTACTAATTCACTTCTTTGTCTCCCTGCCTGTGTTCTCGCATGCCTACCTCTATATAAACTCATGGTCGTGACCTTATTGGCAAGTTTATGGGGCACCCTGCCTTAGCTAAGAGTCCTCGTCGATTCGATATCAGAACGGGAACCGAGAAAGGGGAATGGTAATGGTGATCAATAATCCAAACACCTGAAAATTGAGCGTCATCCAGAACCACTACCTACGGCTATCTACCTATGTTATTAATGAGCGTTAGATGGACTGAATATACCACAACCAACAATCCGCCGGCTTCCAAAGCCCGAGAACCCCAAGAGCATTTACACAACGATTATGCACTTCCACTAGGTACCTATCGACTGCCAGAGATGTTGCAAGCAACCACGCCACTACTCCTTGTCGGCCATGGTCTCTTTCTTCTCGGAGACTGAGCGACCAACAATCTTCTCCGTCAAGCTGTTAACCGTGGAACAGAGGTTGCCATGTCTCGCCTTCTTGTCGGGTAGGTATTTATCCATCTCGGTCGAGGTCAGCGGGTTTCCGGAGCTATACAAGACTTATTAGTTCTCATGGAGCAGGATTAGGTATGTAAGTCGGTGAGTGCTTGGGGTGGGGAGGGTTAGGGTGGAGGAAGAAGAATACCTGGATGCCTGAGGGCCAGAGTGGCTGGCCTTTGAGCCGTTCACACGGCTGTCTGGAGACATGGTCGATGACGAGGGATGAGACAGGTCGGTATAATTGAATACCTCGCTGGAAGGAGAATGCCGCGTGACAGTTTCTTGCGGAAGATCTAATCAAGCTTCTGGGCTGGAATTAAAGAAGCAAGAAGTTGGCTTAGAGTGAACGAGAGATGACGGGAAGAGATACTCGCCGACTTATAGGTCTTCGAGCAGAAGCCATGATGGTCGGCGCGCACCACGTCAGCTTCCCTTGGATGGTATCTGTGCCGTGGACAGCACAGAGGCACTCCGCCTTTTGCGGGCCAGTGCTTCATCGTTTTGTCTATTCGCATGTACAATGCACCAAATTTTGTCTTTTTGAGAATAGAGAGTGGCGAGATGTCAACAGTGCTCAGCCAGATTGATGGTGATATCGGGGAAATGCACAGTAACGTGCACTTTCTGGCTGCAGGGTCCCGCGCGATGGGCCAGTTGCCTTCTGGTACATAACCAATCCAGTTCTGGTTCTGGAGGTCATTGTGAAGGCCCGGTGGGTTGGGCCGCCACCTGCAACCACTACTGCCATCTTCGCATCGGCACCAGGCGCCGATGCCTCGCAGCGGGCACCAACAACGCAGATGAGACCCAAACTTGCAGACCTTTTGTTCACCTCGTCGGAAAACCCACATGTTGCCCCATGTCAACCCCCTGGATTAAATTTTAAGCAAAAGTCGGTGCCGTCAGCGGTGGTTCCCATTGGTCTTGCCGCACAGCAGCCGCTTCTCCGGTTCCGGTCCGAGTCAGGGTGCAGGTCGCCGCCCGGTCAGCCAGCCTTCCTCCGGGCCTGACCGAAACAGTTTAACAGCTCACCGGCATCGGCCTTTTTCCCCACTTGCTTTCTGCCTCTAAACAAAAAGTCAACTTAACCCAACCAGCAGCCGAGTGATGGTCCTTCCATATAAGTGGCTGGAGATAGGCTATACCGCCTTCCATTCAGGTGGCAAGTGGCAGAACCCTCGATTCTCAGGAGGATAGCTGTCGCGCCGGACCAGTTATTTTTTGAGCTGAGGTGGTCGGTTTCGAGACAGCCTCGCCCGGGTTTGGGCTTCGGCACCTGAGCCATTTTCCTAGACCCTAACCCTCCGACACTCCGTCCGAGATCAACAAGGCCTCCAGCAGAGCAGAAAATGCAGTGATTCTCTTTCGCGCGTTGCGCGTTTCGGGTACCCGTTCCCCACAAAGGTTGATGAGCAACACAGCGCATGTGTCAGGCCGCGAAACGGTCGCATCAGTCTCCGGGCTATCATCAAACTGACATTTTATCCCGTCACTCGATTGGAGGCACGCTGATTGCTCAGCCTCGTTTAGCTGTCTCGCGGAGTGAATAGATTTATTTCTTTTCCTGCAGATGCAGCGATACCTTCAACACGAATACCATCAAAGAATCTGTTTTCCTTGGCCACTGTCCCGCTGATGCATCCAAATTCGGTACAGATAATCATACTTCTATAAATTATTCTAGGTACCTACGATGACAGTTTCTCCCCGGTCTAAGCCGTGATCTGGGACTACCTATGTAGGCGAGCACGCTAGTTCGGAGACTCTGGACCACCACTTTCGAAAAGTGGTGGTCCAAGGTCTGGAAAGCATCCAGTGACAGCAACTACACGCTATGCCCAAACGGGTCCAAACTTGGCCACTTTATTTCTCCCTAGGAGTGAACTTAATCCACCTTCAACCCCCATATACGCCTTGCTTTCTCACCTGTTACAAACCAGAATAGTCTGTAGTCAACTATAGTAGGACCAGAGGCTAAGGGAATAATTATAATCCAATCGCTAATTTAATTAATTATAAGAGGATCAAAAGATTGGAGGAATAAATATATAAACATCAATCTATTAGGGAATTGGTTTTAAAAATAATTAACTAAAATAGGATTAAAGGACTAGGATAAAGTATTTTGCATTTTCGGTTTATTAAAAACATTTAAATATATATACTAAACTAGTTTTATATTATAAATAGTTTCTTTTATTATAATAATAACAATACTAATACTATTTTAAAGTATTCTTTAACTATTTACAATTTTTATAATTACTTTACATTTTGTTATACCTTTTTACACTTAACCTTCTATTATATACGCACCTCTTTTATATTGGCTATAGTCAAGAACTCTGTCCTTTAAGGTTTGGGTTATATAGGTCGTTATACTAGAATCCCTTCCGGGGTCTATAATAACCAGTCTCCTCTCCTGTACTTAGTTGTTTTTCTTTTCTTCCTCAAGCAGGCATAGTCATATCACACAAGTCATAATAGAGCCTGTTTTTCCCAGTGCAGAGTTCACTGTCAGCTTCTATCTTGCAGGGCAGAGTTTCCTGCATTCTTGTTGTTACAGTGCAGAGTCCACTGCAGACGCTTCTATCTTGCTTCGTTTGACATCTTACCAAGCTCTGTCATCGTACCTGCCGCTTCCGCACGACTATACTGCAGGGCAGAGTTTCCTGCAGTACGTCCTGTGATACCCTAATTAGTAGGTTCTGTCACTGGACTTTCCAACGCTTCCGCTGAGCACGCTGTAGGGCAGAGTTTCCCACAGCACCCCTGTACTGGCCGTGCGTGCAGACCAGTCAGGGTATACGCAGCAACAGGTAGGTAATACGAAAAAATGGAAAAGGTAAAGAAGAGGTTATCTATTTTTAAAATGGGACTGATTTTAGCTATCTTTATATATGAGACTAATTCTGGGCCTACTCGGTTAGAGTTGAAGCAATTAAGTAGCGCGCCGAAAATGGTACTCGGCCTTAGTAAAGATGAGCAATCCTGAGCAAATCCTGAGCAAATCCTGAGCCGGGCCTGAGCCAGGGTGAGTAGTGTCACGTGGGCAAGGCACAAAAAAGGAAATTTCGTCTGCCCAGATTCGTCGCATACAACAAGTGATAGTATCTGCCCAAAACCATTGCCTAGTACAAGAATCTCATTGCACACATCATACAGCATCATTTTCAAGTTTCAAGCCTGTGTCCTCGTTTCTCAACGATGATAGGAGATTCTTCCGTACTGGTCTTGAACCGGGGTGTCGCCAGCTAGGACCAAAAAGCTGTAAAAAAGGAAGTTAGCTGGGCTGATATTTTGCATCCTTGGCTGCGAGAGCCCGATGAACAAGGAACGCAAGAACCCGAAACAAAGAAAAGAAACTCACCCCCGACGAGGATCATGCCTCCGGTCAAACCCACCAGGCCAAGCCTTCTCCATCTCCTCCCTATGCTTAGTCTTGGGCTTGCCCTCCTTGATGCGAATCTTCTCAAAGAAGACATATGCGCCGTAAAAGATCGCCTGTTTCGCGCCCGTCCGAGGGCCTTTCATGCCCCGGAACCGCGCAATTTGCGACCCCTGGAATGACGCCGGCCTGTCCAGGTGAATCTGGGCGAGGATGTCCCGTCCGAACTGGGCCTGCGTCACGCCGGGCTTCTTGAGATGGGCGTTGACTTTCCGGCGGACCTCGTCGCACGTGTCGTAGACTGGGACGTTGTCTTCCTCCTCGCCGGGGAGATGGACATCGCTGATGTCAATACCCGCGCTGTTGGAACCTGAAGCCGATGTGGCGGCAGCGCTGGTCGCGGCTCCAGCGCTAGGGGTAGTCTTTGCCTTTTTGACGGGGATCTTGATGCCGGCCACCTCGAGCTTCTTGAAATACTCCCAGGCACCGTCGTAGGCAGCGTAGCCTGAGCCCTTGAAGGGGCCAGACTCCCCGAGGAAGCCGGAGAGAGACTTGGTGCTGACGCCAATCACGCCGGCAAACTTGGTCTTGGTCATGGCGCCCGAGTCGAGGAGGCGGTTGATCTTGCGCCGGATCTGGTCGCAGTTCTCGGTCATGGGCATGTCCTCGACGATGATATCCTCGAGGTCGACAGATGACAAATCGGGGAAACCTGCTTCCGTCGACTTGCGCTTCCTGCTGGCTGGTTTGGCAGCGAGAGCAGTGAGAGAGCTGAGACGAGCATTTTCTGCTCTCTCTATACGCTCAGCGATAAACTGATCCATAGGCATGGGCATAGGTCTGCCGGAAGCGGAAGCGGCGATAGAGTCAAGACGATAAGCCTCCGCTTGCTGGAGATTTTTGATCATAATGTCAGTAACGGACGAACGAGGGACCTTGCTAGCTGTTGGAGCGACACCAGGAGTGCCGCGGTTCGTTGTTGCGCTGGGTGGTAGGGAGCCCAGAGGTGCACGAGTCTTGGAATTGCTTGTTCGTTGAGCGCGTTCTGTCCATGCCGCGGTATGCTTGGCGGCTCCACAAACGCTGGGACTTGCGTTGGCGGGAACGCTGGCAGGCATGTTCGGGCTCAATGTTCTTTGGTGATTTTCTTGGTGACTCGGGTCGGTGAGTATGTCGTGGGGAACGAGTGGACGCGGTGATGCACTCGCAAGTTGGGGAGAAAGGAGTAAATAAGAGAAGAAAGGAAGGAAACACGACGCGTGGATTGTTGTTGGCAAGGGGTTTTGAGACGATGATAATTGCTTTTCCACATGTGCAGCCAAGTTCACGAAAACACGTGCTGAATTGTAGGTGCGAGCAAGGGACCAATCCCTGCTGAAGCGGTCCCGGGCCTAAGCCCCTGGGGCTGTCAAACTTCCACTAAATCAAGACAAAACAGGGGGGCCAGCGGGGTCAACGGAAGCCCGGCCGGGAGCTGACAGCGGCGATCACAGGGATGTAGGAGAGCTCAAACGGTTACAATTGAAGAGTCCAAACAGTTGATTACAGTTGGAGAGGCCAATCGGTCACAATTCTCCAAGTTCTCATCCTGCATTCCGTGTCTTCCAATCCTCTATCCCACCCAAATACCGATAAACCACCCTCGAATCAAGATCCTTACAGTCCGATGCCTGGCTAGCTGCCGCATATATCCCAAGCCCGCTCGCCCCAAGAACATTCCTGGCGCCAACTCGCCTGGCCATGTCCACAGCCAACCCAATGTCCTTCCTCATCAGCTGCACACGGAATCCGCCTTGATATCCGTTTGATGGTGGCGCTTTGGGACAAACACCCGGGACAGGGTTGAATACATCGCAAATGGTGTTCTGTGCCGTCCCAGCAGCAAACACCGAGGCAAGGACCTCAGCGTCAATTCCCGCTCGCATACCCATGTCCATTGCCTCAGAGCAAGCTATCGTGATGATACCAGAGAGGTAATTGTTGGATAGCTTCGCTGCCAGACCGAGAGATGGCCCGCCGCAGGGGATGACTTTGGATCCCATAGTCCCAAGTAGAGTGGTCAGTCGAGAAAGGTTGGGATCAGTAGAAGAGCAGCCGAGGAAGAAGGCGATGGTTACATTGACTGCCCCAAGAACTCCGCCGCTGACGGGGGCGTCGTAGAAGTCAGTGCCAGGTGAAGTCTTTGCGAGCTCCTCTTTGACATGCAAGCTGGTGGCAGTGTCTATGGTGGAGGAGTCGATTAACAGCTTGGTTGAGCTTGGAGATAGGGCGGCAGTGATGCCTGTGACCGGATCAAGGTAGACGGACTTGACGTGAGCGCCTTCCGGGAGCATAGTGAGTATGACATCCTATAGAAGTGTTAGTGCAGTGCTAATTTGTTGTGTTAAGGGGGTATACTTGCCGACCTTTTAGCCACTTCAGCAGCACCAGCACACTTGACGACTACATCGGGAAACGACGCAACCAGCTCGTCCACGGCGACGGTGACGATATCATGGACGTGTATCTTTGACCCGGGTGGGAGACCTCTGGCTAGGTTGACCACCATGGGCGTGCCCATCGCCCCGAGACCGACGAATCCCACTGAGCCCGGAAGGCTTTCGGATGAAGACATTCCGACGGGTGTGCTGTGTTAGACGGGTATTATATGGTTGGAGGATAAACAGCGATATATGATTTAATTTTGGGCATACAAACGGGTGTGGTTGGAAGAGATGAAAGTAACGCTGCACGGTCATCATGTGGGGGAAGGCTGACTCAAGGTTTGACCACAAGTATGTAGAGGAGGACAAGCTTATATGGCCCTTTCTACCCCAACCTTATACTGTCTGCTCCTATAATGGTAAGACAAGGGTTGGACCAATAGTAGCGAGAGTGGACAACAGAAAAGGGGGCCAAGAGATAAAGGGGTTCGTTTCACTTCTCGCCGGGCAACGAACCGCTTGTATCTTTCACCACATCTTCACATGCCTCAGTCCCTATACACAGGATAATGGCGACAGTACAGCTTCACGCCCTCTCAGCCGGCCACTTCTCCCTCCCAGAAGCGCAATTCGTCCGCCCAGCATCGCCAACAGCGCGAAGCACAGTACCTTCGTTATGCTTCCTCATCCAACACACCAACACCACCACCAACACGACAACGCGAATCGTCTTTGACCTAGGCCTACGACGAGATATCAACCGCTACTCGGAGCCCATCCGTCGCCATGTTGCAACTCGTCAGCCCCTGACAACCGACCCAGACGTGGTCAAGAGCCTAGCGTCTGGAGGGTTGGCACCAGATGATATCGATTATGTTGTTTATTCACATGTAAGAAGGTCCCTTGACTTTCTTCTCAGCACCACGATTACTAAACCGATCCAAAGGTCCACTGGGATCACGTCGGCGAACCACGAGACTTCCCCCACAGTACATTCATCGTCGGTCAGGGGTCCCTAGACGTTCTACACGGTCGATCTACTTCCTTACGCGGCGCCCATTCCTTTTTCGAAGCCGATCTGCTAGATCCTTCTCGAACTATCGAGCTATCTGACCCTGTGACAAACCACGCAGGGACAACTTCAGATTCCCCAGGAGTAACCTTCCACCAACCCTGGCAACCCCACCAAACATTCGACCTCCGCTCGGTCCTAGACATCTTCCACGACGGGAGCCTGTACATCGTCGACGCACCGGGTCATTTACCAGGGCATATCAACCTCCTTGCGAGGGTTAGTGATGATGACGGGTGGGTCTATCTAGCTGGTGATGCGTGTCATGATCGACGTATATTACGGAGAGAGAAGGAGATTGGAGAGTGGTTGGATGTGCATGGGCAGGTGTGTTGTATTCATGCTGATAGAGCCAAGGCGGAGGAGACTATTGAGCGGATTAGGGAGCTGGAGGGAAGGGGGGTTGAGGTTATTTTTTCGCATGATGTTGAGTGGGAGGGGGATGGGAGGAATGGGGGGAGGTTTTTTGGGGTGTGATTTGTTGGTGTTTGTATTGCTAGATATGATCAAAGTCGATAATATTGTGTTAAAACAACTTTAAGCATTGAATTCAAGGATCACCAGTTCAATAAACAGTCCATCACTCGAGTAACACCCGATGACTGAAATCCGAGCCAGCGGTCCAAGTCCGAGAACGGAGGGGGCGTGGAAATAGTGACGATTTGCCTTTGTTTTCCCACCCCTATCCAGTTTCCCCAACGACAAGTCGACAGTCATGTTCCCCTCACCACGTGAGCTCTCGAGAACTTCTCCAAATTGGGGAAAGGAGACAGAGGATATGCATGGTGGGGGTTGGAGAAGGTCACTCTCCTCATGACCTCGAATTGCCGGCATGGGAATGGCATCGGATGAGGGACTCTGCATGGGGTGCGGGGGTGCTCGGCAGGGGAGCTCTCCGTTCATACGTTACGGGGTTGTTCTGAGCTTAGGTAAAGGTACTCAGATCTAGGTACCGCGTGGACTTCAAGATATGTTGTAGGTCTTCAAGTTTGTTGACATTCACCAACTGAAAACACCAACTGAAATCTCAAGTCAACAACCACAACCATGACCTCACCATCCCAAAAAGCCTCCCTCCTCGCCCACTTCAACACCCACCTCCCCCCCTCAACCCTCCACAAAGGCTGGTCCTCCCTCCTCGCCCTCTCCCCATCCTTCTTCACAGCCGCCGTCTCCCTCGCCGCCGTCCCCCGAAAAAAGTCCTACCTCTCCCACAAAAACCAATCCCTCATCGCCCTCGCCGTCGACAGCGCAGCAACCCACCTCTACACCCCCGGTATTCGCGCCCACGTCAAGTCCGCGCTAGAGGAAGGCGCCACGGTGGAAGAGATTGTGGAAGTGGTGGAGCTGTCGTCTACGCTGGGGATTCACGCGTGCAATATTGGGGTTCCGCTGTTGGTGGAGGTTTTGAAGGAGGAGGGGTGGGAGG
>Ga0247781_1000243_pt1 | contig 16184 bp, 5 predicted proteins | sample UWRJL184509B5_FD_179922 | JGI IMG/M metagenome (GOLD analysis project Ga0247781, IMG submission 179922) | Plant litter microbial communities from Arlington Agricultural Research Station in Wisconsin, United States - UWRJ-L184-509B-5 | ecosystem: Environmental > Terrestrial > Plant litter >...
AAAACGACGCCACCGACCACACTACCTGCGATGACCCCAGTGGAGACGGAGCCACCTCCACCGCTACTACCGTTGTTATTGCTAGCAGTTCCAGTTCCAGTGCTTCCCGAGGCCCCTCCTGGGGGATTGTTCTGTCCAGTGCTGCCAGTGGTCGCAGTCCCCCCGCTAGTCACAGTCCCGGTGGTAGCTGGCGTTCCTCTGGTAATGGTCGACGCAATCCTAGTCGTAGGTAAACCATCGAGGTTGACCTCACATAAGCCGCGCCCGCTCAGTTCGACAGATTTGACGCCAAAATATCCCGCCGGACAGCAGAAGTACCGGTTCGAAGTGAGACCAAACAGTGTCCACGCTGGATTGGCGCAGACTGGTCGATTGGTAACGGCCGTTCCACAGTCTGCCTCTACACGTTTCAATCACTGGTTAGCGGTGTTTTCGCGATCAAAGGAACTGAAAAGGCACTGGTTATGAGTGACCTACCACTCGGACAACAGTACACCTCAGAAATTGTCGTCTTGCAGAACTGCCCCTGCGGGCAACAACCCTGGGGCTCTTCGTCTGTGTCCCGTTTGCATATCACGGGCGTGTTGGTCGGGCATTGGCTCCCAATGTAGCCCAAAGGCCAACCGCCGCGATAGCTATCATCCTGTCGCGGGATGACGTGGAGCGCTGCTGCGCGTTGACGGAATAGACTTGGGTCCATGGTGCAGTGGCTGTCAACGGCGAGAAGACGCGCAGAGCAAGTTCGACTGCGGCGAGGACCGGACCAAGAGGTTTGAAGTCAGGGGTCCTGTGACATGAGCGGGACGAGAACCTCTTCTACTATTTGACTGGTTCACTGGTTAATCCTGGTTCGGCGTGGCCAATCATTGTGGCTAGGGTTAATTTACTGGATGTCCGAAAATTGCGGCTGAGATGCGTCATGTGCTGGAGCTCCAATAACCGCCCACGGTTTCACTCCCGGAAAATTGACCAATGCAACCACGTGCAGGTAGTCTCTTGCCCGGATCGCGAACGATCCATATAAAGTCAGTATGTCCTTAAAAATTAGCACTTCTCGTATGAGCCTAAGTCTCTGTCTAGTTACTGTCTCGGGTGTTGCTGTTAAAAGAACCGGTGAAAGAGTTTGAGTCGGTTTACACAATGGGTCGCAAAACTTGAAGAGAGAAAGGCGTCAGTTTTCAGATTGTGGTAGCTACAATTAATTCTGTATTTTATACGTCAGCTGGAGTCGAGATTGGGTATTTTCTGTCCAGCTCTGTCGGGTACGACATGGAAACTCCAATTATGAGACAGACTCGCTTGACTTTTGGCGCTCATAGCGCGATTCATTCAGGGATCTCGCTTTTCCTTCAAGTCTAACAGACTGTACCCTCCTTTCAGCTCTCTCAACGGTGCCTTTTCTCGTTCATCGACTTCTTGATCCTACCACCCCTGTGCATCACCCCGAGTTTGAGTCTGGATATATTCTCCTTGATTGACTCCTCTGTTATCGGCTAATCTGAACGAAAAGCACAACTGCGCTCACGCAGAATTTTCGGTGCCAGGAAGCGAGGTCTTTTCAACGTGTGATCTTTTTCGTGGATGGACTTGATCATCGCCTTCTTTCCTTTGGTATTTGGGGCTCACATCTATTGCAGTGCGGTGCAATCTTAACCCTAAATGGACCATCCTGATTTTCATGACGCAATGATGAGAGAGCCGGGGGAGGATATGCTCCAGGACCCCCTGGATGCACAGAAACGCCCTGGAAACGAGGGTTTCTCCCGCCGATACGCCCCGCTTCGACGGCGTGTGTTAAGAGGGTGGGTCAGTCCCGCCACTGCAAAACAGGTGGCCCTCAGAAGCCGTCGCCTCTAGTGCGCGAACCTAGTTTTCTCCCTCAACAAGAATTTGGTATGAAGGCGAGACGCCAAGTGACACCGCGTGGCTTCTAACCGCTTACCCAGTGTCCGTCTTTGGGGGTTCCTGTGAACCGCAAGACTAGGAGTTCTCGCTCATCGAGCTTGGGATTGAAATAGATGAAGACGGAGTCTTGGCTCGACAGCTTCGCCGCTTCGCTGCTGACGTCATGAAGAGAATGAAAATGACTTGGCTGTAGGAAGCGATATTGCTACGGTCATCCAGCCGGAAGCCAACACCGACTATGATCGCACAATGTATACTGGTGGCTCAGTGTACGGGGCCCCATCGACACAGGTCTACGGTGAGCAGTTAGCAGCGGATATTTACGAAAACCTGAATATTCAGAACAGTAGAAGGAATGGTACGCGATTGCCGAGCAGGTTCGGACACTCCTAAAGGCATTCGCCACCAAGCTCGGGACTTCTTCTTCGGTGTCTAAGCCTCTACACGCTATGAAATGAAATTTGTCCATAGACATTGCGAGTGGGTTTGCTTTTGGTTTTGGGAGCATTTCGCTTGTTCGTTTCGCTGACAAGACTGTGTAAATCAGCGCTATTATCGACGTTATCAACTAACGTACACCGACACACAGCACCGACACACAGCACCGACATTGGAGCCAAGAAAGATAGTGGCCAAAAAAGGATGACGTTAGACGACAAGATGTCACTTTGGGCGGGAAAGACCGACAGTGTTATACCCCAGCCAGGCTCAAACGATTTATTCGAAGGAGGACCCGAGGACGATGACAACGTTGAATTCTGTGATATCAATAGGTATAAAGATGCCATCATCAAAGACAGCTTCTATCTTTGGCTCATAGCATCTCTATAGGCTTAGATGGTGTTATGTGTGATGGAGGGAGCAGTTGATGGATCAGGGACATTGTGCTCGACGAAATCCCGCCTAGGGTCATCAGCACCTGAGTACTACTATTAGTTTAAGGCATTGTGACGCATTTCGACTGGGATCCGAAGGAATTGCTAGGTGAAGCTGCATCCAGCTAGCACTTAACAGCTGCCTTAAACGCAATCGCAATCGTGAAGGACTTACAATCCTATCCATAATGCCACGATGGAGTGGACTCAACTCTGTTAAAAACCACACTAAAAAAGAATTGGAGACGTTGTTGACAGGGGGTGAACTCTGTTGATAAGATAGGGGGTTAGCTCTGTAGACCTTTCAGCTCTTAATTTGAAAAATGATGGCAAGGGAGAAATGCTCTGATTAAGGCGATTTTAATACTGATGTTATTTTTTAAAGAAACTGTTACAATGAGCAGAAAAACAGTATTAAAGTTCAGTGGTGAAAAACTAATGGGGTGTAAGGGCTATATAATTAAGCTAATAGGCGCGAGCTTATTATCGTAACTTTAGCTTATTATTGCTTTGCTAGCTTGTTACTGCTTTACCAGCCCATTATTACTTCGTTAGGTAGCTGACTGTGAAAAGGGGTAATAAAAGTAATTATACATAGTTAGAGTTTGATATAGCTGCTAATTTTAACGCGATTGCCAGTTTTAACGCGAAACTACTTTAAGTTTACCACTGTAAGCTAAGCAGTATGGAGTTATTTGTTGACTTAGCCGACTACCAGTTTGTTATATGTAAAATATGTTAATTTGCGTGTGTAACGGATAAGGTGCCTACTTACTTACGAAAATCCCATTATTATATTACACTTAAGGAGCCGGTTAGGATCGTTATAATAATTAAGGTCATTCTAGACATTATATATAGTTATGATATATTATGGCGCGATTTTAAATATCCTTTAATAATAGTTACGCTTATACTATTTATATCAGTATTAAAGATTAATGGTATACAATGTGATATCTGCTGGTTTATTATTAAGACTGTTTAGGTTATTTAAGAGTATTACTGTTAAAACTACAGTTAGAAGAACGATTAGGTAAAAGGTAGTAATGTTAAGAAGAAGGTTAAGTAGGAGTGGTAGGTACTAAAGATTATAGAAGTGTATTGTTAGCGGTTCTTCCTGTCTTATACTATTAGCAGTTGGTTTAAGGTGGGCTGAGAGAACGGGACAATACTGACAGTAAATAGCTTAATAGAAATAGAGGAATAATAACTTATATAAATACATTAGATGTAAGTTAACTAATTTGAAGTTAAGAAGCGTTAGATTATAAAGGTTAGGGATAAGAAGACTAAACTAAGTTTATAGTTACTACATGTTAGCTAAGCAGAATATTTATAAAGGTAGGATAAAGATATGCTTTAGCTGTTAGTTAGGCTGATTAGGGAGGATAAGCTGAAGTTACAGCTAATGTAGTAGAGTTTAAATAGGATAATGGACTAAGCGTGTAGTATAGCAGTAGCTAACTGGATCGGGCTGGTTATACTATTTAAAATTAACCATAAAGAGTTAGTAAGTAAATTATATAGGCTGTTTAACAGTATAGTAGAAGAGGATATGTAAGCGAAGTATAAAGATAATTTTTAGTAATTATTATGCTTTATTATATAAATAAAGGCTTAATATAAGGCTAAGCTACAGTATAAGCTTATTATAAAATAAGGTGATCTTTTTAATACAGTACGGATGCTCTTACTAAAAGAATCCGCTTACCGCCTTTTATTCAATCTAACCTCTTTAAGGCTTAACCCCTGTAATTATAGGGGACTAATTCCAGCCACAATCCCACCCCCACCACTCATCTACTTGCCACTATTTACAGAAACAAGCCCTCTAGCTCCCAGTTACTATTATCATTATCTCCGCCATTATTAACAATTCGAACTGAAACCTTACTTTTCAGCTCCTTTGACCGGCCTTCCTTATATTCATTACCACCCTTAAGCTAAATAACCTCTTACACGTTATTTATTATTAGCTTAATCCATATCTGGATCCTCTCCTAAGGTAACTCCTTCCACGTTTTCCACTAGACTTTTTCCGCTTCTTTCTTACTCTAAGGTACACCTTTCTTTATCATCTCTCTCTTTATCCACATCCATATAAGCTTAATTATATTCAGATCAGGCGAATTAGGTACTTAAAGTAATCTCTAAACCCTTATAGCTAAGTAAACTTAAGCTTAAGTGTAATAAGCGTGTAATGGACGTGGTCTTCCTGAACAAGTGTGTTTAGGCCGCATTTTTTAGCGAAAGGAAGCAGTTTTAGAAGGAGAATCACCTTCTGATAACGTTACCAGTCGATACCTTTCCTACCCCTATGTGTTAGCTTTCTCTTTATTACTGTCTGCTTCTATACTGGTTTTCTACCTAGATTTTAATAATCGAGTCGTAATTATAACATAAGGTTAGTAAGTTCCTATTCCGCCTTTCGAATTAGCTCTAACTCCTAATTCAAAGCTTTAAGTTCCTTTATAGATAATGCCTTTTTTACCGCAGTCTCTTTTTACTAGATATAATAAGGTCCTTTCTGATTATATAAAAAGTAACCTTAAAATATACACTTAAAATATCCCTTTTACCGCTTCCTAATATATAATTTGATAAACTGTTCTTCTGATATTCTCTAAACACGATAACCTTTATAGCGAAAACCTAACATAACAGAGGTCTTATCTAACTAAATTACACGTTTCTAATCCTTTAAAGTCTAATCTTTATAAGCTAAACATTATTTTAAACGCTCCTTTCTCATTTTTGCTGTTAAGTTTAGTTTTTATATTAGTTTTATCTTTTTAAAGCCAGCTTTTCAAAGGATTCTCCAAACTGTTATAAGCGAGATTCAGCTGTTTAGTTTATACGAGATTTAAGCGTATAATAACTCATGCTTATAATAATTAAAATAGACCTTTTTAATCACCTCCTCTTTAACTTATACCTATTTACTTAGTTACCTAGTTTTAGCAGTATTAGTAACATGGCAGTTAAGAATCTGAGGCGCGTTTAAATCCAGACCCTGATTAACTGCTTGATTAAGAAGGTCGTTAACAGTCTTAAGCTTAAGCCTAATACGCTTTTTAATCTCTTTATTTGTTAGGCTGATAAGTTTAAATGTTAAGGCCTAAGTGTGAGTAGTTATATTGTAATATAGTATAGTTGTTAATTAAAAGATAGATAAAGAGGTTACAAATTAAAAGATAAGAAGAAGATAATGTAGAACTTTTGTTATAATTAATCAATATTATGTTACTCTTACGATGCTTTACCATAACAATCGCCTCCTTTGCCATATTAACAAATGTGGCATATAAGAACCTTTTGCCGTAGTAACATAAGTTATTACAGGGTCTATGTTATGGATTAGATTCGCTTATTTAACGGATCTAACTGGCTCAGCCACTTGCAGAGGGGCTACGTGGTTCAAGCGCCCTGAAATGATTCTGCCGGCAGAATATTACGGAAGGCAGTAAGCGGATTCTTTTAGTAGGAGTATCTGTACATAAGTTAGTAAATTGTTAAGTAGAAGGTATAGCAGATATTACTAATAGAGTAAACTAGTTATTATATAAAGTTAAGCTTAATCTGCTTTACTTAAATACAATAATAATAATATTTAACTACCTATATAACTACAGGTAAGGCTGTAAACGACCTAATGGCGAACCAAACCTTACTATATAGCTTATTATCAAAGTATATAACTTAAAAACGTTATCAGCTTAATTAAGAAAGGTATAATTATAAAGTATAAGCACTTTCCTTATAAGTGTTATAAGAGGGAAGTGAAAGCAATTTAGTACTTAAACTGTAATAAATAGGGATATAAAGCAAAATTCTATAAAGAGCCATTACACTGCTTATTATATATAAGAGCACTACACGTAGATTGTATAAAATTTAGCGAACGAAAAGTAACTTGCTTAATAAAAGTGAAGCTAGAATAATATAAACTAATATGTGTTAACTGTAATAGTAACTGCTTAACTTTCTATAAGGACTGCTATGTAGTGAAGGAGCACCGTGAGCGCGTTAGAGTAATCTTCCTTAACAGAGCTATAATGTATGAAAAACTGTGAAGGAAAAGAAATAAGCAAAACCTAAACTTCACTCCTATTACTAAGCGTAAGTGTACTGTAACCAACCAGTTCACAGTCACATAGGAATATAGAAATTAGATAGCTAATAAGAGAAGATAAATCTTATAAGTTAAGGTAAGGAGACCTAATCTCTTAAGGAAAGTAAGAATACTTAATAATAACAGCATTACGTAATATATAAAGTTACTAAGCCCCAGTAGTGCCTTAGAGACTACATTGACCCCACTTAGCTAACAGCCTATAGGAGCCCTAGTAAGACTAATAATAACTATGAATAAAGTCTAATAACCCTTATAACTAGTTATATTACTACTTATAAGTAGCCCTTTATAAAACAATTAATGAAGTTAAAAGTATTATATTAGAATATTAATAATAAAGATATAAGACTTAATAAGGCACTAAAAATATAAAGTAATTATAACTTAATAGTAATATATGAATTACCTTACGGTTAGTTTATTAGTACTTTAAGATATAGAAGAGGAGGAAAATACAGTATAATCAATTATAATAAGAGAGTAACGTTATATATTAGCAAACGACTCGCTAACGTAATGTAGACTATAAACTCTAGCTTAAAGTAAGCGTTAGTAACGTTTAGCTATAGAGAGGAAGCTATAACTGTCTACTTAATCCACATATTAAGTAAGAAATTAAGGCGAAATCACCTTAAGGGAGAGTAGTTATAATAGGCGAGTTTAACACACGTAACTTAATATAGAATAAGGAGGGACGTAGGAGCCTTAAGGCTAAGCTATTAGTAAAACTAGTATAAGACTGGGACTTAACACTATAGACCCTTTTTAAGGAACTAATATAACTTAAACGTAAAGACGGAAAAAGAATTAATATAATAAACTACATATAAGTGTCCCACACGCTAAGTGTTAATTACCTAGGTGCAGAGAGCATAGTCGGGCCAGACCACGTACTGTACGTAATTAAAATTAACAATATACTAGTAAAATAAAATGAAAAAGAGGAAGATTACAGTTATAAAATGATAAACACTGTAATGGCTATAATAATAGTAAAACACCTTATAATACTAATTAATATAAATAACATGTATAAACTGGAAAAAGCTTTTAAAGTACTGTTAGAGGAGCGTACAAATTGTAAACGTTATAATACCTAAAAAGAAACTGAATATAAGCACTATAACGTTGTAGTAAGATAATTAAATAAAGAGAGCTGTGGAAGATATAAGGAGAGTAGAAAGGATATAAAGAACGAAGCGCTCTTATACTGTAAAGAAGTAGCGAAAGACGGCTAAGAGGTATAAAGATAAGGTAATTAGTAAAGCGTAAACAAGGTGCTAGTAAAGCTCCCTTGATAAGATAATAACTAATAAGGCTTAAAAGTAACGTGGAATATCAAACGTTAGGTTAGATTACGCAGTTACTAACTCCTTAAACCACTAGCTACTTTAACACTACAAGCTATAAAGATAAAATAGCTATCACTTACATTAAGAAGATAAGAGAATTTATTAAACACTTCTTCCCCTTACTAGAAGTAGACCTTTTAAAACTTAAACCTTAACTGGAGAGTAGACTCCTTCTTAAAGACTATACTGAAGGATTAGAAAGTAAATGACTTAGATGTGAAAGAGGTTATTTAGAGAGTAAGTGTCTTAAAAGCGTTAGGATAAAACAAGATCTCTAACAGCCTCTTAAAAGCCTATAATAAAGATGAAAAACTATCAGCTATCTTAATAAAGATTACATAAATAAGCTTTAACCTTAATTATTACCTAGAGTGTTAGTATACTGTATATGTTATAATACTATTAAAAATAATAAAATCGATTAAGAATAAGAAACACACTAGAGTATACCGCCCAATTACCTTATTAAACGTAATAAGGAAGATTATTAAAGCTATCATAACAGAGAGAATCTCTACTGTAGTGGAAATAGCCTACGTACCCCTTAACCTCCAGTTTACATTTAAAAAGAAAAAAGCGACAGATATAGTTATTTAAGCTATCGTTAATAACGTTCATATAGCATAATCACATAAAGCTTATACTTCATTATTATAGTTAGATATTACTAAAGTATTTAATAAAGTGGATTAAAACTAGCTATTTATTATATTAAGAGACTTAAGATTTAAAAGAAAGCTTATCTTGAGTTAATTAGTTATATATATAGGAGAACAGCCAAGTTACTATTTAATAACAGGCTGTTAGCACTATAAGATATTACTTAAAGGATCCCTTAAAGATCCCCCTTATTAATAATCCTCTTTATTCTTTTTATTAATACACTGTATAAAAGTTAAAACATATTAGAAGCTTAATTTCACTAAATTTTACAGACGGTATAAACCTTTAAACCTTTACATATAATATATTAACATAATGGAAGATCATTAAAACTGTATATAAGATTTCCAAGGAATACGTAAAGGAAAAGGGGATAATGTTCAACTTAAAGAAGAGTAAACTTATTCACTTCTTGTAAGTAAGGCGCTTACAAACCGAAAGAGTAAAGATTTTAAAAGAAGATTACCTAAAACTAGTGTTAATGGAGTTAACTAGGTTTTTAAGAGTCTAGCTTAATACAAAGCTTAATTAGAAAGCTTACTTAAAAAGGATTGTTAGAAAAATGGAAACTTAAACCTTTACATTAACCTAACTTATAGAGAAAACGTGGAGAGTGTAAACAATCTACACTTAAGAAATTTACATTAACGTTAATGAAAGTGTCCTTACTTATAGAGTAAATATATAATATATGTTAATAAAGCTTAAAAGACTAGAAAAAAAGATAGTTAAAAAGCTAGAAACTATTTAAAAATAATGCTTATAAGTTATACTTAAAGCGTATAAAACGACCTTAGTAAGGAACTTAAAGTTAACAGCTTAAATTCTATTACTTAATATCTACCTAAACTGATAAATAGTAAAATTTAAGTAACGTTTTAAATATATAAGAATCATAAAGCTCTTACGTAACATTAATAAGAAGACAACTAAATAGATAAAATAAAAACAAAGTATAATTATATATACCCCTTTAATAAATAACAGTCTGACGAAAACTAAATAAGTAAAAGATTTGTTAAAGCTTACATTAAGAAGAGCGGTAAACCCAAATTAAAAGAGGTAGACAGACTGTAAGCTTAATGTCTTTACACTTTATAACTGGGAGGAAAGATAACGAAAAGAGAGATATAAGATATTTACATACTGTGGTTACATCGTTACTACAGCAGATATACAGAACTTTAATAAGAGGAAAACATTACTTCAACTCTATTAAGAACTTATAAAAGCCTAAAGCTTTATCTTTATATCAGTTAAAACGGAGAAAATTAATATAATGCTTTCCTTTATTGAAAGAAGGTCCTTAAGGTAATATTACCTTAACACTAGCACAGTATCGCCTTAGAAACGGCAACATATATAATCTTAAGGTGTTTGAAGTATAATAAGAGCAGCTTATATAATATTTAACTTTATAACTAGTAAGACTTAAAAGTAAGGCTTTTACACTTAGTATGTGTAGCAATTATTATTAACTGGATTATGGAAATTAAAAAGTTATAAGAATATAACTTAGTTAAGATACTTAACGATAACAGGAAAGGTTTAAGTAAACTGTATTAACTTTAATAATATACAAGGTATAAAAAAGAAGATGTTAAAACATTAGCTTAAATTGTAAAGTAATATAGTAAAGACCTAATTTGAAAGATAAGATAGTAAATAATATAAAGGGATAATTATATATTAAAAACTTAAACCGAAAATATACATTAAACGTACTATAAATATATTTTAAATAACCCTTACATTATTATTATACACTGATTAAAAATAACTACTACTATTAACTTAAAGACCGTTTACAAAAGGACGATTTTAATCTTAAGTGTTATTAATAATAGCTTATAATAACAGTTAGTAATAAATAAACTGCAGATAGACTGTAATTAACGTATATTTATATTCTAATTAGCCTACTATTAAGTAATCTAATCTTTTAAACTAATAAAACCGCTAAGTATAGTCAAATAACGCTAGATAAAGTGTAAACGCGTCTTAAAATGTTAGGCCTAAATAGGTAGAGTAATATCAATCTTTAAATTCCTTATAGGAGTGGTAAGTAAAGGCACTTAGGTAACTTAAGCTAACGTAATCCACAGGGTTTCCGGCCACCCTGCCTTTCCGGCCACCGTTGGCCCCACAGAGCAACACCCACTACAAGCCCACTGTAACCGGTGATCTTTCTAGCCATCAACCTTCACGAAACGCTGTAATCAAGGCCAGAAACAGAGGTTTATTTACGCCAAAAAAAATTACAAATAAATTCCGCAAAGCCTGCCACCCGTAAGGGCTCGCAACTACGCTCATTTTGGGCTAACAGCTAGACCTGAGACCATGCTTAGAGCTAGGCCTGAAATAAAGCCCACTACAACCCCTATAACACTCCCTATATTACAGCTGGTTCAGGTCGGTTCGGTCGGTTCGGTTCGGTACGTTTAGAGCATCGTTTTCGTAAGGTCTGGTGGTTATACCCTATTAGTAGGAGTGTTTCGGAGCCTTTTTTGCGTGTTGTTGAGGGTGAAGTTATCTTCGGAGGGTCTGGAAAGTGAAAAGAACGAAGATGAGGAGGTTGAAAGAGTGGAAAAGGTGTGAACTCCTCTGGAAAGCAGAAACAGTGGCAAATAACAGTAGCGTGCGCTGCCAGAGCAACTGGTCGCTGTAGCTGCGTATAGTGGCGTTACAGGGGTCCTGAATTGGCCGGAAAGGTGGCCGGGAAGCCTGGGTGGCCGGAAACCCGGTGGATTACGTTAGCGTTACAAGACCACTACTAGGACTGTCATAAATCGTAACGGACAAACCTAAACCTAAGGGAGTAAGAGGAACACTTTAATTACAGCTTAAACGCTTAATAGCCTATTACTTAACTATCCTAACATTAGGGTAGAGAGATAGCTAGACCTGTTAGACTGTGTTAAACCAATTAATTAACCATTATACTATTAATAACCTATATATAATATAACAGAAGAAATTACTTACATCTTAATAAATTAAAGTAATAGCTAGCTTATAAGACGTACAGATCACCATAACAGTAATATAACACTTTAAGGTGTGGGTGAAGCTTAGACCTTAAATAATTTAACAGATAATATATAAAGTGTAAGCAACATAAGAACTTATCATATAAATATAATTATTATAACTATTACTACACTTTTAGTAATAAGTCAAGTCGATAATCAGTTAGTAAGTGCCTTATAAACAGAAGGAGCAGTTACTTACTTTAAATAAGATAACACTTAAAATAGTCTAAGGGGGAGTTTAGATAAGTATAGTTATTTAACAAGTTAATACAGGCTAAGTAAAGTAATTTATTAGCGTTATTATTAACAATATATTAATAACACGATAAAGAGAAGATAATGTAGATAACTAATAGGGTGTTAATAAGATAATTATAAATAGTAATGGTAAGAGAGTTATAATTAAAGTTACTAACATTACACTTATAAGAGTTTAAAATAGATGTAATAACAGTAGAAGTGAGTAAGTAAAGGTATAAAGAGGTAATTACAAGGTGTGTAAAGCTTACAGCCTAGGAGGAGGAATTTAATAGTTAGAAGAAGAAAAGTTTTAAAGAAAGGCTAAAGAGGAAAGAAGAATTTATAAAGGTTAGAGGGTAGAGCTACGAGAACTGTAAAATTTAGCTAACCTTAATAAAAAGACTAGATAAAAGCTATAAAAGGCTATTACAAGAGGCACATAAAGGCTAACCAGCTATGCTGGCGACCCTGGACAGAAGGAACCAAGTAATAACGGTCTGAAGGAAGCGGGCTAACAGAGTGTAAAACTGAAAGTTATGACGAATAAAGAATAACAAACTGGTAATAACTAAAGCAATGTAAAGAAGACTGGACTAAAAGGGGGAGACATTACAGAGTTACCCTTAAACTATAAGCGCCTCGGTCCCGGTTAAACCTTAGGGAGCTGCCTTAGGCTGAAGGGGTCTTCCCTTCTACCCCAGATGAAAAAGGAGGTGACGTAGTACCTTTAAGTTATTACAGCTAAGGGAAGTGAGCGTAACAGGGCTAAGAACGACTTACTTACACCCCCGTCTCACTTATAACATATGCCAGCATAACCTTATAACCTATCACCGCGTTTAGTAGTTGAGACTAAACTACATGTATTTCAGTAAGATAAATAAAAGAGTGGGCAGGGTAGAAACGCCCCGACCACGCCCTGACAGTAGACAGTTAGCAGTAGAGGGACTGCTTGCTCTTACAGACGGAGCTTTCAGCTCCTACGGTGTAAGACAAATAATAGTTTACTATATATAGATTATAAGAATGTGTTATTAAAGGTTTCTCTAGTTATGCGCTGCTAGTAGATGGTTTAATGTAAGCTAAGATAATAGGTAATACTGATAATAGATAGCTTGGTAAAAACAAAAGAATAATAGTTTATATAAGCTAATTGATTTAATGTTAAGAAGTGCGAGAGTATAAAGGCTAGGGATAAGAAGATTATACTGAGCCTATAGCTACACTGTATTATCCAAGCAGAATATCTGTAAGGATAAGTATCGTATCTGAATTCTGGATGAAAATCTTTAAACGTTATTAAAAACGTATTATTATTAGGTGCATTGTCCCGAGTAATACTGTTTTATAATAATTTAGTATTAGTATAATAGTTATTATTTTCAAGATGTAAAATAATAGGAATGGACTTATAATAGAATTTTTACAGGTGTAATTACAGGGTATAGCTGGATAGCATTTACGAACTCGTCGTAGATATAAAGCCCAGTATGATTTTCGTTTAAATCTTTAAAGGCTAGAAATTACAGTTAGTTAGTTATTAAATATAATAACAATAAATAATGAATTTACTAAGTAATTTATAGACTAATTTAAAGTCTTTATCGATGTAGTTAATAATAAGGCCCAAATAGCTTGTCTGGGCCGTTAAAGTCCAAATATCAAATGTTAAGCAAAATGAACCTAACGATTCAATATTTACCTTCAATTCAGTGTTAAAAATTGAGAAACAACGATCAAAAGTGGAATGAAGAATAGATTTCATCTTATATCGATTAATAGTAGGTGCTGCACTAGAAGGTATTATTAGTAAATTTTCTAAATAAAATTATTTGAATAAAAACATACTTATTATAATACTTAATTAAGTCTTAAAATGAATCGGAATTCAAGGCGTTAAACGAGATGTTATTCTCAATAATAAAAGTTAAAACCTTCAGTAAGCCTTCTTCTTCGTTAAAATCCGTAATTGTATTACTGCAAGAGCGTTTTGCTAGGTTTGGCCGAAAGAAATCAGAGCTTGAATGCGTTGTAACTTCAGTTCCTAAATTAATGTTAGAATAATAATAGCAATAATAATAATGAAATTTATTGTAACTTACTTCTTTGCCTTGAACTCTCTGAATCTTTGTTGAACGCAATCGTAGGGTGTTTTAACTTATAATGTCGTGCGTAATTCGATCCCTGAAAGCCTTTTACAGTATCTTTCGCTTTCTATAAGCAACTGTAAATTCGTTTTAATAATTTATTATAATAATGATAGAAAAGTTAAAAGAGATGATAATAAGAAATTATAATAATACTTACGTTATACACTGTAGCTGTATTTGCCTTTCTTTCGTTACATCAATTGGTAATAAAGTTCTGGTGAATAGGCCGTGCTTTATAACGTAAATCTTCAAAGTTGAACTAGCTCCTAATTTGAAATCTGGCTTATTAAACGGAGAAGCCGAAAAATCAGGTTGGGGAGCTGAAGTAGTAATATTATTACTAGTTGAAATAATAGATGACTGGCCGGAAAGAGGTTGGATTTGAGAAGCTGAAGGCTCATCACTAGATTCAAAGAAAGAAGACATTGTAATAATGGCTTATAGTGATAGTGGAGAGTGGGGGAGGTAGAATGGTTATTGTAGCTGAATTAGTTATATTACTGTTTGTTAAACGTTTTATTTTGAAATTAAAATCTGTTCTATAACGTTTATTATATAGAGGTTTAAGTGGCAATAATGCTTATATTAACAATTAATAATGTTACGTGGATGTGGCAGACTCTATTAGTAATAGAACCTTATAGAATTTGATTATTCATTAGGCTTAGTAATTATAATCTAGATGATTCTACAAGTTGCCACTTTAGTAACTATAATCTAGAAGGTTCTAGATTTGCCACTTTAATCATTTTTTCTAGAAAATTCTAGAATTTATTACCTTAATAATTCTATCTAGAAGATTCTATCATATTATAATCTTAAACTAAACTAGTTAGCTTATATAGATAAGTAACATTATTACTATAATGTTAACTATTATAACTAAATATTAAATATATTTTATTATATATTTTATAGTAGTAAATAAATAAATAGAAATTTCTTAAAAATTTTACTCACTTTAGTCAGTCACTTGACTGACTAAGACTGACTAAGACTAAGCCTTAGTCAGTCACCTCGTTAACTAAGACTAAATTAGTCACCAGATTTCGTGACTATGACTGACTGACTAATGATTAGCTAAGACTAAGACTAATGACTAATAGTCAGTTTACCAACCCTGCCTATAGTTAATCTTACTAATCTGCACGTTATTATAGGTATTAAGGTCTTTTATTATCTAACCTTTATTTATTATAAAGTTATAGCTATTAATAAGTTCGGTACACAGTCCCTTCGCTAGCACTACGTAAGTGCGTTGCTTAAAGACCGCTCCTTCTCTTAAAGCTTAATATACCTAACTTTCATTATTAAAGTTATTATACTATTTCTATTTATCTTCTTTAAACGTAATCATTACGTTATTAGATTATTAAAGGAGCTTTACTACTATTACACTTATCTTCTCAGTGTTTGAATTAACCCTTTATATAATCTTTATAAGGCTGTTATTCTTTAGGTTTATATTTATAATTATAAGCTTCTTAAAGGCCTTCTTAGGTATATAGTATATGTAGGTTACGTTTAAGGTTAAGGTAGTTATATTTCCTAATCGTAACGCCCCTATATAAGTGTGGGCTATATTAAGTCTAGTCTTCTAATTAACCGCTTCTTTAATTTTCGTTACTTTTTTAAGGACCTTTTAAATACTTATATCAGTAGTGCTGCTAATAGTAGTAGTTGGATTAATAGGCGTTTTCGGGGCGCTTACGACGTGTTTATATATCTGCTCCGTCTTAAAGACGGCTTTAAAGTAAGCCCTTATAACTTTAAGGATCGCTTTAGACGTACGCTCTTCAGCTCCCTTACTTATCACAGCGTCTTAGAAG
>Ga0247781_1000244_pt1 | contig 16158 bp, 7 predicted proteins | sample UWRJL184509B5_FD_179922 | JGI IMG/M metagenome (GOLD analysis project Ga0247781, IMG submission 179922) | Plant litter microbial communities from Arlington Agricultural Research Station in Wisconsin, United States - UWRJ-L184-509B-5 | ecosystem: Environmental > Terrestrial > Plant litter >...
TGGCGCCGGAGCCCACCACGCCGGAGCCCACCACGCCGGAGCCGACCACCGGACCGGCCGGGCTCGTGACGATCGAGCAGCCGGGCGCTCTCGCTCAACGGGTGGCCGCGATGTTCGAGACCTACTTCGGCGGCGTCAACGACGGTGACCCGGAACGGGCGCTCAGCGTCGTGGAGCCGCGCAAGAACCTCAACCCCTCGAATCCCGAGCACGTCGCCAAGTTCCGTTCGGACATCTCCACCACTCAGGACGACGAGATCCGACTGGGTGCGGTGGCCGACCGGGGTGCCACGGTCAGCGCCGAACTCAGCTTCCGGAGCCAACAGGATCCCGGGTACGGGCCGAAGGGGCGCCCGGACGAGACCTGCACCGTGTGGACGATGGTCTACACCCTCGCCGACGGCGCGAGCGGGCTGCGGATTCGTGCGGTCGACGCCGCCGACGAGGCCTGCTGAGGATGCCGCTCTTCGAGTACCGCCCGACGAGCATCGGCGGTCATCGGCGGGCCCGGCGAGCCTTCGTCCTGACGCTGGTCGTGGGCTCGGCCCTGTGGGGCATCGTCGTCTGGTGGGCCGGGCACACCCTGCACGAGGGGAACCCGTACGCGTTCTGGCTCCGGCTCCTCCCGGCGATCCTCTCCCCGCTGGGCACCATCGTCTTCGTGCTGCTGCTGGCCGGCGACTACCGTACCGAGGTGGTCAGCGCCTGGATCGTCGCGCTCTGCTCGGCCGCCGGTGGATACCCGTACCTGTACGGGATCCTGCACGAGTCGATGGGCCTGCCGACGCGGGCCGCCCTGCTGGCGGCCGGCGCGGGAACCGTGGCGACGGCCGTGGCGATGCGGCTCTGGGTGCGCAAGCACGCCCGGGAACGGCTCCGGGAACCGCAGACCGTCGACGCGTTCGCCGATCTCGACGAGGCGGTCGCGGAGGCCCGGCGGCAGGGCAACAAGTTCAGCCTGGCCCGGGCGCTGAGCCGGCGTTCGACCCTCCTCGACCGCCCCGACGACCTGGCCGAGGCGACCGACCTGCTGCAGGCTGCCGCCGCCGAGCTGCCCCCCGACGACGTGGTCCGGTTATTCGGCGCCGCCTTCGATCTGGTCACCGCGATGCAGGCGAAGTACACGCGCAGCGACGACCTCACCGGCTACAGCGAGGCGTTGCACCTGATGCGGCTGGCGGTGAGCAAGCTTCCGGGCGACCGTGAGGCGCACGCGATGCAGTCGTTCGCGTGGGCTGAATACCTGCTGGCCCAGACGTCCACGGCGGACGAGGTCGCCGAGAAGATCCTGGTCTCGGACGCGATCAGGCAGCTCTGGATGGTTCTCCACCGGGCCGGGCCGGCCCTGCTGCGCCAGCTGGGCTGCGTCCACGGGATGCTCGGCGAGCTGGCGTACCTGGCCGGCGAGATCAGCGACGAGGAGGCCATCGCGCTCTGCCGGAAGGGGCAACGGGTGGCCGGGTGGGTTCCCGCGCGTCGCGCGCAGGCCGACGTGGCGCTCGCGTGGGTGCTGTTGGCGGCGGCCCGCGCTCCGGCCGACCTGACCCGGGCGATCCGGTTGTTCCGCCGGGCCGCGGGCTACGGCACGCCGAAGGTACGGCTGGACGCGCTGACCGGTTACGCCCGGGCGGTGGCCGAGGGCGACGCGATCGGTCTGCGGCCGCGCCCCGCGCGACGGATCGCCGCCGCCTGGGCGGCCGCCTATTCGGCGAGCATCAACGGCACCTCGCAGGACGTCCTGCGGATCTGCGCCGATTGGGTGGGCTGGGCCGAGTCCATCGGAGACCCGAAGCTGTGCGCGGACGCGTACCAGTCCCTGATGGTGGCCATCCCGTTCGCCACCGAGCCGCAGTATCAGAGCCGGACGAAGAACGAGCTGCTCGGCCGGGTGCAGAACCGCGCCGAGGAGGCGGGCTGGTGGATGCTGCGGGTGGACGATCCGGCCGGGGCGGTGGTGGCCCTGGAACTCGGCCGGGCCGTCGCCATGCGGGAGATCACCGGCCGCACCGACCCCGCCGTGGAGGGCGCGCTGCTGGAAGCCGGTCGCGCCGACCTCGCCGGCCGCTACCGCACCGCCGCCCGCGCGCTCGACCTGGCCGAGCGGGGTCAGGGCGACTCCGACCGTTTCACCTCCGGACTGCAGCGCGCGGCCGCGACGTTCGCCGAGGTACGCCGGCAGATCGACGCCCTCGGGCTGGAGGACGACACCGAGCTCGACCGGATCCGCCGGGCCGCGGTCGAGGGGCCGCTGGTCTACCTGGCCGCCGCGGAGGCCGGAGGTTACGCGGTGATCGTGCGCGCGAGTGGTGACCCGGAGCCGGTGCCGCTGCCCTTTCTGACCCGAGCGGCGGCCCGGCAGGCGGTCGACGACCTGGAGAACACCGACGACCCCCGGCGGATCGAGCGGCTCGCGGAATGGCTGTGGCACTTCGGACTGGGTGAGCTCGACTACCGGCTGGGCCACGGCGAGCTGGTCACGATCGTCCCGGTCGGCCTGATGGGTCTGCTGCCGGTGCACATCGCGGCGCTCCGGGACGGCGAGGCGACGTACGGCTGGAAGGGTCTGGCCGACCGCAACGACTTCCGGTACGCGCCGAACGCCCGCATCCTGCGCACCTCGCTCGCGCGCGCTGCCGGGCTGGCCTCGATGCCGCCGGCCGTGGTCGCCGTGGCCGCCCCGGCCAGCGTGGGGGAGTCCCGGCAGGTGCCGCTGGCGTTCGTCCTGCCCGAGGTGGTCGTGGTCGCTCGCCTGTGGCGGCAGCGCACCGACGCGGTGACGGTGCTGCCGCACGCGACCGGCAGTGCGGTGCTCGACCAGCTGTCCCGGCACTCGGTGTGGCACTTCGCCTGTCACGGTCGCGCGGCGCCCGACCAGATCCTGGAAAGCAGCCTGCAACTGGCCGACGGGTCGGTGACGCTGCGCGATCTGCTGCGGCTGGCCCCCGGCGTACGGCGGTTGGCCGTGCTGTCCTCCTGCGAGAGTCACCGGATCGGCCACGAGCTGCCCGACGAGGTGGTCGGACTGCCCGGCGGCATGCTTCAGCTCGGCCTGGCCGGCGTGGTGGCGGCCCACTGGGAGGTCAACGACCGGGCGGCGGCCCTGTTGATGGCCCGCTTCCACGATCTGCACGCGGTCGGTGGGCTGAGCCCGGCGCGGGCACTCAACGAGGCTCAGCGCTGGCTGCGCCGGGCGACCCCGGCCGAGCTGCGCGCCGCCTACCCGGAGCTGGCGGGCGGTCGCACCCCTCGCTTCGCCAGCCCGTTCTTCTGGGGCGCCTTCACCCTGACCGGTGCCTGAATGCGTGCTCTCGCCATCCGCCTCGCGCCCTCGGCCATTCCAAGATCGGGACATCCGAAGGACCGCTGGAAAAGTGGGGGTTCCCGGCGCGAAAACAACGGTGCGCGCCGAGATCTCGGCGCCCGTGAACAGCCCTGGATCTTTGGTGAAGCTATCTGGTGGCGACGCGGAAACCGACGATCGAAGGAATTGTGCGGCAAGCATTTGAGGCAGAGCGTCGTTCGGGCGCGGCCGCGGTCCGGACGATTCTGTCCTGGTCCCGGGTGAGCTGTTCCCGTCTCGGGTGATCAGGGGGTCGTCGATGCCGCCGGGCGAGGTTGGCCGGCCGCCTTTCGTGGTCCGCGTGGCCGGACTCCGGCCGGCACGGTAGCCGGAACGGGTCGGTCCCTTGGTCAGGGCGGGATGACGATCATGCCGGGCGCCCCACTCAATTGCGTTTGCCGGTGCGGGAGGAAAGCACGATTACCCGGCCGCAATTGTGCTGTTAGCGTCGGCGGCACCGGTCGAGAGCCGAAACGTATTCGCTGTCGTGAATGGTGCTTTCTGAGGAGAGTCATGAAGAGGTTCCTGCTCCGGATAGGCACCTTGTGGGTCGGCATGGTCACGATCATCGTGGTGCTGACCACGTTGATCGCCGCCGGCGCTGACGAGAGCCAGTACGGCACCGAGGCGCCCGGTGTGGGGGCCTTCTTCGGTGGTGTGTTCCTGTGGCTGGTCAGCCTCGGTGTCGGTCTCGCACTGAGTGCGCCGGCGTTTCTCGACCCGCCGGAGGATAACGGCGGCATGTGGGCCTTCATCGTGCCACTGCCGCTCTGGATGTTCCTGATGGTGCTCAAGCTGGCGTCCTGGATCGGGTTCTCCATCCTGCTCGGCGCCTGGTTGCTGATCTTCAAGGTCTGGCACAATCACCAGAGCAAGAGCCTGCCCACATTCGGCGCCGCCCCGACCGGCGCCGCCGGCTCGTACGCGAGTGGGCCGGGCGGCGGCTCGTACGGGGCCGGTTCCTACGGCAACCCCTTCGCCACGGGCGCACCCGCCGCGCCCGGCGGATCGTCCATCCCGCCGTCCTGGCAGACCGACCCGACCGGCCGCTTCGGCTACCGCTGGTGGGACGGCGCGAGCTGGACCGACCGGGTGGCGAACGGCAGCAACCAGAGCGTCGATCCCTTGTAGGAGACAGACCCGTCCGGCCCACGGCCGGCGTCGAGGAGGGCCGCAGGGCTCCCGGCGCCGGCCGTCGGCGTGTATGACTATCGATGTCCCCGGTGGATGGCGTAACCGTCCGCTTTCGACAACAAGACCTTTACTTTCGTCGATATGAGTCATAAGTTGCTCACATCAGACCGAAGTTTTGATTTCTCTGAGAAAAGTCCGTAACACGAGCACCCCGCCGATGGCCGGGGCGCGGCAGTGTCATGGCCGACGGGCCTGCACTCGCCGGACACCGCACGCACCCTCTCCCGACTCGATGGCGTTCCGGCCTCGCCCGGCAATGCCGGAGGACGCGCATGAACGACGACAACGTTGTCAACGGGGATCGGCAGCAGCATCTCCCGCGCCGCTCCCTGCTCGCCGCCGCCGGAGTTCTCGGTCTGACCGCAGGGGCGGTCACGGTGGCGACCACGACGAAGAGCGAGCCCGCCAAGGCCGCGGCGGGAGTCACCAAAAAGATCACGATCTATGCCGAGGCGTTGCCCGGCGGGCTGTTCGGGTACGGCCTCACGCCGGGGGGCGCGACGATCCCCGGGCCGATCCTGGAGATGTACGAGGGCGACACGCTCGAGATTACCCTGGTCAACACGACCAACCAGCGGCTCTCCATCCACCCGCACGGCGTCGACTACAGCACCGACTCGGACGGTGCGCCGTTCAACAACTCGTTCAACGCGCCGGGCGAGACCCGCAAGTACGTCTGGCGCTCGCACGAGATGACCGCCACTGCGGGGCGCCGGTTCATGCCGGGCAGCGCGGGCTACTGGCACTACCACGACCACGCGATGGGCACCGACCACGGCACCGGCGGGATCGCCAAGGGCCTGTACGGCGCGCTGATCGTCCGGCGGCGCGGCGACCTCCTGCCGGACAAGCAGTTCACCGTGGTCTTCAACGACCTGCTCATCAACCACAAGAGCGCACCGAACACGCCCATGTTCGAGGCGAATCTCGGTGAGCGGGTGGAGTGGATCGCGATCGGCCACGGTGGTCTGTTCCACACGTTCCACCTGCACGCGCACCGCTGGGCCGACAACCGTACGGGAATGCTTGAGGGCCCGTCCGACCCCAGCCAGGTGATCGACAACAAGGACCTTAACCCGGGCAACGCCTTCGGGTTCCAGGTGCTGGCGGGTGAGGCCGTCGGGGCGGGCGCGTGGATGTACCACTGCCACGTCCAGCTGCACTCGGATACCGGCATGGCGGGGATCTTCCTGGTCCGCAACGCGGACGGAACCATGCCACTCGGCGCCCAGGAGGCGATCGACCGGTTCAACGGCCACCAGCACGCGGCGGCCAGGACGACGACGGCACAACCGGCGCACGTACACGGAGGGACTGGCTCATGAGGCTCCGACAAGCCGCGGCCATCGGCATGGCCGTGGTACTGACCATCGGGGGAGCACCACCCAGGGAGGCGACGGCGGCCGCGAAACAGGCAGCGCCGGCGCAACCGGGGGTGCTCGTCTTCTCGGGCGCGGTGGACGCGCAGCAGGACCCGGTGACCCGGGCGACCCAGACCATCAAGGAGCTCGGCACGGCTCAGGGGCTCGCCGTCACGTCCGGCAGCGATCCGGCCGTGTTCAGCCCGAGCGGCCTGGCCCCGTACCGCGCGGTGGTCTTCCTCTCGGCCGAAGGCATTGCGCTCAGCACCGCGCAGGAGGCGGCGCTGCAAGCATTCGTCAAGGCCGGTAACGGCTTCCTCGGCATCGGTGACGCCGCGAAGGCACAGCTCGACTCGTCCTGGTTCACCGGTCTGATCGGCGCCCGCCCGGCCGGTGCGATCCCGGTCGCTGAGCCGGTCCAGACGGTCACCGTCAGCGGCGAGAACCCGCCGAGCGAGACCAAGGACAAGCTCACCGACGGCGACGCCAACACCAAGTGGCTGGTCCGCACCACGACCGGCTGGGCCGCATACCAGCTGGCCACCCCGAAGACCATCACCGGGTACGCGCTCACCTCGGCCAACGACTCGGCCGGGCGCGACCCGCGGGACTGGACGCTGCAGGGCTCGGCCGACGGGCAGGCCTGGACCGACCTCGACCGGCGGACCGGGCAGACTTTCGCGGAGCGGTTCCAGACCCGCCGCTTCGACGTCGCCCAGCCCCGCGAGTTCAAGCACTACCGGCTGAACATCACGGCGAACAGCGGGGAGCCGCTGATCCAGCTGGCCGACCTGCGGCTGTTCACCGGCAACGCCGAGCCGCCGGCGCCGCCCGGGGTGAACCAGTCGGTGGTCAACATCCTCGACCGGCAGCACCCGGCGACCAAGGACCTGCCGCTGAACGTGACCCGGTCGGACCGCTGGTACAACTGGGACACCAACCCGGTCGGTACGGTGCATACCCTCGCCCAGGTCGAGGAGCGCCACTACAACCCGGGTCAGGGCGCGAACGGCCCGTTCCACGCCATCTCGTGGTGCCGTGACTACGACGGCGGCCGTTCCTTCTATACCGGCATGGGCCACACCGAGGGCTCGTACGGTGAGGAGGCCTTCCGCAAGCACCTGACCGGCGCGCTCGGCTGGACCAGCGGCATCGTCCGCGGTGACTGCAAGGCCACGATCGCCGCCAACTACCAGGTGGAGCGGCTCACCGCGACCAACAAGACCGGCGAGCTCGACCAGATCGGCGAACCGCACGGCCTGACCATCACCCCCGACGGCACGGTCTTCTACGTCGGCAAGGCGGCCTGCCCGACCGGCCCGGTCGTGCCCTGGACCGACCCGAACGTCGGCCTCGGCTGCGGCACCATCCACAGCTGGGACCCGGGTACCAAACAGGTCAAGCTGCTCACCACGCTGCCGGTGATGGGCAACCGAGGCAGCGGCGACGAGCTGCAGAAGAACGAGGAGGGCCTGCTCGGCATCGTGCCCGACCCGAAGTTCGCCGAGAACGGCTGGCTGTACGTCTACTGGATGCCGCACGCCTCGATCGACCGGGAGAAGCGGATCGGGCAGCGCACGGTCTCGCGCCTCACCTACGACAAGGCGACCCGGACGATCGACCTGGCGACCCGCAAGGACCTGCTGAACTGGCCGGTGCAGATCCACAGCTGTTGCCACGCGGGCGGCGGCATGACCTTCGACGACAAGGGCAACCTGTATGTCGGCTCGGGCGACAGCAACTCGTCGCAGGGCTCGGACGGATACTCGGGCAACAACTGGACCGCCGAGTACCAGGGCACGTCGTTCCAGGACGCGCGGCGCACCGCGGGCAACACGAACGACCTGAACGGCAAGATCATCCGAATCCACCCGGAGGCGGACGGCACGTACACGATCCCGCAGGGCAACCTGTTCGCCCCGGGCACCGAGAAGGCTCGCCCGGAGATCTACGTGATGGGCGTCCGCAACATCGCCCGGCTGCAGATCGACCCCAAGAGGCAGTGGCTGACCGCGGGCTGGGTCGGACCGGACGCCTCGGCGCCGAGCCCCGAGCTGGGCCCGGCCAAGTACGAGACCGCCACCATCATCACCGAGGCGGGCAACCACGGCTGGCCCTACTGCATGGGCAACCGCCAGCCGTACCGGGACCGCAGCACCACCGACGCCCAGGTGCTGACCGGCTGGTACGACTGCGACCACCCGAAGAACAACTCGCCCCGCAACACCGGCCTGACCGACCTGCCGCCGATCAAGGACAACATGATCTGGTACTCGCCGGACGGTGGCGGCCCGGTCTTCCCGGCACGCCCGGACGGCAGCGGCATCCCGTCGTACAAGGCGGCCGAGGCCACGTACACCCAGCCCTACCTGCGCGGCGGCGGCCAGGCCATCATGTCCGGCCCGACCTACCACCGCGACCTGGTCGACCCGGCGAGCACGGTGGCCTGGCCGGCGTACTGGAACGACAAGTGGTTCATCGGTGACGAGTCGAACGCGAACAACCGGGTGGCGGTCACGGTCGACCCGGCCGGCGTGCCGCAGCACACCCCGCCGGCGTTCGCCGAGTCGCTGCGGGCGATCATCCCGTCCGGTGGCGGCGGCACCCAGCTGCAGTCCTGGATGGACGCCAAGTTCGGCCCGGACGGTGCGCTCTACCTACTGGACTACGCGGGCGGCTTCTTCAGCCTGCACGCCAACCAGAAGCTGATCCGGATCACCTACCAGGGCGGGGCGGCCACGCCGATCCCGGCCGCGAACGCGGTGGCGGTGCAGAACAAGCCGCTCACGGTGGCGTTCAACGGCTCCCGCTCGGGCGGGCTCTCGTGGAAGTGGACGTTCGGCGACGGCGGCACCTCGACCGAGGCCGACCCGCGGCACACGTACGCCAAGGTCGGCTCCTACACCGCCACGCTGACGGTGACCTACGCCGGCGGCAAGACCGAGACCGTCCAGACCACGGTCACAGCCGGCTGTGTCATGGCGGACCCGGGCACGACCGTACGTCTCGACGCCGTCGACACCGGGGTCGCCAACAAGACCGTGGGCCAGGGCTGCACCATCGACGACCTGATCGACGACGAGAGCACCTGGACGACGCACGACGCGTTCGTCCGGCACGTCACCGACGTCGCCGAGTCCCTGGTCGACGACAAGGTGATCAACGGTCGCGAGGCCGGAGCGCTGACCCGGTCCGCCGCGTCGTCCCCGATCGGCCGTGCGGGCCACACCGGGTACGAGTCCATCTACAACGGCACGCCGGAGTCGCTGCGGGACTGGGCGCAGGCGCCGACCGGGCAGTTCGCGATCCAGGCCGACGGGTCGCTGCGGCCCAGCGGCGGGCTCGGCATGCTGTATTACACCAAGCCGTTCAAGGACTTCTCGCTCACGCTGCAGTTCCGCGACGTCGCGCCGGGCGACGCCCGGGGCAACAGCGGAGTCTTCACCCGGTTCCCCGACCCCCGGATCCCGCTCGACCAGCGCCCGGCCGGAAGCTGCGGCACGGTCGGCTCGGCCCGCACCTCGCAGGCCTGGGTGGCGATCTACTGCGGCCACGAAATCCAGATCTACGACGGCGAGACCGGGGAACCGCAGAAGACCGGCTCGATCTACAACTTCGACCCCAACCCGCTCAGCGCGGCCCGCGTGACCGAGAAGAACGTCTGGAACCGGTACGAGGTCCGCGTGGTCGGCCAGCACTACACGATCATCCGCAACGGCGTGATCATCAAGGAGTTCGACAACACGCCCGGCAAGCAGTCCTCGCGCGCCGGTGACCCGCCGACCGACCTGCGGCAGTTCACGGAAGGCCTGATCGGGTTGCAGAACCACAGCGACACCGACCTGGTGGAGTTCCGCGACATCCGGGTGCGTGCCCTGTGAAGCGGCTCATCGCCGTGGCGGGCGCACTGCTTCTGCTGCTCGGCTTCTTCGCCACCCCGGCCGCGGCGGCCCAGACCCTGACCTGGACCACCGACGACCAGATCACCCGCTACAAGTCCTTCCCGACCCAGGCGGTGGCCGGGGCGACGACGATCGTCTTCGAGAACAGCGCGGCGACCGGCAACACCACCGGCATGCCGCACACGCTGACCTTCGACACTTCCACCGAGGGCTACAACCACGACGTCAACCTGAACATCCTGGCCAACCCGTTCGACGCGACCAACGGCCGGCACGAGGCCACGATCACCCTCACCCCCGGGCGCTACCGCTACTTCTGCTCGATCCCCGGGCACAGCACGATGGTGGGCGAGATCCTCGTCACCGAGGGCAGCGGCGAGCCGGACACCACCGCGCCGACGGTGACCGCGCAGGCCGCGGGCGCTCAAGACGGGGACGGCAACTATGTGGGCACGGCGACCGTCACAGTCGCGGCGAGCGACAGCGGGTCAGGAGTCGACACCGTCGAGTACGACCTCGACAGCGCCGGGTTCCAGGCCTACACCGCGCCGGTGGCGGTGACCGCGGTCGGGCAGCACACCCTGCGCTACCGGGCCACCGACAAGTCGGGCAACGTCTCCGCGGTGGGGTCGCTGGCCTTCGGAGTCGTGGCGCCCGAGCCGGACGAGGACACCACGCCGCCGGTGGCCGCCGCGCAGATCGCGGGGGACCGGGACGGCGCGGGCAACTACATCGGGACGGCCACGGCCACGCTCACCGCGAGCGACGCCGACTCGGGCGTGGCCCGGATCGAGTACTCGCTCGACGGCGCGGCCTTCACGGCGTACACGGCTCCGATCGTCGTCGGTGAGGCCGGGACGCACATGCTGCACTACCGGGCCACCGACAACGCCGGGAACACTTCGGCCGAGCAGATGGCGCACTTCACTGTGGTCGAGCCGCAGGAGCCGGACACCACCCCGCCCACGGTGACCGTCGAGATCGCCGGCGAGGAGAACGAGAACGGGGCGTACGTCGGCGGGGCGACGATCACGGTGACCGCGGCCGACACCGAATCCGCGATCACGAGAATCCAGTACGCGCTCGACAGCGGAGCCTGGACGACGTACGCGACCCCGGTCGTCATCAACGGTCTCGGCGCGCACACCCTGCGGGCCCGAGCGACCGACGCGGCCGGCAACAGCTCGGCCGACGAGTCCGTGACGTTCACCGTCGTCGGCTCCGGCTCGGACGGCTGCGAGGTCTCCGACACCCGGCCCACCGTGGTCATCGACGGCGACGACACCGGCGTCCCCAATCGGGACACCGGCGACGGCTGCACGATCAACGACCTGGTCGCCGAGCACGGCGACTACCCCGACCACGCCGCGTTCGTCCGGCACGTCGAGAGCGTCACCGCCGCCCTCGTCACCGGCGGCACGCTCACCAAGCGGCAGCAGGGCACGATCGTCCGCGCGGCCGCCCGATCGGACATCGGCTCATGAGACACCACACCCCAGGGAGTAACGCGATGCCCAGACGGACCGTCCTTCTTGCCACCCTCACCGCCGGCCTGACCCTGGCCGGGCTGGCCGCCGCCGTCCCCGCCAATGCCGCGCTGGTCACCTACTGCATCGGCACCGGCGGTGCGGTGACCGTCCCGAACGACCTCTACGTGCCGGCCGGCGAGTCCTGCGCGCTCACCGGGACCGTCGTCACCGGCAACGTCAGCGTCGCGGCCGGCGGCAACCTGGTCGTCGCGGGTGGCAAGCTGGCCGGCGAGGTCCGGGTGGCCGGGAACGGCTACTTCGACGCGTCGGACACCGAGGTCTCCGGGGTGGTCGTGCTCGCCGCCGGCGGGTACGGGGTCTACCTCAAGGACGCGGCGAGCGGCGCGGTGACCGTACGCCCGAAGGGCGCCACGACGGTCGACAGCTTCCTCTTCGTCGACAACAGCACGGTGACCGGCAGCGTCAACGTGCAGGCGGGCGAGGTTCGGCTGGACGAGAACACGCAGGTCACCGGGAATGTGAGCAGCACCGGGACGTACTACACCGACGTGCACGACTCGTTCGTCGACGGCACGCTCTCGGTGCTCAACAGCGCCACCGGCAGCGTCGTCTGCGGCAGCTCGATCCGCGGCAAGGCGACCTTCGCCGGGAACCTGGGCGGGGTGCAGCTCGGCCCGAACGGCGGCCTCGACTCCTGCGCCTCCGGCGGCTTCTGGGGCAAGGACGTCAGCATCACCAGCACCACGGGCGGGGTCACCGTCGACGACAACATCATCGACGGCACGCTGACCGCGACCGGTAACACCCCGGTCGCCGCGATCGCCGCCAACAACCGGGTCCGCCGCGGTGTCGTCACCGACCCGGCCCCGGCGGCCGCCCGGACCGCGGCCCGGCCGTCCACCCCGCGGGACAGCGGCGACACCGACAAGGCCGACGAGCGGCGGACCGACGCCGTCCAGGAGGCCACCGCCGCGGGTCCGGCTGATCTCTGACCCGCGCACACCAACCGGCCCCGGACCTCGTCGGTCCGGGGCCGGTCCCATGCCCGGTCCCATGCCCGGTCCCATGCCCGGTCCCATGCCCGGTCCCATGCCCGGTCCCATGCCCGGTCCCATGCCGGCTCCGTGGCGGAGATACGACATGGCGCAAGATCGCCACGGCCTCGATCCACCTACCGAATAGGGTTTTCTCGATGCGTGGCGGCGCATGGGGTGAACCGTTTAACCAGATTGTGACAAACCGGATTTATCTTCACCCAATGCGAAGTGGCACTGCTGTCCGGAAGGCGGGGCATGACGGAAATTGCGGTCCCATCGTTGGCCATCGGCATCGCGTCCTCACCGGACGGCCGCAAGAGGCTGGCACAGCTGCTCGGCGGCACCGAGGCGTTCCTCATCGTGTCCACGGCGGAACAGGCCCGCCAGTTCCTCGACGTGGTGGCGCCACCGGTCGTCGAGGCCGGCGCCGCCCAACCGACCGGTCTGCGCATCGACTCCGACCGGCGCGTGCTCTGCTGGCTCGACCGCGAGGTCGAGCTCACCCCGCTGGAACATGACCTCCTGCGGTGCCTGATCGGCGCACCGGGGCGGGTCTGGACGTACGAGAAGCTGCACCTCGAGGTCTGGGGCAACGAGCACGTGGGACGCGGTTCGGACATCCACTCGACGGTGCGGCGGCTGCGGGCCAAGCTGGTCCGGCTGGGGGCGGCGGCGACGATCCACGCGATCCGCGGGGTAGGCATTCGCTTCTCCCTCTGAACGCTTCCCTCTTTGAACGCTCGTCCACCGTGAACCGGCCCGCCCGCGCGATGCGGGCGGGCCGGTTCGTTCTTATCGGTGGGTCAGCAGCGGACGGGGAGAAGTGCGAAGTTCTCCACCTTCGGCTCCGTCGGGCTGATCTTCGAGGTTCGGGCCTGGGGCTTCCAGCCGTCCTTGGCGGCGATCAGCGTGAGCGGGTTGTTGCGCTTGTCGAGCCAGTACGCGTACTGACCCTGGGCGTCCGTGGCGAAGGTGAGCGAGGTCGCCCACGAGTCGACCTGGACAGTTGCGCCGGGCAGCGGAGCCCCGGTGCCACCACAGGGAACACCGGTGACCGTGCCCGTCAGCTTGGCCCACGTCTTCGGGGGAAGAGCGTTGAGCGTGACGCCGACGGCGGGAACGGTGTACGGGGTGTTCTCCTTGATGTTGACCGAGCCGGTGTAGGTGCCCGGCTGGTCCACGGTGGCGGTGATGCCGACGGTGACCGTCACCTTCTTGCCGGGGTCCAGGGTGGTCTCCGTCTTGTCGAGCGTCATCCAGCTGACGTCACTGCCCGCGACGCACTCCTCGAGGCCGGGGAGCGCCTCGCCGCCGGTGGTGGGGTTGAAGCCGCCCGAGGATCCGCCGACCTTGTAGAAGCCGCACGCCGCCGCGCCCCGGTACCGGGCCGTGTTGGCGTTCGGCAGCGCGGCCCACGAGTCGGTGATCGGGTCGTAGGCGAAGCCGGCGTTGGTGACCGCGCCGCCCTGCACGCCGCCCACGACGAGCAGCTTGCCGTTCGCCACGGCGTACGAGCTGGCCCACTGGTCGGACGGAGCATCGGCGATCGCCGTCCAGGCGCCGGTGGCCGGGTCGAAGGCGTAGCTGGCCTTCTGCGAGGTCTGACCGTCGTTGCCGCCGGTGCAGTAGAGGACACCCTCGATGCCACCGCACGAGGCGAACGTCACCGATTTCGGGTAGTCCGCGAGCGTCTCCCAGGTGTTGCTGCCCGGGTCGTACCGGACCACGTCGTTCGAGATCGGCTCGCAGTCGCTGCCCGCGCAGCCGCCCACGGCGTACAGCTTGCCGTCGACCACGGCCTGGCCCGCCGCGGAGCGCGGGACCGGGTTGTCCGCCTTGCGAGTCCAGCTGTTCGCCCCCGGGTCGTACGCCCAGGTGGTGGCGGACGGGCCGGAGTCGCCCCAGCCGCCGGTCGCGATGATCTGGCCGTCGATGACGCCCACCGTCAGCGCGCTACGCGACTCGGGCAGGTCGGCGATCGACGTCCAGGCCTGGGTAGCCGGGTCGTAGACGTAGTTCGCCTTGTACCGCGTATCGCCGTTGGTGCCGCCGAGAGAGTAGACCTTGCCGTCCAGGTTGACGACCCGGTTGTCCATCACGACGGACGGGAACTCGGCGATGTTGGTCCACGGCTCGCCCTGCGGGCCGTCCTTGACCGCGGCCGTGTTCTTGCCGGTGAGCTTCGCCGCGAACGACACCGCCGTGTTCACCCGCTGGGCGCGGGCGCCCGGCGAGCCGAGCACATCGCCCAGGGTCGTCCGTGAGCCGTCGGCCTTGAGGATGTCGAAGCTGCCGCCGCGCTCGCCGAATGTCAGGTCGACCGGCTGGGTGCCGGTATTGGTGACCGTGAACTTCTTGGCAGCCGACCCGTCGGGCATCCGCACCTCGGCGCTGACCGCGGCCGGAGTGACCGCGAGCCGGCCGGCACCGAGCTCGAACGCCGCCGAGTTCGTCCAGTCCGCCTCGACGTCGACCGTGTCGCTGTCCCCGACATAGTTGCTGGCCTTCGCGTCGAACGTGCGCGAGCCGGGCTTCGCGAGCAGCCAGAAGAAGCCGTCGGCCAGGCTGGTGTCGTCCGGCGTGGCGGTCGTCGTGGCCTTGACGGCCGGGTCGTTCTTGTCGGTGATGGTGGCGCCGTTGACGTAGCCGCCGGTGTTGCCGTCCTTGACGTGGCCGAGGACCAGCCCGCCGTCGGTCGGCACGCACTCGAGCTCGCCGATCAGCACGTTGTCGACCTGCCACCACCAGGCGAACGAGGCGTCGTAGTAGTGGAACCGCACCTGCACCTGCGACTTGCCCGCGGCCTGCGGGATCGCGATCGTGGTGCGCTTCGGGCCCGGCACGTTGGACTGCTGCCTCAGCACGTTGCTCCAGGTCGCGCCGCCGTCGATGCTGAGGTCGACGTCGCCGGTCTCCGGCCCGAACAGCCGGTACTCCTGGTCGAAGCGGATCACCGGCGAGTCGACGCCGGTGAGGTCGGTGACCGGGCTGACCAGCGACGAGTCCTGCGTGTTGCCGGACCCGTAGCGGTCGCTGTCGATGACAGCGAAGCCGCCGTTACCACCGGTGTTGTTGCCGCGCTGGCCGTCGTCGGTGAACTTCCAGGTCTGGCCCTTGCCCACGTTGTCGACGACGGTCCAGCCGGTCGGTGCCGTGGTGCCGTCGAAGGTCTGGTAGTCGCCCTCGGTGGAGTTCTCGTAGCCGGCCGCGATCGTGCAGTCGTCCCGCGAGACCGGCACGGCGACGTTCTGAGTGACGTTCTTCGACCCGACGACCACGTCCTTGGTCACGGTCTCGTAACCCGGGTACTGCGAGGTCACCGTGATCTTGTATGTGGACCCGGCCGGCACCTTGAAGCTGTAGCGGCCGTTGGCGGGGGTCGTGTAGTCGGAGATGCCGCCCGGTCCGGCGACGGTCACCTTCGCGTACAGCGGCCAGCCGTGACCGGAGCCGTCGGTCACCGCGCCGCCCACCGAGACGGTCGGCACAGCGGCCAGCGCCACGTTGGTGGTGGTGGTCTGGTCGGCCGTGACGGTCACCGCGACGGTCTTCGAGGAGTAACCGTAGGCCGCCACGTTGACCTGGTAGTCCCCGGCCGGCAGTCGCGTCGAGTACGTGCCGTCGGCGTCGGTGGTCACCTGCCGGTCCGCGGCGCCGGTCAGGGTCAGCGTCGCGTTCGCGAGCGCCGACCCGGTAGCCGCGTCGGTGACCTTGCCGGCCAGCGTGCCCGAGTCGCCGGTCGGCGCCTGGGAGATCAGCTTCAGCGCGTCGAGCCGGCCCTCGCCGAAGACGTTGTTGTCGTCGGCGTTGCCACCGCACTGGCCGTTCTCGGTG
>Ga0247781_1000245_pt1 | contig 16145 bp, 24 predicted proteins | sample UWRJL184509B5_FD_179922 | JGI IMG/M metagenome (GOLD analysis project Ga0247781, IMG submission 179922) | Plant litter microbial communities from Arlington Agricultural Research Station in Wisconsin, United States - UWRJ-L184-509B-5 | ecosystem: Environmental > Terrestrial > Plant litter >...
GGGAATGTGAGGGAGAGACGGATGACGGATTTTTTTTCTGGGGAGAAGTGGTTTTGCAAGGAGAGTGCAAATGAAGAAGAATCCCAGAGAGGGGGTTGAAGGTGGTGATGATGATGTACGGTCTGATGCGGGAGCACTGGCACCTGGATGCAAGCACCTTTGGATGTGCAGGCGGGCAGAGCAGGAAAGGTTGCCCCAGGCCTGAATTGTGCTCCACCGGTCCACGGACGGCACAGATGCCACAGAACGCACAGTGCTGAATTGCCCCAGTTGCTCCTCCTGGTCCGCAGCAACGCCGGGCAGCTACCGAACAGAAAAGGTGGGGCAGCAGTCCCACACCAGGCCCAAGTAAGGACGGGGTTTGAATGGTCAGTTGCCCTAGCTCACGCTTGGAGCCTACGAGGCCGGTTGGAGCTAACGCGCTAGCTGCACCAGATCCCTGCCTGTTTCTCTTGGGAGGAGTCGGAGAGCGTTTCTGGTTTTGCTGTTCAGTGAATCTTTGATGCCTGTGAAACCCAAAAGATTCTTTGCGGAATATACAATGCAACTTTGACTTCTATTTTGCTCGATGCTTTCTGACTAAGACTTGCAAAAGGAATACGCAGCTGGGTGGCTCAGGTAGAAAGTGACACGAGGCCAGCCCGACAGAGAGGCAGGCTGGAAGGATAAGAACGGATAGTGATATGGGCGTCGGGCTGGGCCTCTGAATGGGCAGATACCAGATGGGCTGGCTGAGGTGATGCGGCGTGCGCACTGTCGACCTCAGATAGGTGATTGTGGCCGATTATCGCTCTGATGAATTCGAGTCTCGAGCCTCGAGTGTCTCGACGGGTCCAAGACTCCAGGAAGGTCGCAAGGCTTGTACAGGCGAGGATCACCAGGCAAACATATCCTTGTCTGCGGATAATTCGCCCGGAAAGGAGAGAAGATACCTACCTCTACCTCCTTACTGAGCAGTGAACCATTGACTCCCATCACCATTTCACAAATTCGGATCGCCCACTCATCGGGACTGTGCAAGCTTTACCCAAGAGAAGCAGAGTCAACCCGTTTCCGGGGCAAAGGTGCAATCCTTGAAAAGGGGGCCAGCGTTCTCCAGTCTCCCCGTTACAGGATACGAATGAAGAATACTTCCGTCCAAGCCTCGGTAAAAATATGTAACCCTTTTTGTGCTCAATATTTGACGTCGAATTCAGACATACGATTCGAAGTAAAGCGATCGAGCACTCATCTTGTACCATCTTGAAGTTCAATTACACAAATGTCAAGGTCCCAGACTCAGATCGCCGCGTACAAACAAATACCCACAGTACCGTCATGTTGAAGATACGTGAACCGTACCCCGGAGCAATCAGTGACGGGACGGGACAGACACGGATGCACCCTTGGCCTCATTTATCCGAGTCGGGACGACCCAGTCCCCACATTGACCTGATGGGGGCCAGGTGTCAGAGCCACTGCTAGCGCGAAATGGCGCGGCGCGTTTTTGCACCACACCACCCAGCGCGGGTGTGGCTTTAGTTTTGCCGTTAGTGCTCAACAACCTCTAAAACCATTGTCCGCAAGGTGCTCTTTCATGATCAAACAGCTTTGTATGCTCGACTCGACCGATTCAGGCCCAAACGATTCTTCCACAACGGCAAGACTTTCGCTAATTGCACCAATGCCATGAGTGAACAGAAATCCATGGATTAAACCTCTGCACAAACCAAACCCAAAACTCCAGCAGCCATGGCGGGATCTCCGCCTTCGCGGCCGCGAAGTTTCCAATGGGCGAGTCCTGGACGAACAATTTCCGAGATTCTGGCGGAAGACCGCAATTCAGAGTCGCGGCACAAGTTATTGCTTGAAGCCTCCAGGAAGGAACACGAGCGCGTGCGCGAGGAGGCCGAGCGGGTATATCGCGATCACCTGCAAAAGGAGGAACAGCAGCGCCTCCTCCAGGAGAAGAAAAGGGAGGAAGAGAGGATACGACGGGACGAGCAAATCGCTGCTGAGCGCGTCAGAATCAATGCTTTAAGGGCAAAGAAGGTCGAAATCCCCGCGCCATTACCGGAGCCGGAGCCGGAACCCCCCAAACCACCGACTCCTCCTACCCCGAAGGCCCCAGAAGCCGCACCTACAGGACTTTTGAATGGGACTACAGCGCAGAACCCACCGGTTTCCTCCGGGCCGTCTGTATCGGATCTCTTGAATTCGGCCACACTCGCGCCAGCCTCTCAGCCACCTGCGACGAGTTTCTTTGCACCTGTCCAGCCGCAACCAGCCCCGGTCACCGTCCAGGGACAAACCAATGGCGCCGCTGCGGTACCTCAGACTGCCGCTCCAGTCCAACGACCTCCCACCCAGACGCAACTAGACAGATATACCGTGATACACCGGAATCTCAAGGCGCTGAGAAAGTCCATGGTCGAGCAGGCAAAGACCAACAGAGCACTCAAGGGACGTATGGGCGATATGCGGCGGGAGATTCGTAAGAGCGTTGGCCAGCTTACTAGTGGCACTGGCGGCGTGAATACGAAACAGGCACGTTGGCTCCTACTCCTCTTGGTACCTGCTCTGGATATCAAGGCTGACACGAACAATCTAGCAACAAACTATTCTTGCGCAGTTACGCGAGGCACTGTCGAATCAAGTGCAGTCTCAGATGGTTGACCCTAGCGATTTCATCTTTGAGCCACGGAATCCCGTCCAAGGAGCTCAACATAACGACCAACTGCCATCCCTTTTCATCTACCTATTGAACCTTTTCTCCAAAAACGCGATTGGCCAATTCATCAACGAAGCCGGAGCACGACCAGAGACGGCTGATCCAGTCGGCGTTTGTCTCGCCAGCACATTCTCGGAGCCCGACTTCCAGTGGCGCGGCCAATCACTCATCGATATCCTCATCGCAAAATTCAGGATAGTCTGCCCCGTCCTCTTTGGATACCGAGGCAGCGAGAAGACCGAGCAGGGGAGGGCACGTCTCGGATGGTGGAAGGACAACGGGGAATGGATCCCCGAGCAGCAACACATGGACCGTATGACGGGACTCGGGGCTGGGTTCGCAGCGGTGTCGTTGAGAAACTTTGCCAAAGCCAAGAAGGAGAACCCCTATCCGCCGAGACACTACTGGATCGCCATGTCCAAGATTGTCAATACCCCGGCCGGGGATATCTCCAGCACCCAGTGTGTGGTTCTCAAGTCGATGATCCAGAACTACGAGCAGAAGTTTCTGGGCTTCTACGGAACGGCGGCCATTGCAGCGCTGAGGGTTTGTCTGTTTGACTTCCCGGCCAAGGTCCCAGCGGATAAGAGAACTGCCTCTATCAACTCGCTGCAGGTCCTTGCTGCCCAGTTGCAGAAGGATAGCGGTTTGATGCTTTGATAGCTATGAGGATCAAACTTTGACTTTAGGTAGTAAGGTCACCAATTCAAGAGGTTCATGGCTGTTATGCCGAAATGTTTTGTTGGCTATCTCGTGTATTGTGTTGGTTTCACTGTGTATTTCTGCATATTGTACATATTAGCTCTCATATGGCGTCGGTTATGATTGGGGACTCGTAAGTAAGGTACCTATTCTTTGAATTGGTTAGGTGTTACTCTGGGAAAGGAACTCCAACAGCACCGCCATCGAGCCACCCGGATACTTGTAGATATACCATTCCGTTTAGGAGGAAATGATTTTATTTTAAACCAAGGTTGATGCCCGATCTGGCATCCTGGTAAATAGACGGAGATGATAAAAAATTCAAAACGCCATCAACCACAAGATCTACCTAACGCTGTATAAATGCACGTATCTTGCCAACCCATAACCTCGTCCTCCCCTAACAATAGGTATACAACAAAACGAAAAGGGAAAGAGAAAAAAGAAGAGAACCCCCCTCCCCGGTTATAATATCAACAACAAAACCAACAAAATAATCAAAACCGTAATCAACACGGCAATACAACAACTGCTCAACCGATCCTCGTTCCTCCTCATAACATACTTCAACTTCTCCACCCCCGTCTGCAACCTCCCCCCAACCCGATCCGCCAAATCATCCACCACCTCCAACATCTCCCTCTGCTCCTCCAACTCCCGCCCCATATCATCCGCCTGTCGCCGCAAGTTCCCCACCGTCTGAAAAACCTCATCCAAGTTCTCGTCCTGCTCGCGCATCATCTGCACCTGCTGCTGCTGCTCGAATTCCGCCGCGTAGTCCTCCCCCGGTCCCGCCTCTGTTTCCCCATCGGCAATAGCGAAGGAGCTCGGGTCAGGGAGGTCGCTTCCCCCTTTTTTGGAAGCACCGCCGCCGCCTGTGAGTTTATTTCGGAGCTCCTCGCGCATGTCTTCGATTTCGCCGCCGACTTCTTGGACGAGCCGTTTCCGGCGGGTTACTTCGCTGGCGGAGAGGCCATATTGGGAGGGGTTGGTCTCGACGGCGCGGACGGATTCGACCAGGTCGGAGAGGTCCTCTGCTAGGGAGCCGAGGGCGGTCTCGAGGTCTGATCGGGCGGAGGAGAGCTCGGGGGAGGCGGCCGAGGTGGCGCTTGTTAGGGAGCGGATGCGGAGGTAGGAGGTGAAGAGGGGCCGGGTGGATTGGAGCTGGGTTAGGACGTCTCTGTGGGGGTGAGTTAGTGATTGTTCATTATGGTAGATGGGGGTTGGAGGTATTCTTACTGCTGGACTTGGAGGAAGGGATCCTCCTCGTTTGTTGAGGACATCATCCTCTATTCCCTGCGGGCCACGCAATCCTGGGTGGTGTTGTCGGTTGTGGTTGTTGTTGAGGAGAAGTCCAGCTCTGGGTTTAATGGCCCTGTGGCATTCTCGTTGGGTTTTATTGAGAGGTAAGAAAGGTTGCTGGCAGCAGGGGAATATAATTCGGATGATAGAGTTGTGCTGTACGGCGTACCTGAGCTTAGTGTCCCTTGGATGACGATGCTGCCAGCAAGGTTCCTTCGGATGCGACTGGCTTGCGCCTGCGTCTGACCTTTACAGGCCAACACCCTGGAGTGACTGCAGTAAACTGAGGTGGAGACGATTTCTGAGGTGCTGCCCCGCTCTTTGTCCCTCTTCCGCCTGTAACAGGACGCTTAAGTTGCCCCTCCCCCTGTGCGCTAGCCTTCCCGTACAGACTCAATACCGGCGGAGGCTGGTGAAGTGATCCGTTTCGGCTTAGGTGAAACGTAGCTTCATCGATCAATTGGATCGTCTTGTTGGCCTTATTTCTCGCATCTGCGCCGCCACCTTTGCCTTCTTTTCCCCATCATCATCAACCTCAGCTTTCTTCATTCCGCTCTCCATCTCTACATCCTGCCAACATGTTCAATTTCAGGCGGCTGTTTGTGGCCGCAACTGTGTTGCTCGGAGTGAGCTTGCTCCTCTTCTCCCAGACCGCCGAGGCGGCAAAGGGACCCAAGATCACCCACAAGGTGTACTTCGACATTACGCAAGGCGACGAGGCCATTGGCCGCATCGTCATTGGCCTCTATGGCAAGACCGTCCCCAAGACCACCGAGAACTTCCGCGCCCTCGCGACTGGAGAGAAGGGATTCGGCTATGAAGGGTCTACCTTCCACCGTGTCATCAAGCAGTTCATGATCCAGGGCGGTGACTTCACCAAGGGAGATGGCACCGGTGGCAAGTCCAGTACGTACAACAAGGGATTGTGTTGATTGTATGTTGGTGTAATCTGTTGCTGACATAGATTGTTGCGATAGTCTACGGTGAGAAGTTCCCCGATGAGAACTTCAAGCTCAAGCACTCCAAGAAGGGCCTCCTCTCCATGGCCAACGCGGGCAAGGACACCAACGGATCTCAATTCTTCATCACCACCGTCGTGACCTCGTAAGTTGCCTCCCCTATTTAAGCATTGCCGAACACCGCTAACATGGACACAAGGTGGCTCGATGGCAAGCACGTCGTCTTTGGCGAGGTCCTTGAGGGCTATGAGGTTGTCGAGAAGATCGAGGGCTCCGAGACCGCGGCCGGCGACAAGCCAGCCAAGACTGTCAAGATCGCCAAGAGCGGCGAGTTGGAGGTTCCCCCTGAAGGTATCCACGTGGAGCTCTAAACTCTTTGCCCATCCCTTTTGACTGCGGCTTCGGCAACGGTTAGATTCCTCGCGTTTAACACCGAGACTCTTTTGGCTCGACGAATTTCTAACCAGAACCGAGTGTCAGACGTCGATTCGTCGGACGAAGACTTGTCGGAGCTCCGCATCTGATGGGCTGGCCGCGCCAAGTTGGTTGTGTGCTGTTCTCGCTGGTCTCCTTTTGACATTTCCACAAGACGAATAGGGGACGGTGGGAGCATGTGTATAGTCGAGCCAGTCGTTGCCAAACGTATCCCGTTGTCATCGCTATATACATACATATCACTTCATTGTTTAAACCTGTTTGTGCTGATCGTTTGGTGTTTTATTTGCTCCGCTTTCCAGCCCATTACGGTTCTGCAGAATGGGCCGATGGAGTATCAGGCGAACTCGATGATTCTCTCCCAGAGGACCCTTCTACCCCAACCCAGGAAGCTACCCCGGATAAGCTAGACGATCTCACGTACTCCGAGAGCTGGAAGGTGTTTTGGCAGGCGTTTTACTTTAGTGTTATTATTGCTGCGGTTGCCATTTACTTGCGGCTGACGGGGTCATTTCGAGGACCGGAAAACAAACGCCTGCCATAGGGACCTATTTATGACACGAAAAAAATCTCGAAAATCTTAAAACGGGCATGAACCGAAAAGCTTGACATCCGGATAATCAGGTAACGATCCTATTTGGTGGTAACATACATCCCGTCGCTCCTGGTTTGCCGTGTATAAATGCTGTGTAAATGCATCACGTGGACCCACTTTCTGCCTCACAACCCGCAAAATTTTGACCCCAAACGCTATTTTTTTGTAGCGGACGTTCAGTCCAAACTGCAACTTGAACTTGACGATTTACAAAGTACCTACCCCATAGTCCAAGGAAAATAAAACATAAAAGTGCATCACCAAGAACATCTCGATACCCAACGACAAGAATACATAAAAATGAAAGTCCTCACCCTCAACTTTCTGACCTGTGCCGTCAAGGCGTGCAAATCCTCCAACGACTCGTTCCCCCTCCACCCCAAGGATGCCGAGCTGGTCCACGATGATATCGAGATCAACCCCGAGTTGTTAGTCAATGTGTTGCCCCGCATAGATTGGACTGCTCTCAAGACGACATCAACAGAGGTACGTTTTTTTTTCTTCCTTCGGTCTTCACCAACTCATCTCATACATTGCATCCTACTTCTCGGCTATACATTTCTTACTCTCTTACTCATTACCTCTATCATACCATCATACTGGCCATCCCTTTCTATACACATAGTACTTCTCACCCCTTCCCACGCTCACCTCATCACATGCATACACACATATACACAGCCACATCTCACAACAAAACCCTCACTAACAACCCCCCAGCTCGGCTTCCCAGCCCTCCCCGACCAACCGCCATCAGCAGAAGACCTCCAGTCCAACGAAGAGATGCTCAAGCAGCTGCACTCTCTCCTCCTTGAGACGCAGCTGATGGAGGGCAAACTAGTCTGCGGCCACTGCGGCCACGAGTACGCCGTCCGCGAGGGCATCGCCAACTTTCTCCTACCCAGCCATCTTGTATGAGAGAGGTTGGTCGGCCGGCTGTCTATTTAGTCAGTTCTTTTGAGGAAAGAGGTTGTTACCGGTTCGTGTTCCAGCGACGAGGAAAATAGAGTGAGAGAGAGCGAGATCACGGGGTGCGGTATTTTGTATTTGGGTTATTCATTTTCATACCTACGTAGGCACGGCGTTCAAGAAGAGAAAATAATCTGATATTTGTTAATTCCCATGCCTCCCGTCTTGACTTCGCTGCCTTCCATAAACAGCAACACAACCACAAGTATACGATATACTACAGAGCACGAACCGACACCCATATTGCCGAAAACCGCGCGCCTCAATAATCTAACCTATCGTGTCATAATTACATATTTAAAACAGACAAGCCCCGAAAAAGTAAAATAATAAAACCCAAAACCCTTCCCAACTCCGGCCGTCAATGTAATAGCTAGTATTAAACAAGCAGGGTACGTATGTTACACCAACACCAGCATCCTTTTCTTCCAAAGAACACCAGATACATCTCCCAGACTCTATAATAAACCATCTTCCCTATCCATCCATCCCCAGACACCTACATCTGCTTCTTCTGCGCAGCAGGACCCATCTCCTTGTCAAAAGCACCATACGAAACCTGCAAGCTAGACAGGGCCGAGATACCAGCTCCAAGGATGGACAGAATAATGATCAAAGAGAAAATAGCCATAAAGATACCTGCACTTGGTTAGTATCAATCAACGGATGGGAAAAGAAGGCAAAAACATACCAGGAGTAAAAAACTGATACTTCTCAAACAGCGGCCTATTATCCCTCGTCTCGTTATCCGCCCTCCGTCCGACAAACTTGACCCCCTCCTCCACCGAACCCGATCGCTTCAGATCCATGTGCACGGCCTCGACGAAATCAGGCTCGTAGGCCTTGAACTCGTTGGGATCGGACAGGATGATAACTGTGAATTGGCCCTCGATGTCATCTAGTAGACGGCCGAGCTCGTGATCTGTTTCATATCATATCGTCAGCGGGGATTCATTTTCCATATCATAAGAGTAGAATAAAAATAACATACCATTGTCAGCCAGAATCTCCACCCTCTTCTCTGCGTCCTTGACGTTAAGCGACGGGAGGTGTTTAAGCTCGACCATCTCGACTTTGGATTGCCGACCCTTGCCTAGGCATGTCGCCTCGATGAAGTCCTCCAGCGGGGAGGTCGAGACCTGCCCTATTACCTCTGCGACGCTGAAGTCATCACGGAGGTTCTTCTCGGAGATTGCGCGCTGCAGGTTGGGCAGCTTGAAGTGCTCGGCATCGCGGATGTCGGCGGCATGTAAGTTGGGGATGGAGACGATGAGGTACCGATCGGTGGGACACCCGGAGAGGACACCCTTTGCTGCTTCGATGACCTGGTTGCTGGTTTGGAGTTGGGGGTTCCGGTTCGGGGTGGTTGTGAGTCTAGTGGTTGGTTGTCAGTACGGGTGTTGACAAGGCGAGAGAGGGGGGTGTTACGCACTCCGCTGTGGAAAGTAAGATGAGTGGCGACGAGTCGGAAAAGGCATATACCGACGAGGTGCAGGCAAGCAACGCTGCCGTTATGGAGAGCTGCATGGTGATGGCTGTGGAGGTCGTTGTTTGATTACGGGGGGGTGAGAATCACGGGCCAATTCTACGACGACGACATGCATGAAGCTCTGTTGGATGATGTCGTTTGGGGCTGGCCGCTCGCTAGGGGGAGGGATCCATTGGTGAGGCGTCTTGGCGGTGGAGAGCGGCAGAACGCGATAAAGTTCCCTAATCCCAAGTTTCTCTCCAGAGGGGTGTTATCGCTAAATTTACAGCGGGCTACCTTTTTATAGGTTTTAATTATTTTGCAGCAACCACCTCATTTTCACAGCGAAACGAATAATAAAACCAAAGTTAAAACCGTCGCCATGTCGTTCTTCGTGCAACCGCGACCAAGGAAGGACTTGCTTGTTCCGCCACCCAAGAAGCGGAAGACGGTACACAAGATTGACGAAATCGCATACGACCCATCTGCCCGTGAGGAATATCTTTCCGGATTCCGGAAGCGCAAGCAGGCGCGAATCAAGGAGGCGCAACAAATTGCCGAGAAGAAGGCCAAGGAGGAGAAGATTGCGATAAGAAAACAGGTATGAGTGAAAGAGAGACTGCAAGAGGACTACGAGTACGTACTAACTGCTTGGGCGAATAGATGCGAGAGGATAGGAAGCGAGAAGTCGAAGACCACGTCCAGCACATCCACGCACTTCTACGAGCATCCCAATCAGCCGGCATTGAGGGCGCAGGAAAAGAGTCCGAAGAGGAATGGGATGGTTTATCAGAGGATGAGGAGGCGGTAGTAGAGGAGCCCATCGACCACGAGGAAGAATACATCGACGAGGAGCGCCACACGGTAGTCACGGTGGAGGCAGTCAGCGTGGACAGAGAAGGGTTATATAAGCCCCATGTCGAATCAGACAATGAGGACGAAGAGAAGGAGGACACAGAACCGAAAGAGGACACAGACAAAAAGAAGAAGTGGCCCGACAAGGTGAAGAAGAAGAAGTTCCGCTACGAGAACAAGCTCGAGCGGAGGATAACAGAGAGGAAGCAACAGAACAAGAGGCGAACATGAACTTCAAATACCAAATCATACCTAGTCATTCCAGACTAACTAGCAGTTACGGATGGTGCGCAAAAACAATATATTCCCATGTAACAAAACCGCACGATCAAACAGGGTGAATTGCGATGATAATAAAAAAGAAGTAGCAAATAACTGCAGTACTCGGGGTCAAGGTTCCAGAATCCCGTCCTTTCCCTCTCCCCTTTCCCCGGCCATCATCAACAACCGTGTAGCCCGTCAAAATTCTCTCTAATTGCAATGGCTAGAAACCCAACAATTCGGCAGTGCTGTGAAGCAAATAAAAAATGTCGACATGACCTCCAAGCCAATACCACATGATTCACCCCCGATCCGAGCTCGATACCCAGGCTTAGATGTCGCTGAGAGTGTTCTGGAAATCTTCGAGCTCCTTTTGCACATCCTGGAACTTCTTGGCCATATCCTCGTACTTCTTCTCCCAGGAGTCGCGCTCGACTTCGAGGGCCTGAACCTTGCGCTCGAGGTGGCCGGCCTTGACGTCGGTTTGGCGGAGACTAGGTAGGAAGAAGAAACCGAAATATTAGCAAATGCCCAACAGAACAGATTATGATAGAGGGGATACGTACCGTTCGTTCGCCTCCCGCAGGTGCTTGTCCGACTCCTCGGCCTCTTCCTCGAGCAGCTGGAGTTTGCGAGTCAACGCCTCATTCTCGCTTCCGTGTTGCTGACCTTGGTCGGCCGCGCTCTTGTGTTCCTTAACCAAGTTCTCAAGCTTCTCAACCTCGGTCTCCAGTACATTATTCTTGTGCGAGAGAGACGTAATCTCTTGCTCCTTGCTCAGGTTCTCCTGCTCGAGCGTCTTGACTTTGGCTTGGAGCTCCTCGACTTTGCCGGTTGCCTCGTCGGCCTCCAGGCGGAGCTGGTTCATTTTCTATAGCAAACATGTTGTCAGCCGGCTGGTCAATAGCCAATAGGTTGCCCATGATGTGGGGTTGATGGGATAATCGTCGCGAGATGGTAGACTGGTTCATCGGCGGCGTCGTCGTCGTCACCGGTCTTGTTTGTGTTGAGGGGATGGGCATGCAATGCCAGATGGTGGGGTCAAACAGGGGTCCAGCTTCGAGGGATATTGCACTTACCTCCTTGATGCGATCCATGATGTCGGCTTGATGCGGTGCAAGGCGAGGAAGAATTCAGTGTATATATTGCAACGGGTTTGCGGAAGCGTAGCAGACTACAAGGGTTTGTGGACAAGTTTGGTTGCGTAGGCTGATGTTGACTTTGGAAGGAGGGCGGGAAAGAAGGACGTAGAAAGACGACAGGAAGCTGCGCAGTGGTGTGGTGGGTGCCTGTGTGGAAATAGGCCCAAATGGATGCGGATGCGAGGTGCCCCTCCTTCTCAACTGGTCGGCGTTTCTGGTGCGGTCTGATCTTCATGGGTGGGTGGTGGGGCAAATTGCCAATTCGCGGCTGCCGATTTATTTGTACTGGTACGGAATACGTACCGGCCCGTCATGTGTTACACTTGGGTTGATGGCACCACGTGAATACGATCCTTTTGACATGTTTTTCTGATGATATCTTTATCTGTTTTTAGTCTCTGACAAAGAGGTTCATCAGAGCTTCGTGATGAATGAGCGAGTTTTGCAACCCGACGGTTACGTTTAAGGAGACTCTCAGGGCCTTCCATCCCTTGATACCCAAGATGACAGGTCGACTTGGCCCTGTATTACAGTGGTCTTTCAGTGGGGTTTGGATTTTGCATGGGGCGGTTTTCCGGCGCTGGCAGGGATTGTCAACGACAGGCACAACAAAGGACTCTGTCAATTTTCATGACTGAGATTTTACAACAGCATATTAAGAAAACAGACAGGGAAAATAAACAAATAATTGCTCACATTTCCCTGCGGCAAAAGAGATTGTGAAACGTGAAGCAGACAGGCAATTGTGAACGAGGTTGGGTGGGTTGCTGTAGCAACTGTGGAGCACTGAACAAAGCTCCCCGGCTCTCTGGCTCAGGCCCTGTTTGCCTTGTAAGAAATCCAATCTTCCAGTTCTCCATTCGTCACGCTTGGCACTCACTCACTCATCTACGAAAAGACGCGTCCAATTTCCCGCCGGGAGCAATCCCCAGAAAGTCGATAACAAAATGCTGGCCGCGCATCGAGAAGATCAAGAGAACCGGGTCAGCCACTTGGCTGGTCCCTCCAAACAACAGCTGCAGTCCAAAACCCCCGGAGCCCGATATCCAAAGACCCCATTGAAGGTGCCTCTCAACGATGAGAACGCCAACAATGGGTTCGGGGGCAAGAGTGTCTTGCGGACCAAGGGAAACAATGAAAACACCACCACCATTGGCAAGACTGGGAAGCCGAGTGTCGTGACACCGGCTGGTATGTTTGGCGCTGCCTCTTGTGGCCTCACCCTTTCCCTCCGGTGCTAACGACCCTCTCTCGATAGCGCCTCGGACTGCCCGTGCACCACTCGGAAACAAGACGACCAATGCCAAAGCCAGAGCTGGGCAGCAAACGGGGGGAGTTAAGGATACTGTCCGGCAATTCGAGAAGTCGACTATGAAACCGACAACTGTCAGGCCAAAGCAGAGTGCCCCTATGGTCGAGTCGATAAAGCTGGAAGTGCACACAGACAAGAACCCTCTGGAGGAAGAAGAGATCGAATACGCGCCCCCAAAGCCCAAAGAGCTCCCATACGAATCAGATGTGTTGCCTGAGGGGACGCTGACATTCGAGGGACTGAAGCCGGAAAACATGTTCAAGGGATACTACCAGCACTACTTCAACCACGTCGACGACGACGGCTTGACCCAGACTGAGCGTCAAATGGAGGAGCAGCGACAACGAGAATTCCAGCGCGGAGACGATCAGATCCGGAAGGACATGGAAGAGTTTGACTGGAGCGTCGGTGATGTGCCCGCCAGCAAGGACGTTTTCAAGAAGAAGGGCAGTGTCGTGCTGGAGGTGCGTCCCGACAGAAAGCCGGTCCAGCGCACCTTTTCCAAGGCACCAGCAACCATTGCATCCCGCAAAGCAGCATCGGCTCTCGCGATGCCTGCCAAATCATTGGCAGTTCCATCAACAAGAATCGTCACCAAACCGCTCCCCAGGAAAACCCCTCTATCTCTCCTGGCAGGAAGAAGGCCTGCAAACCCTGTTGTCGCTCCGGCCAGGAACTCGTCTCAGGAGCGAGCTACAGCCATGGCAGCTTCACGGAGTACCCTGGGCTATAGCAAAGGACGGTCTGCCCTGTCTGTTGTCCGTGGACGCAATGAACCCGCCCCAACTACAGTCACTGCCTCTGAGCCAGAAGTCCCAGCCGCTCGTACCCCTCGCCAACCTTTGATGCGGTCTGTCAGTGTCGCGTCTACGGGCTCCGATTCTACCATCACGCCGGCGCGGTTCGCGCGGACACAAGATACACAGGAGTGGAAGAGGCTGGAGTTTCTCTCCATTTTTGACGTTGATGAGGACGAGGATGGCCACGTGGGCTCGCCACAGTTTGACGACGATCTGGATGACGATTTCCAGCTCCCAACCAACTTTTAGGTTGCCGTGAATGGAATATGGTATCACAAAAGTTACGTTTATAACCTAAAGGATAACTAGGTTCCGGAGAAAATGGCTGGCGGAGTCTTTATTTGGTACCGGGGGCGTCGGGGAATTTCCTGGGATTCATTGGGTGCGTTTCCAAGTTGAGTTGGAAAGCTTGTGCTTTGGGATTGGGAGGAGGTTGCGTCGTTTTTGTTTATTTGAACCCTACTCAGTTCCATTGGAGACACTGAAGAAAGACCACGGGCATACTATATGTATTGTTCTCGTTTTGTGTTTTGTTGCTACTCAAGTTTTAATTTTTTCCCGAATATGTATTTCTGTCAAGTCACTCAGTTTTGAGCTGTGGCTCATGGCCGCACTCCGCACTTCCTTTGCTTTCAATTGTTATTTGGAACGTGGTGTCATGTTCGCGTGCAGCCATTCGGGTGGGGTTTGCTTGCAATTATGCTTGTAATTACGCGTCTGTAAATCGAACATTGTTCATCTTATCATCCCGTATTCACTTTTGGATGTCACTGAATTGCCCCTCCAAAAATAAAGATATTCTTATCAATTGGGATTGAATGCATCCTGCCTTCACTATTAAAGCCACACTCTGCGCCACAACAGACAGCTGTTGACCCATTCTGCCATTGTGAGTGGACAGCACGGACCCTTTCTCCTGCTTGACACGGGCTGTGACGGGCTGGCACTTGAAGAACCACAGCAAAGGCCGTTTTGGGTTTAGCCAGATCCATCCACTTTCACTCGCGGAATTCAATGCCATGGATTGATGCACGCAACTCCTTGACCTCTGCTAGCGAGACTGGAGACCAAACTGAACTTTCAACCTCATTTCAAACCCGCCACGGACTTTTCCTGCCCAAACAGGCCCTTCAGTCGCATTTCTGTGTCGCCGTCTCTTGCGCACATCCCTTGCACCCGCCCGGACACGTTCACATCATTTTCGCATTCTTTCGAGCCCTGAACCTCCCTTGGCCGCTCGCCCAAACTCCCGCCCCGACCGGCAAAGCTTTGTCGCGTGGCCGTCCCCCTTTGCGCGCGTAGTTTTGCCGCACCACCGCACTTCACCCCCATCAACACACCTGCATGGTCTCTCTCAGCATCGTCGGCACGAGATATGATGGTTGGAGGTCGGTGGAAGAGGTAGATATCCCCCCTTCTCGCAATGACTCGGCCCCCCGGCGCGAGTCTCGCTCAGTTCTTCCCAACCGCGCCACGGCCCGCCAGGGACAGAGCAACGGAGCGCGAGAGGGCAAAGATGAGAGCACAGGAGTCCTCGTCCTCATTCAACCACGTTGTTGACGCGAATGGCCCTCAACACCCCTCAATCTCGTCGAAATCTCATCCATCTGACGACGGGTCCGTCCCCGCCTTTTCATCACGACCTCGCCCGAACACCTCACTTGCTGAAGCGGCTCACCTACCCGCAGATGATACCGAGTCGCTTGCTGGAGACACACTCAACGGCGTTGGTTCAGCAAGCTCCCACGACAGCGCCGGCTCTTCGGTCTTCAGTGCACAACGCAACGCCATGGCTTCAGTGAGAAACTCAAATAATCATCTCACTCCTCTCAGTAATATCGAGTCGCCGCCCGCATTCCATTCACACCCACCTTCGGCACTCGCCGCAAAGGCGCGATCGACCACACCCCAACATGTCAACGGACTAGACGGGCCAATACCGAATCCTGACGGGTTTGAACGCGTGCCTGCCCGAGACCCTTCTCGCTCGATTAAATGCATAACGAGCACCTTTGATACCAGAGACAAGAAGAGGGCGAAACCCATATACAAGGAGTTTGGATTGGTATGTAAACCTAATAATAATCTTGTGTTGAGAGGGGGGTGTCATCTTTGTTGTGAATCGTTTGGCTAATATTGAGAATATAGAACGACGAAGATGACATCCCCCCTCCCGACCCTCGCCTCGCCAATGGGTATCTGGGCTATATCAATACCGACTACCACCTTCCTCGGGCCCGGCTACGTGATTCTCCTTACCATCTCAAGCCATATCCTTACGATAAAAAGACCTCGTGTGGCCCCGAACCTCCTTCGCAAATTGTCGTCAGAGGCTTCAATCCCCTAAAGTCCTTCCCCCAAGTCATCGCCCTTTTTGCTACTTTTGGTGACATTGCCGAAAGCAGCAACAAGCTACACCCGCAAACCGGCGGTTCGCTTGGCTTCGCTACATTTCGATACAAGGACGCAAAGCCATACCATCGTTTCCCCGAGGGAATGAGCGCCCACAATGCGGCATTGCAAGCGGTTCGGAGGGCGCACCGGCACAAAATCGGCGGCCATGAGCTCCGCGTCGATTTCGATCCCCAAGGCCGTAGGAGCTCGCGCATGATGGAAGAGGCCGTTATCAAATCCG
>Ga0247781_1000246_pt1 | contig 16143 bp, 14 predicted proteins | sample UWRJL184509B5_FD_179922 | JGI IMG/M metagenome (GOLD analysis project Ga0247781, IMG submission 179922) | Plant litter microbial communities from Arlington Agricultural Research Station in Wisconsin, United States - UWRJ-L184-509B-5 | ecosystem: Environmental > Terrestrial > Plant litter >...
AGCTCTCAAAGCAAAGGTTGTACATCAACGGAAAGAGGCGTTGAAGTACAGTATTGAGAGATTAGAACTGGAGGTCCAACAAAAGGAGAGAGAACTGAGGTTGAGACTGGAGCAGAGGGAGTGATCTGGTTGATCTGATTTAATGATGAATTGTTACGAAGGAACTGCGTATATGGCGAATGTTTGGACGAAATGGGAATGCATGATTACGACCATGGTCCGGCATCAATTTCGTCAATTCCATGCCGATGTGCCGGCTTGATGCATACAGAATGGACTCACAATCTGGACACGAGGACATATCAGGCAGGATGACTGGAGCAGGACAGCTATTTGGCAAGATTGAACGTTGGCCGGTACATGGTTTAAGGGTCCCCGATGGGACAGGCAACACCCCCTGATATCCCATCCTCTGGTTAGATAGCAGAGCCGCGTTGCAGAGAAAAGAGCGCAGTGTAGCCCAACCTCAATCAGTCATGGACATATCTGGGATTGTGGGAATGTCAGGATAAGCGGTTTTATATGGCGTTTCCCGGCTTGTCACATGGAAGTGAAAAATACATACCAGGCCAACACAAGTACCTACCTACCTAGGTATCTAGTTGTGCAAACCCAAAATGATCAATTGGGTTGAAGAACAAAAATAGGTGTCTACCTGAGGTGGATAGGCAGACAAAATGACCACCTTCCCAATTGGACAACCGATTGAGTGCATCTTAGATCATTGTTTGCACCTTGCCGATGTTTCACACCTCTGATAAGATCTCTTAGGATGAGGGGGAGATAAGATAGACCACGACGTTTGATCAGATCAAATTCACCAAGTACACGATTCATGTGCTGCTTCTTACTCCAACGAACCACATTTTCCTAAATCCCATCCTCCAATTTATCAACTTCGTTCCACTCGACAAGATACCATCCCTTGGCGGCTTCAAGTATCCATCTTACCCCTGGTAATCAATCTACACCCCGCAACATCCACTTTCACGATCTTCAAACGACCAGGTCTCGAATCCCAAATGAGATCTGTGTTTCGTTGAGATAAACGGCGCAAAATCCATAGCCTTGGGTTCAGTCAAACAAGTATAATCCCGCCTAGCATTGGAGTACCTTGTACAGCACAATACCGGATCTGTGGCCCTGTCTTGGTTCTTTGTCCCCTTGCTTCCCACCACAAAAAGTTTCAGGGGCACTATCCAGTCCATCTCTCATATTCCTTTGTCATCATCTGGTCACGTCCATCCCGCCAGGGCACATGGGTAAAGAATAATGGTAATTGGTTCGAAATAAATACATACAACAAGGAAAACCCCCAGCAAATGAGACACACTACCGACTTCGTTACTCCATAAACACAAAACAAAGTGGTATAATAACCGAAATATCCCATCCCAACAAATAGTAAACCCAACAGCCACAGCTCGCTCACATCATCATAATTTTATGTGCACAACACAACCCTCCCAACCAGCTAGCACCAACAGCAGTAGAAACAAAAGATTAGCCGTGATATAGAATAGTAATAAGGATAATAAGTACTGATAGAAACAAGAAGAGAAAGACAACCAAAATCCGAACCCAATCAAAACATAGGGGAATAAAATATAAAAAGAGAACAAGAAAATAAAAGTAACAGCCGATGCCGAGATGTCTCATTTCCATCTCCGCTTCCGTCCCGCCCTGTCCCACATTTGCCTTCTTCCATCCGACCTCCACCGCTCCCCATATCAGTCGTCATCTAGACAGGGAGGTTTGCGTGTCATATTCCAATAACAGGCTCGCAACGCTTGCTTGCCATGCCGTACCGTGCCCAGGTTCATTCTCGTCGAAACCAAGGCAACCGCGATGTGAATCGACCCACGACCAATTAAACAACAACCGTTATTCAGCCATTCAGGCCCTCCGTCGCCGCCCGTTGCGCCAGTTGTAGTTCCAACAGATATCGTCGGGCATTGCAATTCTCGCTTCGGTGACTCGTTATGCAGAAATGACAGAATGCGTTCGGTCCGGATATTCCTCCGATGTGCGGTGTTTCCCAACACATTGCAGTGGACCAACCGGGTGCCTTTGATCGTATTTAGAGAAAAGTGTGTATTTTGAGAGGGTATAATAAATAATAAACAGGTACAGGTATGTAGGTGGGTTGGGAATCCCCAGCAAGCACCACACTATCATGAGACCTCAAGGTTGGGCAAATAAGGCAGACAGAGGTAGAAAAGGAAAGTAAAGGATGAAGCAAGGGGACAAATGTATAAAGCGTGGACCTGGCCTGTGGTAGTTCATGGCGTTTGTTTTCGTCACCGCTTCCAGAAGAAAAGAAAAGAAAAGAAACCATCATATCTATCCGCCCATGGTCGTTGGGATTTTGCGATCAAGGAAGGTGGTGTCCTATAATAGGATCAAGTAGTTGCTAGGGGCAATACCCGTGTCACCGTTCTCTTTCCTTGCTTGCCACCACCTTCCGCTCACATCGCTAACTTCTAGGATCTCATGCTTCGAGAAGGATATCTCGTTGGCGTCGTCGGGGTTGGCCTCGTAGCTGTAGATGGCCTTCGCCCTGTAGGGGTACTCTGTTGGTGGCACAATTTGTGCGTCTTCTGTTTGAGGGGCATTGGGAGGGGGCTTCGAGATGCCGTTCGATGACGGGAACGCTGGTGGGACGTTGGAGTTTCGCATCGTCGAGTTCATTCCACCAACAGGCGACGGGTTCTCGAGCCCATTAAGTTGAGCCGTGTACATCTGCGGTGGTTGGACAGAAGTCGATGTCTCGGGTCGGCCACCATAGCCGCCGCCCATGTTGTGGCTCTGCGAGGTAGACTCCTTGGACAGCGCAAATGAGTCAATGAATGCTCGCGGGACAGCCGAGGGAGCAGAGCCAAAGTAGAAGATCCAAATGAGCTAATGTAATATTGTCAGTGCATGTTCAATTGGTTGACAGGTTTGATGGGCCGAAAAATGGGAACATACCGTGACGATCAATAGGAGGATATAGCCAGCAGCGACGGCTTGATGAGCAGAAAAAGGCGAGTAGACCTGGAGATTGACAATCGACGAAGACACAACCACGGCGCAGGCAAGGTACCCGACAATTGCAACATGGTAGGTCTGGACAGTATCCGACGCCACCACGACGAATATTCCTGCGATAATACCCAAATGGAGGATGAAGGCGAACCAGTAAAACGAAGGGAGGGTGCGGTTGACCGCGCCAATAATCGACGAAATAAATACAATGAGCAATGCGAGCTATTCCAGTCAAAGTCAGCAACTCAAGTTGGTAGCAAAGGTGAGGATAAAGCAGCTTACAGATGAGATGGAGATGGTGGCCAGGGCGAAGGGATCACCGATAATGTTCCCCATGCGCATGCCTCTCCGACCGCCGTATTGGCCCCTTGAGTTTTCCATTTTCCTTAATGATGGGGAGTGTAGTGAGCCGTAGGATGGCATAAGGACGAGCGTGCCACTTGGTGTGGGATGTTGAAATCTGGAGGCTTGTGGAAGTGGCGGCTCAATTGATACTCGTCAACGAAAGCATGAGGCAGGCTGGTTATGATGTGGCGTGTCTCAGCAGCAAGAATTGGCGAAATGCCGAGATGGCGTAGCGTGGTAAAAGGAGTGACTGAGATAGGTCGGGAGACCGGTCTCGAGATGCGAAGTGGCCCGAAAAGGCGATTGAGCCAAAATCAATCGCAACACCTGAAAAAATAACGAGCCCCGAAGGAAAATGGTGTCCCGTAACGAAGCGCTCTTCGTTGTCGATGCAAGGGGGATGAAGAACAGCAGTCGCTCGAACGAGTCGGTCGATCGGTCCCCTGTCAGGTGAGGATGCGCCTTTGTCGCAAAACCACGGTTGGGGAACTCGAGTCGAGGAGACAGGTATCGTATTGAAGTTGCTTTGACTTTGTTCCGTTCCTGAGGCCACAGATCCTGCCAATCTTTTTTCAAGTCCTTTCTCTTGCTGGTTTTCCTTTGTCCCGATATGACCACACACAACCGCAGTGCCTGCCAGCGTCTTTCCAATAGTCGTCGAAGTCGTAATCGTCGAATTAAGGAAACGGGTGTTGCATACAAATTAGCTGTCCAGCGATGGTGATGGGTTCGACCGCCGTTGGGGAGAGAATTGAAGGAGGGCGAAATTTCGTAAGTCGGGGCGAAAATAGAGATGTGAAAAGGAAAAGAAGAGAATGGAGGGAGCAAGTGATTAATGCAGGCCCTGGCGACGGAACAAGGACGGACTGACAGGGAAGGGGAGAGTGGAAGGGGGCACTGCAGCAGAAGGGTAGGGAAGGGAAGGTGCACTGGTGCAGGCTGGGGGCTGTGTGGTGGACTGGTGGTGTGAGCGTCACTCCGTGTGGGTGAAGTGGACTGTGGATGGATGAGTGGGAATGGAGAGAGCGTTCGGAACGGGGAAAGGAGAAATGGGCTGGCTGGCGCTGGCGACTGGTGGAAGGACCATTGGACCAAATGGGGGTTCTGGGATTTGCCCGGGATTATCGGATTGAACCAAGCACGGCCCATGCCCTCCCGCCAAGGCAAAACCCCTTCTTCCTTGACGTTAGGTTAGACCCACCCAAAACCGCCAGGTCCGCGTGGTAAAATGTGCACAATCCAGCTTCGGCGGGCAGTTTCGTGGTTGCACAACTGGACTCCCGGTCTCTCACAGGTGGCCATTCAGCTCTGACTTGTCATCAGGATCGGGTTTCCGTGTCTTCGGGCATGCGAACCATGCACCTACGCGTGTGTAAATGTTTTGTGTTATTAGCTTTTAAGCTTGTTTTTATCTTTATTTTCGCCACGAATATGCAAGCAACTTCGATTGAACTTCGTCAAACGGTGAAATGACCCCGCAAAACTGGTCGCCTACGGACAACTGTACCAGCCCGCCGCCACTCAAACGATCTACACTAGATATGCTTGGTGTCGGGGGGTTCCAAGCTGTGGATAACAGGTCTTCTTCCAAGAATCGAAGGTTGACAACTGGACAAGAACAACTGGCCGACGGGCAGTTTCAGACAGGACTCTTTTGACATTTTTTTCAGATATCCTTTGTCTCACTGCCAGTTGCGCGAGCCTCAAAAATTCAGCCCCTGTATGGGAATTCAACAGCCAAAATCTCATCACGTTGTGAGAATATTGTGCCTAATGTTCATTTCGTTGGACCCTGCGGGGGTTCGGTAACATGCTCCCTCTGCCTCTTTTTCGTCCTAGAACAGGAGAGTGTCTTGACCAATTAAAATAGACGAGAAGCACGATCTTGTCGACTCCGATTAACTTGTTTTAGATCCAACTGGGATTCTCATTCGCTCCCGCCAATTTTCAGGGGGTTACCTAGCCTTTGACGGCGCGTGCTAATTGGTCAGAAATAAACCGTTTCGCTCAACTCAGTCTGCTTCATCAACACCACCTCCTGTGGCCTGGGTCGTCTTGACCTCCCTACCAAACAATTCAACAGGTGCGGAGGTCAAGTCAAGTGCGGAGAACTACGTGCGTGCCCTTTAGTGTTTGGGAGGCACGGTTGGCTCCCGGGAGTCGTAAAAAGAATAGAGTGCACGAGCTTGGACTTCCTTGAGTGAATGCAGGGATGAGCATCGTGGTTTCATGAGCCGGCCCAGGACAGCACGGAGTTGTGTGACTGGGCAGCTCTCAACCACGGCAGCCGTCACTCTCTTCAACTGGCAACAAACTTTTGCTGTCGGGTTACAATAGAAACTCTCAGATATCCGTAGCTGTCACACAGAGCGAATGAAGACTCTACGCACTGACAATGAGTGGCAATCCGCCCAACCCACACTCTTCTCAGAATGGCATTGTTTCTTCGGGCCCGTTGGCGTTGACGGCCGGATCCAATTGATGGAATTTCGTGCGATAATGGACAAACTAAAGCTAGGATCCCCGCCCCTCAATGATCGGCACTGGGTCGGCAAGACGGTGCAACAGCTCCGTTTTTTGTCGACATTGTTGTCGATGGCTAGCAAAATCAACGGCCATGGTCCTCCAACACAATAAGAAAACTTGGTGGCGGCGGGAACATTTCTCAACGGGGCTCGTTTACCGACACGTCTGAACAATAACCCAGCCGCAAGCCAAAATGTGTCGAATAATTGTTGGCGATGTCTTGGACACTGGAGTTTCCAAAAGGAGAAGCGGGGTCTCGCCCGCAGCCCCCTGAATGATGACAATGATATGGGATATCACAAAGCCTCAATTGCCCGTACCTGCGTCAAGACCACAGTTTTGATTCATATTATATGAATGCCTACAGGAAAGGTCGAAAAACTGTCAGATCCGCTTACAACCGAGAAATACCACCAGCAGGGAAAAGGGGAATCACAAGCCCATCGTTACAATCTCGGTACCTGCCAGACCTTGTAAGCAGCCTTTTCAGGGGACTCGCATGAATGTTGAATCTAAAAACCCGAAGCCTCTTTTATTTTTCTGTTTTTGTCATCCGCGTCGGAAATAAGAACGCAGCAAGCATTTTGCGCTGCAATTAACCCGCTCAATATCGGCACACTTTAATTTACAAAAGAGCCCTTCCTACCTTAGTAAATAAATGAATAAGACGACATGCATGCGGGAGCAGATTAGACCAGCGTCATGACTTGATCTTACCGATCACAGCAAGCCGTTGAAATAATTCTCCGGTCCTGCTTGATGAAGCTTCATTAGACAAGTGTCTGATCTTGACACGACCTCTTTGGTATATTGCAGAGTTGTATTCCGTCCTCGGTTCGTTGCGACGTCACTCTCGACGCAATGGGATCTCAGATGGATGTTACCCTGCCAAGAGATTGACATGCTCCTCTCTGGGCTGTGATATTTTATACCTTACATAATATGAGATACAAAACCGTTCCATGGTGGTTTTCGTAGTAGGCATGTCTAGGCCAAGGGGGGTCATAATATGGGCCATAATCCGCCGGCTCACTTCCAGAGACAAATCAACTCGGGTATGGTCCCCGAGCTGACCACAATTGCCAGGCAGATGTGAGATGCTTCTCACGACAAGCTGATGTTGGTTCGAAGCAATGATGAACAAGATGGTGAAACATTTGGTGGATGGCCATGCTGACATGCCACCAGCCCTACATAAGCTTCTGACACGCAATCTGAGTCGTAGGATATTGCGGTGACGTCCAATAGATCGTGAATAACAGCATTCAACTCCAGGCGACCTCGTTCACACCTCGGCTCAACTCACCCGAGGACCAGAAAATCACCCCAACCTCGTCACAACCACATCTGAACCGTTTTTACCAAAGTTTTAAACCCCAAGTGTACTCCGTAGAGAAGGTAGATCTTTCACTGATCTCCGGTCCGACCAAAACTCGTGACCAGGTCGACCTCTCAATTGCAACACGTAAGGGGGGAGATCATGCCAAGCCCGCTCATCATCACGCTCACCTCGCACTCCAAACACCGATTCATTCTGCTCCTTCCATGGCTATAATCTCCTTCATCCAATCTCACCCAAGAGGAAAGAAGAGACAATGGAAATATGCCAAAAGTACATTTACCCACGCAGGCGAACACCGCGGCGCGAGATGATCTCCCGTGCATACGTCCACCACTGGCACTTACATAAACGCCGGCCGGTCGGTACATGGCATGGAACGTCGGGATAAAGTGACTTGTGAAACGCGGAGAGCGCAACTCCCGGCGGATGAACGGTTCTACTGTATCATGTCATCACCTGTATTCCGCACTCAAACAACATCGAACCGCCATTGATGGTGATTATTCAATTATGTAAATGGCTTTGAGTGGAAATCAATGGGGAAAGGAAAGCATGGGTGGTGCATTCCGCATTCCGTTGACATAGCCGGAAGCAAGTGGGGTCTCGATGCTCCCGCGCGAAAGAACATCGATAATAGATAAGCTGACAAAGACAAATAGCCTTCTTCGGTGCTCGCATTCTGAGGGTACTGCTAACACGCCTTGCCTCATATTTCCCTATGTGCAGGACTGAAAGATGCACACCTAACGGGCAAGACCGCTGAACCCAATAAGCTGGTCAAGCTACTGCGGAGCTGGTAGGTAACACGTAAATATATCCAGAACCCGTGACAACGCATCGCAACTCTCGCTAGGAGAGCACAAGGCACCCGCACCGTAACCGGCAAAAGCCTCAGCTTCATACCAGTCCCAACTATCGCCGTCAGACCAGACGACCAGATAAATTATCACTCGATCCTTCCCGGTTGTGGGGTGCGGCGCGCAAGGTCTATCCAGCCGTTCCCTCCCGTGTCTACCTCACCGTTCCGCCTGCCGTGCCTGTGCACGTGTTTCGCACGCCAGGAGGCCGGAAGAACTGTAGAAGGGGGTATGTGTGCGTGCAGAAGCCGAAACAAAATAGGTAGTGCAGTGTCCAGGAGCTGAGAGTTGTTCCAGAATCGTGGTGGAAAGTTTGTTTCGTGTAACTTCAGCCAGAGTGAGGCAGGAGTTGGCGGTGATGGTTGATATCGTAGCTAATGATGATGCGTGGGCTCGGGGAGAGAACGCCCGGTTTTGGTCCCTGGCGATATTCTCCCGGCATCCTCTCTCTCGTCGTATGTCTGTCCCGGGTTTCGGACAGAGCAAAAGTACACCCAAACAGAGGAGTGAAGGTTGAAGCTGAAGCTGTTCATGAATTAATTACCCGCGTGATGTCCAAGCATACCTCCTCGTCTCATCCAGAAACATCCACGGGGTTGTCAATATTGGTTCCTAGCTCCTCAAACAGCCGCCTCCTCCAACTCCCGATACTTCTCCTCCCTTCTGATTCCCATCTCAATATCCTCCACCCTCCCCTCTAGATCGGCCACAAAGTCGCCGTACTGGAGCACCCGTCCTTCGTACCACTCGCGCATTGCCCTCTCGCTGCGCGCTCTTAGATCGGCCATCTCTGCCTCTTGTGCTAGCTGCATTGCTTCAACGCCTTTCATCCGGGGTAGGAGGGAGGCGAGGTGCGCACTGAGCTCTGGGTCCGGAACCGGGGTGTCGGAAGTTACGGCTGTGAGGGCTGAGGCTGTCGAGGGGAAGGACGAGGCGTAGGAGAGGACTAGTGCGCGGAGGGCTTCGGGGGAGAGGTCGGTTGGGGGGGAGGTCGGCGGTGGTGCTTGGAAGAGGGAGGGGTGGGCTTTGTCTGTTGCGTCAATCGTGTTAGCAAGATTAAAACGGTTGAGTTGGTAGAGATGATTTGCGCGTACAGATCTTGAGAATCTCGGAGTAAACACGAAAGTGTCGGACTAGCACCGAGAAGCGGTGTTCGAGGTCTGCCAGGGAGACCGCAGCTGGCTCGCTTGGTGGTTGCGCAGGCGGAGATGACGGGCCATAGAGTATATGCTCAATCCGGAGGAGGCGGGATTCGAGCAGAGTGATTGTAGCCACTGTAGTCTTGTCTAACGTGTTGTCCATCTTGAAGGTCGGGCACCCTGAGGTCGAGCTTGGCCTGCGGTAGGCGTTTATTGTTTGCAGCCGAGGTCGTGAGAGTTGCGGTAAGCTTTGATCAAGTGGTATGCAGAGCCCCGGTACGTGCAACTAAGGTGCTCAAACGATGTCAGCACCTTTTGTCGCTAGTCGTTGAGAGCGTCAAGTAGGGTGCTGAGAGGCTTGAACATCACAACGAAGCTGCCGTGTTGATCGTGGACGGTGGATAAAGCCGCTAACAGCAAAGGTTGGGGTTCCCCAGTTCCGCTTCCCCGCTGAAAAGTTCCCGGGCAGAGGTAAGGCTGAGGTCACACGGGAAACTTGGGGCAAATCGGGCCAGTGGCGCTGATTGGCGGGGCTAGCCCCTGAGGCGCAAATTGGTGCCTGCTTTCCAGCAGCCGACGTCGGTTTTGGGACCGTTGGCCACGTCAGGGCCCATTTCAACTTCCAGGATTATTCTCAAACGTTTCCCATTCCCATGCACCAAACCGTCTGACGACATCGACTTTGCGTCACCGCATTTCAGCTAGTAATCAACAACATTGGAATCGATATTTGGCCATTTGCGACAAAGAAAACACAGTGCCATCGCGATACCCGTTCACCACGCAAAGATCATCTCGTCGCCAATTGACACCAGGGTTCCCGCAATCGCCCAACGCAGCATCGGGGACCCCTTTAAATACGAGCTGATCCATCAAGGCCGCAGATCCTGCCCCTTGGCGATATTCTGGACACGCGACTGCTGGAGCCGGATCCTTGATGCCGACTTATACACCCCTTTCGGACTGGAAGGATTAGGATACCATCGGGTACGGGGCAGCTAGCGCCAGTTCGAATTGCTGCAAAGAACAACACCCCCAGATTACGCACCCTTACCGCATGTGCGACTGCAATAGGGCTCCCCTATGACGGCCTATTCGACTTTCGCGGATGCTACTGCTTCTTCCAGGAGTGCTAGTGGCGGAATCATGGTCCAGTCAGTCTCAACAAATGGGCCATCAAAGAATCATCCGCTCTAATGCTTCGTTTTCACAGACAACGACGAGGGCGTAGCCCAAAGATAGGAGGCGGCCATGCCTCCTTGATAAGTAGCGACATCAACCTAATAAACACAAGTACGTACCGACCCCCAACGGCCCCGCGAAACGATACAGCATGTTGGATAGGGAGGGCAGAATAGTTGACAACGGCGGCGTATAGTTATCGGCGCGGGAACGCTGGCGATGCCATTAGCCATGTCGCATTTCGGCGTCGTGCTGGGCGTCACTCTCATCCTGTGGTGCGGCTTCACATCGGCCTTCGGTTTATATCTCCAATCTCGATGCGCACGATACACGGACAGGGGCTCGGCGTCCTTCTTTGCGCTGTCGCAAATAACGTATCCGAATGCGGCGGTCGTTTTCGATGGGGCGATCGCGATAAAATGTTTTGGTGTCGGCGTCTCGTACATGATCATTATTGGTGACCTGATGCCGGCGGTGGCAGATGCGTTTGGCAGTTCGGCGACAGGACTCCCATTTCTTGCTGACCGCAAGTTCTGGATTACTGCCTTCTTCCTCGTGTTCATCATACCGCTCAGCTTTCCCAAGCGACTGGACTCGCTCAAGTACACCAGTGTGATTGCGTTGCTGTCGATTGGATACCTGATCATCCTGGTAGTCTACCACTTCGCCGTGGACTCGATTGACGACAGGGGAGACGTCAACATCATCACCTGGGATGGGCCCGTCGCGGCGTTGACCAGTTTACCGGTCATGATCTTTGCCTACACATGTCACCAAAATGTTTGTGCCACTACCACATTCCTGCCCTGGATTTTGCAAGCTAACAAGTTCTCAGATGTTTTCCATTCTCAACGAGATCAAGGACAACTCACCTGGTAGCCTCGTCGCCGTCATCGGTTCCAGCATCGGATCTGCCGCCTCGGTGTACATATTAGTTGCCATCACCGGCTACCTTACCTTTGGGAGCGCCATCCAAGGCAACATTGTTGGGATGTGTACGTGACCCCTTGACCCTATTTCCTTTGCTCATAACTAACCCTCCCCAGACCCAGCATCAGTCGCTTCAACAATCGCTAAGGCGGCCATCGTAATCTTGGTGACCTTCAGCATTCCCCTCCAAATTCACCCCTGCCGCGCCTCAGTCGACGCCGTCCTCCGCTGGCGGCCGGGCAAGAACAACCGCCCATCAACCAGCGGTTCTTCCTCGTCCAGCACATCGGGAAACCAGCCTCTCCTCCCCTCCTCAAACCAACTAACCACCCTCGACAGCCACGGCGCCCCCATAGTAGCCATGTCGGAACTCCGCTTCGCCCTGATAACCAGCGGCATCCTCATCTTAAGCTACATAACGGCCCTCAACGTATCCTCCCTTGACCGCGTTCTAGCCTACGTGGGCTCCACTGGCTCAACAGCCATCTCCTTCATCCTCCCAGGGCTCTTCTACTACAAGATCAGCGACCCGGACAGCATCCACCACCAGCGTCTCACCAAGGAGGACGATGACGCAGATTACTCGTCCGATTCCAACTCGACCGAGTCCAACGATCCAGAGATTGGACCTTCCACCGGCGGAGGAGGGGTATTAGAAGCGAGCATTAGCAGTCTGCATTCGGCCACCAGCATGGTGAGCAGCGTCACGTCCAGATGGCGCGCCGCGCAGGCCAAGAGGAGGAAGGGTGCATTCAGGTGGGATTTGGAACATATCGAACATGGGTTTTTGAGACAGATGGCGCTCGCGTTGGCGATATACGGAGTTGTCGTCATGGTCGTTTGCCTGGTGTCGAATACCTTTTTGGTTCCGGCGGGGCATTAGAGGTTGAGATATGAAGATGTCGATAGAAGGGAAATGTGGCGGAAGGCAGGGTATCTAGTGGGCAACGGAGAAAGGAAAGGAGAGCATTCGAAGCGTGGGACGAATTGAGTGGTTGAAGTGGTTGCAGTTGTTGGTGTCAAGGGAAAGAAAGGGGCCAGAGCAGGGGGTAAACAGCGTTGCATATAAAGCTATTTAGCATTTCTTTTTGCATGTTTCTTTCCCTTGTTTTATTCCAGTTGTTTGGGTATTTCGGCGTTTTTACTCATTGCTCTTTCTTTCTGTGTCTTTCGTTTTTATTGGGCCGTGGAGGTACCTACAGACCTTGGGGGTAGTTTTGGTCGTTGATAAGGACATGTTGGTACAACCCTCCTATCTAGAGCTTGGGAATAACAGATACCAGAGATGGACGGGACGCATAAGATATAGAGGCGGGTGATAAGATTAGGTTCAAAGGTGGATGTCAAGACGAGGTAGCTGGCAGATCGGGGTATGTAAGAGGGTGCCAATCAATATCAAATATATCCATCCATCCATCCTCTCCCAGGTTTATTTTCGACGTTTGATGTTATCCTTTTATTTTCTTCGTCCATGTGAGACGCTAAGTGGCCTGGCCCCCTTCCCTGTACAGTGTAATCGCCTGGTGTAAAAGTTGTTGATGACTTTTCGCTGGTAGATTGGTTTGTCGATTTGCTCCGTAATCCAGCGTGTTCTTTTCTTGAAGCCGTTCTTCATTCAGAGTCGGCGCCATCCCCAGCTTCCCTTAGAAATGGTTATCTCCAACCCTCCCTTTGGTCATCGTCCTCCGGCCAGGTGGCATTTCTCGATTTCGCCCTTCCTATCGCTTGCGGTGTTTTGGCTAAGGTAACTGCGCACACAAGAGAGCCTGTCCCAGGGTTTTCTTGAGGGGAGCATTTCGGTTGTCGTTTCTCTATCAGCGGTCCCAGAAACCTAGAACTGTAAATTTCACTCCCAATTTCCAAACAAATGAGGAAAGGAAGAATAACGCCGGTTTTATTGCAGACACCTCCTCTCCATGTGTATGTATATAACTGTATGGTGGTGATTTTACATCTTTCTGGAAATCCGAGAGGCAAAGACAAGGGCGAAGGGAAAATATATGTACAAAGTAGAAGAAACAGCGATACAATTGTTGGAACAGAGGGATGTGAGGATTCGGCGCTCAGTTTCGCGATGTTTAGGCGGTCGTCTCGGTCGTCTCCGCCGGCGTCGGGGGAGGAACGTAAGGGGGTTGTGGTCTGGGGGCGGCGCGGAATTTGGGTTGGAGGATCCCGACCTGTTGGTTGTTCACGGGGATGGTTAGTTTACTTCTGGACAAACATGTCTTCTGGGCGGTCTGATGCCCTTACCATTGATAATAACCTCCATACGACGTCTGTTGTCTGCGCGCCTACACCGATCCAGTATTTTGCCCTTGTGATGTCCAGCTTCACGTCCTTATGCAGCGCTCCCGAGGTGTCGTAGGTGTCCTTCTTTGGGACGGGGTCGTACGTTCCGATTACTTCGAGGGGTTTGCTATTGCGGGCTGTTCTGTATGTAGGAGAAGAGAGTGAGTTAGGGTTTGGATGGGGGCTTTTGGGTCGCTGGATATTGGAGCATACCGTGCATGCGCTACGACAATGTTGTAAAAGGGGGTGTTGCGACGGCCGAAGCGCGCAAGTCGCAGTTTGACGACCATTTTGAGGATATGTGATGTTGAATGGTGGGCTGCGAGGAAGTGGGTTCTTTGGTCGGCGTGTTCGGGTGTCGCGATGGGATGGGATGCAAAATGTTGAAGGTCGAGTTTCGCTTCACTGGAGCACCGCGGCAAGCTTAGGGCCCGTGCTCAATTGGCTTTGGAGCTGTCAATTTTGGGCCAATCAGATGCGCTACTCTTGTGGATTGAGAGTGCCACTCATTGATGCGCTAGCTTAGTCAGGAATATGTCACCCCCAGATTTGGTTCGAGCTTCTCCGGAGCTGCTGTTCATCCCATTGGACTTATCATCTCTGTGATGTCAGGTTGACCTCACGACCCCGATTGTTCTTGTAGCTTATTCGAGGTGCCAAACTTTCCCGGACGGTTCCTTACAGAAAACATTTCACCTTCCATATTTTTAATTGCTTAAATTTAGTTCAGGTTTCCCATCCTCGTTTCAATATCCTGTGTCTTGACTTGTCTGTTAGTCTTTTCGTGACGGGTCACAATATGGCTTTCAAGGTAAGATGAGTTTCAAATTCCTGTTGCCATCTTCTTTGGTGTTAAGAATAAGGTTTCCTCGTTTCAGAATTTACCCACCAGGAGCCTCCCTGTCCCATTTTGGATGAACACCATAGTGATTGATGATGATGCTCATTCATGGACGGTCGTGATGTCCCCTTCGGCTAACTTTGAGCAATTCCACTTAGACCATCTCGGCAAAGGCTGCGGCCGCGTTGGACAAGGAACTCATGAGCACCGGCGCCTTCTCCATCGACCAGCTTATGGAACTGGCTGGCCTGTCTGTTTCCCAAGCGGGTAGGTGGTGTGGATCTCGAGTTTTGTTTACTTGCCACCTGTCTCCGCTGTTCTTTCCTCCCCGATTATTCGACGATCTATGCTTTTTTTCCCTCGCCGTGTGAACCGTCTGTAGCTATCTTCTGGCTGACTCATCTACTCAGTATACCGTGTTCATCCTATTGCAAAAGGTCGCAGGGTGCTGGTCGCCGTCGGGCCTGGGAATAATGGTGAGTGGTTGTCCAGACAGTTTTCAGGGGTTCCCTATGGTCCATGCGCTTGGCTGACCACCATTGCCAAAGGGGGCGATGGTCTCGTTGCTGCCCGCCATCTGCGCCATTATGGCTACACACCTACCGTCTACTACCCCAAGCGACCCAAGAATGACTTATACCAGGTAATAACATCTCTCTTGTCTTCAAGCCGGTGGCAGTGTCATTTCCTCGCAAGTGCCTCTCTGGTCCTGGGACTCTCGGCCGTCTTGTTTCATCTGGTCAATCTCATTCTCACCTTTGTCGTCTCGAATGACACTTTGCCATGTTATTGGAGATATTTAAGGTCTTCTTTTATTGATCAACAAGTATACTATGATCAAATCCATTCCCTTGGCCATCCCTTCACCAATTTGCCAAGAAATACCCTCCTCATACAGACATGTCCACTTCGTATACTTGCTGTCTGTTATGAATTATGTCTCCAGCCCTGCTGGTGGCACTGTAATTATTCGAGCTGATTATTCGTGTGTAGCGCCTGGCTAAACAACTTGAAGATCTCGACGTCCCTTTCGTCGACGACTTTCCCTCGGCGTTGAAGTCGACCGACCATGTTGTTGACGCCATCTTTGGTGGGTATATTGTCACACTGTGCTTTGCGATGCCTAGCCTGACCGTCCCGACCAGGCTTTAGTTTCTCGGGTGAAGTCCGAGAGCCGTTTCCTGCCGTGATCCAGGCCATGTCCGAAACAACGGTGCCGGTCACCTCGGTCGACGCTCCTTCGTCGTGGAATATCGAGGAAGGCCCGCCGAAATCCGGCGTTGGCAGTGCCTTCAACCCTGATGTCCTTGTTAGCCTTACCGCACCAAAGCCGCTTGTCAGGTTCTTCAAGGGGAGACACTTTATCGGTGGACGGTATGTTACCTTCTCGGTTTCCATGTCGTGTCGGTATCTGGGTTTTGGCTAACCCTGCGAGGTAGATTCGTCACGCCAGCAATTGCAAACAAGTATGACCTCCATCTTCCAGAGTACGAAGGTATTGATCAAGTTGTCGAGGTCGGGCCCACGGGGCAGAAACTTTGACGGCGAGGGAGGTGTGGGCCTCGATAGAGGAGTTGTTGGCCCTCGGGTGTCTTGGTCGGCAGCCTTTGTCTTTTCTGGCTTTCCTGGTGTGATCGGTCGTTTCGAGTTCGATGCGGAGTTGAC
>Ga0247781_1000247_pt1 | contig 16119 bp, 14 predicted proteins | sample UWRJL184509B5_FD_179922 | JGI IMG/M metagenome (GOLD analysis project Ga0247781, IMG submission 179922) | Plant litter microbial communities from Arlington Agricultural Research Station in Wisconsin, United States - UWRJ-L184-509B-5 | ecosystem: Environmental > Terrestrial > Plant litter >...
CCTTGAAGGGGTGCGCCACGACGGCCGAGAGCTGGTTCAGGAAGGACGTGTCGCTCAGCGCGTCGCCGCCGGTGGCCTGGCGCAGTACCGCAGTCTGCCCCGGGTCGGCTGCCAGGGCCTGCTGGAACGCCGGCGTGCCCTGCGCGGTCCGGAACGCGCCGCTGATCTTGTCGGGCAGCACGTTGAACAGGACCGACAGGAAGACCGCGGTGCCGAGGGTGCCGCCCATCGAACGGAAGAACGTCACCGAGCTGGTCGCCACGCCGATCTCGCGTGGTGACACCGCGTTCTGCACCGCGGTGATCATCGGCTGCATGTTGCCGCCCAGGCCGAGGCCCATCAGCGCCATGATCAGCATGACGCGCCACAGCGGCGTGTCGGCGCCGATCAGGGCGAACAGGCCCAGCGACGCCACCATGAGGGTGCTGCCGATGATCGGGAAGATGCGATAGCGGCCGGTGCGGGCGATCAGCTGGCCCGAGATGATCGAGCCGGACATGATGCCGAAGACGAACGGGATCATCTGGAGGCCGGCCAGGGTCGGCGACGAGCCCTTCACGATCTGCAGGTAGAGCGGGACCGTCATGAGGCCGCCGAACATCGCCATGCCGAGGATCGTGCTGGAGGTGGCGCCGACGGCAATGGTGCGGTTGCGGAACAGCCGGATCGGCAGCAGGGCCTCGTCACCGTACGCCCGCTCGACGAACACGAACGCCACCAGACCGATCAGGCCGATGCCGTAGCAGAGGAACGCCCGGCCGGAGTCCCAGCCCCAGGTGCGACCCTGCTCGGCGATGGTCAGCAGCGGCACCAGACCGACGATCAGGGCCAGCGCGCCGGGCCAGTCGATACGGTGGTCGACGCGGGTGTGCGGCAGGTGCAGCACCCGGGCCACCACGATCATGGCGGCGATGCCGATCGGGACGTTCAGGTAGAACACCCAGCGCCAGCCGTCGATCCACAGGATGTTGTCGGCGCCGGCGAAGAAGCCGCCCATGATCGGGCCGAGGACGCTCGCGGTGCCGAAGACGGCCAGGAAGTAGCCCTGGTACTTGGCGCGTTCCCGGGGCGGCACGATGTCGCCGATGATGGCGAGCGCCAGTGCCATCAGGCCACCGGCGCCGATGCCCTGGATGGCCCGGAACGCGGCCAGCTCGTACATGTTCTGCGAGAGGCCGCAGAGGAACGAGCCGACGACGAAGATGCCGATCGCGAAGAGAAAGAACGGTCGCCGGCCGTAGAGGTCGGAGAGCTTGCCGTAGAGCGGCGTCGAGATCGTCGAGGTGATCAGGAAGGCCGTGGTGGCCCAGGCCTGGATGTCGAAGCCGTGCAGGTCGTCCGCGATGGTCCGGGTCGCGGTCGCCATGATCGTCTGATCGAGGGCGGCCAGGAACATGCCCATCATGAGCCCGGCCAGGATCGTCATGATCTGGCGGTGGGTGAATTCCCCGGACGCCTTCGCGGGCAGCCCGGTGGGGTTGGTGTCGCTCACGCGTTCTCCCGTGGTGGTACGGACGGCTCGGTACGCAGCTGCGCCTCGACCGAGTTGTTGAATTCTGCGAAAAGGCCCGCGAAGGTGGCGGCCTGACCCGTGGGCCAGTCACTCGTCACCTCGCGCAGGAAGGCCTGGCGTGCTTGTTCGAGCTGCGCGACGGCGGCCAGACCGGCCTCGGTGATCGCGAGCCGAGAGGCGCGGCCGTCCTCGGGGTCGGACTCGCGTCGGGCGAGATCGGCCTTGACCAGCTGGGCGACCTGCCGGCTGATCGTCGATGGATCAGCCTGCTTGATCTCGGCGAGATCGGTCGCCCGCAGGGGACCCCGGTAGCGGAGCGGGAACAGCAGCATCAGCGCGGAGAACTCCGCACCAAGGTCGCCCACGTTGAGCATGCCCTTGGCCCGCGTCATGAGGCGGGCGAACCGAACAAGTTCGTCGGCCAGCTGCGGGATGCCGTCCTGGTTGTCTGATTCGGGCACGCTTTTCCATTCGGGCATGCTTTTTCTCGGCGAAAGACCGGATTGTGTGCAGCCTACAACTGGTTGGTCGATGAAAGTATCGCGGGGGTGGCAGTCATCGCATTCGCCAGATGCCGGTGGTCAGCAACTCCGTCTCCTCGAGAGCGACCGGTACGGGTACGGCGTACTCGGCCACCCGTTTGAACAGCCGATCCGGGAAATAGCCGCGCCCGGGGTCGCCGACCAGCACCTCTGTACCCTCTCGGCGGGCCGCACGCAGCTGGGCGGTCATCGCGGCGGCGGCCGAGGGGCTGTAGAAGACGTCCCCGGCGAGCAGCACGTCCGGTCGCGCGCTCAGCTCTTCCAGCAGGGTGACCTGATTGGCCGCGGCGTTGCGCCGGGCGGCGGCGACGGCCGCCGGATCAAGATCGGTCGCGACCACCTCGGCGGCACCGGCCCGGGCGGCGGCGATCGCGGCGATCCCGCTTCCGGTGGCCAGATCGAGGACGCGGTGACCCGCGACCAACTCCGGGCGATCGAGCAGAAAACGAGCCAGGGACTGGCCGCCCGCCCAGACGAAGGCCCAGAACGGCGGTGGATCGTCGCTGCGGAACTCCCCGCCCGAGGCGTCGAAGAGGCCGGTCGCGTGATCGGCGAGGTGCAGCGAGATCTCCGGCGCCAGGGGCACCGGTCTCAGCGTGGTCGGCGGCTGGGGCACGCGGCGATTCTGCGCCGCTGCGGCGGCCGGCGCTCGTTAATTGATCCGCGTCACATCTTCGAGCCGGGCCGTCGTGAACTTGGCGCTGTATTCGGCGCGGGCCTCGGCGGCCCACGGCTCGTTCTCGTCCTCGAGCAGCGGGCGGGCGGCGACGAAAGCGGCCGCGGTCAGTGGTTTGACGGCCCGGTCGGCGGGGCGGCCGGCGGCGGCTGCGACCAACTCGTCGAAGCGGTCGACGTCGACCCGGACCCGGTCGGGGTCGAGCGACCAGCGCCCGCCGGCACGCCGCACCACGGAGTCGTCCGGCCCCGCCTCGGGGTCGAGGCGATCACGAAGGACCGACATGTCGCTTTCGACGTTGTTCTTCTTTTCTCCCAGCAATCCAGCCAGCTCCGAGGTGGACATTTCGCCACGCAGGGCGAGGAGGGCCAGGATGTGACGGGGGTGGTCGCCGCCGAAGTCAGTTCCGGCCAGGACGACGCCCCTGGTCCGGACCTCGATACGACCGAAGAGCTGGATGTCGAACATGTTTCGGAACTTTGCGGGCGTGGGAGTCGTACCGGCAAGCCCCAATGCGGGGGGTGACCTCACCCGAAAGACTGGTTATAGAGACCGCTCGGCCGCAACCGCCCGTCGGGCGTACCGCCGGAGCAGAACCAGGCCGGTGCACCACCGGCCTGTTGGTAGGGCAAAGATGAGGGCTGGTACTCCTTAGACTTCCACGGGGGTCGGATCGGTGAAAGGTGGCGCATGACTAACGGCGATGCGATCAGCGTGCTCGTCGTCGACGGCCACCAGACCTTTGCTGAGCTGCTCGGCCATGCCCTGGCGGGCCAACCCGACCTGGAGTACGTGGGACATGCGCTCACCGGTGCCGAGGCTCTCCGGCTCGCCGCGGAGCTGCGTCCCAACGTCATCCTGCTCGACCCCGATCTGTCTGATGCGGACGGAATCGCGATCGCCGAACTGCTCCGCGTCCGCCAGCCGGACACCCGTGTGGTGATCCTCACGGCCAGCGATGAGTCGGCGCTCGTCGGGCGGGCCACCGCGGCCGGGGCGGCCGGCTTCCTCTCCAAGAACGGGGCGCTCGGCGATGTGCTGAACGCGTTGCGGACGGCGCATGGCGGCGGCATGACCGTGTCGACCGACATCCTCGCCCGGCTGCTGCGCAGCACCAGCCCGGTGGTCGGCCCGCGCGGCGGCGGCCTCACCGCGCGTGAGGACGAGGTGCTCCAGCTCATGGCGGCGGGTCTGGATGCGCGGGCCATCGCCCGGCGGCTCGGCATCAGCCTGCACACGTGCCGGGGTTACGTGAAGGCGGTCCTGGCCAAGCTGGGAGCGCACAGTCAGCTGGAGGCCGTGGCGATCGCTACACGCCGTGGCCTGGTGCGACCCAGTCGGCCGTAACTCTAAGTAGTTCTGCTCAGTACTCATCCGGGCCGACGTGAAATCCGTACCTGTCAGCGGAGAGGGCGCGCTAAAGCGCCGACAGGGAAGGACTTCGCGTGGACCGAGCAGCAGCTGACCGAGCAGCGGCTGGTGGGACACCGTCCGATGTGGCGGTGGCCGAGCCGTCGACACAAGGATCGCCGAGCGGCGGTACCCGCGACACCGTTTACCGGCGGCCACCGGCCCGGCCGGAGGCGGCCAAGCCGCCCTGGTTCGATTCCGCCGAACCGTCGAGCCCGACCGGGGAGATGCCGGCGGCGCAGTCGCCCGCCCACGGCCCGGCCTCGCCGGGCGGATCGGGCCGGACCTCCTTCGGGTTCACGTCGAGCCCGATCTCTCCGGTACGCCACCCGGCGTCGCCGACCTCGCCGGCCGCACCGGCCGCGGAGCCGACGGGCACCGCCTGGTCCGAGTCCGAGCCGACAGGCTCCGCCTGGGACGATCCTCCCGCTTTCGTCCGGCCCGCGCCGGACGCCTGGTCCCCGTCCGAGCTCCCGGCAGCGGTCCGGCCGGCGCCGGACACTTGGTCCGCGTCCGAGCTCCCGGCAGCCGTCCGGCCGGCACAAGACGCTTGGTCGGACTCCGAGCTTCCCGCCGCGGTCCGGCCCACGCCCGAGCTTCCCGTGCGGCGTGTCGCCACTGCGACGGGCGAGCAGCGCCGTGTTGCCGACACCGGCGAGCAGCGCCGCGTCGCCGACACCGGCGAGTTCCGCCGCTTCCTCGCCGCGGACGAGGCGGCAAGCGGTCGTCCGGGCGAAGGCGCCAGCAGCCGTACGAGCGAGACCGCAAGCCGCAGGGGCGAGTGGGTAAGCGCGACCGACTCGACCGAGCCGGAGGCCGCCGAGCGCCGCCACACCACGCCGCCTCCCGCTCGGATCGTGGCGACACCCGAGCCGCGCCGCCAGTCGCGTGCCGTCAACGTCGGCATCGCCCTGCTCGGCCTTGTCGTCCTGATCGCCGGTGGCGTCGTCGGCGTCGTCTACTTCACCAGCTCCGACGACGGCCTCGACTCGGTGCTTCAGCTCGGCGCCGGCGAGTCCGGCAAGCGCACCGTCACCGCCCCGCTCGACAACCGCAGCCAGGCCAGCTTCGAGGTGCTCGCCGCCACGAACCGGGTCACCATCACGATCGGCGAGCTCGGCGAGGACCTCTACCGGATCTCCACCCCCGAGGACGCCGGCTTCGTGCCGAGCCCGTCCATCCGCAGCGACGAGGTGCAGCTGCAGGTCTCCCGCGACGGCGACGGCACCGGCGGCGAGATCGACATCGTGCTGGCGGCCAAGGTGCGCTGGGCGCTGCGGTTGTCGGGCTATGCCGAGGAACAGGACATCGACCTCAGCGGCGGCCAGGTCAGCGGGATCGAGATGGTCGGCGGGATGCGAAACGCGCAGATGACGCTGGCCCGTCCGGTGGGCACTGTGCCGATCAAGGTGAACGGCGCGGCGGAGAAGCTGGTCGTGAAGTCGCCCACTGGCAGCCCGGTGCGGGTCAAGGTCGGCGGTGGCGCCCAGACTGTCGTGGCCGGGACCCGGACGCTGCGCGACGTCGCCCCCGGTTCCACCCTGACGCCCAAGAACTGGGCGGTGCCGAACCGCTACGACGTCGGCGCCGGTGCCCCGATCACGACGCTGACCGTGGAGAACGGCTGAGCGGGCGCCCACCCGTTGGGCGCCCCCTCAGAAAGGCGAAAGTCAGGACAGCACGCGCAGGCGTACGGTCTGCTCCATCGCACGCAGCCGGTCGAGCACCTCGTCGCTGAAGTCGCCGCTGATGTCGGTGATCAGGTAGCCGTACTCGCCGCGGGTGCTCAGCAGTTGGCCCTCCACATTGACCTTGTGCTCGGCCAGGATGCTGTTGACCTGCGCCAGCACGCCTGGCGTGTTGACGTGCACGTGGCCGATCCGGCTCTGGCCGGCCTGCTCGGGCAGCGCGACGCCGGGCAGGTTCACGCTGAGCGTCGTGTTGCCGTCCGCCACGAACGAGGCCAGCTTGTTGGCGACGAACCCGCCGATGTCGGACTGTGCCTCCTCGGTCGAACCGCCGATGTGCGGCGTGAGGATGACGTTGGGCAGGCCCCGCAGCTCGCTGACGAACTCGTCGCCGCGCCCCTTGGGCTCGGTCGGGAAGACGTCGACCGCGGCGCCGGCCAGGTGGCCGCTCTCGAGCGCCTCGCGCAGCGCCACGTGGTCGACCACGATGCCCCGCGAGAGGTTGAGGAACAGGGCGCCCGCGCGCATCCGCTTGAACTGCTCGGCGCCGAAGAACCCGGAGTTGCCGGGGCGGCCGTCGACGTGCAGTGTGACGACGTCGCTCGACTCGAGCAGTTCCTCGATGCTGGCGCAGCGGTGGGCGTTGCTCAGCGCGAGCTTGTCGGCGGTGTCGTAGAAGGACACGTACATCCCGAGGTTCTCGGCCAGCACCGACAATTGAGTGCCGATGTTGCCGTACCCGATGATGCCGAGCCGCCGGCCGCGGATCTCGTGGGCGCCGTCGGCCGACTTGTCCCAGATCCCGGCGTGCATGAGCGTGTTCTTCTCGGTCAGCCGGCGGGTCATCGAGATGATCTCGGCAATCGCGAGTTCGACGACCGAGCGCGTGTTGGAGAAGGGCGCGTTGAAGACCGCGACACCGTTCGCGGAGGCAGCGGTCAGGTCGATCTGGTCGGTGCCGATGCAGAACGCGCCGATCGCCACGAGGCTGTCGGCGGCGTCGAGGACCTTCGCCGTGACCTGAGTCTTCGAGCGGATGCCGAGTAGTTGGACGCCGCTGATGCGGGTAATCAGCTCGGCCTCGTCGAGGGCGTTGCGAACGGACTCGACCTCGTATCCGGCGGCCTCGAGCCGGGACACCGCGTCGGGATGGATGCTCTCCAACAGAAGGACTCGCACCTTGGCCTGGTCGGTCATCTTGTTCCGTTCCGTGTGGGTTTGTGGCCGGGTGGGACTGTGGCCGGTGGGGACTGTGGCCGGCCCGGGCCGCCGCGCCGAAGCCCGACCACCCAGCCTAATGCCCCGAACTGGTGGCCCTCGGCCGGTGTGCTGTCCCTCCCATCTGAGGGGCGACACGGGTCGAGTCCGGGGTCCGGTCTGGCAGACTCGGACGGGGGGGTGCGAATGGGATCGCTGGGGTGGGCGGTCACCTTATCGGTGCTCTCCGCGGCGAGTTATGCGGCTGCGGCGGTCGCCCAGGAAAGGCTGGCCGAGCACGGCCAACGCGGGGTCGCGCGCTGGGCCGTCGCGTTGCTGCTGACCGGCGCCGGCGTCGCGCTGCACGTGGTTGCCCTCAACTTCGGCACGGTCGCCGTGGTGCAGGCGCTGGGCACGCTGACCCTGCTCTTCGCGCTGCCGATCGCCGCCGTGCGCTTCCGCACCCGCATCGGCTGGGCCGCCTGGGGCGACGCGATCCTCACCGTGGTCGGGCTCGCCCTGATCCTGTCGCTGTCGATCGAGTCGTCCGAGCCGGTGACGCTCACCGGGTCCGCCGACCGTCGTCTGTCGGCGATCACGGTCGCGGTGGTAGCAGTGCTGTCGCTGGCCGCCTTGCGGGCCGGTCCGCGCGTGCGGTCGGTGCTGCTGGCCGCCGCGGCCGGCGTGGCGTTCGGCATCGCTTCCGTGTTTTCCAAGGCCGTGCTGGGTTCTTTCACCGAGGGCGGCGTCGGCTCGATATCCCCGCTCACTGTTATCGCGGTCCTCGTCTTCTCAACCGGCGGCTATCTGCTCGGTCAACTCTCCTACGGCCGCGCCGGGCTGGCCGCCCCGCTGGCCACGGTGAGCGTCAGCAACCCGATCGTGGCCGCGATCGCCGGCGTCCTCGTCTTCGACGAGGGCTTCCGGTTCGGCGCGGCCGGCCTGGCCGTGGTCGCCTTGGCGGGCGTGGTGATGACCTTGGGCGTCATCGGCCTGGCCCGTCGCACAGCCACCCAGCCCCTCGCGGGCAACGCGACCGGCTCCGAGGCTCCGACCTCTGCAGCGCGCACGGGAGGGTGACTGTCACGACCAGGCCGCCTTCTCGAGCAGGGGTCTCGGCCGACCCGTTCGAGAGCGGCACCACCCTCGTGGACCACGTCGGCGAGGTGCGTTTCTCGGCGTAACCCCTGCGCCACCGCGTCAGCGAGCAGCGGCTTGTCCTCGACCGGCGTGTTCAAGCTGCGCGGACGGCCTGCTTGACGAGCGGCACGAGGGGCGGCGCCACGCTCAGTTCCCGTACGCCCGAGGCGAGCAGCCGAGGTACGACCGTCTCGTCGGCGGCGAGTTCCCCGCACACAGCGACCAGGATCCGGTCACCGGCGGCCCGGCAGACCTCGTCGATCAGTTGACCGACGGCCGGGTCGAGGCCGCTGCTGAGGGCGGCGAGCGCCGCGTTCCCGCGTTCGGCGGCGAGGGTGTACTGGGTCAGGTCGTTGGTGCCGATGCTGAAGAAATCGACGTACGGAGTGAACGTGCCGGCCCGCAACGCCGCAGCCGGCACTTCGACCATCATGCCGACCCGCAGGTCCTTCGGCCGGCCGCCGGCACGCGCCAAGGCCTCGTCCAGCATGCGGCGGGCTTCCTTGATTTCCGCCACCGTGGTGACCATCGGGAACATCACGCTCACCGGAGTTTCCCGCGCGACCCGGACGATGGCCAGAAGCTGCTCAGCGAACATGCCCGGATTCGCGAGCGACTGCCGGATACCCCGGACGCCGAGGAAGGGGTTGGCCTCGGACTGCGGAGGCAGATAGGGAAGAGGCTTGTCGCTCCCCGCGTCGAGCGTGCGCAGCGTGACGCGCCGGCCGCCGAGCGCCTCGGCGATGCTCCGATAGACGGCGACCTGCTCGTCCACGTCGGGCGCGGCATCCCGGTCCAGGAAAAGGAACTCGGTGCGGACGAGTCCCGCCAGGTCGGCGCCGTTGACCGCGGCGGCCTCGGCTTCCTCGACCGAGCCCACGTTGGCGCCCACTTCGATGTGGACACCCGCTCGGGTCGAGGCCGGCGCGGACGCGCCGGCCAGGGCCGTGGTGCGGCGGTTTCGCTGCGTTTCGGCGCGGGACCGGAAGGACGCCAGCATCTGCTCTCCAGGCGCCACGACGATCTCGCCGGTGCTGCCGTCGAGCGCGATCAGCGTGCCGTCGGGGATCTCGAGAACCTGTGGGCCGGCGCCGACCACCGCCGGGATGCCGCGGGTGCGGGTGAGGATCGCGGCGTGCGAGGTCGCGCTGCCGGAAGCCAGCACCACGCCGGCGATGCGAGCCGGGTCGAGCCCGGCGGCCTCAGCCGGCGTGAGATCGGCGGCGATCAGCACCCCGTCCCCGGTGGGTGCGGGAGCGGGAACGCCGAGCAACGCGCGCAGGACCTGCTGGGAAACCGCCCGGACGTCAGCCGCCCGGCCCCGCAGGTAGGGATCGGCCAGGGCGTCGAACTCGGCGGCGATCCGGTCGGTGGCCGCCTTCCAAGCCCGGGGAGCGGCCTCGCCGCGCTCGATCCGACCCCGTACATCGGTCAGCAGGTCGTCGTCCTCGAGCAGCAACAGGTGGGCGTCGAAGATCCAGCCGCCGATCCGCCCGATCTCGCCGCGGACCTTGGCCAGCGCGGCGTCGAGTCGGCGCCGCTCTTCCTCCGGTCCTCGCGACGGCACGTCGGGGACCTCCAGGGGGGCCGCGTGCACCCGCAATGCCCGGCCGATGCCGATGCCGATGCCGGGGGAGACTGCCATCGCTTGTGTTCCTGTTCCCGTTCCCGTTCCCGTTCCCGCTACCGACTCGCCGAACGCCTCCGCGGCCAGTGCGACCACCCGGTCGACGGCCTCCTGTGCCTGGCGTCCTTCCGCGCGTATGCCCAGCTCGTGACCCCGCAAAAGCCCCAACGTGGCAACCCGGGTCAGGCTGGACGCCGGCACCCACCCCGACCCCGTGGTGGCGTTGCGAACCTCGAGGCGAGCGTCGAACCCGCGGATCTCGGTGACCAGCCGGGCGGCCGGGCGTGCGTGCAGCCCGTGTGGATTCGTCACGATGACGGTTGTCTCCTGCTCCGCCCTGACTTCCGGCGTCTCCACAGCGGTCGTTCCCCCGAGGTGGGACTGCTTGCCGGCCAGCCCGGCGAGCGCTTCCGCGGCCACCTCGTCCCGGTCCGCCCCCGACGCCGCCGCGACCGCGGCGGCGACCAGCCCCTCGACCAACGGCGCGGCGCTGAGGACGACGCGTTCCCGCTGCTCGTCGTCGAGCATCTCGAGAGCCAGCTCGGCCGAGAGCACGGCACTGCCGAGGTCCATCAGCACGACAACCCCGTCCCCGCTGTCGGCCGCGGCGACGGCCTCGCTGATCGCGACCGCGTCGGTGCCGAACGTCGTCTCGTCCACCCCCGCCGCGATCTCGATCCGCAACGGCTTTCCCTGCGTCATCTCGGACGCGAGCGCCACCGCGGCCCCGGCCAGCGCTCGGCTGTGGCCCACCACCACCAGGCCGACCACTAGGCGTCATCACCCAACGTGGTCGCCGCGGCAGTGAGCAACAGCGTCACCGACGTCGCCCCCGGGTCCGCGTGTCCCGCACTGCGCTCGCCGAGATAGCTGGCCCGCCCCTTGTGCGCGACCAACGGCACGGTCGCCTCCCGGCCCTTCTCCGCGGCCTCGGCCGCCGCCTGCAGCGCCTCTTTCTGTGACGCCCCAGCAGCCACGGCAGCGTCGAGGGCGTCGACCGCCGGGGTCAGCGCGTCGACCATCGTCTTGTCGCCCGGCACGGCCTTGCCCCGCGCGACCACGCCGTCGAGCCCCGCCCGCAGAACCTTGGCGAACCCCGCCACGTCGAGGGACGCATCGGCCGACGCGGCCATGCGCAGAAACGCGGTGCCGTACAGCGGTCCGCTGGCCCCGCCGACCTTGCTGATCAGCGTCATGCCGACCTTCTTGAACAGCGCCGAGGGCGAATCCGGCGGCTCCGCGTCCAGGGCGGCCACGACGGCGGTCAACCCGCGGTCCATATTGAAGCCGTGGTCCCCGTCGCCGATCGCCGAGTCCAGCTCGGTGAGCTGTTCCTTGTTGAGCGTGACCAGCCGGGCGAACTCCCGGAGCCACGCGTCGAGGTCTTTCGTCTCCACGAACTCAGACCCCGCGCCGCAGAGCAGGCGTGTTGACCGGCGCGTCCCACAATCGCAAGATCTCGTCGTCGGCCTTGAGCAGGGTGACCGAGCAGCCGGCCATGTCCAGACTCGTGATGTACGGCCCGACGAGCGACCGCGCGACCGGAATGCCCGCCTTGGCCAGCAGCTGAGTGACCTCGTTGAACATGAGATAGAGCTCGATCAGCGGCGTCGCCCCCATGCCGTTGACGAACGCGATGACCCCGTCCCCACCGGTGAAATCAAGGTCGGACAGGATCGGGCTGACCAGCATCTCAGCGATCTCACTGGCCGGCGCGACCGGAACCCGCCGACGTCCCGGCTCCCCGTGGATGCCGATGCCGACCTCCATCTGGTCGTCCGGCAGGTCGAAGGTCGGCTTCCCCGCCGCGGGCACGGTCCCCGAGGTGAGAGCCAGACCCATACTGCGCGCGTACGCGTTGACCTTGCGCGCAACCTCAGCGACCTCGGTCAGCGACCGCCCTTCCTCGGCCGCGGCCCCCGCGATCTTCTCCACGAGCACGGTGGCACCCACCCCACGCCGCCCCGCCGTGTAGAGGCTGTCCTGCACAGCGACGTCGTCGTCGATCACCACCGTGGTCACCTGGATGCCGCTCTCGGCGTCGACCATCTCGGCCGCCAGCTCGAAGTTCATGACGTCACCGGTGTAGTTCTTCACGATGTGCAGCACGCCCGCGCCGCCGTCGACGCCCTTGGTCGCGGCCACCATCTGATCGGGCACCGGCGACGTGAAGATCTCCCCCGCACAGGCCGCGTCGAGCATTCCCAGCCCGACAAATCCGGCATGCAGCGGTTCGTGCCCCGACCCGCCGCCGGAGACCAGCCCCACCTTGCCCTGGACCGGAGCATCCCCCCGCAGAACGACCCGGTTCTCGAAGTCGACGCGCACCTCCGGATGCGCCGCGGCAAACCCGCGGAGCGCCTCGTCAATGACGTTCGCGGGATCGTTGATGAGCTTCTTCATCGTGGCTCCTTACCGCCGGTGACCGACCTGCCACCCTCAAGCTACGCCGCCACCCCGACACTTTCGAGAGCCTCGATCGTCTTCTCCGTCGTCCACCTCTGCTCAGGTCGGAGTGCCCCGGCCACAGCACCGGACAAAGAAGTCCCGAACGGTCGGAAACCGCAAATGACCTGCGACAACGGGCTCTTCCCGGCCACGGCCACCGTGCGCGAATCACCCGTCCACCACCAGCCGGGCCCGCCGAGCCCAATCGTTTCCGCCCCGCAGCCGAACGGGACCCCGGAGGAGAGGACGCGTCGGCGGGTCGAGGGTCCCCTGCATCCAGGAAGTCGGTCGGGCGCCGACGGATTTCCCCGCTTGCGGACGTCCCGGCCCTGTCCGGGGCCTGCTGTGGTCATGGCACTCCGAGAGCGTTGTTTGCGCCCCGTCTACGGGGCCGTCTGTCCCCCGGCCGACGGGACGCCTGGTTACCCCCGGGTCGCCCTCGGCAAGATAGGCTGTGTCCCTCGCGCTCGTAGCTCAGCGGATAGAGCAACGGACTTCTAATCCGTCGGTCGCAGGTTCGAATCCTGCCGGGCGCACCGATCACTCGATCTACCAGCACATCGACGATCCGCGTGGATCCGCCGCAGGGGCTGGTGACCTGTTTTGTTACCCGTTTCCGCTGGCGAGCGTCACAGCTGCTCAGCGACCGACGGCTTGTCACCTATCAGGTCACGACCAAGGTATTTGCTCGCCGTCATGGCTGGGTCGGTGTGCCCGAGTTGGTCGGCGATCGTCGCGATCGGCACTCCCGCCTGGTCAAGCAGCGTCGCCACAGTACGCCGGAACGAATGCGGCGTGGCCCACCGAAAGCCGCTGCCCTTGATGATGCTCGCCAAAGCCTTGGCCGAGTTGCTCTGGTCCCAGACTCGCTCAGGCTCGTTGAGGTGGTGCGGCGAGCTGAACACAACCCGTCGTCGCCAAATCGATCCACCCTGCTCTTCATCCGGTCGACCAGCCATACCGGCAAGGTCAGCCGACCGGTCGGAGGCGCGCGTCTTGGTGCCCCGGATGTGGACGCTGCTCGCTTCGAGGTCCATGTCATCCCAGCGGAGATTGCGAGCCTCATTGATCCGTACGCCCGTTCCGGCCATGAACGCGACCAGATCGGCGACCGTCTCACGCTTTCGCCGGGTACGAGGATTGACGGCCTCGTCTCGCGCCAGCTTGTCGGCGTAAGCCATGACCGCTTCCCGCTCGTCCCTGGTGAAGGCGCGGGTCGTGTCCCTCTCCCGCGTCTTCGGCCTCCAACACGGACCGCAGGTACCGCATTCCAGGCAACGGCCAGTGCCGCTCGAAGTGATGTGCGTGTCGAGTACCCGTTGCGCTTCGCTCAACTGCTGGTCGGCCGACATCGCGTAGTACGTCGTCGATGCCTTACCAGGTTGAGGCCGGCCTCCCAGGCTTGCCATCTCGTACACGCCTCCTCCCGTCGGTGCAGGTCGGGCGGTGATCGCCCGTCCTCAACGGTTGTGACGCTATGGTCACTCCAGGCAGGAATGATTAGAGGCAGTAATCATGCAGTGCCGAGCCGTGCGGCGAGGGCTTGCAGATCTCGCCCACCTGCTGAACGGCGCGCTCGACGCAGCATTGAGCCCACGGTCTCCCGTACGAGCGGCGACAGACGGACCCGCTGCGGCGCAATCGTTTCAGCGCGGAGCAGGGCCGCCATCGCCTCGCCGTCGTGCTTGCGGGTCTGGGCAAGGCACCTGCCGAGGTCGGCATACATGGTCGCCTGGCGATTCGATGAGCCGATGGCCGATATGTCGAGTGTCGGCATGTTCACGACCGCGCCACCGTCGCCAAGCTCGGCGAGCACGCCGAGCCGCCAGATCTCGACGTTCGTCGGCCCGAACCACAGCTGCCCAAAGTTGCCCTCGCGGAGCCGGTCAGCGGATGCGCGCGCCTCGCGAAGATGGGTCCGGCTTGTCGACGCGTCTCCGCCGATCGCCGCCAGCATGGCGGCGCTCAGGTGCAGCATGCCGTGAACCTGTCCGGCGCGTGGGTGATCAGCGGCCATCTCCAGGAGATCGATCGCCCGGGCGGCCCGCTGCAACGGCAGCGCCCGTGACTCGGCCGGCAGGGTGTGCACGATGGCGAACTCGGCCATCCCCAGCCACTCCGGTTCGTCCGTCAGGAGAGCGGCGGCCTCCCGACACTGCTGAGCGGCCAGCATCGCGAGATCGGCGTGCCCGAGGTACTTCGCTGCGAAGGTCGTCGCATACGTCACCCAGACCAGACGACGAACCGACACGGGATCGTCTCGCCTGCCACCCAGCGTCAAGAGCAAGCCCGGGAGGTCGGCGACGAGATCGTCGTAACGGCAGGCGTTGTGTAGCTCGGTGACGTCGCGCGCGGCGGCTGCAAGATCCGTTGGGCCATCGTCCGGAGCGCCGGTTGAGCCGAACGCCAGCTCCGCGAGTGCTGCCCTCAGCGGGGGAAGGTGACGTGCGGCTGTCGCATGTTCCAGGGTGGTGGGGTCGTAGGGCTGCCCGGTCAGGTCGGCTAACGAGACTTGCAGTGCCTTGGCGAGCGCGAGTTGCGTACTGCGCTTGTCGAGCGGAGCTGTTCCCGCCTCGATCTGCGCGATGTATCCCTGAGTCAGACCAGCCAGGTCCGCAAGCACGCGCTGGCTGAGATTACGCTTGAGCCGCCAACGGCGGACCCGTACTCCGATATGGTCCAGCGCGGTGCCGGATTCTCGCCGGTCCGCAACCATGGGATGACGATACGTCAGCGCTTGGGCTCGGACTACCGGGCACAAGTCATCGGTCGAGTGATGGAGCGGAATGCCAACCCACGGTCAACCCGTGCTCTACGTCGTGGCGTGCGGCGGACGCCCCGCCGCCGATCTGCCCCGCTTTATTTCCCAGATGCAAGCCGACGGTTGGCACGTGTGCGTCATCGCGACACCCTCCGCCGTGAAGTTTATGAACCTCGACGAGATGGCGGCCATCACCGGCCACCAGGTCCGCTACGACTACAAGCAGCCAGACGAGCCGGACGTCCTACCGTTTCCCGACGCGTACGTGATCGCTCCGGCCACGTTCAACACGATCAACAAGATGGCATCGGGAGCGAGCGACACGCTCGCCCTCGGCATGCTCAACGAGGCCATCGGCCTGCCGCTGCCCATCATCGCGGTCCCCACACCGAACGTGGCGCTCGCCCGCCATCCGGCCTTCGTTACCAGCGTGCAGGCGCTCCGGTCATGGGGCGTCGAACTGCTCTTCGATCCGGACCGCTATCCCCTGCCAACTCCGAACATGGGGCCGCCGGCCGCCGCCCTCTTCCCATGGACTGACTTGCTTTCAGCCGTCCGACGACTCCATAAGACGATCGACGTCGGTGCGGAATAGCCTCGATTAAACGGGAGGAACGTCGGGTCCGTTCAGTGAGGTATGAGAAGTAGTACGACTCCTACAATCAGAACCAAAAATCCGACAAGGAAAAGCGCCCTAACATATCCGTCCTCATGCGAGGAAGCGCTTCGGCCCTTACGCCACGCCAACAAACTAAAAATCAAAACCGTTGAGAATGCCGCTAGGCCGATGACCTGAAGCCACAAGTCGGACAGCCCGCGCAGAGCATTACTCATCGGCATTCCTGACGTCCGGCGGCTGTTCGAGGTTCTGCTGCCGCTTCTTCTGTTCAGACTTGAGTCGGTGAACCTCCTCGACGAATTCTGCAAGTGCTTCGGATTCTGGCATGTTTCGGTATCTCCCGACACCGATTTCTACCGCTTCCCACTCACTGAGCCATTCCGCGCAACGTTGATATCACTCGGTGTGATCGGTTTTCGACGAGAAGTCGGGTGACGAAAGTCGTTCTTGGACGGTCAGAGTTGGCCTGGGGCGGTCGTGTCGCGGTTCACGGGCGTG
>Ga0247781_1000248_pt1 | contig 16044 bp, 1 predicted proteins | sample UWRJL184509B5_FD_179922 | JGI IMG/M metagenome (GOLD analysis project Ga0247781, IMG submission 179922) | Plant litter microbial communities from Arlington Agricultural Research Station in Wisconsin, United States - UWRJ-L184-509B-5 | ecosystem: Environmental > Terrestrial > Plant litter >...
GTTTATCTTTATATATTTAAATAATATTTTAATTTATTCTGAAACTTTAAAAGAACATTAAAAGTACATATAACAGGTTTTAACAGCTTTTAAAAAGGTAAAGCTGATAGTAAACTTAAAGAAGAGCTACTTCCACGTTTAGGAACTAAACTATTTAAGGTTTAAAGTAACCTTTAAAAAGCTTAAAATATAATTAGAGAAGATAAAGGCAGTTAAGGACTAGCTTACTTTAAAGAATTAAAAAGAGTTATAAGCCTTTATTGGCTTTACGAACTTTTATTACTGTTTTATTAAGTACTTTATAAAAATTGTAAGATTATTATATAAACTTACAGGTGAAGGAAAGCCGTTTAAATGGATTAAAAGACAGCAGAAGGCGTTTAAGGACCTTAAGCACGCCTTTATTACAGTGCCAGTCTTAGCCCTCCCTGATTTCTTAAAGCCTTTCTAAGTTAAGATAGACTTTTTAAAGTTTATAATTAGTGGAGAACTTAGTTAAGTTTAAAACGATAAGAAACGCCACCTAGTTACCTTTTTATTAAAAGGGATCCACAGCTTAGCCTTATAATACCTAATCTATAATAAGGAACTAATGGCAATTATTTAATACTTTATTAAATAGGTACTATACTTAAATAGTATAAAGGAACCAGTTTAGGTCTTTTTAAACTATAATAACCTTTAATATTTCTTAATAAAGGAGTTTAACCCACAGTAAGTATAGTGGGCAGAGTTAATAACCCCGTTCCACTTCCAGATCCACTATATTAAAGGAAAAGATAATGGGTAAGCTAACGCTTTTAATTAAAGATAGGATTATAAGGATGTTAATCTAGTCCTAATCCCTGTTACTATGTTTAATAAAGTTAAAAACGGTATATTAAAGTATATACTGTAAGTGTTAAATAACTGGATACTAGAACGAATTATTAACGTCTGTATAAACTTATAAATAAAATATAATATCTATTAGTAATAATAAGACTTTTAAGTAAGAAGGTTAGTGGAAGGAACCTGTAAGTATAAGTGCCCTTTAGGGGACTTTTTAAGGTATGTGTAAGACTGTAATAAGGAGTGCCTGATATGTCTGAATTATAATAAAACTAGGTGTTAGCTGGAATAGCTGTTAAAAGGTGTAAACAGCATACTTAAACTAAGAGTAAGGCTCTGGTATTAAAAGAAACCGTACATTTATAACCTGGGAAAGTGGAAGGAGTACGTCTAGCAGGTTTATAAGTCTTAACTTAAAGGATATATAGGTTAAGTTAAGACTTTTATATAAGCCTAGTAAACGTACACCTTCCTAGGAATAAAGAAGTTAGTTAAGGAAGTGGTTAATAACTATAATATCTACTACTGGAAGCAGAATTAACATTATAAGCCTTATAGGCTTTTTAAACCACTCCCTGTATTATAGGTGTTATAAAGTTCGATCTTACTTAATTTTATTACTGGGATTTTAAAGTTTAGGGACCCTGTTACAGGAGTTACTTATAACCAGATCCTTATAGTGGTTAATAGATTAATAAAATGGGCCTATTTCCTGTTAACTTTAAAGGATATAATAGCAGAGTAATTTATTTATATTTTTAAGAAAAAGGTAGTTTTATAACACCTTTAGCCAAATAATATCGTTACAGATTAAGATAAGCTAATTGTATCGAAGTTTTAGTAAGGACTAATATAGAGAATGGGTGTGAAGAGTAAGCTTTCGATAGCATTCCACCTATAAACAGACAGCTAAATAGAGTAAGTTAACTAAATACTTATAATATATCTCTAAACCTATGTTAACTTTAAATAAGATAATTAATTTAAGCTGTTATTAATAATATAAATAGCTTATAATATAATATTAGTTAAGTTAACAGGTATGTTACTATTTTTCACTAATTATAGTAAAGAGCCTAAGCTCCATTAAAGCCCGCCTACTAGCACCCCCTAAGCCGCAGTCCACGTAAATTAAATGTAAGAATTATATAACCACTTACGAGCTGAATTTGAGTTTATATGTGAATGAATGAAGAAGTTTACTGATAAATATTAAACTAAGTAACTAATGCTTAAGAAAGGACTTTATTATAACGGTAAATAAGTTAAGGGACCGACTTTTCAAGAGGGGGATTATATTTACCTTTTTTCACGAAACTTATATTTAAAACGACCTAATAAGAAGCTTAACTTTAAAAGGTACAGACCATTCTGGATTAAGAAAAAGGTCGCCACCTTTAATTATAAACTAGACTTACCTATTAGTATAAAGGTGCGGATTAAGGTTTTTTACATCTTACTTCTAGAACCCGCCTTAAAGGGAGTTCCTTTAGAAAAGAAGATTAAAGTCGACACTAACGAAGATAAGTATAACATTAAGGAAGTTATAGATTTATAAAGGGGAAAAAACACGTTTAAATATCTTATTAAATAGTTAGATTACAGCCCTGAAAGTAACTTATGGGAGCCAGTTAAAAACCTTAAGTGCCTAAACCTGATTACGGAGTTCCACTAAAAAAATCTAGACTAATTAAAAACCACCTATAAGGAATGTAAAGTAAAGGTTAAACCAGTTAATGTAACCTTAAGGAGGTAAATTAACCAGTTTACTTTAAAAACAGAAAAATAAGATAAGATCTGATAACTAAACTACTAAACTGAAGAGTAAGATTACTGTAAGACTTAAAGCTTAAGAAGTGGTAGGAAACTCCTTAATAGGTATAGAGGGATATTTATTAGAAACCTTAGCTAGGGTTATAAGGACCTTAGACTTAATAAGGAGGCCGGGCCTCCGGAGCTCCTAACAAGCCCTATATGAAAAATAAGTGCTGTTAGCGGAAGAAGTTAGTAAAAAGAAAAAAGTCATTAAGACTTTTATAGGAAGTTAGACTTATAACCTCTTATTAGAAAAGGCAGTTATAAACTAAGTTATAAAGTAACTACTTATTATAAAGACCCTGTTAGGAAGTTCCCTTAGTTAAAAAACTCCACGTCTTTAGGAGGGGTGTTTAACCTAGCCTCCTTACTTTCCTGGAACTTTAGCAGCTCTGTTTCATAACTAAACGCTTTTATAACCTGGTCTTTAAAACAGGACTGCTGTTTATAAAGGCGTACCAGGCGTGTTAACACCTTTTAAAGCTTAGTAGTGGCCTTGTGAAGCTGCTAAGTAGTAAACTTAACTTATAAGTTAAGGTTCTACTTTTTAATAAAAAGAGCCTTTAGTTTCGCTTCACCGATATTAAAAGTGTCACACTGGGAAGGCTAGTGCCTTTTTAAGTAGTGGTTACAGCTGTTAGACCGGTTTAAAACCCAGTAGATAAGTGGAGGATTAGCGGATTTGTAAAAAGAATAAGGGGACATTTTACCACTAAACGTGTGTGTGTAAGCTGTAAGGTTTAGATAGCGGTTAGTACTTCTGCCCTGTTCCCGTTTTAAGACCTGGGAGCTAGACACTTATTATATAGTAAAGTAGTGTAAGGAGAAACTTACCTTTTAGGTCTTTTATGGGAAAAGAATGTTAAAAAGGGGGAATTATGTGACGACCCTACAGGCCGTCACTTAGGCCGGGGTGGCCTAACGGATTCCCTGTAGAAGGAACAGTGTGGGAGGGCAGTGTATACTGTCTAGGTGCACTGGGCTAGGGGTGTAAAGACCTAAAGCCCCTATAACTAATAAGGCGTTACTTGTAATATGTTAAGTGCTTATATCGTGAGTAGGAGAAACCTTATAAGCGAAACGCTTATGTGGTGTAAAGTGCTCGTATAATAAGCACTTGCGACATTATAAGTAAGGTATAAAGTACCTCCCAGCTAGTTAATATAGATAGTTATAGTTATGCTTATAATTACTGTAAGGGACTCTGGTTCCTCACGTTAGTATTTAATTATTTATTTATATCCTACTGTTTAGACTCACCTCTGTGTATTATAGTGACAGCGACTTACAGTGACATTAAACCCCTGTCTAGGAGTGCTAGCTTAATAAGCCGTCTTCGGAACGCCCTTTACTTGTTAGCGTCCTGCTATACGTTCTGTCTTAACCTGCGCCAGTCCTCTTAAGACCTATGTTGGGTGCAGGTTGTAATATTCTCCTACTTATAATATAAGCACTTAATATGCTGTAAGTAACACCTTATTAGTCGTAGGGGCTTTAAGTCTTTACACCCCTAGCCTAGTGCACTTAGACGGTATACACCGTCTTCCCACACTGTTCCTTCTACAGGGGATTTATCAGGCTACCCCGGCCTAAGTGACGGCTTACAGGGTCGTTACATAATTCCCCCTTTTTAACGTTCTTTTCCTATAAAGAATTTAAAAGGTAAGTTTCTTCTTTTACTACTTCACCATATAATAAATATCCAGCTTCCAGGTCTTAAAACGGGAATAGGGTAAAAGCATTAACCATTATCTAAACCTTACAACCTATATATATACGTTTAATGGCGAAATGTCCCCTTATTCTTTTTATAAGTCTGCCGACCCTCTGCTTATCTGTTAGGTTTTAAACCGGTCTGACAGTTATAACTACTATTTAAAAAGGTACTGGCCTTTTTAGTATAATGTTTTTAATGTTAGTAAAGTAAAGTTAAAGGCTCTTTTTATTAAAAAGCAGAACCTTAACTTATAAGTTAAGTTTATTACTTAACAGCTTTATAAGGCTATTATTAAGCTTTAAAAAGTGTTAACGCGCCTGGCACACCTTTATAAGCAGCGGTCCTATCTTAAGGATTAGGCTGTAAAAGCGTTTAATTATAAAGCGGAGCTGTTAGAGTTCTAGGAAAGTGAGGAGGTTAGGCTGGACGCCCCTTTTAATAACATAGAGTCCTTTAATTAGGGGAACTTTCTGGTAAGGTCCTTATAGTAAGCGGTCGCTTTATAACTTAATTTGTGACTACCTTTTTTAATAAGAGGTTATAAGTCCGTCTTCCTATAAGAGTTTTAGTAACTTTTACTTATTTTCTCTTATTAACTTCTTTCCCTAATAGTATTTATTTTTATATAGAACTTATTAAGAGCTTTAAAGGCCTAGCCTCTTTATTAAGTTTAAAGTCCTTATAACCCTAGTTAAAGATTTTAATAAATATCCTCCCATACTTATTAAGGAGTTTCTTACTACTTCTTAAGCTTTAAGTCTTACAGTAATCTTACTTTTTAATATAGTAATTTAAATGTCAGATCTTATCTTATTTTTAATTCTTATTATTAGTTTTAATTAATCTGGATTCTTTTAGTAAAACTCTGTAATCAGGCTTAAGCACTTAAGATTTTTTACCAGTTCCTATAAGTTGCTCTTAAGACTGTAGTTTAACCACTTAATAAGATATTTAAACGTGTTCTTTCCCTTCCGTAAATCCATAACTTCTTTAACGTTATACTTATCCTTATTAGTGTTAATCTTAATCTCCTTTTTTAAAAGAACTCCTTTTAAGGCAGGTTTTAAAAGTAAGATATAAAAAACCTTAATCTACACCTTTATACTAACAGGTAAGTCTAGTTTGTAATTAAAGGTAGTGACCTTTTTCTTAATTTAAAATAATCTGTACCTTTTAAAGTTAAGTTTCTTATTAGGTTATTTTAAATACAGGTTTTATAAAAAAAGGTAGACGTAATCCCCCTTTTAAAAAGTCAGTCCCTTAACTTATTTACTATTATAATAGAGTCCTTTTTTAAATATTAGTTACTTAATTTAGTGTTTATTAGTAAACTTTTTCATTCGTTCGCATATAAACTTAAATTTGGCTTATAGGTGGTTATATAGTTCTTATATTTAATCTGTGTATACTGTAACTTAAGGGGTGCTGGTAGGTGGACCTTAACGGAGCTTAGGCTCCTTACTGTAATTAGTAAAGAATGGTAATACACCTGTTAACTTAATTAGTGTTATATTATAGGTTATCTGCATTATTAGTAACAGCTTAAGTTAATTATCTTATTAAAGTTAATATAAGTTTAGAGATATATTATAAGTATCTGGTTAACTTATTCCGTTTAGCTATCTGTCTGTAGGTGGAAAGTTATTAAAAGCTTACTTTTCACACCTATCCTTTACATTAATCTTTATTAGAATTTCGATATAATTAACTTATCTTAATCTGTAACGATGTTATTTAGCTAAAGGTGTTATAAAACTACCTTTTTCTTAAAGATGTAAGTGAGTTACTCCACTGTTATATCCTTTAAGGTTAATAGAAAGTAGGCTTACTTTATTAATCTGTTAACTATTATAAGGATCTAGTTATAAATAACTTTTATAACAGGGTCCCTAAACTTTAAGATCCTAATAATAAAGTTAAGTAAGATGGAACTTTATAACGCCTGTAATACAGGGAGTGGTTTAAAAAGTCTATAAAGCTTATAACGTCAGTTCTGCTTTTAGTGGCAGACATTATAATTATTAATCACTTCCTTAACTAGCTTTTTTATTCCCAGGAAGGTGTACACCTACTAAGCTTATATAAGTGTTTTAACTTAACTTATATATCCTTTAAGTTAAGACTTATAAACTTACTAAACGTACTCTTTCTATTTATCTAAGTTATAAATATACAGTTTCTTTTAATATTAAAGCTTTACTTCTGGTTTAAGTGTGCCGTTTACACCTTTTAATAACTATTCCAGCTAATAACCAGTTTCGTTATAATTTAAATACTTTAAGCACTCTTTACTACAGTCTTATATATACCCTAAGAAGTCTCCTAAAGGGTATTTATATTTACAGGTTCCTTCTATTAACCTTCTTACTTAAAAGTCCTGTTATTATTAATAGATATTATACTTTATTTATAAGTTTATATAAACGTTAATAATTTATTCCAGCGTCTAATTATCTAACATTTATAATATATATTCTAACGTGCTGTTCTTTACTTTATTAAACATAATAACGGGGATTAGGACTGGGTTAGTATCCTTATAGTCCTGTCTCCGGCTAAAAGTATCGGCTTACTTATTATCTTTTCCTTTAACGTGGTGAATCTGGAAGTGGAACAGGGTTATTAATTCTGCCCATTATGCTTACTGTAAATTAAGTTCCTTTATTAAGAAGTACTAAAGGTTATTATAATCTGAAAAGACTTAGACTGGTTCTTCTATACTGTTTAAATACAGTACCTATTTAATAAAGCACTAAATAATCGTTATTAGTTCTTTATTATAAATTAGGTATTATAAGGCTAGGCTGTGGATTCCTTTTAATAAGAAGGTAATTAGGTGGTATTTCCCATCGTCCTGGACTTAGCTAAGTTCTCTACCGATTATAAATTCCAAGGAGTTTATTTCGACTTAGAAAGGTTTTAAAAAATCAGGGAGGGCTAAAACTAATGTTATAATAAAAGTGTGTTTAAAGTCCTTAAACGCCTTTTACTATTTATTAGTTTATTTAAACGGCTTTCCTTTACCTGTAAGTTTATAAAGTGGTTTTATAATTTTTATAAAGTACTTAATAAAACAGTGATAAAAGTTTATAAAACTGATAAAGGCTTATAATTCTTTTTAATTCTTTAAAGTAAGCTAATCCCTAATTACCTTTATCTTCTCTAGTTACATTTTAAGCTTTCTAAGGGTTACTTTAAACCCTAAATAATTTAACTCTTAAATGTAAAAGTAGCTCTTCTTTAAGTTTACTATCAGCTTTACTTTTTTAAAAGCTGTTAAAACTTATTATATATACTTTTAATATTCTTTTAAAGTTTCAAAATAGATTAAAATGTCGTTTAAATACATAAAGATAAATTTATTAAAGAAGGGGTGGAGAATATTATTAATAAGGCCTTAAAAGGTTATAAGGGCGTTTATTAATCCCATTAGTATAACACAGTATTAGTAATACCTGTTATAAGTCTGAAAAGCCATCTTATATTCGTCCTCTTCCTTTACTTTAATATGGTTAAATCTTATAAGGAAGTTAAGGTTAGAGAACCAGTTTACCTTAATAATCCGTTCTCACATTTCCGTAATAAGTGGTAATAGGTAGCGATTCTTAATTATATCCTTATTTAACGTTTAGTAATTAATAATTATATATAGTTTACTATCTCCCTTTCTTAAGACAAACAGCACTGGGTACCCTGCTGGAGATTAAGACTCTATAATAAACCTATTCTTCAGGTTTTTATTAATATACTCCTACAGGGCCTTAACCTGCTAGGGGTTTAAGTAGTAAGGCTGGAAGCTGCAGAGCTTCGCTCTCAGCTTTAGCTTAATTTCGTGGTCCTATAGTCTATAGTCCGGTAGTTATAGTATCTTTTTTCGAAACAGGGTAAACTTCCTATATTCCGTAGGTATTTTAAATAAGTTAACTTCTTTACTTATCTGTAAATTAGCTTCCTACTTCTTTCTACCTTTTAAATCGTTATTTAAGTAATATAGTAGACTCTTTAATCCTTTAACTGTCTTTATAAACTTAACTTAAACTATACTTAATTCTAAGGGTTTAATGTGCTTTTAAGTGCTTTATGTATCTCTAGGGCAGTTTAGTGCCTTTTTAGCTTTTTTTAAACGGTAATTATACTTAGGGGACTTACTAAAGGCAAGGTAGCCACTCCTCTAATTAATTACAGGGTTATACTTTTCCAGCTAGGGTAGACTTAAGATCATATTATACCTAATAATTAGTATAACGTTAAAATCTATTTATTATTCATCCCCGTCCACTTTAATCAGAAGTGGCAAGTAGTAGGTAACTTTATTGTTATTATACTAGTATAAACCTCCTTCTCTATTTTATATAGGGATGGCCTTTTTATACTCTTTATTAGGAAGTTTCCTTTAGTTAACTAATAAAGGGTATATTAGGTTAAAAGCACTCCCGTTATTAATTACTGCTTTTACCCTAAATAACCTCCCTCTTCTGTCTGTTATATTAACATTAACAGAATAGTACTTATGCTTTTTTAACATTTAAGTTATAGTAACTATTTAAGGTCTTATCTAGCCTAACCTTTAAATACCTCTCCTTCTTCTTAGGGTTTTTACTAACTAGTAAACTATTAGTTTCCGGCCCTTTTAAAGGGCCTGTAGCCTTTTCCCAATTCCTTTTAGAAAAACAGGTAGCTTTAATAAACCTAGCAATTAACCTTTCTTAAGTTTTCACACCTTAGCGTCCAGTTAACCTTAAATGGTATAATGTTCCTAAAGTCTTTAATAAGTTAATAGTACACTTTATGGGATTAAATTACAGTAATGTCCTTTTACTCTTAAATCTGTTAGTAATCTTCTCGCTTTTACCATTCTTTAGCCTTTCTATTAAGATATAGTAAACATATTATAACTAGGTAGTTATTAAATACCCCTCCTTACTAACACGTAGTGGGAGCCTAGTTAACCATAATAACCTTCCACTTATTATTAAATTCTCTTATTAGGAAGTAGGTGACTTAGTAATAAGCTAGTTCTAACTCTACCCTTATAATAGTGTAATCCCGTCTTTATATATTAAGGAAGTGATTATAAAGAGCTTTAAGTCTGTAATGCTAATTAAAAGTGTAGTTGTCATATATATAATTAATCCACAGTACGTCTTTATAACTAAGGTAGTCGATGTTAACTACAGGTGTTACAGTTATAGAGTATAGAATAAGGGAAGTGGTGCTTTATTTCTTCTCTTCTTCCACTTACCTTTATATATATTATTTTTCCCAAACCTCTTCTTAAAACTTAAATAATAATAACCTAGCTTATTCTTCTATAAAGTAGCCTTCCTTAATAAGTTAATACTTAAGTTAATTAATAAAGTAAACTTTATTATAAAGTTATAACTTAATTTCTACTACTTTATCTTTAAACATTATAGTAAGACCCTTAACTTATAGGTCCTCCACTTTATCTACTAACTTTTAATGTTTCTCCTTTAACTCTTAGACCCTTTATTAATATACTTACTTTATGCCTTTTTAAGGGACCCTTAAGGTACCGGTTTAAAGCATACTAGTTTTAATACAGGGCAGTTATCTAAGTTATCCTTCTTTTAGGGAGGTAAAGGTGTTAATCCACTTAATGTGCTTAAAGTGTTTAAGGGTTTTAAAGGGTATTATTAAGAAGAACTTTCGTTTCTTTAATTTGATTCTTTTAATTTATTCTTTTTTACCTTTTAAAGCTTATTTCACCGTTTAAATGGCCTAGAAGGCTAGTTCTTCAACCCCTTTTACCATCTTAGTGATTTTTAAGTTAAGGTCCTTCCTAAACTTCCTTAATTCCTAGGCTTATAGGGTAAGGTTTTTAAAACCTGTAATAGCTAATTAGAATATCTCTTCTTAAAGTCAGTCTTTTACAACCTATACTTTTAATAATTCTAAGTTTCCACCTTAAAGTTAATCTTTTATAACCTACACCTCTATAACTAACTCTTTTAAGACACCTTTAAAGACTGGGTATATTATATCCTAAGGTTCTTCTTCTTCTTCCTTATCTTCTAAATTACACTTATTTATCTAAATGTAATCCTCTTTATTACTTACTATCCTAATATAAACATCTCTTAAATTAAACCTAACGTGCTTTCCTCCTTTTAAAACAGGTTTCTATCTAATTTACTTTAGTAACAGGTATTACTATACCATATAACCTTTCTTATTATAGTTAAAGTATTAAACTTAGGACAGGTCTTTAAACTGTTTTTACTGTTACTATCGTTAAAGCTTATCGCGGTTAAGTTAGTTTTAACAGTTCACTATACTAATATCTATTAACTTAGGGTAGTAACCTGTTATAGTTAACTAGTTCCCCTTTTTTAGTTTACTTAGCTAGTAAAGGGTTTATTCCTTTTAATAACTCTTTTAATAATGGTAATTATAATACTAGTTATTAGCCTTAATAACTATCTTAACTAGCTTTTAAAGGTAATCTAAACGGTCTTTTTAGTAAAGATCTCTAGTAACGTGCTCTTTCAGACCACTTTAGAATAGTATTACTAGGGCCTTTTAGCCGAGCTTAGTTTTTACTGCTTTTAATTTAAAGTGGGTAGAGAACTTAAAGATTAAGGACGTCTGCCTTAGGGCTATAAGGCGCTATTTACCTTACTTAGGGGCGTTTAATTCTCTAAACTCAATCTAGAGTTAATTAATAAAAACGTTAAAGTTATTAAAAAGGGCCTAAGTCTTAGGGGCCTCCTTTTATACTCTATTTACAAATAGGTTATTAATTATCTTCATATAAGGTTTATATTAGTAAGCGGCTACTCTATCTAATAAGGCTTTAGTAAACCTAACCTTTCCTTCTTCTTTAAAAAACTACTTATTGTAATAAGTGATATAACTTTAAAGTTAGGCTATTTAAGACTTTAGCTGTATAAAGTCTCTTTTAAAGTGTAATAACGGGGGGAGCTTTACTCGTTTCTTTTATAAGCCCTTAAAGTTATTATTCTCCAGCTTAACAGCGTTAAGTTAAGCTTAAAGTTTCTTAATAAGACTAATACAGCTTTTAATGTCTTTAGGGAAGGTTTTATTAAGTTCCTTAACCAGTCCCTACTAGTTAAGATTTAAATCTTTAAGGTATATAGCTAACTTATTAATAATAGGGAGTTAAGGTTAGGCTTACACCTCCTTAATCTCCTTACCTTTTCTTAAAGTTAATATGTTAGTGGGAGAGGGGTAGTGTTTAGGAATTTAATAAATAACGTTTAGAACTTATAACGTTAATATTATATTATAACCTATATTTAACATAGGCCTTAAGAGGACTGGTGTAAGTTAAGACAGAATATATAACAAGACACTAACAGGTAAAAGGCGTTTTGAAGACGGTTTATTAAGTTAACACTTTTAAATAAGGGGTTTAATATCACTGTAGGTTGCTGTCATTATAATATATAGAGGTGAGTTTAAATAGTAAGATATAAATGAATAATTAAATATTAATGTAAAGAACTAAAGTCCCTTATAATAGTTGTGGGCATAACTATAGCTATCTATACTAACTAACTGGGAGGTACTTTATACCTTACTTATAGTGTTATAAGTGCTCGTTATGTAAGCACCTTATACCACGTAAGCGTTTTGCTTATAAGGTTTCTCCTGCTTATGATGCGAGCACTTAGCATGCTGCGAGTAACACCTTATTGGTTGTAGGGGCTTCGGGTCTTTACACCCCTGGCCTAATGCGCTTGGACGGTGTGCACCGTCTTCCCGCACTGTTCCTTCTGCGGGGGATTCGTCGGGCCGCCCCGGCCCAAGTGACGGCCTGCAGGGTCGTCACACTATCTTACTATTTATTATCTTAACTAGGTAATATTACTTTATAAATTAGTATGAAGAGTGTAACCTTCCAGCTGACTGGTGTATTGTAATAACTGATAATGGCTAGATTATAAATAAGAAAGGTATGGATTGGATTTAGTATTTCGATTTTTACATAGTATCTTGTATAAAGGGTATATACTGGCTGTTAATCCTTAATGGTTACGAAAGCTACCATTTTGAAGAATTTGATAATTATTATAAAGAGTATAATATTATTACATCTTATATACCTTCATACTTTTTACATATACTTTAACCTTTAAATGTTAGTTGTTTTAAGCCGTTAAAGAAGGTGTATAGCTGTTAAATGAAGCAGTTTATGCGGATGAATATTACACACATTAGTAAGTTGGAGTTTCTTTATGTATTTAGAGAAGCGTTTTTTACTTTAATTACAGAAAATAACATTTAGGGGGGTTTTGCTAGAGCTGGCCTTGTGCCGTACGACCCGGAGAGGGTAATATTTAAGCTAGATATGCGTATTCGGACCCTAACACCCTTAACTTTAAGCTTAACCACTATACTATCTTAGGTCTCTTAAACGCTACATAACCCTTAAGAGGCTACCTTATAGTTAGCGTTTATTAAAACTTAAATTTCTAACTATTAGGGTAGCTCTTTAATACTAATGCTGACTGCTGTGGATTGATTAGTTGAAGGTACGATAGCTGTAATGTATGAGGTGGCTTTTCTGCATATGGAGGTCTTAACATTACGAAAGGCTAATAAGGGGCTTAGTAAGCGATAAAGAGCTAAAAAAACACGTTTGCGGCTTAAAGGGTTACTTACTGTATAAGAGGCACAGGATATACTGGATTAGAAGGCTGTGGGGGAGCAGTTGGTTTAGGAAACACAATAAAATAATGGTAGTGTAAGGGGGTCTTATATAAAGGTTTAGTGCTGTGGCGTGTGCGGTAAGCCTGGCCATAATGCACATACGTGTAAGGAGGCTGCAGAATTGTCTGATTCTTCTGATTCTGATTCAGTTATTGTTATTTCTTAGTGTTATAGTTATGTAATTAAGGATAGTTGTAGTGGGGTGGTAAAAAGTGTGTCACTCGCTTATCTGTGTCACTCGCTTATCACAGACGTTACGTACCTAGTATGGAACAAAACCTAGTATGTGACGGTGCCTAGCATGGAACGGAGCTTAGTATGGAATAATAAAGGAAACGTGACCGTGGATCAGGTTATCTTCCTTTGATCGAAGGGCTAGAATTTCACTAGGCTTTTAATAGGAGGTCTTCGTGGTGAAAATCGTCGGATTGATAATTGATTGTAAGAAGCACGGTTTAAAGAACCGTGTGGCATGGCTCCTTTTTGACGGTAGCACGTGCTAGAGAACGTATCGCTATATACATAAACAGCTACAGTAATATTACACACAGAGCCTAAAAAGAACGACAGGGTCGGCCTGAACAAACGCCCCGAGTTATTAAGTAGCAGTGAAAATTACGTAAACCCTACTAACTTAAATAATAGTAAGGAAATATAGAAAAAGAATATAAGAGTACTTTTAAAAATCCTTTAAGTTACCTTAACATTAAAACGTCTTTTAAATATAATGATTTAACGAGTATTAAAAGGTCTTAACATATAAAATAAGTCAGGTAGTGTCAGAAAGAAGGGGGTTTAGAGGCCCTGGGAATCTAATTAGCGGAGCTGACTGGATACCTAGCACTGCCAGTACGCCAGTGAGCCTCAGCCACCAGAGTGACGAAGCCTGAATCCTGCAGAATAGTCTATAAAGAAGCCTCTGGCTTCCAGCCAGAGCCAGAGAAACAGAGTCAACACAAGCAATACAATCACGTAATTGCAGCCCTTACAATTCCACAGAATCCAGAACTGCCGCGCTTTTAATAGGTAGGGGGCTTTTAGAACACCCCTGCCTTTGGAATACCCATTCCCATAAATAACCCTGAAAACCAGGGTCGCGTAATTAATTAAGCAAAATTATTAAGCAAAGCAAAACATTAGCATAAAATACTTTATTAGTAGTTTACTAAGGGTATATATTTTTTCTTTCTTTTTAGTTGCTTATTATAGTTTTATTTATCGTTAAAGTTTAAAATTTCCGTTTACTAGCAAATCCCATACATAACCCTAAGATTTGTTCTTCTATAATTACTTACATAATACTTATAAATAAATATGTAATAAATACTATTAAATATAAGAATGTTACTAGCATCCAATATTATATGTTATATGACTCTAAACCACGTATTTTATAATTTTATTTCCGATAATATAAAATGCCTGGAAATTTTATATAAGAGCTTTTTTCACTTTTAATTATTATTTTAATTATATAAGGTCTATATATATAAACTAAGTTTTGCTTAAATAAAACCTTTTAATAATATAAAATATTATTTGCTTAATTTTAAATTTTAATATAAAGCTTTTATTTAAGAAAAATAAATCCTAGGGTTATATATAGGATTTACTAGAAAACGAAAGCCTCGAACTTTAACGTTAAATAAAACTATAATAGATAGCTATAAAGAATAAAATAACATATACCCCTAGTAAACTACGAGTTAAGTATTTTAAGCAGGTTTTTGTTTTTATCTAGTAATTTCGCTTAATTAATTACGTGACCCTGGTTTTCAGGGCTATATATGGGAATGGGTGTTCCAAAGGCAGGGGTGTTCCAAAAGCCCCCTACTTGACTTACCTTTTATCTCCTAACGACACCCAGTAGTAAAGGTATCTCTTCAATATTCCTAATATCAACGACTAGTAATAGATATAACCATTACTAAGCGAAAAGCTAGACGAATTGTCGATGAAATTCTAAGTGGTGGCTATTACGGGTGTCCCAATTCTGGGCCCTTTGCTTGCCCGGGACTATTTTTAAGCCCTTCGACTAAAACTGCACCTTCGCGGAAGGCTGTGCTGTTCAATTGGCAGATATTAGTCGAAGCTGAGCCGGGACTGATCTGGACTGATCAGACGTGACTATTCATCACGTGACTATAAGTATGGGTGGTTGTCGATTTTAGGGTGGTGAAACACCTGGGGCGTCGCAGGAGCGGTAGTTTATGCTCATGGAATACTACGAGGGAATGTAAGAAGGGGTCTTTCTAATGTATTAAAGCTGTTGTAACAGTACCCTGGAATATACCTTCGACGTTAGGGACCACATTGGCGGAGACTTTAAGTGCAAATATCCCTATACCCCCATCAAAACTACCACTGTCGGACAGACGACCATAGCCTAACTAGGTGACCACCAAAGCCTAAGCGGACAATTCCCGCCTCCTGTCTTTCTGCTATCACTAACCAGCCTGGATAACACTCTCTCCGACAGTCCTCGGCCTCAGGATAGGTATGTACCCTCTCCCTGACTGTGAAACAGCGGTGAGTTTTCTCCTCAGCAGCCGACTTCCTGCGACAGAGAACAGAGGTAAATCACCCTAACGATAGGACTCATGTGAAGGTCTTGCCACTATGAAAGACTTCCTCACTTGTAGAACAGTCTCTAAGTGAGTCAAACGTTTTGCCCTTGTCTGTAAGGATTCTGTTGGAATCTAAAGATGGCCCAGCCTTCCTATGGTTGGCCAGCTCACCAATCCGGGGCACGTTAAATTCCCACAACACCTGTAACCTCAACGGTGATGCCCAATTCTTTTCCTATGAATTCCATCCACGCTCGGTTCGTAAACCCCTTCATTTCGACGACGCGTAATTTCTTCAGATTCCTCAACACCGCCTCCAGTTCGTTTGGAAGAAGACTGCGGCGTCCTTCTGTACGTCCCTCACCGAGAAGATCTCGATGTGCAACTCCTCAATCCCTGCGCACCTGGACGGGAGAA
>Ga0247781_1000250_pt1 | contig 15961 bp, 14 predicted proteins | sample UWRJL184509B5_FD_179922 | JGI IMG/M metagenome (GOLD analysis project Ga0247781, IMG submission 179922) | Plant litter microbial communities from Arlington Agricultural Research Station in Wisconsin, United States - UWRJ-L184-509B-5 | ecosystem: Environmental > Terrestrial > Plant litter >...
GACGGGAAGTGGCACGATCATAACGCTTGACACTTGCACCGCAGGGTGATCGAGGAGGTGATCTAGATGTAGGTTAGCAACAGGGCCTCCTTGGGCGAGTAGGAGTTGAATGAAGCTTACCGAGGAGGTTGCCCGGTCGGCCGTTTTCACCAAAGTAGTCCTTGTGTCCATCCAATGCGTGTGCCAGACGGATAAGAAGCTGTGCTCGACCCTCCAAGCCGGCCATCTCGTTTCCTGGGCCGGATTGGAGGCCCATGGCGAGCTTGTCGACCGTCAGGTCCCGCAATCCGACCTTGTCGACCTGGAACTTGTTGTTGCTGTCGCTGGAGAACAGACCCTGCGATACGACACTGCGTTAGCTACGGCTTGACATTGTCAGGCGTTGATGTGGACGAACCGTTTTGAACATCTCCAAGGTGGCAACAGCAATACCCTCCGATCGTCTATAGACCCGGCCGTTGTCCAGACTCTTGTAGCTCCATTTCGTGCCAGCGCCAGCATCTAGGAGCACGCTGACAAGGAACAGGTCGATCATCCGTCTGCATTTCTCCGCATTGTCGACGCTCGCTGGGAAAGTTGACAGAAGATGGGCGACTCTGTCTCGTCCACCAACGGCAAAGTGCTGGTGACGGCCATGTGGAGGGATGGTGTTGAAGGGGGCATCGTAGTCTCTCTGTTTTGACACTGAAGGTTAGTTGCACGTTTTCTTCTATTTTGGCAGCGTCGCATTGCATTACTAGAGTCTTTCCCACTGGGGTCGCACCGTGGTGTTGTGGGAGCTCTCGTGGTACAGTACAGGGGCAACGTTGGGGAAGAATATCAACCGACCTTGATGATATTGGAAACAAAGGACACTACGTCTCCAAACTTGCTCATGTCCACGTCAAAGTGGTTCAGCTCATTGCGCAACGCCTTGTCTGTGACAATCTTGGATCGAGCCCGAACGGCTCCCAAGCTCCGCAGGTATCCAACAGGGTCGAGTTGCGGGTCGGGTGGCTTCGGCATGTCGATCTTGGGTATGCTGGGGGAAAAGGGAGTCGGCGGGGTGCCAGTACCCGAGGTACTGGCTGTGCCAGCTGATGAGCGATTCATGTTCATGATGCGACCTGTCGAGAAACCGGGGGACTTGATGCTCGAGGAACCCGAGTTGAGCGACGACTTTGACTTGGAGTTGCTGAGGGACGGTGTCGGCGCGTGATCACCGCCAACCGGCTTCGGAGCCTTCCTCCTCGAAAACAAGCCCATCTTGTTACGTACGTTATCTCGGTGGTCGAATTAGCGGTTGCTACGAGGCGCAATCGGGGCGGCTCGGCGTGTAATTCGTGGCAGGACTTGAGCGGCCGATGCGGAATAGAGGGGTTGTAACACCGGAATACAGTGGAGCAAGGGACTGCGATTGGTGTGCGGGACCGGGAACTGGAACTGCTAGGTTGAAGTCGACCGAAAAGAGTGAAAGAGCAAGAACAGACAGTCGAGAAGGAAAAGAAAAGTAGAAAGAGGCAGGTAGGTGTACCGGAAGATGAAGTGGTTCACTGTGGGTTTGAGTTGCATTTATTGACTAGAATATTGACAGCGACTGGGGTTGTTAGCATTGGAAAGAGCTTTCCTGGGCGAGTCACTTTTACTTTTTAGCTGCCTCCCTGGTACTCCGTACCTTTTAGGTCGACCGGACGAAGTGGGCGGCTCTTCCCTGACCCTGTCGAGAGCTCCCGTCCATAGCACCTGCCCTAGGTTTTGGCAGGGTGATGCTGATTATCGACTTTTGCGGGGCAGTTCGTTGCTTCAATCACATCAAAACCTCCGAATCCACAATGGTGTCCGCTCTGTGTCCCTCAATAGACAGCTAAATGGCCTGAGGAGAAAGCCACGACACATCTGGGTCTTGAACCCATCCACATTCCGAATCGACGAGCACAGAGCACGAACAATAATAAGACAAGCCCACGACCAGCTCAGAGTCTTGGAGATTCTGTTTGAAGGGGTCGACCCGTTCCGCTCATTAACCCTCCCACCTTCCTCCCACCTTCCTTCCACCTCCTATTCTTTGCAGCATCCTCGAGTCCCGACCGACCTTTCAAAATTCCAATGAAGATGGAAGATTACATCCGCCGTTATCAGTCGGTTCCAATCCCCGCGTTTAGGACCATTGGTCTGCCGTCAGTTAGTCCCAGAAAATCCAATCCACTTCCGGTCTTCCACAAGTCTCGAAGGGTGTTGCTTGCACCGATGGGACTTGACACCAGGAAGATGAAGAGAATGACCGATCCCCGGGGGGGAAACGGTTTGCGATCGAACCAGAGATGGGCAGATAGAAAACCGGCATTGATGGATCTGGATTGGTCTGTCCAATGACTAAGATAAAGGCAGGCCAAGTTCCTCTCGACTTGGGCAACGAATCCCTGACTGGAGAGAGCACGGCAAACATTGCCAAGCGGAGGTTTGAGTCTTGGAAGGTGGATGGGAATCGCCTCCACAAAGTCTCCCACTTGCCCGCCAGGGCCGCCACAGCTCACCCTTCCTTGAGAAGCTTTCCCCCCGGATCTTCCTCTACGATCTACCTGTATCAACGCCTCTATGCATGGTGCACATCGACATGTCAACCTTCTTTCCCGCAACGTAAACTGCCAATTTCCCATGCAATCCGTGCACGCTACCTCGTTATCGATGGAAGATCTCCCTCGCTCCCTGAAGACGTTGGAAGAAAACCCCTTGCCACCCGTGCTTGGTTTTTTTCCCACCGATTCCTGGGTTCCGGGTTCCCCTGCAAGCCACCATCCGGGACGACTTCCAGTTGGACCTTCCAATAATCTGGCGCCGCCATGAGCTCGCACCCCTGTTCGCAGCAGGGGTCTTATGCAGGTACCTGCGAGTAACGCAACGCGAGCCCACCATCTCGACAGGCAACGGACAAAAGGGGGCTTGAGCTCCAAGAGGTTCTTTCGACTTCTCGTCTTTGACCTTCCCAGCTCACGACTTTCCGAGGAGGTTTTATGTTTGGTCCAAGTCCTCTACGCTTATCGCCATAGCGAATTTGTCTCTTCGGGGCTTACTTTCTCATGATATCCTGCCGGTTTTCCTTTGGATCAGTCGCAGCTTTCCGCACCAGAAAGGTTCCTTGACTTGATTTATCGGCTTGCCAAGAACGGCCACTGAACGCCCGTGCCTCTGGGATATTCCGTACATATCCTCGTATTCCGTACCCTCTCTCGATGTTTGTTCAAAAACTATCCCCCCGAACGTGCTAGTTTCTCCCCACGAGGCACCGACTGCCAAGGGCGGGGCAAAGACACAAACTCGGCTTTAGATCAAACTATTCGGAGTTTTATGACGCTAGCAAGTCAGAGCAACTTGATGAACCCATCCCTTCGGGCTGTGTTTGTCAAACACCGGATGGCTCAAATGGATTCGTTTCCCGTCCCAATCTAACGCAGTTCTAACTTCTGGGCCTTGGGGCGCGGGGAGCGGTAACCCATGAAGGAGGTGGTCGGAAACTGTCGAGAGGAGGTTGACTTTGTCTTGTTGGGGTGAACCCGTGGGGCCTCAACGGATGCTTTCTCTCCAAGGGCTCCCGATTGTGGACCACGGTACATCCCGCAGCACCTTTGTGGTACGATCAAAAGTTCCTCGAAAAAAGCCCCAAAAGATGGAAAAAAGAAAAGCGTGGTGGGAAAGAAGGGTCCCCGAGCAAAAGTGATGCCCCTTGAAGTCCCGACTGTGCGGGGTGGACAGGGAAAGAAGTGAGGTGTGGTGCAGATTTCGATGCCCATACCCAGCTGCGCCAAGCGAGCCCGTCGTCTGCTTCGGTCGCTCGGACCAAATCCCAACCCAAGCCGACATGATGGCGTCAATAACGTTCGCCGACTATTTAGGGTAGCGCGTCGCTATGAAATAACGGTGCGTACTATTTAATTCTACACTAATTCGTCAAAGACACGGAAGACGAAGGCGTCCAGGTATTAAGATTGCGCCGAACACAAGGATTGGATTCTAGAAACATTGTCCCTGATGATACCTCGCCCTTCGCGGTGGATCTTGTTGACCTAGATTGCTCACCTCGTTTGCGAACCGTAGCTTTGGGTCGGGGGCCATGTCGTTCTGTGGCCCCGTTGAAACACAAGCTTCCCTTGGCCCGTCTAGAAGGTGAAGGTCGCTTGTTCGATTCTGCCCACCTTTGGTCGTGCGTCGTTTCTGGTCAAACACATCGGTTTGTCTGTGTCTGGGTCATGTTCGCTTCTCGATGGGATTGATATGTGATGAACCTCGCGACCGTCGAATCTGGCAACTCGATCGTAGGCCGAGGCCAGCATGTGTATGAACTGGATTGCCCTGATATGTTATGATCGACTCTAGTTGTTTCACAACTAGGATGCGCTCAGGCACTTGGGTACTTGCTTTTTTGGGCGTGAAACATGGTCGATCAAAGGCGGAGTTATGGGAAACAACTAGGTAGTTAGTGTCATGTGAAGTAGAGAAACATCATTCGAGGTTGTATCATGACGAGGGCGTCGGCGTTGTTTGATGGTTGAGCTAACCACTGCTTGAACTGCTCTGGCAAGTCAACGCATGAGACTCGAAACTCATATTACTGTATGTTGGAGAACCAACTAGACTACAAATTGTCGGTATCGAGGATAACCCCATTTACTAGTTATCTATAATGAGGTTCATTTAAATGTTGCCGTTCATTATTATTGAGGGCCACGAACTATTGTGCCTTCGACTGTGGTTTTACTTCGTCAAGATGACTCGTGGGCCTTGCCAAAAAACAAGAATTTAAATAAATTCACAAGGTGAGCGCTGGATCTGTACTCGTTTCATTCAAGCAAGTAGGCACGTACTGTGGTCTAACAAAATACTCTGAATCACCATCGTCCATCCATCAGAGCAAACAAGGGTACGTCGACACTACCTGATTGTAAAAGACGACAACAGCTTTCCATCAGAATCATCAACCAACCAAGCAGGAATTAATTTTTTGGATCTAAAGACCTCATCATAACCCTTTTCTCAACAATCCATCTTTCATCTATCAGGTAATGGTAATGCAAATGATGAAAACAAAGAGCAGATAGGTAATTACCAACCAGCCAACCAGCCAGCCACTCTCGGCTTCCCTGCTCCTGCTCCAATTCCAGTTCCGCGTCAATTCGTTAAACAAACGCCAAATAATCAGCACCTATTGTACAAGTAGATGGGTGTGGTTTCTCTCTGCCGCCTTGTCCAGAACAGAACCAACTTGCACAGACAGGCAAGAAACACAAGACAACATAAAGGGAGACAATGAGGAAAGGAAAAACAAGATATGCATTAAGTTCGTGTTATGAGTACCTGACCACCCCAATAATATCCCACCGGTCGCCAGACACACCCCGAGAGGAGAGTCAAGACAAGAGCGAAGCCCAAGTCCATGGGAAATAAACCAGTGCCAGGCCACACCAAACGCCGTGATGACCGCCGACCCACCACCCACCAACCGCTGGCCGCAATGCGAATAATTAAGAGAAAATAAAAGGGGGCTAACAGCCCGAAACGCGATCGTGAGGAGTAAAATAGCACCGGAACCGGTAAAAGCCGACTCGGCCCAACGCCAGTTTTGGACGCGCATCAATGTATCTCGCGAAAAGGGAAAAATAAAACCGCACCACCACCTGTATTTTTTTGGGCATATCCTCCTTGGATCCCTGGCCAGTGTCAAAACCCAACACCCAACGGTCGCGCGCCCATTCTCTAAACCTCAAGCAAGGAATCCATGTCGTGTCTGTCGACTTCCAAGCCCTCGATGTGCGAATGTTCAGCCGCCCTACGGCGCTCGTTTTCCTCGTCATCGTCTTCATTTACTAGATCGACGAACATGCTGTCATCTCCTTCCCCCTCAGTGCCCATGCCAATTCCGAGCGGGTCGTTGACGTTGGGCACCCCAGGATTGTTCCAAACATCCGGGCCAAAGATCTCCTCAGCGCGGCGACGACCCGTCTCGGTACGACCAAAGATCTCAAGGGCTCTCATCTTTCCTTCTGCGGTATGGAGGAGATCTCCAATGTCTGCGCTGCCCTGGGCAAGGCGGTCCTCGAAGCTCGAGGCCGAGTGGCTATCGCCCATGAGGAGTTGGGGACCAACCCCGCCCCCTTCTTTCATGTAGAAAGGGGGGTGGATAGGGCCTGGGTCCAGATCCATAGCGTCACCTTTCAGCATTGCATTTGAGCCCGACCGATGGTGCTGTCCATGGGACGATGAAGATGAGTCTGCTCCATGCGACGGATGGGCGTGAGAGCTGCTTGCGATAGATAGACCTGGAGTCTGAGGTTGGGTCGAAGAATGCCTCGAGTAGAATGGGTACGTGTTCCCGCCCCTAGGGCTGGTCGACATCCCGCCCATGGGATTCGACGCAGCGGCAGCCGCTGCTGCCTCGGCATTGAGCGCCTTCCGCTTAAGGCTGTTGGCCTTGCCTTTGACCTCCTCAGGCAAATCATCTGGATCATCAACACCATACTGCGCGAGCATCTTCTGCAGTTTTGTCGGGCGCGGCTTGCGCGTACTCTTGGATGACTCAAGAACCGGAGGAGGCTCAGGCGCAACTGGACTCCATTTGTGGAGTTCGTGCCGGAAGAAGTTGGTCTCGTGCGCCAGCAGGATCTCGGCGCCCTCGATCTTTCGGAGGTAGAATCGCTGCGTCTCGGCTTCGGAGGGCGTCGAGAGCAGTGGGTTGCAGAAAGCCGCGATATGGTTGCGGAAGTCTTGGGCGTTGTCGATGATCTTCTTCAAGACCTCTTCCTCTTCTGGCTGAAATGGCAAGACAGGTATCTCTTCAAACCACGCGACGAGATCCTCGAGTTTTGGACGAGCAGCATCCCGTGGGATCTTGACACGCCAGTCGCAAATCGGGCAAGTGTATTTATCTTCATCCTTGACCTTTCCACGTGCGATCTTCAAGCACTTGCCGTGGTACCACTCGTGGCACATCTCGCACTCAATCATCATGCCTGCCTCGGTGCGGCGGCAGATGCAAAACACGTCGCGAAAACCTGGATCGTCCCAGCGATGCACCTTATTGTCTCGGTCCGGGCTGGGTTCTCTCGAGGCTGGCTCGGCCGGGACACGGGGCTTGTCTTTGTCGATGTCAAAGCAATCTACGTTGCGATCAAGCACGTAGTCCATGTGGCTCTTGAGGATGTGCAAAGGCGCATTGGTCTTGCCAAAGAGCTTTTTGCCCTTACGCATCCAGTCTTCGTGGCGTTTTTGCTCCCTTTCGAGATCCAAGGTTCCGCTGGGCTTCGCCTGAAGTTCCTCAATCTTCTTCATGATGTCTGCCACCTCGTTGTACTTGGGCCGCTTCCGATAATCTGGATCCCGCGATCGGTCGTTCAGGTCTATGATCTGACGATGTGCTTCACGCTGCCTGTGCAGAATCTGATCTACCGCCGCAAGAGTCTCGGGGGACACAGGGAGCGCGCTTTCCTGGGCCTGATTGGATAGAGCCTGAAGCTGAGGATAATGAACTGATTCTGCGTTGATTAGCTCCTGCGCTTTCTTCTCCCAAGAGATACCCGCATTGAGAATCGCGGTGTAGTGAGTCATCTGATCGTTATAGGGCGGAATGCTGAGCTGTTCGCCCTCGCGGAGGAGTTCCTTGACGTCATCCAGGGTCAGAATTATACTCTTACTTGCACGGGCTTTGTGGATCCATCTGGTCTGGTCCAAGAGGCGAGCCAGGTTTTCAACTTCGGGCATGTCGACGTTGAAGCTCTGGCCTTCGTCGAGAAGCTCCTCGAGATCCTCCACCTTTGGATCCTGATTGCAGAGAGCCTGTTTGGCAGCCGTCTGGAATTCCTGGATTGCCTTGGAACGCTCCTGTAGCTGCAGGATCTCGGGGCAGTCGAAGCCGATGTGCTTCGCCTCGTCAAGGAGGCGGGAGATGTTATCCACATTTCTCATCTCGCGTTCTTTTTGATCCTGGTAAGCATTTCCAACAGACTTTCGGGTTAGGGATTGCCAAGATTTCTCGCTCTTACGACGATTTTGTTGCTTCCGGACTGTATAATTGGTTGCCTCCTCGACCCAATGGTTGCAACGCTCCACAAAGTCCTTGAGGAGCGGCAGCAAAGGTAGCTCGTACGGGATCTTCTCGCCTTCACTCAACAGAGTCCGTAGGGCCTTCAGCGACGGGGTTGCCTCTTCATCCAGCAGCTTCTCGTACTTCTCCTCCCAGGCCTCCGGAAGGTGCGCCTTGTCAGCTACCCTCTTCTGCGTGGAGGTCATTTCCTCTTCTGACTTGCGGAAATACAGGGCATGATCCTTCCCCAGGTAGCGTTCCGACTCCGGGCGATCACAGCACGGGTGGCTGCCCGCATGAAGCAGACATAAGACCTTGCCCGTCTTCAGACAGATGAATCTCGAGAGATATGTGAAGGCCTTGCAGTAAAAGCAAGCGTACTCGTCCTCAGGCACATCGGCATCGTCAATTTTGAACGTGATGGGGCATTCTTCGCTGGATTGCCCGTGGAAAACGCACTGGTGCGCCTTGTCCTGCTGTTTTCCGTCCAGATGCTTAGCAATGAACTCGTGTTTGCCAATGAACTCCTCCCGCTGCGAAAGCTCGCGCCGATGTATTCTCTCCAATGCTGGTGCCAGCCATTTGGCAGTTTGGATAGTTAGCCCGCCGCTAGTCACCCCCTCGGCTGCCGTCCACAGCAGCTCATCGTGGGAAAAGCAGGGCTGTCGGCGGAACGACTGCAAGCGCTCGACGCCCGCTTGACCAAAAGGCTCCCAGTCAGCGGGAGCGAAGTTGACAGCCTCGTTGAAGTTGAACCCGTGATTGAACCCGGCATGGTAGGCTTGGGGGCACGTGATAACAAACTCTCCTGCGCGTTGATCGAGCGCGTAGACACGAACCCCGGCCTTCTTCAGTTGTTCTGGCGTAAGCAACGTGACGAGCTGGAACAGGAGATCAGGTTGCGTCTCGAACAATTCAGGAACCGCTTCCCGCATCGCGTTCTCGAACTTCTCGGCATCTGCGCCCGGAATCCCATACCAAGTCTTGGTGGCGCCAAAGTGCTGATAATTGACAGAATAGGCGTAGTGGTCTTCATTATGCCAACAAAACGTCGAGAATACCATGCCGACATAAACCCAAGGAACAGTCATGCCTGAGATATCAGTCTTGATGTGTCGAAACAAGCTATCGGGGTGCAGAGGCAACAGGTTCAGATTCCATGGGTCGGTTGAATAGGGGTCGTCGGGATTTTTCTCGACTGTCGGAAAGCCGGACCCATGGGTCGTGCAATGTATGTCGGCGCCATATTCGACAGTGTATGTCTCGTCCAAGTCGGCAACTAGCCGCCAGAACTCCTCCTCGACATCTTGTTCTGTTACCGGCCGGTGGCAGCCGAGCTGTGGATCAATGGGCATCTTTTTCTCGAAATAAGCCTGCTTGAAGTCGGCAGCCTTCTCTTGGAACTGCTTAAGAGAATATAGCCCGCCTTCCTCGAAGCCGAACTGGCCATCGCCTACCAGGCATCGCGGACAGTTCCATTCATTCTCTGGCTTGGTTCTGATGGGCGGGTCAAGACACGTGCCATGATATCCATGATCGCACGAGTCGCACATCAACAGGAAGCTGCCATCATCACACCCCTTACCACATTGCTGACATTTCTACCACAGAATTAGCTTTGAACGAGAGGGAATAGGGCCAAGTTTTGTAACGTACCTCCCCAGTGGTTGATGCCTCATCCCGGAAAACCCGAGGAGCAGAAGGGCGGAAGAGCGACATATGGGAGCCCGCCACGGTAGGAACAGCGTCTTTTTTTAGTCGCTTGCTCCTCCGGCTACCAGGGTCGCCATCGTCTTTATCTGTTGGACAATCCTTCTTTGCAGAATCGACGCTGTCACAACTTAATTGCCGTTTGAGAGCAGCGGGTCCGAGACCTGATGGACGATATTCGGGAGTATTCTTGGCAGATGGTAGAGGAGTGCCGAATTGCTTGGGGGTGGCGCTCTTGCTGTCAGAGGCTGGTGCTAATGCGCGGTTGACGCTTGTAAAACCGGCGTTGACTGCCGTGAAGCCGCCCGAGTTGATGGCTGTGAAGCCTCCTGATGTCGGCTGCGGTGCTGGAGCAGGACTCGCGTCAGTCATTGGGGTATCACAATCGGAATTTTTAGCATATCCGTTCATCGTCGCCTGTAAAGCGTCGGTGGCGTTCCTGGCAGGGGATTCACCTCGTAGGCTCGAGGGGGTGTGGACAGTCGATCGCTTCATTGGACTCGGAGCGGGACTGGGTGTTAGCGGCCCGCCGTACTCCAGTTCTAGTTGCTGATGAACACCAGGCTTGGCAACTCGCAAGTAGTCCTCGTATGGGCACAGCCATTTCTGGTACGAATTCTTGAGAGACGTAGACAAGGAAGACATGATCTTGCCGCTGTAGCCGAGATCGCGTCCTATCTCTGCCCATTTCTTCTGTTTGCAAACGTTCTCGAATCCACCACGAGCTTCGACGGCCTTCTTGAGCCGATACAGGTCGAGTGGTTTCTTATCGACGTATGGAAAGCGGGCAAGATTCGAGCCGCGCTGGTTGTGGAACTTGGCCAAAGCATCAAGATATGAAAGGTTCGCGCGAGTGCCTAGGTCATCCCCTTTAGTAGCTGTTCCTGTAGGTGGTCGCGTGTCAAGCTTGGAAGAAGGGGAAGCCTTACTGCCTTCGACCGAGTTTAGTTCTTGTTTTCGTGTGTGAAAATGGAATCTCTATATGGCAATTCGGGTCAGTAAAACAAGGAAGCGCGGGTTCTAAGACCCAGACAGAGGATATTCATGTAATAATTTGGCGTTCAGGACCCGGTTCAGAGCCCTGTTTTGTGGCACCGACAGATATGCTCACCTCCGTGTTTATTGCAAAGGGGGGCTTCCATCCGGGTGGAGGGACAACCTTGCACATGCCATATTCTGAAACGATGGGTCTGGTCTTCGCAATGAATTTGAGTGAATCTTTGAACTCTTCCATTGTCGGATAAAACACCGGGCCTTCCTCGAGCCCGTGTGGTCGGGTCTTCTTCTTAAGAGGCTCCTTGCACGCGGTCGGTTGCCCTCGCCGTTCGACCGATGACAGATCGAGAGGGGCACTCTGCATCGAGCTGAGTGGGTTCGCGGCCTTCGAGGGATGGTAGCCGTTGGAGTTGACCTGGGCGGTCTTTGATTTGGTGGAGTTGCTACTGCACATGGTGACTGAAGCGCCAACAGCCGGTGACGCTCTCGAGCTCGCATTCGCACTCGTCGTTCCCGTGCCGCCGAGCGCGGGCAACGCGCTGGCTAAGGGGACCGAGACCATTGTCGTCGAGATAGTGTAGTCGGTTTCGAGGACGAGCTAATGGTAAGTAATATCGTGGGGGTTATGGCGAGGTGTAATTGAGGAGTTGAAGCCGAGCTGCGGGTCAGTGATGTGTCCGGCGCATCGTAGATTGGTGGCTCGGCAAGTCGTGATAGAGGCGGCAAGACACCCAACTCGAAACCCGGAATTGAGGCGGTCGTGTCTGTTTGAGTCGGCGACAGCAGGGGAAGGTATTTCGGTGGAAGTATGTGCGCAGGGCAAGCCACCGGTAGAAAAGGAAGAAACCACAAATGATGAATTAGTAGTCCGCCCTGGCTCGAGAAACCTAGTTTGGATCAAGAAAGCATAAAACCCGCCAAGTGCACGCAAATGATGGCCGTATTGGTTGGGGCATGCGCAAAGTAGAAGAAAACCAAGACAAGAAAAAGTGGGATAGAACTCGGTGGAAAGAAGGAGGTCGAATTGTAGGTGAACACCGTAGGAGTTTGGTGAATGAGGAAGGAAGCACCGGAGGTGAATGTTGCGGGTGAAGGAAAGAGCAGGCGGAGACGGGCGATGGGGGTGGGTTGGAAGATGGGACCACGGGAGACGGGAGACGTTCCCTGAAAGGCGAGTTGAGGCGGCGGTAGCTGTCGGGACGAATTGGGGAGGCGCAGAGCACATACGGTACAGTTACGTTCTACGTATGTACATGTACCCTGAACTAATACTTTTGGATATGGAACGGAATGCGCAAGTACAGCACAACCAATAGGCGGGACTGTATTCTGTACCGTGTATCCATACAGATTGCACCTTAAAATTCACAACATGCATGCCCGCCGTATTCCATGGCAGCTCCATCTGATTTGTGCTTGTACTTGCCATTTCGCGATCATTCCGGCATCCTTCTGTTTTGCGATGGATGTGTTTTACTGGGGCTTTCAGGCAGTCAAATGATGGAAACATTTCACAATTTTCCCGAACCCCAATATGCTAGCCCTGTCGGGTTCTTGTTTTCCATCGCATTTATTACCCCTTCCCCCATATTTCCGGCATGTTATAACGTCCTGGGTATGGATAGTGAGGCTGAATATGACGGCCACCACTGTTTATCCACCTGCCCCTTCGGTTGAGGACAGGCTTTTTGGGGCGAATCTGCTTGGAAAGGCTATTCATTGTCCTGGCCCTCTGTGGCATCGAGGTTTCGAAGATGGCAAAAACCCAGAAATGCAGTGTTCCCCACATGAACCACGAACAAACTCCAGCAACCAGATGGGAACAGGGGAATGCCTAGTCGGTCCAGTTCGGTCCTAGCAAAAGGCGCCCCTCTAGCCAACATGCATGTCTCTCGCGGGATCAATATTATGGCCTTGCAACTGGCTGCACACCCCATATCAGCGTCAAAATCTCGTAGAGGACAATAAATAGATGTCGATAACCGGCGACCGACATAGCCGGACTTGGCGAGCTATTTTCTTTCCGGTGGTAAACGTTCCATCCATCTCAATATCGACATATAATCCCCACACCGGCCCTGAAGTGTGATTCCACAGGACCACCGTCAGTGCAAACCCAGTGTGATTCAATAATACCGGTAGTGTACACCCGGACCGATGGGAAGAAGTGGCCCGGGCTCCTGCGAAGCTTTGGTTTTCGAAGCAAGCAGATACAATGTGAGTCTGGTTTTTTTTTATACACCCAATTATTCCTCATGTACGAACAAAATGGGTGGTCAGCTTTCGGCAAGTGGTCATGCAAAGTTACATTTACGGAATCAATGATCATTTCTCGGAATTATTTGGCCGTTTGACGTGGAACCAAAACTTGACATGGCAAATGAATGGTCTCATGAAGGGATCATAAAAAGCAAGACACGGTGTCGTCTGCAGTAAGCAGAATGCCTTGCATTGCAGTTCCATACAGTACCCCATTCTCATACGCAAATCCCATTCAAAAGATGCGGGCAATGTGGGCAGCCGGCAGAAAACTGTACAGCACAGCACACAGCACAGACGCCTTTTTGCGGGATCAAATGCAAATGCAACTTGCTGTGCAACACAAGACCGCAAGCGTCAAAACCCGTGCATGAGCTGTTCGTGGACAAAATGGGGCAGAAAAAAGAAAAGGCTGATATTGGCAGGGGTTGGCCAATACTCGTTCGCTTAATTATCCAATCGACGATGGTTTGACGTTGGAAGAGGCTGCCAAGGGCTCCGGATTGATGGGACGTGGGGCAACAAAAAGCTGACTCAGCTGGCACATGTGACTTTGCTGCCGGCAATTTTCGAGAATCCAAACTCACAAACTCCCGACTTTCCGACGACATCTGTGGCGAGCTGGTGGCTTGGCATGCGGTGGCTTGAAGCTTGGTGCAATGACCAAATTCACCGCCGAGACAATACAGCACATAAAACAGTTGTAATTCGCGGGGTTGAATATATATGAAATCACCGTAATGGATGGCTAAAGATTGAACCCCCTGCTTTAAGTTATGTTGGTCTGTACTGCAACAACAACCTCGACTTTTCCTTGCTCCATATCAAGCAGCCTTACCCTTTGCCTTGGTCACCACGCTGCCCTTGGGCTTAGCCACCCTCTTCCTCTTCACCTTCAACAGCTTATCTACCTCCTTCCCGCCTCGCATCCGCAGCGTGAGTTCCTTCATCATATCAACCCACTCCACCATACCTCCGCACTTGGGACACTTGCCCTGGATGGGAAGAATGCTGCTCCCCAACCCCGTCTCCGCATTATCCGAAGCGAGAATATGCTTGCTCCAACACTCCAAATGCCCAACACCTTCGCAGCCCGCGTTCATACAGACAGCATGTAACCCATTCCCAGCATCCAGAGCCTCACGACAGACTACACAGTCTCCCTCCCGTTCAAACTCGAATATATCATGACACTTGGCCACGTACTCCTTGATAGGTTCGTAGTCCACCGGAAGGGTATGTATTCCCCACGGCTCAACCATCTGCTCCTGCTCTTCCTTCTCCCCTTCCACACCCTCGCCCGCAGAAGTTTCCTCCTCCGCACCAGCTGCTGTAGTCCCCGCCTCCACCGTCCGTGAAACCGCATCGCATTCAAAATCCGTCACCACCGGCAGACTGGTGCGCAACCGTTCATTCGCCGTAGCGCACCACTTCTTCCACGCCGCGTACACATCAGGCACAAAGAAGTGCACCTTGAGCGGCCATCTTGCAAAACTAGGCACCCGCAACAGCAGATGCAAATTGGAAAGAATCGACCCAATGCTATGAGGCGGTCTGCGCGGCTGGCCGTTGCGTTTCCGTTGCGTAGACACGGTGAGTCGAGAGGAGGAAGGGATATGCACCGTCAGATGTGCGTTCGCCAGAGCCCATCTAAGGGAAAATAATATCAGCACCTAGATAGAAGCAAGAGGGGAGAGGAGCTCGTGCACCACGTACTCAAACTTCAACGCGGCAACCATGCTCGGAAACCCCGACACTAAGGCGACCATCTCCCATGGTCGGAGGCTTTTTCTCGAAGTCCGATTTGCACCGCCCTTTGCATCGCCATTGTGCTGCTTGAGGCGTCGCGGCGGATTAGGCGTTGACCCGATATACAGCGAGGCGCGGCGGACGGTCGATCGGAGGATGTAGACGGCGTAGAGCGCGGGGATTGGCTTGGACTGGATAGTCATGATTCTGGTTCAGAATAGGAGAAGGAGAGGATAAATGGTCTTTCAGCGCATCGCAAGTTGACTTGTTGCGACGTTCCAGGTTTGGTATCAATCAGGGCAATGAAGCGCGACTGTTTGTTGATGCCCTGGCCTCTCCATCCGAAAAACACGATAAGTCCGGTCAAGCGATTTTTTGGGATGGTTTTGCGCTGGAGGCACACACTAGAGAGAAATAAATGTAGAAGGAGAGGTGGAATGAGGCAACATGCATTGATTGTTTACTTGCTAGGTGCGGCGCGTGCAAAGGAACCGCCTGCAAAGTGATGAAATTCGACCCCGCTATAAGATTAAGGTGGGGCTACAGAGTTACACAAGGATGCCTCAACCATATTGGTGACATGCCTCCAGAATTAATTTGAGGCGCTTATTTTTACAATATCCTTCCCTCCTTCACTTAGCTCGAATGCCTACCAGCGCCTACAAAAGGCCCTGCTTCTGCAGATCCAAGTAAACCTTCTCAGGCATGACGTTGCCCTCGGCATCCTCCATTTGAACCACCGAACCGTCCTCAACCTCACCCTTCTTCGAATCCCGCTGGATCTTCTCCCAGAGCGCCTCGGCCTCTGCGATAGAGGTGATATCACGGAACAGATGAGTCTCGTTAATACCGAGACGCTTGAGATTCGTAATGTGGTTGCTCTCATTGAAGTGCTTGTCAAAGGCACGGCGGCCCCGGTACACAAAGTTTCCACATATCTCGCATGGGAACTCTTGTCCCAGGCCGTGCAGTCGATACAGCCAGAAGGGAATGGGCTTGCCGTCCCAAGCAAGCGGGAGCTTCAGGGGGTTGTAGATTTTGTCATCGCCATTCTCGTCCTTGTCGTCCTCCTCTTCCTGGGCGTGTTGGTTCGCGGTCGAGTTGAAGAGGTTTTCGAGTTCCTGTGCGCGCTCCCGCTCTGTCATGCCCTGTCGGCGCTCGACATTGACTCGTGTGTCGTCTCTCTCCACGCTCATG
>Ga0247781_1000251_pt1 | contig 15959 bp, 1 predicted proteins | sample UWRJL184509B5_FD_179922 | JGI IMG/M metagenome (GOLD analysis project Ga0247781, IMG submission 179922) | Plant litter microbial communities from Arlington Agricultural Research Station in Wisconsin, United States - UWRJ-L184-509B-5 | ecosystem: Environmental > Terrestrial > Plant litter >...
CCACTTTACGGAAAAATAAGCCGAGATATTATTACTTAAGTTTTAAGAAGAGGTTTAGGAGAAATAACATATACGGAAGTAAGTAAAAGAAGAGAAAGAATAAGGTATTATTTCCCCTGTCCTGTACTCCATAACCGTAACACCAGCAGTTAATATTAACTACCCTAATTACAGAGATATACTGTAGATTAATTACGTATATAATAACTACGCTCTTAACTGGTATTATAGGCTTAAGGTCCTTTACGACTACTTCCCTAACATATAAAGATAGGATTACGCCGTTATAAGGGTAAAGTTAGAACCAGCTTATTACTAAGTTACCTACTCCCCGATAAAAGAGTCCAGTAATAAGTGAAAGGTTACCGTAATTAATTAAACCCCCATTATATACTAGTAAAGAGGGGTACTTAACAACTGCTTAATCGTAACATATTCGCTACACCTTAACGGAAAAACTAAAGAATAGCAAAAGCGGGAAGATTACTAACAGATTTAAGAGTAAAAGGACATTACTGCAATCTAGTCTCGCAAAATGTACTATCGATTTATTAAAGATTTCAAGAACATTAAACCGTTTAAAGTCGATTAAACACTAAAACGTGAAAACCTAGGAAAAGTTAATCGCTAAGTTTACTAAAGCTGCTTATTTTTCCAGAAGGAACTAAGAAAAAGTTACAGGCCCTCCAGAAAAGCTAGAAACTAGTAATTTGCTAATTAGTAAAAACCCTAAGAAAAAGGAGAGGTATTTAAAGGTTAAGCTAAATAAAACCTTAAGGAAAGATAATTACTATAACTTAAATGTTAAAAGAGTATAAGTATTATTTTATTAATATTAACATAACAGACAGAAAAGGAAAGCCGTTTAAAGTAAAAGCAGTAATTAATAACAGGAGTGCTTCTAACTTAATATACCCCTTATTAATTAACTAAAGGAAACTCCTTAATTAAAAGTATAAAAAGGTTATTCCCATTCGAAATAGAGAAGGAGGCCTATACTAATATAATAACAGCAAAATCACCTACCACTCGCCACTCCTAATCAAAGTAGATAGGGATAAATAATAAGTAGACTTTAACGTTACATTAATTACAGGTTATAATATAATCTTAAGTTTACTTTAACTGGAAAAATATAACTTTATAATTAACTAGAGGAGTAACTACCTTACCTTCAGTAAGTCCCCTAACTGTAATTACTATTTAGAAAAAATTAAGAAAGCACTAAACTGTTTTAAAGATATATAAAGCACTTAAAAGCACACTAAACCCTTAAAACTAAGTATAATTTAAGTTAAGTTTACTAAAACAGTTAAAGGATTAAAAGGTCTACTGTATTACCTAGATAACGATTTAGAAGGTAAAAAGAAGTAAAAAGCTAACCTACAGATAAGTGAAGAAATTAACTTATTTAAAGTACCTGTAGAGTACAGGAAGTTTACCCTATTTCGAAAAAAGATACTATAATTACCGGATTACAGATTATAAAACTATAAAATCAAGCTAAAACCTAAAGCAAAGCTCCGTAATTTCCAGCCTTACTACTTAAACCCCTAACAGGCCAAGGCTTTAAAGGAGTACGTCGATAAGAACCTAAAGAATAAGTTTATTGTAAAGTCCCAGTCCCTAGTAAGTTACCTAATACTGTTTATCTTAAGAAAGGAAGATAGTAAATTACATATAGTTATTAATTACTAAATGCTAAACGAAAATACAATTAAGAACCGTTACTTACTGTTACTTATTACAGAAATGTAAGAACAAATTACTAAAGTAAACTAATTCTCCAGCCTCGATTTCCCTATAGGGTTTAACTACGTTAAAGTAAAGGAAGAGGATAAGCATAAGACGGCCTTTCAGACCCGTAACGGGTATTACCAGTACCGTATTATGCCGATAAGATTGATAAACGCCCTTATAACCTTTTAAAGCCTTATTAATAGTGTTCTCTGCCCTTTCTTTAACAAGTTTATCTTTATATATTTAAACGACGTTCTAATCTATTCTAAAACTTTAAAAGAATACCAAAAACATATACAATAGGTTCTAACAGCTCTTAAAAAAGCGAAGCTAACAGTAAACCTAAAGAAAAGTTACTTCCACGTTTAAAAGTTAAATTATTTAAAGTTTAAAGTAACTTTTAAAAAGCTCGAAATGTAACTGAAGAAGATAAAGGTAATTAAAGATTAGCTTACTCTGAAAAACCAGAAAGAGTTATAAGCCTTTATTAGTTTTACAAACTTTTATTGCTATTTTATTAAGTATTTTGCGAAAATCGCAAAATTACTCTATAAACTTACAGGTAAGGGAAAGCTGTTCGAGTAAATTAATAAATAGTAAAAGGCGTTTAAAGACCTTAAATACACCTTCGTTATAACGTTAGTTCTAGCTCTCCCCGATTTCTTAAAGCCTTTCTAAGTCGAAACAGACTCCTCGGAATTCGCAATCGGCAGAGAACTTAACTAAATCTAGGATAATAAGAAACGTTATCCAGTTACCTTCTTATTGAAAGGAATCCACGGGTTAGCCCTATGATATTTAATCTATAATAAGGAATTAATAGTAATTATTCAGTACTTTACTAAGTAAGCACTGTATTTAAACAGTATAAAGGAACTAATCTAGGTCTTTTCAGACTATAATAACTTTTAATACTTCTTAATAAAGAAACTTAGTTTACAGTAGGTATAATAAGTAAAGTTAATAGTCCTATTCTACTTTTAAATCTATTACGTTAAAGGAAAAGATAATAAGTAAACCGATACTCTCAGTTAAAGATAAGATTATAAAGATACTAATCTAATCTTAATCCTTATTACTATATTTAACGAAACTAAGAATGGTATATTAAAGTATACACTGTAAGTGTTAAATAACTAAACACTGGAATAAACTATTAATATCTGTATAAACTTATAAACAGAGTATAACATCTATTAGTAATAATAGGACTTTTAAGTAAGAAGGCTAACGGAAGGAACCTGTAAGTATAAGTGCCCTTTAGGAGGTTTCCCAAAGCATGTGTAAAACTGTAATAAAAAGTACCTAAAGTATCTAAACTATAATAAAACTAGTTATTAGCTAAAATAACTATTAGAAGGCGTAAACAGCGTATTTAAACTAGGAGTAAGGCTTTAATACTAAAAGAAACTGTACATTTATAACTTAGATAAATGGAAAGAATACGTCTAGTAAGTTTATAAGTCTCGACTTAAAGGACATATAAGCTAAGCTAAAACTCTCGCGCAGGCTTAATAAGCGTACGCTTTCTTAGGAATGAAGAAGTTAGTTGAGGAAGTGGTTGATAATTATAATATCTGCTACCGTAAGCAGAATCAGCGTTATAAGCCTTATAGGCTTCTTAAACCACTCCCCGTATTACAGGCGCTATAGAGTTTAATCTTGCTTGACTTTATTACTAGGATCTTAAAGTTTAAGGACCTTATTACAGGAGTTACCTATAACTAAATCCTTATAATAGTTAATAAGTTAACGAAATGGGCTTACTTCTTATTAACCTTAAAGGATATAATAGCAGAGTAACTTACTTATATCTTTGAGAAAAAGGTAATTTCACGACACCTTTAACTAGATAACATCGTTACGGATTAAGATAAACTAATTATGTTAAAGTTCTAATAAAGATTAATGTAAAGAATAAGTGTGAAAAGTAAACTTTTAACAGCTTTCTACCTATAGACAGATAACTAAATAGAATAAGTTAACTAAATACTTATAATATATCTTTAAATATACGTTAACTTCAAATAAGATAATTAACTTAAGCTGTTACTAACAGTATAAATAGCTTATAACATAATACTAATCGAGTTAATAAGTATGTTACTGTTCTTCACTAACTATAGTAAAGAGCTTAAACTCCGTTAAAGCCCACCTACTAGTACCTCTTAAGCTGCAGTCTATGTAAATCAGATATAAAAACTATATAACTACTTATAAGCTAAACTTAAGTTTATACACGAACAGATAAAGAAGTTTACTGATAAATATTAAACTAAGCAGTTAGTACTTAAGAAAGGACTCTATTACGATAGTAAACGAGTTAAGAGACTGACTTTTTAAAAAGAGAACTATATTTACCTTTTTTTATAAAACCTGCATTTGAAACGGCTTAATAAAAAGCTTAACTTTAAAAGGTATAGACTGTTCTAAGTTAAGAAAAAGATCGTTACCTTTAATTACAAACTAGATTTACCTATTAATATAAAAGTGCAGACTAAGGTTTTTTACATCTTACTTCTAAAACCTGCCTTAAAGGGAGTTCTATTAGAAAAGAAGATTAAGATTAACGCTGATAAGGATAAGTATAACGTTAAGGAAATTGTAAATTTATAAAAGGGAAGGAACATGTTTAAATATCTTATTAAGTAGTTAAATTATAGCCTTAAAAATAACTTGTAGGAATTAGTTAAAAACTTTAAATACTTAAACTTAATTGTGAAGTTCTACTGAAAAAATCTAGACTGATTAAAACTAACGATAAAAACTAAAAATAAGATAAGATCTAACATTTAAACTATTATATTAAAGAGTAAGACCACTGTAGGACCTAAAGCCTGAGAGTGGTAGGAAACTCTTTAGTAGGTATGGGAGGATATTTGTTAGAACCTTAACTATAAGTTATAAAAACCTTAAACTTAATAAAGAGGTTAGGTTTCTAAAGCTCCCGATAAGCTCTGTATAAAAACGAGTACTATTAGGGGAAAAAGTTAGTAAAAGTAAAATATAAATACACTGCTGTTACATTAAAGAGCCGTTTCATTTATTAAAAGAAAGAAGTGACGGATTAGGTTAAGAAGAGGTCACTAACTATAGCGACCCCTGAAGAAAAGAACCGGCAGGCGTTCCTATTAAAAAGCCTCCCCAGTTAAAGGACTCGCTAGCTTTAGGAGGAGCAGCCAGACAGGCCTCCTCCTGCTCTTAGAAACGAAGGATCTCCACCTCCCGGCTAAACGCAGAAAAAGCTCGCTCTTCCGTCCTGCAGCGTTAGGCTTCAATCCGTTTAAATTAAGTAACAGCTTTGTAAAGCTCTTGAGTTTTCAGCTTTAAGTTCTACGTAATAACGTTATGCTTAGCGTTAAGACAGCACTTCTTAGAAAGGAGCTGCTAGAAGAAAATATCGTTATAACTAAACGTGTTACACGAAGACGAAGCCCTTACTAATAAGCATTTGGAATAACTGTTTAATTGTGTGGTAACGAGATAGGAAAGCGATTTTGAAGAATAACGACTATAAGGTGACATTTACGATTTAAAAGTCGAAATAAAATCTGTAAGGTTACGGTAACGAGAGGTACTATTTTTTAAAATACGCTTTTACACACAGTTAGCAGGTATAGTTACGTTAGAAAGGAAGGAATGCTTTTATTAGGATTCTTTATAAAAAAAGAATATTAAAGAGAGGGAATCGTGTAACGACCCTGCAAGTTATCACTTAAGCCGGAGCGGCCTAACAGATCTCCTGCATAAAGAACAGTATAGGAAAACAGTACACACAGTACTGCGCACTGGGCCAGGAGTGTAAAGACCTAAAGCCCTTATAACTAACTAGCAGTTACTTAGTCTTAGTAAAAGTGCTTACTTACTAAGTATCTGTAAAACCTTTAAGTAAGGAGTGCTTAGTGGCAAGTTACTTAATTCCTTACTAAGCAACAGGCCATTAAGTAAGGTATAAGGTACTTCTGGGTAGTTAGTATAGATAATTATAGTTATGTCCATAACCACCATAAGGGACTCTAATTCCTCACGCTAGTATTTAATAGTTCATTTATATCTTACTGTTCAGACTCACCTCTATGCATTATAGCGACAGCGACCTACAGTGACATTAAACCCCCCGTCTAGGAGTGCTAGCTTAATAAGCCGTCTTTGGAACGCCCTTTACCTGTTAGCGTCCTACTATACGTTCTGTCTTAACCTACACCAGTCCTCTTAAGGCCTGTGTCGGGTGCAGGTTGTAATAGTAACTTAAAGGCTTTTAGTAATCTGTAGGATTTAATATTTTTCCTATTAACTTAAAACCTTTATCGTAATTATATAGGTCAGTTCGGGAGTGCCCTAGACGTATAATAGCACTTTATAGTCGAGTGGTTCCTTTAAACGCACATGGACTAGCTTGCAATATATATCTGTATTAGCAGAAAGGGAGTCCCTACAGCTAAGTGGGAAGAGCTAGAGGACTTGGATGTGGTTATCTTATAGTGGCTGGTATTAATAAATTAAGGGAGGTTGGGGCGATTCGCGCTGGCGGATTCTAACCCATTTTAACGACATTGTAAATTCTTAGTTTAATATTTGCTAGAGGTTTGATAGGCTTGGTTGGGAGTGTGCAAGGCTTAGAAGGAACCGAGAGAAATCTTTAGGCAGCCAGGGTATATTTCCCTTAATTAAGCACACTAACTTTCCAGGGGAAAAAGCTAATATTAAGGGTGGCGCAGCCGACAACCCTAAACTGTCGAGCTGTAATTTTACAAAGCGTTAGCTAGTTCTAATGATTTGATAACACGATGCAAGGCTTCGGACTAGCTTTAGAATCCCTATACGGCTAAATGCAACTAAGGAGACACAAAAGGTTTAAGCATCCATTTCTAACTGTCCGAGGCGGAGTGTGTTACTCTAACAACAACACCAGCAACCGTAATGCCAATATCAACATAAAGGAAGAAGTTACTGCTCTTGTTATTAATAATAGGTAAGTGTTTTAGCTGGAACTGACACCTCCCCACTGTGATGCGGGTTGGCTAACAGTGGCGGATTTGCTATTGAAAATAGGTCCGGGATGATAAAGGCAGGGTTCGCAGGTGATGATGCACCTCACGCGGTATTTCGTAAGCTTTTTTCTCTACTTCTCTCTATAGTGGGGTATGAACTGGTGTTACGTGTAGCGAGTAACTGACTTTGAAAGCCTCTTATATTGGGCGTCCACGGCATTATAGGTTTGTAAACTCCCTGCTGCTTCTATTACACTTATTCCGGCTAATAACTTGAATGTTAAGCATTATAATCGGGATAGGCTAAAAGGATAGCTATATTGACGATAAAGCACTGGGTAAACGTGGTATTCTGACTTTGAAATGTCTTATTAAGCATGGTATCGTAACTGACTGGGACAATATAGAGAAGATATAGTATTACACCTTTTATAACGAGCTTCGTATCGCCTTAGAAGAGCACCCTGTGCTTATGACGGAGACACTTATTAATCTTAAGTCTAACAGGTAATTACTTACCTGTATTTACATGTGACGACCCTGCAGGCTGTCACTTAGGCCGGGGCGGCCTGACGAATCCCCTATAGAAGGAACAGTGTGGGAAGACGGTACACACCGTCCAGACACACTAGGCCAGGGGTGTAAAGACCTGAAGCCCCTACGACTAATGAGGAGCTGCTCGCGGCATGCTAAGTGCTTACATTATAAGCAGGAGAAACCTTATAAGTAGAACGCTTACACGATGTAAAGTGCTTGCATAATAAGTATTTACGGCATTATAAGTAAGGTGTAAAGTACCTTTTAGTTAATTAATATAGATAGTTATAATTATACCTATAACTACTGTAAGGGACTCTGGTTCCTTATATTAATATTTAATTATTTATTTATATCTTACTGTTCAGACTTACCTTTATGTATTATAGTGATAATAACTTACAGTGACATTAAACCCCCTGTTTAGGAGTGTTAGCTTAATAAGCCGTCTTTAGAACGCCCCTTACCTGTTAACGTCTTACTATACGTTCTGTTTTAACCTATGCCAGTCCTTTTAAAGCTTATATTAAATGCAGGTTATAATACGATATTAACGTCCTAGTTTTAAATACTATTTATTAAACTCTTAAATACCACCTCCTTCCCATTAATATATTAACCTCTGGAAAAGGTAAGGAGATTAAGAAGGTGTAAGCTTAACCTTAACTCCCTACTATTAATAAGTTAGTTACACGCCTTAAAGACTTAAACCTTAACTAGTAAGGACTGGTTAAGGAATTTAATAAAACCTTCCTTAGAGATATTAAAAGCCACATTAGTCTTATTAAAAAACTCTAAGCCTAATTTAACGTTATTAAACTAAAGAATAACGACCTTAAGGGCTTACAGAAGAAACGAGTAAAGCTCCCTCCACTGTTATGCTTTAAGGGAGACTTTACGTAACTGGAGTCCTGGATAACCCAGCTTTAAAGTTATATTACTTACTATAATAAGCAGTTCTTTAAAGAAGAAGGAAAGGTTAAGTTCGCTAAAGCTTTACTAGACGGAGTAACCACTTGCTAATATAAACCTTATATAAAGATAATTAATAACCTTTCTATAAATAAAGTGTGTAAAAAGGCCCTTAAGACTTAGGCTCTTTTTAATAACTTTAACGTATTTATTAACTAACTCTAAATTAAGTTTAAAGAACTAAACACCCCCTAGTGGGCTAAGTAACACCTTATAACTTTAAGGCAGACGTCTTTAATCCTTAAGTTCTCCACATATTTTAAATTAAAAGTAATAAAGATTAAACTCGGCTAAGAAGCTTTAATAATACTATTCTAGAGTGGTTTAAAGGAACACGTTATTAGAGACCTTTATTAAGAAGATTAACTAAACCATTTATAAGAACTGGTTAAAATGGCCATTAAGGCTGATAATTAGTATTATAATCACTATTATAAAAATAACTTTTAAAAGAAATAAACCCCTTACTAGTTAAGTAAACTTAAAAAGGGGAACTAGTTAACTGTAACAGATTACCACCCTGGATTAATAGACATTAGTATAGTAAACTGTTAAAACTAACCTAATTACGATAAGCCTTAACGATAATAGTAGTAAAAGCAGTTTAAGGACTTATTATAAGTTTAATATTTTAACTGTGATAAGAAAAGACATATAGTATAGTAATACCTATTATTAAAGTAAGTTAATTAGAAACCTGTTTTAAAAGGGGGAAAGTATATTAGGTTTAACTTTAAAGACGTTTATATTAAGATGGTAAGTAACGAAGAAGATTATATTTAAATAGATAAATGTAACCTGGGAGATAAGGAAGAAGATGAAGAACCTTAAGATGTGGTGTATTTAATCCTTAAAGGTGTCTTAAAAGAGTTAGCTATAAAGGTGTAAGTTATAAAAGACCGACTTTAAAGTGGAAACTTAGAACCACTAAAAGTATAAGTTATAAAAGACTAACTTTAAGAAGAGATATTTTAATTAGCTGTTACAGGCTTTAAAAACCTTACCCTATAAGCTTAGGAATTAAGGAAGTCTAAGAAGGACCTTAATTTAGAAATTACCAGGATAGTAAAAGGAGTTAAAGAACTAGCCCTCCAGGCCACCTAAACAGTAAAGTAAGCTTTAAAAGGTAAAAGAGAGTAAGTTAAGAGAATTAAACTGGAGAAACGGAAGTTCTTCTCTATAGTACCCCTTAAGACTTTTAAACACTTTAAACACGTTAAATAGATTAGTACCCTTACCTCCTTAAAAGAAGGACAGTTTAGATAACTACCCTGTATTAAGGCTGGTATACCTTAAACTGGTACCTTAAAGGTCCCCTAAGAAGGTATAAAGTAAACATATTAGTAAAGGGTTTAAGAATTAGAGGAGAAATATTAAGAGTTAATAGATGAAATAGAGGACCTGTAAGTTAAAGGCCTTACTGTAACGTCTAAGGATAAAGTGGTAAAGATTAGGTTAAAACTTTATAACAGAGTTTATTTTATAAATTAGCTTAAATATTACCTTATTAAGGAAGACCACTTTATAAAAGAATAAGCCGGGTTACTGTTACCTAAGTTCTGGGAAAAGGTTTAGGAGAAATAACGTATATGGAGGTAAGTGGAAGAAGAGAAAAAATAAGGCACTATTTCCCCCGTTCTGTACTTTATAACTGTAACACCTACAGTTAATATTAACCACCTTAATTACAGAGATATATTATAAATTAATTACGTGTACGATAATTACACTTTTAACCGGCATTATGGACCTAAGGCTTTTTATAACCACTTCCCTAGCATATAGAAACAGGATTATACTGTTATAAGAGTAAAGTTAAAACCAGCCTATTATTAAGTTTCCTACTCCCTAATAAGAGAGTTTAGTAATAAGTAAAAGGTCACTGTAATTAACCAGGCCCCTATTACATACTAGTGGGGAGGAGTATTTAATAACTACTTAATTATAACATACTTATTACATCTTAACAGAAAAGTTAGGGAATGGTAGAAATAGGAAAATTACTAACAGATCTAAGAGTAAAAAGATATTACTATAATTTAAGCCTGTAAAGCGTATTATTAACTTATTAAGGACTTTAAGAACATTATACCGTTTAAAGTTAACTGGACGTTATGGTGTAAGAACCTAAGAAAGGTTAATCACTAGGTTTACTAGAGCTGCCTGTTTTTCTAAAAGGAATTAGGAAAAGGTTATAGGCCTTTAGGAAAAGCTGGAAACTAATAGTCCGCTAATTAGTAAAAACCTTAAGAAGAAGGAGAGGTATTTAAAGGTTAGGTTAAATAAGACCTTAAGGACAGATAATTACTATAACTTAAATAATAAAAGAGTATAAGTATTATTCTGTTAATATTAATATAATAAACGGAAAAGGGAGGCCATTTAGGGTAAAAGTAGTAATTAATAATAGGAGTGTTTCTAACTTAATACACCCCTTATTAATTAACTAAAGGAAACTCCCTAATGAAGAGTATAAAAAGGTTATTCCTATTTAAAATGGAAAAGGAGGCTTATATTAGTATAATAACAGTAAAGTCACCCACTACTTACCACTCCTAATTAAAGTAAATAGGGATAAATAATAAATGGACTTTAACGTTACACTAATAGCAGGGTATAATATAATCCTAGGTCTACTTTAACTGGAAAAGTATAACCTTATAATTAATTAAAGGAGTGGCTACCTTACCTTTAGTAAGTCCCCTAACTATAATTACTGTTTAAAGAAAGTTAAGAAGGCACTGAACTGTTTTAAAGATATATAAAGCACTTAAAAGCACATTAAACCCTTAAAACTAAGTACAGTTTAGGTTAGGTTTATTAAGACAGTTAAAAGACCAGAAGGTCTACCGTATTACCTAAGTGACAATTTAAAAGGTAAAAAGAAGTTAAAAGCTGATTTACAGATAAGTAAAGAAGTCGACTTATTTAAGGTACCTGTAGAGTATAAGAAGTTCACCCTGTTTTAAAAAAAGATATTATAATTACTAGACCACAGATTATAAGACTACGAAATTAAGTTAAAGCTGGAAGTAAAGCTTTACAGCTTCTAACCTTACCACCTAAACCCTTAACAGGCCGAGGCCTTAAAGGAGTACGTTAATAAAAACTTAAAGAACGGGTTTATTATAAAGTCCCAGTTACTGGTAGGGTATTTAGTGCTGTTTGTCCTAAGGAAGGGAGACAGTAAGTTACATATAGTTATTAATTACTAAACGTTAAATGAGGATATAATTAAGAATTGTTACCTATTACCATTTATTACAGAGATATAAGAACGGATTATTAAAGCGAATTAATTCTCCAGCTTTAATTTCCCTATAAGATTTAACTACGTTAAAGTAAAGGAAAAGGACGAACATAAGACAGCCTTTCAGACTTATAATAGGTATTACCAGTACTGTGTTATACTAATAGGATTAATAAACACCTTAATAACTTTCCAAAGCCTTATTAACAGTGTTCTCCACCCCTTCCTTAATAAGTTTATCTTTATATACTTAAATAACGTTTTAATCTATTTTAAAACTTTAAAAGAATACTGGAAACATATACGACAGGTTTTAACAGCTTTTAAAAAAGCGAAACTAACAGTAAATTTAAAGAAAAGCCATTTCCACGTTTAGGAACTAAACTATTTAAGGTTTAAAGTAACCTTTAAAAAGCTTAAAATGTAACTGGAGAAAATAGAGGCAGTTAAGGACTAACCTACTTTAAAAAACTAAAAAGAGTTATAAGCCTTTATCAGCTTTACGAACTTCTATCGTTATTTTATTAAATACTTTATAAAAATCGTAAAACCACTTTATAAACTCACAGGTAAGGGAAAGCTATTTAAGTAAACTAATAGATAATAGAAGGCGTTTAAAGACCTTAAGCACACCTTTGTTACAGCACCAGTCTTAGCCCTCCCTGATTTCTTAAAACCTTTCTAAGTCGAGACAGACTCCTTAAAATTTACAATTAGTAGAGAACTTAGTTAAGTCTAGGATAATAAGAAACGTTACCCAGTTACCTTTTTATTAAAAGGAATCTACAGCCTAACCCTGTAATATCTAATCTATAATAAGGAACTGATAGTAATTATTTAATATTTTACTAAATAGGTATTATATCTAAATGGTATAGAAAAGCCAGTCTAGGTCTTTTCAGATTATAATAACCTTTAGTACTTCCTAACGAAGGAATTTAACCTACAGTAAGCATAATAGGCAGAATTAATAGCCTTATTCCACTTTTAGATCCACCACGTTAAAGGAAAAGATAATAGGTAAACTAATACTCTTAGTTAGAGACAGGACTATAAGGATGCCAATCTAGTCCTAATCCCCGTTACTATATTTAATAAAGCTAAGAACAGTATACTGGAACATACACTGTAAGTGTTAAATAACTAGACCCTAGAATAAACTATTAACATCTGTATAAATTTATAAATAAAGTATAACGTCTATTAATAATAACAGGACTTTTAAGTAAAAAGGTTAATAAAAGGAACCTGTAAGTATAAATACCCCTTAGGAGACTTCTTAGGGTATATGTAAGATTATAGGAAGGAGTGCCTAATATATCTAAATTATAATAAAACTAGTTATTAGCTAAAACAGCTATTAAAAGGTGTAGACAGCGTACTTAAATTAGGAGTAAGGTTTTAGTATTAAAAGAAACTATACATTTATAACTTAAATAAATAAAAAAAGTACGTTTAACAGGTTTATAAGTCTTAACTTAAAGGATATATAGGCTAAACTAAAACTCTTACATAAACTTAACAGGCGTACGCCTTCCCGGGAATAAAAAAGCTAATTAAGGAAGTGGTTAATAACTGTAATATCTGCTAATAAAAGCAGAATCGATACTATAAGCCTTATAAGCTTCTTAAACTACTCCCTATACTACAGACGTTATAAAGTTTAATCTTACTTAACTTTATCACTGGGATCCTAAAGTCTAAGGACCCTATTACAGGAGTCACTTATAACCAGATCCTTATAATAGTTAACAGATTAATAAAATAGGCCTACTTTCTACTAACCTTAAAAGATATAACCGTAGAATAACTTACTTATATTTTTAAGAAAAAGGTAATCTTATAACACCTTTAACCAGATAATATTGTCACAGATTAAGATAAATTAATTATGTCGAAATTCTAATAAAGGCTAATGTAAAGAATAGGTGTAAAGAGTAAACTTTTAACAGCTTTCCACCCACAGACGGATAGCTAAACAGAGTAAGTTAATCAGATACTTATAACATATCTTTAAACTTACGTTAACTTTAAATAAGATAATTAATTTAAGCTGTTATTAACAGTATAAATAACTTATAATATAACACTAATTAAGTTAACAGGTATATTACTATTCTTTACCAATTACAGTAAGGAGCTTAAGCTCCGTTAAGGCCTACCTATTAGTACCCCTTAAGCCGTAATCTACACAGATTAGATGTAAGAGTTATATAACTACCTATAAGCCGAACTTAAGTTCACACGTAAACAAATAAAGAAATTTACTAATAAATACTAAACTAAATAACTAATACTTAAAAAAGGACTCTATTACAGTGGTGAACAAGTTAAGGGACTGACTTTTTAAAAGGGGAACTACATTTACCTTTTTTTATAAAACCTGTATTTAAAACAGCCTAGTAAGAAGCTTAACTTTAAAAGGTATAGATTATTTTAAATTAAGAAAAAGGTCACCACCTTTAATTACAAACTAAACTTACCCGCTAATATAAAGGTGCGGATTAAGGTTTTTCACATCTCACTTCTAAAACCTGCCTTAAAGGGAGTTCCCTTGGAAAAGAAGATCGAGATCGACACTGATAAGGACAAGTACAACGTTAAAGAAGTCGTGGATTCATAAAGGGGAGGAAACACGTTTAAATATCTTATTAAATAGTTAAACTATAACCCTAAGAGCAACTTATAGGAGCTAGTTAAAAATCTTAAATGCCTAAACCTGATTACAGAGTTCTACTGAAAGAATCTAGATTAATTAAAGCTAACGATAAGAACTAGAAAAGATAAGATAAGATCTGACATTTAAATTACTATACTGAAGAGTAAGACTATTATGGGATTTAAAGCCTAAGAAGTGGCAGGAAACTCCTTAATAGGTATGGAAAGACATTTATTAAAAACCTTAACCAGGGTTAAAAGGACCTTAGACTTAATAAAGAGGTTAAACCCCCTTTAGAGCTTTTAGTAAGCTTTATATAAAAATAAGTACTGTTAAGAAAAAAAGTTAGTAAAAAGTCACTAAAACTCTTATAGGAAGACGGACCTATAACCTTTCACTAAAGAAGGTAGTTATAAACTAAGTTATAAAGTAACCGCTTGCTATAAAGACCCCGCCAGGAAGTTCCCCTAGTTAAAAGACTCCACGTTGTCAGGAGGAGCGTTTAGCCTAACCTCCTTACTTTCCTAAAACTCTAGTAGCTCCGCTTCACAACTAAACGCTTTCACAGCCCGGTCCTTAAAGCGGGACCGCTGCTTATAAAGGTGCACTAAGCACGCTAACGCCTTTTAAAGCTTAATAATAGCTTTATAAAGCTGTTAAATAATAAACTCGACTTACAAGTTAAGGTTTTATTTTTTAATAAGAAGAGCCTTTAACTTCACTTTACTAACACTAAAAGCGTCACATTAGGAAGGCTAGTGCCTCTCTAAATAGTAATTGTAACTGTCAGACTGGTTTAAAACCTAACAGATAAGCAGAGGGTTAGCAGATTTATAAGAAGAATAAGGGGACATTTCGCCACTAAACGCGTGTATATAGGCTGTAAGGCTTAGATGGCAGTTAATACTTTTACCCTATTCCTGTTTTAAGACTTAAAAGCCGGACACTTATTATATAATAAAGTGGTAAAAGGAGAAACTTACCTTTTAAGTTCTTTATGGAAAAAGAACGTTAAAAAGGGGGAATTATATAACGACCTTACAGGCCGTTACTTAAGCTGGGGCAGCCTGATAAATCCCCCGCAGAAAGAATAATGTAAGAAGACAGTGCACACTGTCTAAACGTACTAAGCCAGGGGTGTAAAGACCTAAAGCCCTTATAACTAATAAGGAGCTACTTACGGTATGCTAAGTGCTTATATTGTAAGTAGGAGAAACCTCACAAGTAAAACACTTACATAATATAAAGTGCTTACATAACGAGCACTTACAGCATTATAAGCAAGGTATAAAGTACCTCCTAGTTAATTAGTATAGATAGCCATAGTTATGCCTATAACCACTGTAAGGGACTCTAGTTCCTCACACTAGTATTCAATTATTCATTTATATCCTACTGTTCAAACTCACCTTTATATATTATAGTAATAACGACCTATAGTGACATTAAACCCCCTGTCTAAGAGTGCTAACTTAACAAGCCGTTTTCAGAACGCCCCTTACCTGTTAGCGTCCTGCCATACGTTCTGTCTTAACCTGCGCCAGTCCTCTTAAGGCCTGTGTCGGGTGCAGGTTGTAATATTACACTTACCTGAACTTTGCTAACCTCTTCTTACTATTAGGTGTAAAGGGAGAAGATAACCTAAATCGTGTTTAAAACATTTAATATACTAGCCTTTTATGTTTCGATAGACGCCATCCTGTTTATATATACTAGTGGCAGAACAATGGGGCTGATTATCGACTTAGGGCATACCGTAACATATGTTGTCCCCACTTACGAGGGTTTTACCCTATTATATGCGATCAGT
>Ga0247781_1000252_pt1 | contig 15938 bp, 11 predicted proteins | sample UWRJL184509B5_FD_179922 | JGI IMG/M metagenome (GOLD analysis project Ga0247781, IMG submission 179922) | Plant litter microbial communities from Arlington Agricultural Research Station in Wisconsin, United States - UWRJ-L184-509B-5 | ecosystem: Environmental > Terrestrial > Plant litter >...
CGTCGACGTCGAGCCTGCGGGCGTACCCCTGCGTCTCGGCCAGCCTCGGCCCGTCACCGATGAACACGGCCGACGCCGGACGGCCCAGTGAGGCGAGGGCGGCCACCAGGTCGTCGGTGCCCTTCTTCTCGACGAAACGGCCGACGAACGCCACGTCGAAGCGCTTCGAAGGGGCCGGAACTACGGCGGGCAGGGGCACGCCGGTGTGGTGCACGCGGACCTTGGCGGGGTCGGCGCCCCACCGGATCGCCTGCTCGCGGATCACCTCGGAGACCGCGACCAGCAGGTGAGCGCGCCGGAACACCGTGCGCAGGTTGCGGCGGTAGCGCACGCCCTTGGGGCCGGTGCTCGACGGCTGGCGGGTCACGTCGTGCCCGTGCAGGGTCACCACCAGCGGGACGCCGGCCCGGGCGGCCGCGGCGCTGACGAGCCACCCGTCGCCGCCGAAGTGGGCGTGCACGAGTTGGGGGCGTACGTCGGCAAGGATCTTCCGCAGGTGCGGCGAGGAACCGGTGAGCCGCAGCCGCAGGAAGGCCCGGTCGTCGGCCGGCGCGGGGAAGGCGATCACGTCGGTGTCCCGCGCCAGCACCGAGTCGATCCTGGTCGCGCCCACATAGAGTGGCTGCCAGCGGCTCAGCGAGTCGGCCTGGTTGCGGATGAACGTCTCCGACGCCGGCAGCATCGCGCTGCGCCAGACGACGACGCGGCGGTCAGGCATTGGTGCTGCGCCGGCCGACGACCATATCGCGTACGCGGTGCCGTACATCCGGCGGCAGCGCCCAGATCTGCAGGAACGTCACGTAGTCGATCGCGCCGGGGCGGCCGTGCGCACGCGCCTCGGAGAGCAGTTCGCGGAAGACCGAGACGCGGCGGGTCGGGGCGGCCATCGAGCTGATCACGCTCATCGTGACGGCGGCGTACGCACGCGGCGTGAACAGATCGCGGCTGGCCCGTAGCCACTCGAGCTGCTCCTCCCACGGGTTCTGCAGGCTGATCCGGTCGCGGTTCTCGTCCTGGTGCCAGAGCACGAGCGCCTCGGGCGCGTAGAGCAGCTCGACGTCCTCCTGCCGCAGTGCGCGCAACGTCCAGTCGAGCTCCTGCTGGCGGCGCAGGCCGACGGTGAACGGCACCCGGCGCAGCAGCTCGGCCGGCGCCATGATCGTCGAAGTCTGGATGAAGCCGTCGCCGTAGAACAGGCCACGCCGGACGGTGAGGTATTCGCTCAGCGGCTCGCCCGGTTCGGGGAGCCGGCGCGGCATCACTGTGTCGGCCCGCGGCGTACGGCTGATCATGCGGGTCGCGACGATGGGCGACGCCTTGGTGGCGGTCCTGGCCAGGGCGAGCTGCGTCTCGATCTTCTCCGGCAGCCACTCGTCGTCGTCGTCGAGCAGCGCCACCCACCGGCCCGCGGCGTTGCGGGCGCCGACGTTGCGCGCGTTCGGGGCCTTGCCGCGCTCGGGCAGGCCGATCACCCGCAGCCGGTCGTCGTCGATCTCCTTCAGTGCCGCGCTGGTCGCCTCGTCCGGCCCGTCGATCACGACGATGACCTCGAGCTCGCGGTGCGTCTGGGCGAGCGCGCTGTGCACGGCGCGGGTGGCCAGCTCCGGGCGGTTGCACGTCGGGATGACGACGCTGACGTCCATGTGTTTTCTCTCCGCGGCCGGCAAATCGTACGGTTCGCGGAACTTTAGGACCGCCCGATGAATGGCAGGCGTCACCGGCGCGAAGCGTTCGTGCGGTCTCAGCGGTCCGGCAGTGAACTTTTCGTGACTTTTGAGCTGAATCACCGTTCAGCTCCGCCGCGTCGGCAGCCTGGACCTGCTGAAAGCCGGACGGACCGACCAGGTGGGACTGTTCGCCGCGGCCCACCCGACCTGAGTGGTGTCCACCGGCGAAGTCACCCCTGCGAGGTAACGCGGCGGAAGCGGTTCTAAGCGTACGGTGAACGACGCCTTGCGGAGCGATGTACTGCACGTATCTAGGGAGGTCAAAGTGCCGGCGTTGGCGCTGTTGGATCGTCTCGAGCTCGGTGATCACGTCTGCTGGACCGTCGACGACGACGAGATCCGGCGGGACGCGATCGTTGACGTTCTGCACGAGGGTCTGCGCTGCCGGCAGAAGGTGATCTATTCCGGCGACGAACCTCCGGCCGTGCTCACCCTGCTGAGCCGGCGGGGCGTCGACACCGGGGCCGCGCTCGACTCCGGGCAGCTGCGGGCCGAGACACCCGAGCACAGCTACCTGGCCGGGGGCAGCTTCGACCCCGAGAGGACGCTCGTGCACTGGCACCTCGAGAAGGCCCGGGCGCGCGCCGAGGGCTATCAGGGCCTGCGCATCGTCGGCGACATGAGCTGGGCCGGGCGGCGGGTGCCCGGCGCGGAACGCCTGGAGTGGTACGAGTCGAGAATCAACACCATCTTCACCGACGGGTACATGATGGGCGTCTGCGCGTACGACCGGCGGTTGTTCGACCCGGCCCGGTTGAAACGCCTGACGCTCGCCCATCCCGGGGCGGCCGGCCCGCTGCTGCCCTTCGACCCGGAGACCTCGCTGCGCATCCGCCGGACCGAGGAGCCGTACGGGTTGTGGCTCTCGGGCGAGGCCGACATGTCGAACCAGCAGGCCCTGACGGCGATTGTCGACGAGGTCTACCAGCAGCGCGCCGGTGAGCCGGTCGTGACGATCGACGTGACCGCGCTGGGGTTCGCCGACACGGCCGCGGCCCGGGTGCTGCTGAGCGCGGCCACGATCGGACCCATGCGCATCGTCGGCTGCTTACCGGTCCTGCTGCGCCTCCTGCACTTCCACGGCGCCATGTCGATCCCCGGACTCGTGGTGACCGCGGGTTACTGACTGTCCGGTGCCCAGGCTCTCGCGGACGTCCATCAGCGCGAAACCGAGCAGGTTGGTGCCCCGCCAGCGGCGTGGATCAGCGGCGGCCGGATCGTCGCGGCTGAGCCCGATGCCCCAGATGCGGTCGCGCGGGCTGGCTTCGACCAGCACCCGGTCACCGGTGGTCAGCAGGTAATCGCGCAGCTCCGGGTGCCGGCCGAACTTGGCCAGGTTGCCCGCGACGACGATCGGGTAGCGGTGCTCGTCCCAGACCGCCTGCTCGAAACCGGCCACCCGGCCGCCGAGGGTCTTGGCCACCTGGGGATGCGGCGCCGCGAGGATCCGCTCGGCCATCGGCTCGTCGCCGAACAGGACGGCCTTGCGCCACATCAGGTAATGCTCGGCACTGGCGAACACGCGGCCGTCGACGGTGAACGGAGCCGGCCACCACTGGCTGAGGCAACCGGCGCCCGCACGGCCGTCAGGTTCCGGCTGGTGACCCCAGAAGAACACGTATTTGACGCGGTTGCGGGCCGCGTAGGAGGTGAGATCGTCGACGTTGCGGGCCATGACGGACATGCCCGCGAGTCTGCCGCACATCGGCCCACCCCGCCGACCGAATTCCCGCCCCGCGAGGCGCCGATGTCGTACCCCCCGGCTAACGTCCGGCCCGTGACCGTCGCCCTCGGCGTCCCCTGCCGAGTCGCCCGCCCCATCACCGACCTGGACCTCATCGACCGTGCCGCTCCGGGGGAGGCCGACGCGCCCGCTTGACCCTCGAGCAGGTCAAGGGTTCAGCATCGTCGGGGTCGCACAACACCGAGCAAAGGAGCACCCAAGTGTCCGAGTCCACGACACCTGAGCCCGACAGCGTCATGGCGGCGATCACCGCCGCCGTCCAGCTGGGACACGCCGGCGACCGCGCCGGCGCACGAGCGGCACTCGAAGCACTGTGGGACGAGCCCGGCGACGCCTTGCACCGGTGCACGATCGCCCACTTCGCCGCCGATGTGCAGGAGACCGTGGCCGACGAGCTTCGATGGGATCAGCGCGCGCTGGCCGCGGCCGGCGACCTCACCGACGAATGCCTGCAGGAGCACGACGCCGCCTGGCAGGTGCGGCAACTCCTGCCTTCCCTGCACCTGAACCTGGCCGACGCCCACCGCCGATCCGGCAACTTCCCCGACGCGCATCGCCACCTGGCCGCCGCGCTGACGAACCTCGACGCCCTCCCCGACGACGACTACGGCCAGCTCATTCGCGGCGGCGCCGAGAAGATCGACCAGGCCCTCGACAAGAATTCGACCGCGCCCTTGGTCCCTTGACCCCGCCCGCCAGAGATCTTCCGCCGCCGAGGCCGGTCACGGGGATGGCCGACGGCGGCACGCAGGGCGAGGCCGGCCTCGCCCCGGCCTCCCTTCAGCGCCTTGCCCCAGATCGAGGTAGTCGCGGGTGGTCGGCGGCCGCCGGGGGCGGCGGGTCGGCCCGCCGGTGGGCCGGCTTGTCGAAGGTCATGGTCTAATCCAGTCATATCGATCGTCCTGTATCCATCACGCTCCGGACCTGGGCCCGTACGCATCGACACTTGTGCGGGCGGCCGAAACCGTCCTGTTATCGATAACAACGTTTCGGCCAAATGTCAGCGGCGTTGCCTGAAATGGTTGACACCCGCGAGTGTGACCGTTCACACTCGACCGCACCGCCCACTCCGAGGACCCGTAGAAGGAGTTCCGCATGAGACTGTCCAGGATGGGTGCGGTGGTTTCCGCCGCCGTGCTCGCGACCTCCCTGGCCGCGTGTGGCTCGAGTGAGAAGACTGTCGACAAGGACGCCGGTGCCGGCGACGCCAAGGGCGCGCTGGTCGGTGTCACCATGCCGACCCGTTCGTCCGAGCGTTGGATCAGCGACGGTGACAACCTCAAGAAGCAGCTCGAGACGCTTGGCTACCAGGTCGACCTCCAATATGCCGAAGACAAGATCCCGACCCAGACGCAGCAGCTCGACAACCAGATCACCAAGGGCGCCAAGCTGCTGATCATCGCGTCGATCGACGGCACCGCCATCACCACCCAGCTCGAGAACGCGAAGGCCAACAAGATCCCGGTCATCGCCTATGACCGGCTGATCCGCAACAGCCCCAACGTCGATTACTACGCGACCTTCGACAACTTCAAGGTCGGCGTGCAGCAGGCGACCTCGCTGCTCACCGGGCTCAAGGTGCTCAAGGCCGACGGCTCCAAGGGCGATGCCAAGGGCCCGCTGAACGTGGAGCTCTTCGCCGGCTCGCCCGACGACAACAACGCCACGTTCTTCTTCAACGGCGCCATGAGCGTGCTCAAGCCGTTCATCGAGGACGGCACGATCGTCGTCAAGAGCAAGCAGACCGAGTTCAAGACCGTGGCGATCCTGCGCTGGCAGGCCAAGACCGCCCAGGAGCGGATGGAGAACATCCTCACCTCCACCTACCGCGGCGGCGCGAAGGTCGACGGCGTGCTCTCGCCCTACGACGGGCTCTCGATCGGCATCCTCTCGGCCCTCAAGAGCAGCGGGTACGGTACGGCGGGTCAGCCCTACCCGATCGTGACGGGCCAGGACGCCGAGCAGGCCTCGGTCAAGTCGATCGTCCGGGGTGAGCAGTACTCGACGATCTACAAGGACACCCGTCAGCTCGCCGAGACGACCGTCAAGATGGCTGACTCCGTCCTCAAGGGGCAGACGCCGGAGACCAACAACACCACCGACTACAACAACGGGGTGAAGGTCGTCCCGTCGATGCTGCTGCAGTCGGTGATCGTCGACAAGGGGAACTACAAGAAGGAACTCGTGGAGTCCGGTTACTACACCGAGGCTCAGCTCAGCTGATGTCCGACTCCATCCTCCGCATGCGGGGCATCTCCAAGACGTTCCCGGGCGTCCGCGCGCTCGACGACGTCAACCTGGAGGTGCTCCGCGGCGAGATCCACGCGATCTGCGGGGAGAACGGCGCCGGGAAGAGCACCCTGATGAAGGTGCTCTCCGGCGTCTACCCGCACGGCGACTACGACGGCGAGATCACGTTCGACGGGCAGGAGTGCCGCTTCGGGGGCATCCGCGACAGCGAGCACCGCGGCATCGTGATCATCCACCAGGAGCTGGCGCTCGCCTCGAACCTGTCGATCGCCGAGAACATCTTCCTCGGCAACGAGCAGGCCACCCGCGGGCTGATCGACTGGAACCGGACGAACGCCGCCGCGTCCGAGCTGATGCGCCGCGTCGGCCTGCGGGAGAACCCGGTCACCCAGGTGCTCGACCTCGGCGTCGGCAAGCAGCAGCTCGTGGAGATCGCCAAGGCGCTCTCCAAGCAGGTCAAGCTGCTGATCCTCGACGAGCCCACCGCGGCGCTCAACGACGACGACTCGGCGCACCTGCTCGACCTGCTGCGTGGCCTGCGCGACGAGGGCATCACCTGCGTGATCATCTCGCACAAGCTCAACGAGGTGCTCGACATCGCCGACCGGGTGACGATCCTGCGCGACGGCAAGACGATCACCACGCTGGACGCCGAGGGGCTGACCGAGAACCGGATCATCAGCGGCATGGTCGGGCGCGACCTCGACCACCGCTTCCCGCCCCGCGAGCCGAAGATCGGCGACGAGGTCTTCCGGGTCGAGGACTGGAGCGTGCACAGCCCCACCCAACACGGCCGCCTGCTGGTCTCCGGCGCCGGCTTCACGCTGCACCGCGGCGAGATCGTCGGGCTGGCCGGGCTGATGGGCGCCGGGCGCACCGAGCTGGCGATGAGTATCTTCGGCCGCGCCTACGGCACCGGCATCAGCGGGCGGATCTTCAAGGACGGTCAAGAGATCCGATTGCGTTCCGTACGCGAGGCCATCCGGCACGGTATCGCGTACGCGACCGAGGACCGTAAGAAGTACGGGCTGAACCTGATCGAGGACATCAAGCGCAACGTGTCGGCCGCGGGGCTACGCAAGCTGGCCCGGCGGGGCTGGGTCGACGACAACGAGGAATATCGGGTCGCCGACACGTACCGGAAGAGCCTGAACATCAAGGCGCCCAGCGTCTCGAGCATCACAGGCAAGCTCTCCGGCGGCAACCAGCAGAAGGTCGTCCTCTCCAAGTGGATCTTCACCGACCCGGACGTGCTGATCCTCGACGAGCCGACCCGCGGCATCGACGTCGGCGCCAAGTACGAGATCTACACGATCATCAATCGGCTCGCCGACGAGGGGAAGGCGATCCTGCTGATCTCCAGCGAGCTGCCCGAACTGCTCGGGCTCTGCGACCGCATCTATACCCTCTCGGCCGGGCGGATCACCGGTGAGATGCCACGGGCCGAGGCCACTCAGGAAGGGTTGATGACCCTCATGACCGCCGGACAGGAGGCACGCCCGTGAGCGTCGCCCCGACCAACGCCGACTTCATCGTCGGCCGGCCGCCGGCCGTTCCCGACGACCGCGTCCCTGGCCGCCGTCGCTTCCAGCTCAACCTGCGGCAGAGCGGCATCTACATCGCGTTCGCGGCGATCGTGCTGCTGTTCACGATCCTCACCGGCGGCGACATGCTCGCGCCGCAGAACATCAGCAACATCATCGTCCAGAACTCGTACATCCTGATTTTGGCCATCGGCATGATCCTGGTGATCATCTCCGGGCACATCGACCTCTCGGTCGGCTCGATCGTGGCGGCCACCGGCGCGGTCGCCGCCGTGCTCATGGTCGACCACAACGTGCCGTGGCCGCTGGCCCTGCTGATCACGCTGGTGATCGGCGGGCTGATCGGGGCGTGGCAGGGATACTGGGTGGCGTACTTCGGCATTCCGGCCTTCATCGTCACGCTCGCCGGCATGCTGCTGTTCCGCGCGGTGACATACACGATCCTCGGCAACCGCGGCCTCGGCCCGTTCCCCGACGAGGTGCGGACGCTGTCGAACGGGTTCACCGCCAGCTACCTGGGCAACGTCGGGCTGGGCGCGCTCGGCGGGGCCGACCTGTTCAGCCTGCTGGTCGGGGTGGTCGCCGTGGCCGGCATCGTGACGGTGCAGTGGCGCTCGCGCGCCGGCCGGGTGCGTTACGGCCAGGCCGTCGAGCCGCTCCCGCTGTTCGTGACGAAGATCGTGATCGCCGGGGTGGTGGTCATGTTCGTGATCATCCAGCTCGCGCGGTTCCGCAACCTGCCCTGGGTGCTCGTGCTGCTGGCCGGGCTCGTCCTCGGCTACACCGTGCTGACCAACCGGGCCGTCTTCGGCCGCCAGATCTACGCGGTCGGCGGGAACCTGCAGGCGGCGACGCTCTCCGGCGTCAAGGTCAAGTCGGTCGTCTTCTGGATCTTCGTCAACATGGGCGTGCTGGCCGCGCTGGCCGGCATCATCTTCGCGGGCCGCCTCAACCAGGCGAACCCGACCGGCGGCGACCAGTTCGAACTCGACGCGATCGCGGCCGCCTTCATCGGCGGTGCGGCCGTCCAGGGCGGCGTCGGCAAGGTCGTCGGCGCCATCACCGGCGGCCTGATCATGGGCGTGATCAACAACGGGATGAGCCTGATCGGCGCCCCCAGCGAACAGGTCATGCTGGTCAAGGGCGCGGTCCTGCTCGCCGCGGTCGCCTTCGACGTCTGGACCAAGCGACGCGCGGGCGCCAGCCGCTGACGCGAGACCCCACGAAGGTGCGGACAACCGCACCTTCGTGGGGGGCCAACTGATGGTGCTCGGTGAGATCGTCAAACGGCGTCCCCTTGGTGACGGGACGGTCGGGGAAGGCGCGTCGCAGCGCCGCGGAGGCGACGGGCAGAGCCTCCACGCCCGACACCGCGGAGAGACGGCGCAGCAGGACGTCGAACGCGTCGCCGGCCCGGACCGACCGCAGCGAGAGAGCCGCATAGCCCGCCAGATCGCCATCGAGATAGGGGACGTCGGTGCGGTCGGCGCCCCCGGCCCACCGCAGCAGCTCGTCGCTCACCCGGGACCCCGGGTGTTCGGGAAACCCGGCCGTCCTCAAGGCTCGAGTGGCGCTGCCGCGTCGGTGTGCTCGGGGAACCACCCGAGGGCGCTGGCCACCCCGCGTCGCACGGCAGCGTCGGGGCGGGGCCCAACAGCGAGACGAAGTGCGGCACCCCCGCGCGGACCGCATCGTAGGCGTTCAGCTCGATGCGCGCCCGCAGCCGATCCTGATCCTTTTCGTCCAAAGCATCGAGACGCTCCGGTGCGCCCCCGCCGTCGCTCTGCAGTTCGGCGCCCCCGCGCCCCGTCGCTCTGCAGTTCCGCGCCGCCGACGGCACCCGCGCGCAGAGGCGGACGGCTGGGCTCACTTGTGGCGCGTGGGCCGTGGCGCGACGACGAACCCGATATACCAGACTGCGACCGCAGCGGTCGCGTGACCGCCAAATCCAGTTACCACCTGAGTGGGCCGTGCTGGAAGGCTCGCGGATGAGGGCGTCACCCGCGAGCCGGTTACGTCAGCGGGTCAGGCGGAAGCTTTGGGCTGCGCTGCCGTTGCAGCTGTGCTGGACGAGTTGGACGCCGTCGGACTGGGACGCGCCGGGGACGTCGAGGCACTTGCCACTGTTGCGGTTGAGGAAGTGGTAGTAGCCGCCGCCCTCGCTGACGGGCTGCCACTGTTGGTTGTTGCCACCGCCGTACGCCCAGGTCTGGATCGGGGCGTTGTCGGCGGTGGAAACGTTGGTCACGTCGAGGGCCTGGGCGCTGTTGCCGCGCTGGTTGATGCGGACGAAGCCGCCGCTCGTGGGGGCGAACTGGTACTGCTGGGCGGTGCTGCCGGTGCAGCCGTTCTGCTGGATCGCGGTGCCGTTCGTGGTGCCGGCGGCCCGGGCGTCCAGGCATTTGGCGCTGTTCTTGTTCACTACTGGGTACCAGGCGGCCGGGTCGATCGGCGGCTCGGCGGGGGGCTGGCCGCCGCCGGTGCCGCCGCCGAGCCAGAGGATGCTGTTGATGAGCCACTGGTTCTGTTGCGGGCTGGCGAACGTGGACGACGTACGCGTGTTGGTCGCGTAGTTCATCGCGTTGTGGCCGAAGTTCGTGTAGATCATCTTGTGGTTCCGGTTGGACCAGATCAGCGGGTAGAAGCCGCTGCGCCACTGCTGGCTCGCGTCGGTGCCGACCGGGAAGCTGGAGACGTCGATCGAGGCCAGGATGTCGATGTCGGGGTTCTGGCGCAGGTCCCGGCTCCACGAGTACCACTCGCTGACCGACGACTGGATCGTCGCGGGCAGCGAGGCCGTCGTGGGGTGCGTGCGGTTCTCGATCTTCAACGTCTCGGCGGTCGGGCCCCACGTGTTGGTGGCGAAGTTGCCCGAGCCCAGGAACGTGTTGTAGTACCAACTCCAGTTGTTGGCGTTGTCGGTCCAGGCGCTGACGTGGAAGCCCAGCCAGGCGCCGCCGTTCTGCATGTACGTCTGGAAGGCGGCCCGGCGGTCGGCCGGTGGTCCGTCGTCCAGGAACATGATGACCTTGTAGGCGGCCAGGCCGGAGGCGCTGAGGCGGCTCCAGTCGGTGGTGGCCTCCCAGGTGAAGCCGTTCTGGGCGGCGGCCTGGGGGAACCAGTCGCGCGCCTCCTTGCCGAAGTCGATGTGCGCGGCGTCCCAGGTTCCGTTGTAGAAGGCGAGCACTTTGAACGGCTCGGCGGCGAGAGCGGGCTGCGCGGGGATGGCGACGGCGGCGATCAGGACGGTTACCGCGAGCAGGGCGCGTTTGAGCAGACGCATGGCAAGTACCTCATGGGGATGAGTACGGGGATGGGGAGCGGCGCCGCGCCTTCATCTTGATGGATAGACGTTGATCGAAACAAGCAATAGTTAATTTAATTTCCAGAAGACCAAGCCGGCTCTCCGGCAGGCCGAGCCGACCTGGAAAGGCGAAGGGCGCGGGCGCTGGGCCGTCCTGGAGGGCGGAGGGCGGAGGGCGGATGGCCGGGTGCTGGGGCCGAGTGCTGGGCCGGGGCCGGAGGTCGGGGGTTGGGTCGGCCTGGAGTGCCGAAGGTCCGGGGCAGAGGGCGCGGCGGCGGTCCGCCCGGCTGGCTCCGGTCCGGCCGGCTGGCTCCGGGGTCGAGGTGGCGGCCGGGCGACCGCATTTCCGCTGACCGGCGGTCCCGGCCGGCGAAATGGAGTCCGGTAATGGAGATCGAATACGGGGCATGATCCGTTCGGGGCCGTCGTTGTCGCACTCGCTATTACGCAGGCAGCCGGAATACATTGGACGAACGGTTGATTCATGGCGATGATCGGCTTTCGGGGCGGTGAGCGGCCCCTTGATCGGCGAGCGGGCCAGGGCGGCGCTTACCTCGGGTCCGATCATCGACTACTATCAGTATCTTGTCATTGAGCTGCTGTTCTGCGACACAAGAAGCGACAATCCTCAATACTGCGAGCGTCCGGGAATGTGGCCCTCCGGTCGATCTCATCGGTGCTGTTATCGGACTCCGAGGTCCATTGATTCCGGCTCGTGCTTGGGTATATTTTCCCCGCATCGACATCGCGATCACCGGGGGAATGTCGCTGACAGGACCCTGCTTCGAAGGCTTGTCGATCTTTATTCCTGATCACTCGCAATCAGGCTACGAATGGCGGTGAGCTTCGTGATGCTCGCAAAGCCACGGGCAGGTCGGCGGCTGTCGTCCGCCTGCGCCGCGGTCGGCATCGCACTCGGTCTGACGATGCTGGGCGGCGTCCCGGCGTCCGCGAAGGACGATCCCCCCGAGCTGCCGGCCCTGCAGGTCGTCGTGCTGGTCGACGAGTCCGGCAGCCTCAGCGACCAGGATGTCGTCAAGGAGAAGGAGGCCGCCCGGACCATCGCGTTCAGCGTGCTGGCCGCCGGCTCCGTCGTCTCGGTGGTCGGCTTCGGCAGCTCCAACGGGCCCGGCCAGAGCCCGGTCGACGTCGCCTGCCCGCCCACCCCGCTCAACAGCACCCAGGCCCGCGACACCCTGGCCAAGTGCGTCGACGGCGTGCACCGCCGCAGCCCGGGCGAGGGCGCCGACACCGACCACGCGGCCGCCCTCAAGCAGGCCCTGTCGTTCGTGCGCTCCGGCGGGCCCGAACGTAAGCTCGTCTTCCTGCTGACCGACGGCAAGCTGGACGTGGCCAGAAGCCCGGCGTACGGCGACACCGCCACCCGGCGCAACGCGGCCGCCGCCAACCAGGTGCGGCAGACCCTCGGCGCGCTGGAGAAATCGGGCGCGCAGGTGTGGCCGCTCGGGTTCGGCTCGGTCGACCGGTCGGCCCTCGACGACTTCGCGCGCGGCAAGAGCTGCGCACCCGGCGTGGCCGACCCCGCCGCCCGCGTCACTCCCGACTCGACCGCCCTGGTCACCGCCGTCGCCGAGGCGTTCAGCTCGGCCACCTGCGCGCGCTACGGCAAGTCCGACGTCGGTGACGTGCCCCGCGGCGGGTCGACCGACCTGACCATCGACATCCCGACGATCGCCAGCGACGCCTCGATCCTGGTCTACAAGCGGAACCCGCGGGTGCAGGTGGAATACACGGCGCCGGGCGAGAGCAAGCCCGCGCCCGCGGCCGGGGGCACCGACTACGCCTTCGCCGGCCAGACGACCTCGACCGAGTCGTTGCGGATCAGCGACCCCGCGCCCGGCCAGTGGAAGATCCACCTGTCGTCGGCCGACGTGGCGGCCAAGGACGTCACCGCGACCGTGGTCTACCAGGCGGCGGTCAAGGCGGTCGTGAGCGTCAACCCGCCCCGGCCGGCGGCCGGCCAGACGGTCGACGTCGACATGCAGGTCATGGCCCGCAGCCGCGCGATCACCGACCCGCAGGCCCTGAACGGGCTCACCTTCACTGCGACGATGAGCGGCACGGGCGTTCCGGCGCAACGGTTCCGGCTCACCGATGCCGAGGGCGACGGCACGTACTCCGCCCGGGTCACGGTCCCGAAGTCGGCGACCGGGGATCTGATGTTCACCGGAACCGTCTCCGGGATCGGCATCGGCGGGGACACCCGTCCGTACCCGACCAAGATTCAGTCGCCCAGCGAGGCGATCCAGGGGCAGATCCTGTTCGAGCGCAACGAGGCCACGGCCGAGCCGGGGACGAAGCTCCCCGGAACGATCACGGTCACCAACAACTCCGGCGGCGCGGCCAAGCTCCGCGTGGTCGTGGCCGAGGCGTCCACCGGCGCCGCGCTGACCGTCGACCCGCCGGTGATCGATGCCGCCGCCGGCACCAGCACCCAGCCGTTCACCCTCGCGGTCGACCCGCAGAGCGCGCTGGGCGTCACCTCGGCGACGCTGCGGCTCGTCGACGACGCCGACCCGACCGTGGTGGTCGCCGAGCGCCTGTTCGCGGCCGACGTCGTCCCGGAACCCACGATCTGGCAGAAGCTGCGCTGGCTCTGGGTCGCGCTGGCGGTCCTGCTGCTGGCCGGACTGGTCCTGCTGCTGCAACGTCAGCGCGCCAGGAACGAGGCCCGCAAGGTCCGCGGGCTGACCGCGCAGTTGCTCACCAGCGGGTTCGTGACGTCCGAGGTGGAACCGCCCGATCCCGGCGCCAAGGTGTTCCGGTTCGTGGTCCACGAGGACTTCACCGGGCCGCAACTGCAGCCCGCCTCGGCGGGCGAGGAGGGCGCGTTCGAGGTGCGCCGCACGGGGACCGGGCTCGAGCTGGGCACGTCGGCCGGCCGTCGGCCGATCACCGCGGGGCAGCGCTGGTCGATCCGCAAAGATCTGGCGGTCGCCGTCGTGGACGGCCGCACCGTCGCCGAGCCGGCCGACTTCGGGCCGGTGGAGCCGGTCAGCTACGACCCGTTCGGCGCCACCTCCCCGTCGGCACCGTCCGAGACGCCGATCCCGGCCCCGCGGTCCGATGTGTTCGACACGACCTACGTCACCCCCGCCGACCCGTTCGCCGAGACCACGGCGACCAGCTACGACACCGCCGACAGCTATGGCGCCAAACCGTACGACGACGACCCGTTCGGCCCACCGGACGAGGAACGGACCGGTCCGGGACGCCACTCGCGTGGCAGCGACAGCTACTCGGACCCTTACAACCCCTTCAGCTGACGGTGAGGATGATGCCGGATGAGGATCTACCAGCCGATGCTGTTCATCGGTCTCGGGGGCACTGGCTGCAAGGTCGGCGCCGAGCTCGAGAAGCGGCTTCGGGAGGAGCTGTGCGGCCCGGACGGCACGTGGCTGCTCAACGAGATGGAGGGCCGCAGCTTCCTGCCCTACCAGCTCCCCTCCTGCCTGCAATTCGTGTACGCCGACCTCAGCGCGGGCGAACTGCAACGCGTACGCCGGGAGGTGGTGCCCGGTCGTGAGCACGACCAGGCCGCCCAGAAGACGATGCGCCTGATCACCGACCTGGTCCCGGCCGGGCTCGGCAACTCGGCCGACGTCGCGCAGAGTCTGCGCATCAACCTGGACGAGGACACGGTCGACTGGCTGCCGCCCAAGGAGAGCGATCCGCGGATCGGCCCGCTGGTCCGCGGGGCCGGTCAGCTGCCGACCGTCGGGCGGGCCGTGCTCTTCGAGACCGTACGGCGTAATCCCGACACCGCGCTGCTCGCCATCAAGTCGGCGCTCTCCGACATCAACGAGTCCGGCGCACACCTGTGGAACGTCAGCGGCAAGCGCACCCAGCGCGTCGACCCGGTGATCGTCTTCGTGGTCTTCTCCGTCGCCGGGGGGACCGGCAGCGGCATCTACTACGACTACCTGCACCTGATCGGCAACCTGATGGTGCAGGGCAACAAACGGGCCGAGATCTACCCGCTGGTGCTGATGCCCTCGGCGTTCGACGACGCCCAGGGCGGCGGCCGCCCGGCCGACCTGAACGCGGGCTCCGCCCTGATCGACCTGTACCGGCTGGTCGACGACCAGAACGCCAAGGGCTCACCCGGCGAGCTGGACGCGCGGGGCAGCCAGAGCGCGGTCTCGGTGCGCTATCCGCGGATCGAGCAGGTCCACCTGCCGCCCAACATGATCCAGACGGCGTTCCTCTTCGGACGCCCCGTCGGTGGCGTGCGCCGCGACGACCTGCACCGGTCGATGGTGTCGCTGATGAACTCACTGGTCGGCGCCGGCCCGACCACCGACGCCGACGAGGAGAGCACGAGCCGGCCGCACCAGTCGTTCGCCGACGGGTTCATCAACTCCGCGGTCGAGCGTTACGCCCGCGCCCAGACCGGCGTCGGCCGCCGCGGCGTCACCACGAGCGCGGTGGCCGCCCTGACCATCCCGCTGCTCGAGATCACCGACATCATCAGCACCCACCTGCTGGCCAACGCGGTCACCGAGCTGACGGTGCCGCCGGGCGCGGCCGAGACCAACAAGCCCCAGATCCGGACGTACATCGCCCGCGCCGGCCTCGACCGGATGCTCGAGGCTCCCCCGAACCGCATCCCGGCTCAGCAGAGCCCGGTCGGCTACGGACCGGTGCTGGCCGCGCTCACCGATCGGGCCAACGCGATGGGCGCCAACGTCGAACGGGGTCAGGAGACCTACCCGGCGGCGATCGCGACCCTGGCCCAGGACTTCGAGCCGACCGTCGCCACCGAGGCGCTGCTGCGTGAGCTCGACTTCTTCCGGATGCGGCGGGCCGTCTTCGGGCACCCCGACCTCACTGACCCGCTCGACCGCGGCGGTTTCCTGCAGCTCCTCGAAGGCTGGCAGTCGCCGCCCAACCCGCCGCCCGGCCTGAACTCGGCGACCCCGCCGATGCCGGACAGCCTGCCCCGCAAGCTGATGCAGCGGCTGCGCATCACCGACCCGCCGGCCCAGGCCGTCGTCCGCAAGCAGGACGCCTGGTACGCGTGGCAGACCCGGCGTCTCTACAACGCGGCCTGGAAGGAGAACCGCCGGCTCTGGTCGCGGCCGTGGCAGGCCTACGTGACCGAGCTGCGGGCGATCCACGACCAGTTCCTCGCCCACGTGCAGCTCGACCGGCAGCAGTTCGACGCCCGGTCGAAGGACCTCTACAAGCCGCGGGTCGGTGTCGCCTACCTGCTCCCGCCCGAGGACCGGGGGCTGGAAGGCTTCTACCAGATCGTGCTCGCCCGGTTGAAGCAGGAGCACAGCCAGCGGCTGCCCCCCAACTCGCACGAGGGCCACCTGCTGAACGTCCTGCTCGGCGCGGACGGC
>Ga0247781_1000253_pt1 | contig 15936 bp, 14 predicted proteins | sample UWRJL184509B5_FD_179922 | JGI IMG/M metagenome (GOLD analysis project Ga0247781, IMG submission 179922) | Plant litter microbial communities from Arlington Agricultural Research Station in Wisconsin, United States - UWRJ-L184-509B-5 | ecosystem: Environmental > Terrestrial > Plant litter >...
ATCCACAAGGTCAGAAAGATCAGACTCCCCAATTGGGGCTGGGGACAGCCTTGGCTTCCTTAGTTTTGTTAGCGGCCCAGATTCTAGAAGAAGCGTACGTGCACCTCGCCGTGCACCCATCATCACCTTGACACTAAAACGGCTTGACCGGGTCATGGTCGCATCCACTAATCACCGCACCAGAGTTACCAGACTCTCTCAAACTCAATTGCGCCGTGGAACGCATATCGGATGCACAGTACGCTACAGTTCGCGAGGTGCCGTGCTCTTCAGGTCCCGCATGTCCTGTAGTCCGTACCTTACCTAACGCACCCACCTCCCTGGTCCCATCCATCGAATGGATCTTGGGACCCATCCAATAAATCAACACCAGCACTCCCCATTCGTGTCGTCAGCTCTCCTCCCTTGCTCTGTATAGCTTCCCAAGTCGACAAGGGAAAAGGTAAGCTTCCAGCAACATTTTCATCTGTTATTTTCTCATTGTTGGTCACGCTTCAGTCACATTAGCCCGCAATCTTCACCCTGCTGAACCTCCCCTCACACCCTGCACCTGCACCCTCCCTACCTTTGGCTGTGGCAGTGGCATCTGGTTCGCCAGTGAGCAGTGACCAATTGGATTGCCCCTCCCTCGTCATTCTTGGGTTCTCTCGCTTACCGCCAATTCGAACAGGTTTCCCACAGGCCAAGAACACCCAGGCATTGAACTTCCGTCTGGTCCGCCTGCCATCTCCCGACCCCGGCCGATTACCCAACCGCGCACTTCTCGAGACAGAACACTAGACCATTCAATCGCAATTTTTCCTCTTGCAGTCGACCAATCTTCAAGCAACGACACGGACGAGACAGAATAATAGGAATAATATCCTTTGACGGTGACCAACGCGCTGCGACTCTTCCAGTGCATCGTCCCGACTCGGGATAGTTGGAGGCCGCCGTGTTATCTGGGACTCGCTTATCGAAGTATCATCCCCAATATTGCACACAACACTTTGTGCCGCCTTTCAGAAAATATTCACGCGACAATTTCGACCATCGCGTGGCCACACCGACACAGACCGCCACGATACAGCCGCCGTGGACCAAAGCCAGACCATTGGTTTTTCGAGTCATCAAACCCTCGAGGAAATCCTCGCCTGGCTAGCTGCCACACGCCGCGACCATCTATCCTCAACATTATTTGGCACCACATCTCGCAAAAGGATGGCCAATAGAGAGGACGAGATCGACTTTAACAACTTCCTCCTCGATGAGGCGGGTTTGCTGTCAAACGACGCCGACGCCCATCAAACCCGAGGTGCCGGCTTCGATGCCGGCTTCGACGCCGGCTGCACTGGCTACATCAAGACCAACCACTCACCCCTAGTACCCTACTCTACCCCGTATGATGAGATAAGTCCTCAATCATCAGGCAGCTCGAGAAATTCGTTCGATTCCTCTCTCGCTCCATTCACCGAAAGCCCAGCATCGCGCAAAAGCAGCTTAACAGAAGGCGACATGATGGCCGATACCGAAGTCCAAGTCTCTAAACCAGACTGGAATCAGAATCCCTTCCAGTTCGTGGACGCCGGCTCACCTATGTTCCTCACGATAGACCCGTCAACCATCGAGAACCAGGCGAATGCTCATATGGACCATGACAGTCCGCTTGACGGCACCAATATGTTCGCCCCTGTGGGAGACGAGTCGTCGCCTCCCGTCATGGATAAAGAATCGCCCAATAATGATACCTTCAGTTTTGGAGGCAACAACTTCCAGGTAAGTCTCCATCTCTCGCTGGCCCTGGTTAACCTGAGAATCCCAGCTAACCGGACGATCAAGAATTACATTCCATCGCAGCCAATGGAGACCTTGGCTGCCCAAAACCATCGTTCTCCGTCTTCACCCTTTGGACAACAGAAACTGTCCCCAACTTACGACTTCAGTCAATCCCATGGCCTCCCCCAGATCCCAGAACCTACAGCCGGAGCCGGAGCCAACCTTTGGCCCCAACCACCCGGGTCTGGAAATGACATGAGGCTATTTCACGGTGGGATATCGCCAGGTCTTTCGGATAGACCACAGTTGGCTATCCCAATGTCAGTGGCATCCAAGTTGTACGGTCCTGGTCCGTACAAGCTGGATATTGCGGTGGACCCCTCGAAACGCAAATCGAGAGTGGAGACGCAAATTCACATCAGGATAATATTGTCACCTTTACCGGCTGGGATTACACGGATTCATCTTCCGCACGTTAACATTTGCAAGCCCAAGTTCTGGGCCAAACCTCCGGCCAAACCTTCGCCCGACACCCTCGAACTGCATGTATCTGTTGTATGCACAAGTGCCATGCAAAATCCAGAACTCCTCAAGGCGGCATTGGCTCGAGCTCGTCAGTCGGCGCAGACGGGCGTGCCTATCCCATTTGTCCCGGAACTTGATTCGGCAGAGCAAGCGAAAGTTGGCGGGAAAGGGGGTGAGGTTCGCATTTGCGGAAACTGTGTGTGTCGCGAAAGTAAACGGGCACAAAGGAGAAAGAAGGTGAAGTCCAAAGAGGAAGATGCATTATTCATGAAGGATGAATGGGAGAGGGTCCTTCTTTTCAACGCGAATGAGTATGGGGACTGGATAAAGCCGAATAAGGACGACGTTGAGAATGGTTTAACTGCGTGCTATTTCAGGGTCCCGATGAGAATTACCTGTTATTGCCGTCATCATAACGAGAAGTCGGGGTTCCAGGTCATCTTCACCCTCACCAACTATCTTGGCGAGTTCGTTGCCCAGAGGCTGTCGGACACGGTCATGATCACCGATGACCACAAGACGAATACGACTTCTCCCGACTCGCCGGCCGAAGAGGTGGTAAACACCGAGGTCCAGGACATGAACGGTCTTGGCAAGGCCCAATCCCAATCCCCTTTCAATGGCTCCAACGCCAGCCTCGTTGACTTGCAGCCACAACCACAGAAGTCGGCCCCGACCCCGGCTCACACTCACCGCAATCTATCACGGTCCGCCTCACCGCTCGGGGACGCCGGCCCTTCTAGCAAGAGAAGAAAGCCGAGCAGTCATAAGATCCCCTCCAACCTTCAAATGACTCCTGTCGGTGACCTCTCGCCCCAGTCGGCGACCCAGTCGCGGATGCCCGCCTTGGATATGAGCGTAGTCACGCCATCGGGATTTCCACCCTCGGCGATGCAGTTCTCGCCTTCGGGATACCAACCCCAGCTAAACTTTGGCCGGCAGGTCCCTCTTCCATTTGGCAACAGCCCGTCGCACACACCAGTCCACGGGAATGCTTTCTCAGGCTTGATGAGTGGAACGACAGGCCTGGAAAACTTGGCTATGCCTATGTATTCTGCCCCAGCTTCAACGCACGCGAGCCGCGCACCCAGTCCGAGCGGTCTTAGAACGTCAGCAAGTCCTATGCCGCATCCGCATTCTATCCAGTCGGCCGCCATGCATCACGGCGCGCTCTACAACGGAGTTCCGATCCGCGCCATCCAGCCAACAGCAGATCCAGCCGTGATTCATAAGGTCATTCCTGGAGATGGCCCCAAATCTGGCGGGATTGAAGTGACGGTGCTGGGAGCCGGGTTCACTCCGGGGGTGAGCATCATGTTTGGCGATACCGAGGCCACCATAACCACACTATGGGGTCAAGGTTGCACAGTATGTTTGCTGCCCCCTTCTCCGACGACCGGGACAGTACCCGTGACGGTGAAGGGCCAAGCACCCAACCCGCAGCAACCACCGGCTACATTCACCTACAACAACGAGGATGAAGCCAAACTCATGCGGCTCGCCCTCCGGATTCTCAATAGTGGCAATGAGGAGAGAGTTAGCCAGATAACGCAGGGAATCATTGAGTACGCGGCTACCTATGGTTCGCAGGCTGGCAATATGTCGGGTGGACCCATGTTCACCGGCGGTAACCACACCATGAACATGACGAATTTCGAGAGCGAGATACTCAACGTCTTTCGGCTAATAGATCTTAACGGCAACCCCCGGGGATATTACAGATATCTTGATCTCCAGACGCAGAGCGGGCATTCGATGCTGCACCTTGCCGCGTCATTAGGCTTGCCTCGTGTCGTTGATGGTCTCTTGGCTCGCGAGGTAAACACCGACTTGCGCGACAAGGGCGGCTACACCCCGTTGCATATTGCCGCTCTCAATAACCATGTTGATATTGTACAACGATTGCTCGCTGGTGGCGCTGACCCAGCCCTGCGCACCGTATCCGGGCTCACGCCCAGGGAAGTGACTCGTTCCAAAGAAGTGCTCGATATCATTCCCACCCAACCACGTGCCAGCCTTCCCAGTAGCGATTTGTTACATAGAAGGGTTCGCAGCGCGACAAGCCTTAGGAGGGCTTGGAATCCCTTGCCCCAGCCAGTGTTTGTCCAGGGCTTGCCGTCGGACAGCCAGAGCGAATACGGTAGCTGGGACGATTCATCCTCGGATGAGAGTGAAGGAAATGAGCTCTCTGATGATGAACAAGCCGGTGTTGAAATGAAGGGTCTTTCGCGGTATGTCCGCGAGGCGCGTTCCTCCGAAAACAGACAGCCTGAGAAACCCGCTCAAGCGGACAATGATGTTCCCGAGAGACCTCCTTCGCCAACAGCTACTGTCGCAGCGCTTAAGGAGCAGTTTGCGGCACAATTCCAGCACCTACAGCAAATGATGGCATTGAACTTCCAAAGCCTCCCCCAGTTCCCCTTCCAGAGTCTCCCACAATTTCCAAATATGCCAGCACCCTTGACAGACTACCAGCAACGACTACTCGCCATGGTCCCTACGCTTGGATACGGTCCAAGGCCAGACTCGCCAGCAGGAAAGGCTACAGGCAAATGGTGGGAGTTAGGGTTTATGGGGACCCAGTTCAAGGGTTCTGAGTCGTCGGCGCCGCCTGCTTACGAAGAGCTTTATCCACAAGGCTCAAGTTCAACCGACACCAAGCAAGCAACCGCAGCCGCCGCAGCCGCCGAAGCAGAGGCTGACCAGAAGTGCGCTGCGCTGTACGACACTGTGCATACTACTAACAACGCAACCGACGAGACAAAGACCGAGTCTCTTGACGGTAGTCTATCGCTGACATCTGACGAAGAGGGCGAGAGCAGTGCTACCGGTGGATACGGCGGTTTCCTACCCGAGGTTCTTCAGATCCCAAGACGCAGCGCCATCACCAAGGAACATAGGGATACACTGAGACAGGCCCATGCTATCAAGGTTTCCCGGCTCAGCAGTGATTGGAAGCTGTGGTGCATCTGGATGCCCGCGCTCGTTCTCATCATGGCATTTATGCTGTACAACTCTGCGTTTTTTAGCAGCGGGCGCGGATGTGGATGTGGATGGGGGGAGGTCAAGATGGTGCAGCATCCTGTTGATGCCGCAAGAGCCGTGGGGAAATTCATGCAGGATGCCATGCAGGAGGCGGTCGGGGGAGATATTGGCGGGAGGGAGGCAAACCTGGGAGCGGCTGGTCTTGCTCAAGGCGCTTAGTGGCCGGTCCTTGTGGCTTTGTTGTCAGTCTCTTTTCTGGTTTAGCTTCGCATGTGATGAGCATGATGGTGATGGAAAGGCAAACCCAGGACCGGTGCCCGTGGGTTTGCAGGCTTCTTTTTCTTGGTCAAGCCTTGCGTGCGTCTAGCTTGTGGAATTTGGAGCGCGCATTTGCTTTTGGAATTTTTGGTCAGGACCGATATCCATCCAGACCTGTTATATCTTTCATGGGGGTCTTTCGTTCGGTCTTTCTTTCAGTCTTTTGTTCCTTGTTGGATTGATAAGGAAGACAGGAAGGGGGAGCGAGGTCTTTGATTCAAAGATATAAACGGACAGATGAGGAGGGATCTAGGGACCGGAAGTTTCTATCTATATAATGGACTGAGACCAAGAGATGGATGGATATATGGATGGTATGGATATATGGTTGCTAGTTTTGTGCGCGGTCTGGTGAATGCGGTTTATTTTTCGCGGTGGTTTTATTGGGACAAGCTTTTTTCCCTCTTCTTCTCTAATCCTTTTTATAATTATGCCTGCTTCCTGCTTCTGAGAGGAATGGAACTGGAGCAAGACGGTACTGGGTTGGGATTGGGCCATTGGTGGGTATGGTATAAGGATAAAGCGTCGGCGTCTGGCGTGTTTTGAGCGTCGTTGTTGACGATGAGGGAGGAAGGAGGAAGGGAAAGATAAAAGGTTACTTTGGGCGGGGGGGGAGGGCACGAACGAACGAATGATACAGAAAACCTAAAGAAAAGGATATATAATATAGATATATAACGACAATGCACTAGCTAGCTGGCGACAGGTGGACGGGGTTGACTTGGCGGACGTTATGTCTGTCTTGTCTGGTCTTGTTTTGTCTGGTTTGCGGTTGGGGATTCAAGTTCTTGATTTTATTGTATGTACTGCCTTGGATGAGTTGCTTTGATATGTCTGGCTTATTTTATGATGAGATGTTGTCGAGATAGTCTTTGATTTGCTTATTTGGTTTGCTTATTTGGTATGAGGATCTGGGCATTTGTGTATGGGGTCTTGCTATTCCTTTCTTATTTTGCTGCTAATTTCTAGAGATGCTTTACGTACGTACTGGCAGTTAATGTTGTGCTGCTGAATGACATTTATGCTATGGATAGTTATTGAATATGATTCGTTCGAGCTTCCATGATTGAACTAAATCGAGCCAGGCATCAAGACAACATCTCCTCGGTTATCGGCGGAGATGTGTTTGATGACGGCTTCGTTTGGCCCCGGACCAGATATTGCCAAGGTTAACACGGCATCACAAAATGGAAGCTATTTCTGATAGTGCTTCTCACCGAAGTATCGATCTGCCAATAACTTCCTCAATGCTTCCATCAACCCACAGTGGCGTCATAGCACGGGGTCGTCACTCAGCACTCGATATTGTTCACGTGGGAAAGCAACCGGAGACGTCCAATCATGGCGGCAGTCGGGACAGGACCCTTCCCCTTCCCGCCCGTCCATCCGCCATGCACCGTGCGGCATGGATGGATGTCAATCAACTCACATATTGAGCACACACCAAAGAAAGCCGCAAGTGCCGGCATTAGCTCTCTGGCTCTCAACTGCATGTCAACTAAACTGGAAATGGATGATTCATTACTTCTCTCCAATCCCGCGACTTATCCGAGGAAGGCTCTTTCATGGATCGTGACACATCAAACATGGTGATGATCTATCTGGCTCGGGCTCAAAACTGGCCATCCAACGGGGTTTGGCTTTTGTCAGCGATCATGTGCTTCTTCTGTTTTCCCCTCCTAAGCTTGCCTGGTTCTTTGTTCTCTCCCTACCTCCCTCCCCGGCCTTCATCCCACCTCCCCATCCGAGAATCCCGGACTGGACGAATCATTGCCGTTGCTGCCGTGATGGAAGACCGAACGCATTCAACCTCATTCCCGCCGTCCAATCAGCCTTGTGCCCGTTAGTGGCCGAGATGTGTCTGTCATGACTCCCCCTCAGCAAGATGCAGAGGGATGAGCAAGCAGTAGAGCAGCTTGCTCACTAATAATACGACGACGTCGGCTTCCCATTGGCGTTTCATGATCGGGCACTGGGCACCGTGAATGCACGGAAGTGCACGGAGGTGATGCACAGGAGGAGAAGTCTCCTGACTTTGACGGAAGCGGACATCTCCATCTTATTGGACGTTTGTCGTGGCAACATGGGATCTGATTGGCCTCCCCTGGTTCTTTTACATCACACATGCTACATCGATCCAGACATGGCTTGGGTTGATAGTCCCATTCTTGTCGACCTTTTTGTCGCGAGAGACGAGGCTGGTTGGCTGGTTGGGCTGCCGGCCCTCCATCATGAGGTTACTCATCTGTTCCGGACCGCTCGGATCTCGAGATGGGGGACTGAAAGGGCGTATCATCGATGGTGTAATAGAGGGGGTTCTATTATCCCATTTCCTTTGAGTGAGGTCATGTTGCTCCACGATGAAGCTATAAGAGCCTTCTCGTCGCCTCACTTACACAGCCCACTTTGTTGTTTCATTTTTACATCACACACATCTTGACTGGTGCAAGCAGGCCTTCTAAGTTAATAACTCCTGGACCTGTGTATCGTTCCCTTTCCCCCTGAACTTGCTAATATTCTAATACCGATATCTGAACCGGCCTGGGAGACAGACACAATGGCCCCCCCTATCATCTATGTGCGTAACGACGCCCTGGAGACCAACCCTCCAGCTGGCGACCAGTTCCTGACGGTCAATGGCTCCAACTGGCTATACACCGTGACCGCCATCTACGGCTTCTCTCTTGTAAGTGTTGCTTCAACCACATCAACAAGAAGCAACACAGAAACTAACCTCTTCCCACCCTAGCTCGCCCTCTTCGGCCTAACCTTCATCGCCCGCTCAGGCGAGCGCTTCTTCCATTACATCTTCATCATCGCCAACTTTGCCGGCCTCCTAGCCTACTACGCCCAGGCCTCCGACCTAGCCTGGGTCCTGGTGCCCACCTCGAACCAAATCCTCAGCCACGGCGCCACCCGCCAGATCTTCTGGGCCAAGTACGTCCAATGGGTCGTCACCTTCCCCGCCGCCATCCTCTCCCTCGGCGTGCTCTCGGGCGTCTCTTGGACCACCATCTTTTACAACATCGCCCTGAGCTGGGTCTGGGTCATCAGCTACCTCGTTGCCGCCCTGACCGCCACCAACTACAAGTGGGGCTTCTTCGCCTTTGGAACCGTCGCTTACTTCGCTCTGGCGGCGTCGACTCTCTTCCCTGGTAGAACCGCAGCTACTCGTGTTGGTGTCGCGAGGGATTATACCATCCTTACGGGATGGCTCAATTTCCTGTGGCTGTTGTATCCTATTGCTTGGGGGATTAGTGATGGTGGGAACCGGATTGGGCTGACGGCGAGCTTCATCTTCTTTGGGATTTTGGATGTGCTGCTTGTTCCTGTTTTGTCGTTTGCGTTCATTGGGCTGGCGAGGAAGTGGGATTATAATCGGCTTAATATTGCGTTTACGCAGTATGGGAGGGTGCCGGCTGCTGCGGGGACGTTCCCTGAGAAGGAGGCTGCTCCGGCGGCGGGGACGACTGGGGGGGTTGTGGGGGATGGTGCTGTTTAGGTGGGTGAGTGGTGAGGGGTTGATGGGTGGATGATCCTGGATTGATGCGGGCTGTTTTGTGAGTGGATGATGGTTGAAGGGGACGTGGAGAGGGCGACTTGGGAGAATAAACAGATAGGAAATGGGAGGGGATATGAGATGATTGGTTGAGGTCTGCTGGCTGGTGGATGTAATAAGGATATGAGTATGAAAGAGAAGACTATTTGGATAAAGAGATACCCTCGTTTGTTTGTTTGTTTGTTTGTTTGCTTTTCTCTCGCAATGATTTGGTTGGATTTTTTTGGGTTAATGATAATACGGTCGCTTCCGAGATGTCTTTTGTTGTTGGGGGAATGTTGGGTGAGAGTTAGATCACCTTGCTTGGTGGTGATATAATGTGTAATAACGCGAGTCGGTTAGGACTCGGGGACAGTTAAGTGCTGAGATGGATGGAACATCAGTTGATATATATGGAAGATAGTGGTGTAAAGCTTGTCCAATATATGAGATAATAAGGGGATCATAAATTCAGCCAACGTGTGCTATACGTGCTATCCTCTGCTTCTTGTTATCATGCAATATATGAAGCTGTCTACATTGCAAGCGGATCGGATCCAGCAAGTAGAGCCTCACAGGTGCTCACCATGAGTTCAAGTTCAACCTCCAAGCCTACCAAGTCTTCACAGCACATCTATTAGACTATAAAGACTGACAACCAAGCAGTAGGCTTTACTGAGATAACCGCGCGTGGTCCATTCCTTGATTCCATGGCCGGCCTGCTGTCTTTCTCTGGGTAGTCCTGTGGTAGTCAGTCTGAGAAGGGAACCAATCATGGAAATTCCGCGATTCGGATAAAACAACGACTTGATTCATACCATCTCAACCGGGCGAGTTCTTTGCACAGAGGCTCCGGGAAGTCAACTCGCGGTATCGGAAATAGGTCTTGAGGAACTTTGACGCCTTTGCCTCGGCGTTACACCACTCCAGAACCTGAGCACCACTCCCGATGAACCTCATTATTTGCTCTGCCGCCCAATCCTCTTGTGCACCACGAATAACAATCCACCGTTCACATTTATGGAGCGAATGATTGCAAATATAGATAATTTGCTACTGCCTAGTAACCAACACTTTTAATTAGGGCAAACCGCACCTTGGACTTTTTCAGCACAAGATGCACGCACGCCAGTTTATCGAAACCAACTACACAAGAAGCACATCAGACCTCCAGACGACGACCACATCGAATACATACATCAAACCTCCCACCTACCCATTCAGCAAGGCCATCCAACCAGGAGACGTATCATACACAACCCCACTAACATCATCACCCTTCCTCCAATACCCAGTCCCTCCCTTTAAGAAAATCCTCCTCCTCTCCCTAAACGACTTCACCATATCATCATATTCCCCCGGTTTATAGTACCTCAGCCGTGGAATCGGATCCCCCTCAAGCCAGTGTCCCAACTTGCTCAAATTGAACTCTCTCAACCTGTCCAAGTCCCAGAGCACATAGGCACGATCTCTCATCGAGGAATCACCAGACAATATGCCCAAGTCTTGCCAATTCAGGCGTGCAACGGAATTCTCCCATAGCTCGAGCGGACCATCGTCTTGGATCTGGCCAAGATGCGCCGCATAGAGACGTTGCCGTTCGTTGTCGTCAAGAATGTTCTCGGGGAGATAGGTTTCTTTCAAAACATCAGGCAAGAGCGGGTACCTGTGCGGTGACAATCGTATGTAACTCTCCAATAGAAATTTCTTTTCCTCGCAAGACTCTGTGGTTACCACCGAGTGGACGAATTTGATGCCGTGTGCTAACTGCAGTTCGGAGGGTTAGCAAAGCCCACTCCATATATCACTGCAGAGGATCTCAGGAACGGAACAAAACAAACCCAAACACGTACCCACCCGTCCTCCCCAGCCGCCAGCGAGAGATAATTGATCACCTCCAGCCCAATCTCGACATCGTGGGCGAGGAAATCTCTAGCGCCTGCAGAAAGAAAGAAAGAAAGCTGTCAGACTCGCTTCTCGGTTTCAATCTCACGCTGACCATCCTAGGTAATCAAGTCACTCACCCTCTAAAAACTTCCCATGCAAATACTCATACACACACGCAATCTGCTCATTCTCCCACTCAGGGTACCTCTGCCAAAACCAACACATATCCCACTCAACCGGGGGACTCGTCTCCTCGCACAGCGTAAAAAAACAACTCAACCCTATAGAACGCCCGGCAGAAGCGAAAGTATTCCTCGGGCGACAAAACAGGACCTTCTACAGTCTGGGGCGAGAGCAGCGCCCAAGACCTAGCAGCTAAATCGCTCGCCAACGTGTGGATGATATCCTGCATGCGCCTCATATTCTGCAAATTCATCTTTGGCATGGCCGCCACCCGGGACGAGACCTCCGCCGGCTGGCCGTGCAGCTTGTCCAGAGCACCAACAGTGGGCTTGGCTATGAATTTTGGCCATCGCGAGACGGTCTCCAGGGAGAATGAGTAGAATAGTAGGGTGGGGGTGGTTTGGTTCCGGATGATGGAGGCCTCGACGCCGTGGCTCTCGCGGTAGGAGGTGTAGAGGTGGCGAACATGTGAGCAAGGCCGGGGCGAGAGAGCGGAAGTGGTCGAGCCGTTTGAGGATTGCGATGATTAGCTCGCAGGGTAGGTCTGTGATTGAAGGCATGGTCGTCGTCCATGACGAGGTTGAGACGTTTGTTGAGAGACGTTGAAGTTACGGAGGGCGGGGGAAGATATTGGAGAGCCAACATGCAGGAGAGTCACTTGTGGTTGGTTGGTTGGATGTTCATCTGTCCGCAAGACGCGGCGCAATTCTCGGCGTTTTCCCCCTACAAATCCTGTAAATCGAACCAAGTGACTTCAAGAAGAACACCACCTTTCCCGACTTGCCTGGGTATCTGGTCTCACAAGGATAGCAGACACAACACAATAACGAAGATGAAGAATAGAATATCATAGCCTTAAAGCATACCGTAAACACCGCCATACCACTGATATCATCTGTCCGTCCATCCAACGCCCAAGGCTAGGAAAAGGACAACAAAAAAAAAGCCAAAAACAAAACATCCTCACTGCTCACGACTCTGCCTTTCTCTCTCTCAAAAATCATTCCATTCGTCATAATAAATCGTATCGTTACAGTTTTAATATCATCATCAAAATCATCAAGACTTAAAAGACCACCATCCATCTTTCCTACTCTCCTCTTTCGTCATCAAAACTGTCTCATGCCCCTTCTGATCCCCAATCAACCTCCCACAGGTAGCAGGCACATCATCATCTGACATCCAACTCCAACATCCATCGTCATCGAAACTTGACATGGCCACTCATCCAGACAACTAATCCAAACAGATTTCTTGCTTCGTCTGGGCGTGGCATGGCGTGCGTGCGTTCCTCAGCCGTTGCATTTCGCAGCAACATAAAAGAAACTGAAAAAGAAAAGAAAGAAAAGAAACCTGAAACCAGCCGGGAAAATAAAATAGAAAAAGAAACAAAAAATCACCAGACATAACTGGAACTGGCCGGTCCCGTGGGTACATTCGGCGGCGGACAATTCTCCATATCCTGATCACCACCATCACCATCATAATTAAAACCATGGCTATAACCATGTCCATGGCCAAGTCCCGAGTCTCTACTCGACACGTTCCCATTGCTGGGGCTCATAGGCTTAACGATAACATGGTTCTTGGTCGGAGTGGTCTCCTTGCCGCTCTTCATCCTCGGCGGAGGGGATAGCGCCGTCGTAGTGACGAACTTCTTGTTTGGGCTGATGGATCCGTGGCGGTGATGCTGGCTCGAGTTGAAAGCCCCCTCGCCACTAGCAGCAGAGGATAACATCTTGATCGAATCACCGCTGCGGGAGGTACTTGTACTTGGTGCTGTTGTCCTTATGTCACGAAAAGTGTGACCTGTAGTAGCCGAAGAAGTCAGAGGGCGCGTAGTGCGTTGTCTCTGGGGGTAGTGAAAGGCGCTCGGGGCCGGGGCGACCATGGCCTTGGCCATCGTTGCTTGCCGCACGACAGGAGGCGGCGAATCTATCACCATCGCGTCGCTGTCGTAGTTATCCCCTTCGTCATCACCAGTGTCGGTATCACCGAAGCTCCTCCTGGCATCATCAATTATAGCTGGTGGAAGTAGCATTGCTGGGGCGAGAACTGGCTCTGGCGTAGGTACCGGTGCCGCTGCTGGTTTTGTGATTGTTGGCCGCGGAATCGGTGGTGGTGCTTCCTGGGCCACCGCCGGTACTTGATGTTGCAACGGGGGAGGCGCCTGCTTTGCACTGGTGGATGGCACCCTCCGCAATCCACCAAATCCCAAGGTGCCGATGATCCGTCTCCCTGTGGATTCCTTGTTTGAGGCAAGCTTCATTAGCTTGTTCTTCCTCTTCGGAGGCGGCGTTTGCGTGCCAACGGGAGGTGGAGCAAAGGAAGCCGGGGTGATATAAAAGGGGTTATTGGGACCGGCGAGTGATGGAGCTGCCGAAGAGCCGAATCCGCTTGACGAAGGCGGTGGTACATTCGTATTGCTGCTCACAGACGGACGTGGCGTGTCCCTGGTAAGATAGATGGAAGGTGGGGCAGCGGACGAGGTTGATGGCCTTGGTCTGGTCATTGGGTTGTGCTTAGAGCCGTTCAAGTTGAAATCGACTGAAGCACGTGAGGTCGAGCGCCGTAGTTTCTTGACTAGCTTGCGTGCGCCCCCACCCGTGGATGATGCCTCGATCTCATTAGAATCGATGGGCATGCCACGTTTGGTTCCGCGCTGGGGAGATGGAATATCATTCTCTGCCCGTGGTGGCTGCATAAAGGCCGGCGGAGGTGGAGGCCGTGTCTGTGGTGGTGGCGGGGCTCCGTGAGAAATATCCGCTGCGCCGGACTGATTGTTTGCGCCATATGGGAAGCCAGGGACCGACGATCTGTGGTTTTGGGCGCCAGCAGACGCTAGATGCTGCGAGAACGACTTGAGAGAAACCGGCGGGCCATGCGATGTGTGGGGTGGGACAGCCGGAGCCTCACTGGGAGCCTGATTATTAGACCTGCCCCCTTGGCGTGGAGGGTGTCTTGTCCCTTGAATCGCATGTGCTTGAAAGAATCCAGATGCCACAAGGTTCTTGTAGCTCTCCATGACTTCTTCCCTAGTGGGATATCCCGTCGTGTCCCCTGGTGTCACTGTAACCGATGGCCACTCTGGATTCTCCATGGGTGCGGGCGGCGTCTCCTCTACGGGCGGCGGAGCTGGTCCCTTGTCCTTGCTGAACACACGTCCGATACTGCCAGAAGACTTTGACCTCGAAAGGCTGAGCTTTTCGCGGACGCCATCGAGGAAAGGAGCAAGAAATCCGCTCCTTCGGGTTTGCAGCTGTGGCTGTGGCTGCTGTGGTTGCTGTGGCTGGGCCGTGTGAAGTTGTGGTTGCGACGACCGGTGCGACGGACCAGAGCTGCTCAAGGGCCGGCGCTGGTAGAACTCGCGGTTTGACCTCGGCGGGTAGTGCTGTAACGATTGCCTCACCCTTCCCAGCCCGCCGTCCTGGGCATCGGCTGGTGAGTAAAACTGTCGCTCGAAGGCGGCTACTTCGTTTGGACCGAGAAAGTTGGGCGGTGGCGCGGCGGATGCGCGATCGTTCATCGACCCTTCAACAAAACGGCTCTGCGTGCTACTGCCGCTATTCCGGTTACTGCCTCCTCCTCCCCCTTCCGAGCCACCAGGCCATGGGTTGTGTTGTGGTTGCCGAGACTCCATCATCGTTCTTTACTGTCTTGATTTCTTGTAGCAGTATCGCAAGAAATCAGTGGGCAGTTGCATTGGGTTATATTTTGTTTCTCGGAATGTGATGGTTGCTGTTGCTACTAATGTGGTCAGCCGTTGTGGTCGCAGAGCCATTGAAGGCGAGTAAGTGATCTGCATCAAGGGTGTTAAAAATGTGGTTTGTTTACTTTGAGTGCGACCCTTGTTTTTCGGGGTTTGTGCCAACGGCGAACTGCTCTTCGATTGATTTGCCACAAAAATCTTTGTTTTCGGTAACCAAAGCACTGCAAAGCCAAAACTGAGACTATTGGGAAAAAGTTGAAATTTTTTCGTCGTGCCTGCTCTTTTGAAAAGGGAAAAGAAGAGGTTGCAGTTCCAAGGTGCAAGCGGATGAGATGGGATCCTAATGCATGGCGCGCTGGCGCGACCCGGCAACCACGTTCCAAGCTCCAAAAGCTCTCCCCGGAAACCCCACACCAAATGGATCTCCCATTTCCCCACCAAACGCCCTTTTGACCAACCGCGTTCTGATCGCGAACCGCGACTTGAACCAATTTTAATGCCCCTTACCCCCTTTTCAAGCCACCACCATATGCAATCGCAAATTGGCATTCCAACCAACTGGTGCAGGAGAGAAGGGATCTGAGCACATTGTTCCATTCAATTGACGCGTTCAATCCCGTGCATCTACGGGGCACCAACTTTGAAATACTGGGGATTTGACGTCGAGCGAAGAAGCGCAATGAAATCACGAGCGGCCCTCACAACCAACCGAAAGCAATGAATATTTCAATAAATCAATGCCTAGGACATAATACCTAGAAGGCTTGTTTATGATTACTGTTAAGGTACATACCAGACAACCACATACATAAACACCTACATAAAAACACGAACCAAAACCAGACATCCTCCCGGTCCCTCCCTCCTCCCGTCCGATCCCGTCCCCTCCAACCAGTAAAGCAGATGGGCACACATAACATATAATGAAGCAGTTAGAGAGAAGCGGTAAATAAATGAATCCAATTGTAATAAATTCGATCGTCCTATAGCCATCCATCTCTGTTTGATGGGCCGAGCAACATGATATAAAGAATAC
>Ga0247781_1000254_pt1 | contig 15917 bp, 7 predicted proteins | sample UWRJL184509B5_FD_179922 | JGI IMG/M metagenome (GOLD analysis project Ga0247781, IMG submission 179922) | Plant litter microbial communities from Arlington Agricultural Research Station in Wisconsin, United States - UWRJ-L184-509B-5 | ecosystem: Environmental > Terrestrial > Plant litter >...
CTCTCCCCAGTCTCCGTCCGCCACCCCTTCCTGACCTTGAGCGGCTGCAAGAACCCATCAACATGCACCCCCCCAAACATCTCGTCCATGCTATCTTCCTCCCCCCGATCTTCATCATCCGTAGCCATGTCAGATCTAGATCTCTTCCTCTCGCCATGAAGGTTCTCCAGATGCCTCTTGAGATTCCATGCTCTGCTGAATCCAGTCAGGGCCAGAGGGCAATCGGCATGCGGACACAGATGCGGTCCTCCGCCTCTTCCGGGGGTCGCAGATCTCCGGCGCCGCCGCTTTCCGTCATTCTCGCTTCCTGTCGTCATGCCAGGGGAAGATGGCGGCTCGGCTGTCAATCGCATGCTTGGCTGGCGACTGGTAGCTCGGCGGTTTCGTAGCATTAGCAACTCTTCAGAATCCCGGCTGTGTTCCTCCTCTGATAACAAAACATCATCGTCTTTAGTCAAGTTTCCAGGCGTAAAAGTAGCTGTTTCCATTCCTTCTTTGAGAGATTTCTTCGCCGGAGCTTCGTGCAATGTGTTGATCGTCATCCCCTGGCCAAAAAGTGTAGCACACCTCTGCGTAGCGCGGGCAATAGCCTCGGGCTCAAAACCTGCCAATGCCGCAGCCCCAATAACATCTCGCCAGTCGCGTAGAGGAATCCTCTTCAGATCATTTCGATCATACTCAACTGAGGAAGCGGCAGAAGCAACACTGCTGGCCCTCGACCCCCTAGACACAGAACGTTTCCTGTTCTTACGGGCCTTGCTGCGTCTTTGAGATCGGGACATTTCAGTCCCGGAGCGGTCGCTCTCAAAGTAGGAATCGGGCATTCGCCTCTTTTGCTCTTTCCTCAAGCGGATGAGCATCTCCTCTTCAGTCTCGCCATCCCTTGGAACGTGGACCTTTCTAGGACGACCTCGATTTGGATGAGAGCGTTCCTTCTCGTAATGAGGTACCAGTGACGGATTCCGAGGCCGACCTCGTTTCTTCCTCTTGGTCGATGAAGGAGATTGTTCAGCTTCACCGTCGGTCTCCTCCTCTTCATCACCGCCATCGTCTGATTCGTCCGACTCCTCGGGCTCACCAACATGCAATGTGGCGATTCGGGAATTATGTAGAATGGTCAAGGTGTCGTCCAGCATCCCGAGGATCCGTCTTGTTGCAGGGCGGATCATGTCGTATGCGGCTCCGTCGTCAGCCAAAACGGTAGGTGTGTAGGTACGTGATATCTTTCGCTTTCTTGATCGCCGAGCAGAAGTGCTCTCCTCGCCGCTCGTATAGTGCTGATCCGAGATGTTACCAGCGCCTCTGCCCATACTCCTGCTCCTGCTCCTGCTCTTGCTTCTTGTCGTCGCCCTCCACTCCGACGTCGTCCCCTCGACAGTATCCATTACTTCATCCTCATCCTCGTCCTCTATCACAATGATATCCTTCCCCTTTTCGCCCAACTTCCTCCGTCGAAACCTCTCCTTGGCAGCTCTCAGAATCCCAGCTGAAACCTCCTCCTCCAGATTTCGACTCGGGAGCGCATCCGTCCAATCCCTTCGCCTGACCGTGTCCCCCTCATCTATATCCTTAGTCTTCGCAAGCAAGTCACCATCTACGTGGATCTTATGGTCCTTCACAGGCCACGCAGTCCACATCCTAGGCGGCACCCACCCACTACCCTCCTCCCCCCCCTCTTCCATGTCCTTCTGCCCACTCCGCGGCAGCACCTCACCCTGTATCTTCTCGGGCTTTCCCACCTCCCTATCCCGCACAGCATCCCTCTTAAGCGCAAAAGCATTATACAAATGAACACTCAAATCATCCATCCTCACTCCCTTGAGCGAGGTCCACGCATCTCGATCATTCTTGGTCCACCGCTTCCAAGTGAAGGGATTTCCCGTCCAACGGTTGGGTCTCGTCTCGTGCAGCTCCTCCGACGAGATGGATTGGATTTCGGCCGTGTCTTTATCCCATTCTTCGTCCTCTTCATAGTCGTCGTCTTCGTGGTCTCCATCATTGCTGGCGTCACCACTCACGGCCGAGTCGGGGCCGATGGTTTTGTCATTGCTGCTGTTGATTGCGGGGGTGGCAGCGGCTGTGTTGCTCAGTACGGGGAGCTCTCCGCCGTCGTCGATAGTGCCCCAGTTCCAGTTTTGGGGAAATTGGGAGGAATCCATTTTGTGTAATTGGTGTTTGTTTGCCGTTTCACCTTTTCATTTTTTGATCGAGTGAGAAAATGTGAAGTTGGGCCCAAACACAAGGTTGGTGAGGCAGAAATGTATCAATGTGATATCATATCCTTAAAGAGACCACCAGAAATTCAAGACTGCGGCAGAAATAGCTGCAATGCTGTTCAAGGTTGAGTTGGAGAGCCGGAGGTGAAGTTGACTCAGAGACGTCGCTGTGTAAAAATGAGTGAATGAATAATATGAGGCGTGAAGTTCAATGACCAGAAGTCGAAAAAGAGAAGATTTTTTTTGGGTCTGTACTCTGGGAGCAAACTGGATGGCTTTTTGATTGATATCGTAGACAAAGATCGAAGCCAGACGCCATCAAGGTTCTTCGCATTCGTCGTAAACCTGAGGTAAAAATTCGCACACAACCCTAACCCTGTCTAGATTTCGCTGCTTCAAGTTCCAACTTGAACTTGAAAATTACTGCATTCTGAGACTGTCTACAGCTTCAACGACATGACAACACAGCCTGATCTTAATGTCATTTTTAAGTGCGAGCGAAAGCTACAGAAACCATGTATATATATACAGCTCTGAAATTTTCATGAAATATATACCATATTTGGAGTCATTTTATACATGATTCATCAACCGTCTAACAAACGGTCAGGCTTCAGTCTACTCCCCATCTTCAGCTACCAAAGCCCTCCAAGACTGCCATGTAAAATACAAATGCAACTAGCCGAAAGTCATGAATACGGGATCATAATCAAATATCCCAACTCAGGGCTCCTCCTATAATACAAATATATACACGGGTCACCATCATTCTCTAGTCCAAATCAAGCCCAGAAAACATAGCTCCCGCCGCCCCTAAACCACTCAAACCAAGAGCAACCGGCGCCCGCCAGGTATGCACCCGTGCTCCAAACGGCAACAACCCCTTATATAGATAAAACAAGCCGGCGGCAGCGGCCACAAGTGTCAACCCGCTGCCAGTAAGCATAATCAAGTCCTGATTCCTGCGCACGACCATGGTATCTTGTTTGGAGTCGGGGGATGATATCCTCACGGATTCCGCCCTCCGCTGCGCCCACCACCTCGCCCATTCCTCGCCCACAAGCGGAATATCTCTAATCACGCCCTGCGCAAACCGAGCCGCCACCCTCATTACCGTGTTGCTATCCCCGCTGCTGGGTTCGAGACTTGATTCCGTCCCTGTGTATATCACCCAAGGCAGCTCCTTCGACGAATCACCCTCCAACAGCCCACATCGGGCCCGAAACCCCTCAACAAATTCACACAACCCCGAATATTTCCTCGCCATAACCTCCCTCAACCACGGCCTAGGCACATCAGGCACCAACATAAGCGCCAGATACCCAAACGCCAAACACCTCAGCTCCAATGTGCTGTTTTGATCCTCCTCCCAACCCCCCAGCACCTCCCCAACAACATCCAACACATCCGCCGCCAACCCCTCAAGCCTAATCCTTGATCTTTCCTCCGGACTCAACGAATCACGGATGTTATTCGCCCGTGTCTGCTTCAGCGTCTTCTTGATGCTCTCCGGCACGTGGACCCATCCCGAATCCGCCTTCGCCGCTGCTTCGGCTTTCTCAGCCTCTGCGTCGGTGTCGAGGCTCGACATGCCTAGGTGGGATGCGCGCGCCGACATGGTGGCTCGGATGGCGGGGGGCTCGGTCCATGGGAGGGGAAAGGGGAGGATCTTGCTGTAGGCGGGGCGGGTGGTGGTCGACCAGTTTGCGGAGGAGACGTAGAGGGATAGGGAGAGGAGAGGGGGCGCGTGGGCGGTTAGGAATGTCGTGTAGGCGGTGCTGTCTGATTGGGCTTTGAGGTTGCTCTGGTTGGCGGAGGGAAGTTGTGGTCGGAGGTGGGATGTGATGGCGCTGAATCCGCTGATCCAGGTGTTTTGGGAGGGGCTGTGGAGTGCGGGGAGGTGATCTGTTGACGGGGTTATGTTAGTTTTCTGTTTGCCTCTCGATTGTCGGGATAGAAGAGATGGGTTGGCGAGTTACGTACGGGTTGGAACAGCCGAGGGACTGGTTTGTATAAGTTGGTATTCGGACTGGTTGATGGTTTGTGTAAAGTAGGCAATCGTCGCAAGACACTCGGCGTCGATGGATGGGAGGCCAAACGCTGGCCCCCATACGTGAAGCTCCAGCATTGCTATTTGGCAGGTTGTGAGAGGGTTCGGTTGTGAGAGGGTTCGGTTGGGAATTGATCGCTTTAGTGGCGCGCTGTTCGAATTCGATGATACCGGCACTTCTGTTTCAACTTCGTCAAGCTCCAGTCAAGACAAGTATTTGGATAAGATTTAGGATAAGATTTACGATAAGATCGAATCCAACAGCCGAAACGTGTTCGGCACGTGTTCACGTGGTGATAAGAATCGTGTCTAAAGTTGTCTACCCCATTAGGTAATCTATCAACCCCAAACCCCGGAATTTCAAATTGCGGGCCGCTAGCAGCGCCACTGACGGAGCCCGTTCCATCCCAAACTCCAAAATCCCAATCCATCAGATGAAATGGAAGCGGCGTCCTGCATTGCATTGGATTGTGCATTTGCAAATTATATCCGGCCCCGCCCCCTTTTGAGGTTTTTCTTTTTTCTGTCTTCTCATTTTACCGCACTTCGGTATCCACTGGTTGAGTTGGAACTGCCGATATGCAGATGCTAGTGAAAGGGAGGAAATAAACTCAAGACAGATTTCCCCTTTTGCGCCCATCCCGATTAGGTCGTGCATCTCTTTGCTCTGGTTGGGAAAGGGGGAAAGGGGGAAAAGGGGAACTGACCACTCAACAGAAACAAGAAAAATATCACACCCCCTTATTTCATTGTGGCTCGCCAATGTGTCGTGGATTCAACTGTGTATGGTTTACACTCTGTATGGTAACCTCGACGTTGCCCCTTTCTCTCTTAAATCTTCCTCAATTGGGCAAGTCTGATATTCGGGACCTGCAGCTGATCTGATCTAGTAGTGGTTTGATCATCTTGGCCACCGAGTTATCGAGAGATTATATTGTAGTAGCCTCTCCTGTCAGGGGACAATGAGACGACAAGATGTACAGTACATGCATCCAAACATCCAAAATAGTCTCCGGATCATCTGCCGCTGCTCCATCTCGAAACAACAGGTTGCCTACAATGGGATATAGTGTACAAGGCAAAACCGGTATTCCTGCAGATCACCCGTTTTGATTTGCCTTGCTTGCGAGATGGGCGACTGGCTACGCAAGATATGCAAGCTGTGAACTCTTCAACTTCATTTGCCGAAGTGTAACTAATCTGCTAACCAAGGCGTGTCACATCTCATCTGGGCTAGTTCGCTACCCCGAGAAACGAGAACAAAAAGACATGACAATTATCAGATCAAGGAACAAGCCAACAAACAAGCCTAAAAATCGGGACGGACGGACCGCTCCGCATAACACCCCATACTCATATCTCATATCTCAAACCACACAAACCACAATCGTCATAACCTCCATGGGCAGATCAGACGATGGAAACAGCTTAGGTAGTGAACTGCTCGCTAGCTCGGCCGGGGTCCGGGGAGTGTGGAGATTGAAAAGGAACGAGTTTGTTCGAAAGTCGGAGCTCGGCAAGGCAATCAAGACGAGGCAAATATGACCCGTCTAATACCGATAAGTAAACACGCCCAAGCAGCCGAGGCAATTTGCCTCTAAACAGTCTCACAAATGTGCACATATCATGGCTCCTCTTTGGGAATCCCGAAGGCCATGGTGTGGTTCTCAACCCCCACACTCGAAACTTGTTACGATTATCGGATCATATCATGGTTGTGCATTTATTTATTACTATTTAATATATCCCGTATTCTATGCGGCGGAATCTAACAGAAACCCACGGGGTGAAGTTGAGTGATATCTACTCTACCTCCCCCCCGGAACTATGGAAAAATTCATGGCAGACAGACACATCACCAAATGGCGCCATTGCCGCCATCGTGGCCTCCCTAGTAAACTACTTCGGAGCATTCTCGTAACCCGTTGCCGTTACATCGTTGCGTGGAGCCGGCAAAAGAGAGGCATATCATAAAACAATCACATCCAAAAAAAACTAGTGAACGGCTTCACTAGTAGAGTAACCACCAAATGCCATGCCCGGTCAACCCCCACTAGGGTAGGACTGGAGCTACCTACACGTGTTGCAAATCAGGGGTGGGGTGTCAAGTAGGCGGGGTGGACGGGGATATTGGTGATGCGATGCGACTGCTGCTTGGAAATGCAAGACATCCCACGACGACTGGGGTAGGTGGAGTGGAGAGAGATGATAGAAAGTGTGTGTGAGAAATATGAGCGACTTGAAAGGGAAGGGGATCACGAACGTCCGTGTCAATCGCGACACGGTTTCCAACTTTAAAGTCCTACTCCACTACGCGCAGCAAGAAGGAAAGAAACGTGTAGCTTTTGAGGTTGGGGTAAAGCCTCACGATATTATGTCGGGATGTACCGGCCGTTACTAGTGTCCAAGGTGTTGAGCCCCATTATTTGGTATGAGCACACCTCTAGCCTTGTCTTCGATGAGATGAGCTGGAAAACGGCCATGGACATTTTGACATGTGCCAAATCTCCATCTTATTTTCAAGAGGTGGAGTAGACATGACGATATCGATCTTATCTGAACCCCTTGGTTCCACTTGAGCGATCGAGAAAATTAAAGAATTCGGGTTGGCGGTGACGATCGTGACCTGCTAGGTGAGCTGTTAATGTTAGACTGTCGATGAAAAACTGGAAACACCAAGACGCAAGTTTCACCAAGACGATCATCTTCAGTTTTAGTTCTTAGTGAGAAGTAAAGTGAGGGGTAGTTTCGTCGCAGATTGCCGACTGAAATTCCATTTGATGCGTCTTGGCTCTTGGGATGAGAAGAGACAGACAGGAAAAGAAAGAATTGACTAGTGGTACATGTGTATGCCTGCCATTGCAAAAGGAACCCCAGTCTAAGAAGAATACTCATTGAATGAGTTGCCATTAAAAAAATTGGTATCTTTGGTCATCATTCAACCGACCGTGAAAATGAAAAACAGAAACACCCTCGAAGTCCAAACACCAGTTGCCTAATCAAGGAAAATAAGAAAAATAAAAGCCCGGGTCGTTGATTAAAATAAAGCTCCTCCTCGTATCGTAGGTAGCATAATAGTACATGAAGTTGTTGCGAAGGACGTCGTTCACGGGTACGTGAGTGATTTGTTTCGTTTCGAAAGTCGAAAAAGAGTTGGAGAGAAATCCCATGCGAGCCCGGCTCCGTGGAACTTGATGGTGTGTTTGGGTGGCATTGCATCCGAAATGGTAATGTATGCGAGGCAACCAAATTGGAAAAGAGAATATCGTCGGTGGATGGTGATACGACGGCAGATAATCCTGTTGGGCAAGCTCCGGGAAGGCCAGGCCGGGCTGCCCTCACAGCCCACCTATCCCACACCAGTAGACCCCATTCCGCGGTTGAAAGTGCAGGCCGTCAGAAAGATGAGCGTTGAATTGGCTGCTTGCAATGGTAGTCGTGATTGTGACGGTGGGCCGGTTCGATATGCAGCCGTGCGGTAGGCGCAGATGGGCGCGCACAGCTGGTGGGCTTGCCTGGGCTATGCAAGCGCAGGATGGCGTGCAGCTCGGGTTTACGTGTGCGCTGGAAGCCAATACTGAAAGACACCGGAGCCGAGAGTGTGTTGTATGAAGGCGGGGCGGGTCGCAGCCTCGCGCCAATGTTGGCAACCGGAAGGTGGTTTGAGGATTGTATGTTCGGCTCGTTGCGTGATCCAAAAAAATCTGGTCGAGGAGCCTGGTAGCTAATAGATGTGACAGCGACAAGGAGACAACTATGAGGCGTCGAATGTTGAAGTAGCGGATTCGTCGTCCGCACCCCTTACCCGCGCTTGGGAAGAGGAGGGAGAGGTCGACTCGGCGGTGGGCCGGGGCAGGGAGGAAGCTGCGATGGTCTTTGGGAAGGCATCATGCCGGATGTGTAAAGTTGAGGTTGTTGGGTGGTTTGGTTTAGTCAGGCTCGAGTATCGAGGCTGGCTGTAGTGGTCGGTGGTGGTGGTGGGGAACCAACTTGAACTTGTTCAAAGGCAAAGGAGGAGATTAATATGTGAGGCTGTTCGTGTCGACGTCGAGGAGGTGTCCTGATTATGATCTGATAGGGTTGGGTTTGATCTGATGATGGTTCGAGAATGGGCGGACTAGGGGAGGAGGAAGGAAGGGGGAGGGCAGCCTTATATGGATGGACACTAGCCATCAAAGTGAGAATCTTGGAGATTACTCTTTCCGGGCACGCACGATGAAAAGAAACAAGCTTGCATGCTTGCAAATTCACAGGCAGCGAACAGGGCTGTGGTCTGTGGTCAGTTGCCAGGACGTGTGGATCCCCCTTCTGGCATGGTTCTGCTTGGTACCTGGCAGCAACGACTGCTTGGGGGTAGGCGGTACGTCTCCCGGACAGAGGGTACATGTCATCAGGCCCGACATTGGTACCCAAATGCAGAGCGGAGACTAGGGGGGGAGGTTTCGCATGCCCGGCCCCAGGTACACAGGACTTGGGTGGAGCGTGAAGTCGCCCAAAAGTTGAGGTGACGCAGCCACCTCTTGGCGATAACTTTAAGCATCCCTGGCCTCGAGTTCTCACCCCAAGGAAAATGAAACACAGCATAACGACAGGGTGTCCCTGGTCATGATCAATTCCTGCCCCCTTGGTCAACTCAGCGCACAACTCAGAGAAAACCCCTCTGTACAGTACTTGCGCCGGGTGCTGCCGTCACCCGTAGGCTCTCAAAGAAGATGTTGCAGGTGGACAGCTGGACAGCTGGACATCGGTTCAAATGCAATCGCTCAGCCTAGTGAACGCGTGGGAGCCTGATAATAGATTTACGGCATACAATTGAAACAACCTATGTACTGTACATACTGTACGCATACAGGTGTTGTTATTTGGAGAAAGACCCGCCCCCGAAATAGTGGTCTCGCATGATGGCCGCCTCCAAGTCGACCACCATGGCTGCTAAATAGCCTCCCCGCACCTTCGCGCCTGGCTTCCGCAAGTCAAGCCCGCGCGACGCTTGGGGTGATGGTCCGTCCGAAGTGTCAAGAACAGGGCACAGAATGGGCGTCAGGGTTTCCTATTGTTACGAGGCTCGCGCCTCTCGTCTCTTGTCGCTTGGCCATTCTCTCCGGGGGGCCAGAAGCTCCAAAAGGCGCCACATAGCAGCCGGCAGTGTCTGATATCTCGGGGTTGCGAGACAAAAGTGTGTGTCGTTAGGTGCGAGATCCCTGTGGTTCAGGGCAATCGCAATTTAGTAGCGCTTGCATGCTGGGACTGAACGTGCACAGTGCAGTGTGCCCAACCCCGGAGCGAGCCTCCAGCGGGGAAGGGTCACTGAGACCTGCCTGGGTGTGAGACAATACAAGTCCTAGGAGGTGTGGAGAAATGAGGGGGACGCGCAACAATGGTCAGCATGCCTACGATACCCTCTCTTTGGCCTGTCTTCCGTATTGTGTCTGTACTACGTATCGTTCATGTTCCCTTCGTATTGCGCGGTACTGCTTGTTACATGTCGGCCGTCTGTGGAGCTCCATAATGGGCATCACTACATGAAAGCAAGGCCTTGCTGGTTGGGAGCTGGAAAGCAAAAGGCGGTAAAATCGATTCGTGAGGCAGGTTCAACAAAAAGACAAATTTTAGAACACGGTAGTCAGGTGGAGCAATTAGGTGCACCAGCAAAGAAGCCTCGTGGAAGCCCGGGGGTTGTATCGTTGTATCCACAATCTAATTTCAAAAAATGAGAAATGCTCCAGCTCCTCCACCGAATTCGAGTTCTTGAGGCACGGCAACAAACACCACGGTCCACGAACGACCTCTGCGGGCCGAGGGCAAACGCACAAAATCGTGATTTGCAAAAAACCGAAAACAATACCTCTTTTCAGCCCCGGCAGCCGGTCCTCGCTAGGCAATGATCTTGTGTGTTTTCCCCGGGCAGCGCACAGGGGACCACCCCCTGTATTTCTTAGCTGTGGGAAATGTCAATTTCAAATTTTCACTGCCGTGCAGTAGCTGAAAAGGGGGTCCCTGGGCCGCTAGACGTCAATATTTTGCCGGCTGTTTGAGGAAGCAATTTGAGTTTATGGCACAGGTTCAGGGCGTCGTGTGGGAGAAGGTGGAACGTCTGGCGCGTAATTTCAGTACGGCATACGGAATACACTCTCATACCGTACAGAAGGTGGATTGGCGTGTTCCAGCGTGTCGCTTCCACTTTATATCCCTGGACGATCATCGTCAATTACCCAACCCGTCCTGCCCCCGAACCCGTATTACTAGCAGATTATTTGAGAAACAGAGAATTGCAGCCTGATGACAGAAACACACACATCATCAAAACAAAACATGTAAAATGCAAATTCATGTCAAACACAAACGCAAACCCAAAACAACAACAGCAACTAGCGGTCTAGGTCCCGGGCGAACGAAAAGAGCACATATCCCGAAACAGCCCAATGCAACTCACACATTGCGTAAATTGACTTTGTTCTAGATGTCTGAGATTGGAATGCTCTGCAGGAACGGAACATTGAGAAACTGACTCTGAGCCTTTTGAACCTGAGACATTGACAGCCGACTTCCCAGGGCTGGGCAGCACGAGAGATAGTAATCAGTTGTTGAGTTGTATCGAGCATAGAATTGCAGCAGGCTGTATGCAGGTCTTTGGTCAGCTCACTACGGACCACGGGAGACTTTCTATTCTTGATGTTTGTCCAATACTACGGAACATCATCATCGACAAGCCGACATTGAAGTTAGGACTGTCATCCCTGTTCCCCTCCATCTCGTCCACGCCATGTTCGTATCCGACATCGATGCGAAGGGAAGATCACGATGGTGGTGATGGCCACCTACGTGGCACAAGTCCAATTGATCAGCCCCAACTTTCCTTTTCATTATTGCTATCAAAATATCAAACGGAATATTACCTATTAATGACTGTCCATCCCTCCGGGAATATCAAAAAGGCTAACCCCGAAAGGATTCGCCTCGTGATTATGCCAGAAAGCTGATATACGATATATCAGAAAATATGTCGGAATTGGCACGCCCGCAATGGGAAGGTCTTCCGTAATCATTGCATTCCATCAAATGAATTGAAACAGATGAAGCCACCAAGATGTGCAACACGCACTCTTGCGCAATGGCTGACGCCGATGGCAGGTTGCAGGTCTAGATCGACGCCACTGATGTGTTTGCCCTCTCTCTCCTGCCCATCCCATCCATCCCATCCAATCCCATTCCTCGCCGTCCTGGCCTCATTGGATTCCCAAAAAACCTTCCACGTTCAGCCGTGCATGCGTCTGCATTGTGCAGTGCAGTGCAGCACTTAGTAGCCCGTCCCAATCGTTGTTCGAACCGAACCCCCTTTACAACCAGGCTTAGAGGGAGCGCCTTTGAGATGCCCCTTTCTTGCTTTGTTCGTTGATATCCAATTCCGACGGGATTCAACTTCAGGGATTACTTACACTGATAATAGCATCGGTTGAGGCTGACTCTTTGACAAAGGACCAACTACCCCTTCGGCACTAGCGTCCCAACAGTTGCACCCTCTACATGACGCCAGCTCCCTGACTGTATTCCGTATACTGCATGTAAATAGCTTCGGAGCAAGACCTCTGAATTAGCTTTCTGCCCGCTGTCAGAGAGCATGCAGGATAGATACTACGGCACCGATAAACCACGCGCAGCCAGCAGAAAGCAACGCAACGCAACGCCGGCCAAGCCGAACGTGGTCAAAAGCGTAACGCAATCCCGCCAGCCGACGGGCAAAAGTTCCGACGATGCCATCCGGCAGGACAGAACACACAGTAGCTTGAAACCCCTATTCTAGTCCCTGAGCTCGGTGTTTTATCCTGACATCGCGAGGGAGAAAAAAAACATCCGCAAAAGAAACTCGCTTCCCACTATCATCGGTCTTACATGGAGGAGCGGGAACGGGAATAAGGGCCACTCGTTTACGCCCCTAATCCGACCACTTCCTTGTCCTGGAAGCAGAGACAAGAAGAGGGTGTGTGAGATCACCACCTTCTTTTCTCGCGCGAGGGATGGAGTAACGGAGGATGTGTTCCTGAGCGAAGGAGCATCCCATCTGACCCAGCATTTTCCCTCGCTTGGGTATGTTGATGTCACTCTCGAGTTCAGGAACAGGGAAGGTGTCGGAATCCTTCTCTTTGGATCGTCGATCCAATTGTCTGTGTGCGGCTCTCGGGCAAGTGCACTGTGTAAGACTGAGACCTGGAGATAATCAGTAAACCAACAAAAAGGTCCTGCGTGAAGCAAAATTCACAGCCAATGTCTTGAAGTATCGCGACTCGCTAGGCTATCCCTCCCCCGCACTTTCTGACCGTCAATCCCATTTATTGATGGTGGGGCGGATGTGTCAGTTGGGTGTCACAAGCCAAAATATACGGATATAGAGGAGGAGAGGATCAACAAAGCATCATTCCTGAGGTGAGTTGTATCTTCACGTATTGTCCGTATGTACAACTCCGGCCCGTCAGGTACACTGCTGCTGTACAACTGCGTACCGCAGTTTCAACAACCTGGAAAGTCGGTGAGCGCGGGCATGTGCATATGAACTGGGAGGCAGATCCCAACACCCCGTCAAAACTCCACATAACCCACGTTGTTGAATTTTTTTTTGACGTTGTCGTGGGTGAGGTTCTTTTTTCTCTCCGGGTTCATCGTGGGTCGCTTACTGTCTAATTTCAAAAATCAACAGTCCAGTGACTCATAAGGGGATTAGCGGGCAGGTTGCGGGTCCAGGTCTCGGGAGTCACCACGCTAGTTCGTCAGGTAGGCATTTATTACCCCTGAATAAAAGAACCCGCCAGAAAGAAACAACGACGATCACGGATCCGAAAACGACGGCGGCTGCATGAGAAAGAACTTTCGTTGCCAGTTGGATTGTTGACGTGTGCATAGGGCCCATATCAGCTCTGATATTGCGACTCCTTTATTTCCTCACCGTGCTGCTCGGCGAACTTGCATCAACTCAGTTAATTACCGAAAGCAGAAAGACGAACAAGAATCATGAATATGACATGTCAGACATGTCGGGTTATCAACATGGCAATATTGCCCACATGAGCAGTTCTGCGGGTGGTGGGTGGCATCTACCACAGTTGTATCCGTACGGCGTAGGCAGTGAGAAGGTTCCAGTCTATGCAGGCAGTCATCCGTCTGAGTGAGGCCCAGGTGAGGTGAGTTGAGGGGGAGATGAGACTCTGGGGTGCAGTTCCAGTCTGACCTCTCCATCAATTTCATGATGATATTCGTTTTCGGTTTCTTGTTTGGGTGGAATCAGCCCCAACTCTTTTTCAACTTTCGTTTCCTTGCCGGGAGGCATGGTGTTGGTCTCCTGCGCGCAACCCCCTTTTTTGATCATGATGATGATGGCGATGATGATGTGTGGATCTTCCACCCAAAGCTGCAATGTTCTTGGTTGAATCGCCCTTTTCGTCGAATTATACATGTACTTCAAGTACTATGATATCACGTCTATGCATTATTCGCCGGCGGTGACAAAGGTGAACGCTCACCTCGTGTGCAGGGCACAGGACGTCAGCCGCCGTGGCATTGGCGCTTAATCGTCAATGTATGCTTGTTTCTGCTCTGTCGCCGGCGACCGTGAATGCTGTCCACTGGCGGCTACCAAAACCTCACCTTTGCCAAAAGGGCGCATGGTGATGTGATGCTACCTACAGAGAGTTACCGCACCAATTGCACAACCTCCCGGCACTCTTTCCACCGCAGCCGCGAGCCGACATGGGCAGACACACATCATTGCACGTCGCGGTTCGGATACTGGGGGAGGGTATATTTTTGGCAGCGCATCGCCCAGCCACTTTGCGCGTTAAACCTGGTTCAGCTCACCTTGCCCTTCCCTGCCCTACAGGCTACAGGCCCCATCCTAGCCTTGCAAGGTGAAGGCGAAGCACAGATCCCGTCACGGCTGAGAACGACAAAAGAGAAAATATAGAAGCGGAAACAAAGCACTTCCGGCGGCAGAGCCCATTTGGACCGAATTGACTCAAACCTGGCCGATGATCGATCCGGGTTTATTTTGCGCAAACAAAATGCAGGTACAGTACATCCAGACAGTACAGTTATACAGTTATCTTTGAAATAGCCAACTGCCGTGGAGGATGCCCTTTCCAGTTTCTGATAAGGTGGTTTGCTGACCACCTCTTTGTGTAATTATAGCTCGGACCTCCACAAACCGACGCGAGCATCAAAGGGATGGAGGATGGGGTTCTTCGCCGTGCACGGTGCACCAAGTCTCTGCGGATACGGTTCCCGCAGCGATGTGCTTGTGAGCTTATCAGTCTCTCTCTCATTTTCGTCGGAATATTCAATTGTATCCACCGACAAAAATTCTCGACATCAATATCGAATCTAGACCCCCGGGTATATCACCTTACTCAGCTGGGGACTGGTTCGCGCGCTGAGTGATGTCAATGCGCGAGCGAGCCGCTGCCTGTCTGTGATGGACGTTCGGGATGACAGGGACCTTCTCCTTTTTGGTCCACCGCGCTAGTGCAAAGACCCGGCAGCTTGGGACCAAGCCAAAGCAGTGTTCTTGGGATCGTGGGGCACAACCAATTGTTGAGACGCCCACAAGCCCGTGAATTGGCGTCATTTGTCATATCCACTTTTGTCTCTGGAAGAACCGGCAATCGACTCTCGGTGAACTGAATCACATCATATTACTGTGAGGATTATCACAATGTAGACATTTTTTTCAGTATTGACCTACTGACTGCCGAACAGTGTCGGCCCGTCGGTTCCTTCTCGGGCCAGTCCTCGAGGATGTTCTAGATTTGCTTCTAGCTCTTACTTTTTCGCGATGGGCCGGGCCTTCTCGGTGTCAGTGCGTTCATAGTGTTGATCACATTTGAAGTCCCGATGTGCGCTTGCACAGTAGATCACGATCTGTTGTGTGATTGGCTGATGCCCCGAGCCTTGCGGTGTGCATGTTAGAGCATCGGTCATCTGACCAAAGTTATGGCCGAGAAACCAGCGCAATCTTGAACCTGTTGAGCCAACCAAGTTCCTGTATTCCGGATTCAAGGGAGGATTCGCAATTGAATCCCAGACAACCTGAAAGAGGCCCAGCAAAAAACAAAGTTCGGCCGAGGCTCATCCACACCGCCGGTTCAGACCGTTGCGATCCGCTACCGCATCTTGGCGAAATAGCACTAAGAAGAAAAATGATGTGAAAAAAACGCAGACCCAGACAGGTAATTTACCGTTGAAACAATACAAGAAAGGGATCCCCTGGCTTGGTTGAACCGGAGCTCATGATTTGATCTCCGATGAGGGTGTACGCGAACCAACGAGCCAACATCCGATATCAGTGAGCTGTTTTCCGCACGAAAGAGGGTGGTGTGCCAGAGCTCGATATCGAGGCAACCACCTCGCACAAGTACCTACATACTGCGTGCATGATAAACACCAATATCGCCTTCCACACCTTTCTCGGCACGATAGGGAGCACGGAAAGAGTAATTGAGACGTCACTCTCGAGTCTTGATTATCCCGACGGCGGTAAGCAGGAGCGGAGTCTGACAATCCCCACGCTCCGGGCCTTTGGTGTGGACGCCCGCCCGTGAAGGTGGGCAGCCTTGCGGTTCTCTCGGGACGGCCAGTGTCAAGCATTACCAATACTTCCGTGCACT
>Ga0247781_1000255_pt1 | contig 15909 bp, 13 predicted proteins | sample UWRJL184509B5_FD_179922 | JGI IMG/M metagenome (GOLD analysis project Ga0247781, IMG submission 179922) | Plant litter microbial communities from Arlington Agricultural Research Station in Wisconsin, United States - UWRJ-L184-509B-5 | ecosystem: Environmental > Terrestrial > Plant litter >...
ACTCCACGATTACGTCCAGGGCGCGGGCGAAATCGGCGTCGCGGATTCCGGCGTTCAGGGTCAGGCGAAGGCGGGAGCTGCCGTCGGGGGTGGACGGTGGGCGGAAGCAACCGACCGCGATGCCACGGTCGCGGCAGTCCTCGGCCCAGGCCAGCGCCGCCTCGGGGCCCGGGGCCAGCACCGACAGCACGCCGGCCGCGGGGCTCGAGACCTCCAGGCCGGCCGCGCGCAGCCGTGACACGACCTGGGCGCCCCGGGCAGTCAGGAGCGCCCGGCGGTCGTCGGCCGCGCGAGCGATCCGCATCGCCTCGTGGACGCCGGCCGCGACGGCGGGGGGCAGCGCGGTGTCGTAGATGAACGTGCGCCCGGTGTCGACCAGGTGCTGGACGAACTGCGCCGGACCGGCCACCACACCGCCGGCGCCGCCCAGCGATTTCGACAGGGTGGCGGTGACGATCACGTCGTCGAGACCGGACAGGCCGGCCGCGGCCACCCCGCCGGCGCCGGACGGGCCGAGCAGGCCCAGCGCGTGGGCGTCGTCGACCAGCAGCAGCGCGCCACGCGAGGAGGTCACCTCGTGCAGCTCGGCGAGGGGCGCCAGGTCGCCGTCGACCGAGAACACCGACTCGGTGACGACCACCGCGCGGCCCGGATGGCCGTCCAGGAGGGTGGCGACCGCGGCGGGCGAGTTGTGGGGCGCGACCACCGTCCGTCCGCCGGAGATCTTGCAGCCGTCGATCAGGGAGGCGTGGTTGTAGGCGTCGGAGACGATCAGGTCACACACACCCGCGAGGCTGCGCACGGCCGCGAGGTTGGCCAGATAGCCCGACGAGAAGACGAGCGCCGCGGGGGTGCCCAGCCAGGTGGCCAGCTCGGACTCGAGGGAGGCGTGCACGGACGTCGATCCGCGGACCAGGCGGGAACCGGTCGCTCCCAACCCGTACGTCCGGAGGCTCTGAGCGGAAGCCCCGATCACCTCGGGGTGGGTGGCCAGGCCGAGATAGTCGTTGCCGGCCAGATCGACGACGGCGACACCGGCCGCACGCGGTCGCAGCCGACGCGTCAGCCCGGCCTTGGCCCTGCTTGCGGCCAGGCCTTCCAGCGCCTCCAACCAGCCCGCCAAGGCACCTCCAGCGATCACGAGAGTGGAAAGCTACCATCCACCACCGACAGTCTCGTCGCCCCGGACGCCCGCCCCGCCCGACCGGCGGCGCACTGAAGGGTTGTTAAAGTTCGGGCATGTCAGAGATCCTCGACCGGGCCCGCGCCCAGGTACTCATCGACGGTGTCGGCCTCGACGAGGCGCAGATCCTCGAGGTGTTGCGGTCGCCCGACGACGATCTTCCCGAGCTGCTTCAGCTGGCCCACGACGTCCGGATGAAGTGGTGCGGCCCCGAGGTCGAGGTCGAGGGCATCGTCTCGCTCAAGACCGGCGGCTGTCCCGAGGATTGCCACTTCTGCTCGCAGTCGGGCCTCTTCGCGTCGCCGGTGCGCTCGGTCTGGCTCGACGTCCCGTCGCTGGTCGAGGCGGCCAAGCAGACCGCGGCCACCGGGGCCACCGAGTTCTGCATCGTCGCCGCCGTGCGTGGCCCCGACAAGCGGCTCATGCGGCAGATGCGCGAGGGCGTCAAGGCGATCAAGGCCGAGGTCGACATCCAGGTCGCGGCCAGCCTCGGCATGCTCACCCAGGAGCAGGTCGACGACCTGGTCGACATGGGGGTGCACCGCTACAACCACAACCTCGAGACCTGCGAGTCGTTCTTTCCGAACGTGGTCACCACGCACTCGTTCCAGGAGCGCTGGAGCACCCTCAAGATGGTGCGCGACTCGGGCATGGAGGTCTGCTGCGGCGGCATCCTGGGCCTCGGCGAGTCGCTGGAGCAGCGCGCCGAGTTCGCCACCCAGCTCGCCCAGCTCGACCCGCACGAGGTGCCGATGAACTTCCTCAACCCCCGGCCGGGCACCCCGCTGGGCGACCAGCCGGTGGTCGAGGGCAAGGACGCGCTGCGGGCCATCGCCGCGTTCCGGCTGGCGATGCCGCGCACGATCCTGCGCTTCGCCGGCGGTCGCGAGATCACCCTGGGCGACCTGGGCACGCGGGACGGGTTGCTCGGCGGCATCAACGCGGTGATCGTCGGCAACTACCTGACCACGCTGGGCCGTCCCGCCACGGCCGACCTGGAGCTGTTGCAAGACCTGAAGATGCCGGTCAAGGCACTGTCGGCGACGATCTGATGTTCTGCGACCGATGCGGCGAGCCGGCCGCGCGGGGTGATCACTCGGGGTGCGCCTCGGCGCGGGCGCTGGAGCCGCCGCGCTACTGCCCGGAGTGCCGCCGGCGCATGAAGGTGCAGGTCGTGCCGACCGGCTGGACAGCTACCTGCGTCGAGCACGGCACCCACACGTCATAAGCGGGACGTCGCCTTGCCGACCTCACGGTGACCCGCGATCGGCAACGTCACACTGACCAACGTGCCGTCGCGTTCGGCCGGCCCCGCCCCGAGGCGTCGCAGGGTGCGCAGCATCGCCACGTTGTCGGCGCCGGTGTGCGCGATCAGCGCGGCGAAGCGGGTGTGCTCGGCGTACTTGACCAGGCGGCGCAGCAGAGCGGTGCCGAGGCCACGCCGCTGCCAGCCGTCCTCGATCAGCATCGCGATCTCGCCCAGCTCACCCTCGGCGAGCAGGTTGGCCATCGCCACGACTCGGTCGTCGGAGAGGGCCAGCAGGGTGTGTCCGCCGCCGGCCGGTTCGAGCAGCCGGGCCAGCCGGGTTTCGTTCGGGACGCCGCCACCCAGGTAACGGCTCTGCACGGTCGCCGCGGAACTGCGAGCGTGCAGAGCCCGTACGCCCTCGAGGTCGTCGATCGTCGCGGCCCGGATCAGCAACTCGGCGCCGTCGGGCAGCAGCAGCGTGGTCTGCCCCTCCTGGCGGCGCAGCATCGCGCCGGAGAGCTCGACCAGGGCCTGCGCCCGCGCGTATTCGGCCGGGGTGAACGCCGGAACGGCCCGCAGCACCTCGAAGGAGCCGCCGGCCGGATCGGCCAGGGTCATCCGTGCGGCCTCGTAGCCCGGTCGCCCGGTCAGCGGCTCGGGACGCCAGCGCACCTCGGTCGCGTCGAGCAGGGCGACCAGCGCCTCGCCCAACGTGTCGGGCTCGTGCACCAGCCGGCCGGCCAGCGCGAGCGCCCGGGTCGGCTGATCGGCCAGGCCCTGGGCCTCGGCGCGGGCCACGAAGGCGTCGCGGCCACGACCCTTGGCGATCGCGCTGAGCAGGTCGGTCTCGGTCATCGTCTCGGGGGCGTCGACCAGGAAGTCGTCGACCGCGCCGGCCTCGGTGGTGTGCACCTGGACGGCGAGGATGTTCACCGACCTCAGCGCGAGGCCGGCGGTCAGAACGGAGAGGTAACCCGGCCGGTCGTCAACCGTTGCCCGGATCCGCCACAGCGCCATCTCCGGCACTCCTTTCGGCGAGTCACGTCAGTTGTACCGCCCTCAATCCTCCTCGCGAGGTGTTAAGCGGACATTGCCTGAGCTGCGCTTTCCGGGAGAGACCAATCACAGGGGAGTGGGCACCGCGGCGGTGTCGAGCCGGTCGCCGAGGATCACCGCGGCGGCCTTGACGAGCTGGGCGACCCGGTCGACCTCGGTGACGTGGAAGGCGGCTGCGGGCAGGTCGTCCTCGTCGGTACGGGCGAGGACGAGCACCAGCCCGGCCCGGCCGAACGGGGCGATCGCGTAGTGGGTACTCGCGGTGCCGGCGAGCGGACGAGCCCGCAGCGGGGTGATCTCGGGGAGCTGCAGCGGGGTGGGGGCACGCCAGCTCGCGTACGCCACGGTGGCCTCGGCACCGATGCTGAAGCCCGGCTCGGCGGGGAGCGGCCGCGGCACGCCGGACCGGGACGCCCAGTCGGCCGGCACGACCGCGGCGGCTGCCCAGTCGGCGGCGAGCAGGCCCGGCACGGCGTCGACCAGCGTGGCGAGACCGTCAGCCGGGTTCGCGGCGACCTGAGCGAGCAGTTCGGCGTCGTGCCCGCCGGAGACGGGAGCGCCGATCGCCTTCCAGACGCCGTCCACCTGCACGCCGGGGATCGCGGCGAGGCCGGCCAGGAGCCGTTCCACGCGGGAGGCGCCCGGCCACACGACGGTGAAGTCGTCCACGGCCCGGCCGCCGAGTCGTTCCAGCACCACCACCTGAACGATGTCGGCCCCGGCGACGCCCAGCGTGCGCGCCACTTGACCCAGGGCGCCGGGGCGGTCGGGCAGCGTGACTCGAACCCGCAGCAACATGCAACTCCTCCCGTCTGCGACAAGGCACGGCGATGCCGTCCCCGTCAGGCGTACAGCCTGCCAACTTGGCGTTTCGCCCCGGTTGCGGCGCCGTGTCCCGGGGGTCAAGGCGAGGGCGTATGCCGAGAATCACCCCAGCGTACGGCGGTAAGGTCGGAGCGTGATCTGTCAGGCCTGCCGGGAGCGGCGGCACGAGGAGTGCCGCGGCGGATCGTGGTGCGAGTGCCAGCACCGTGCCGCCGAGCCGACCCCACCCGTGACCGGGCCGCCCGGCCCGTGACCGAGTTCCCCGCGTGGCCGACCTCCGTCGCCGGCCTGGTCGACCTCTATCCGCGTAACCCGGCGCCGACGCTGCGGGTCAACTTCATCGCCGCCGTCGACGGCGCGGTCACCGTCGACGGGCTCTCGGGCGGCCTGCACGGCCCGGGCGACAAGGAGATCTTCGACTCGCTGCGGATGGTCTGCGACGCCCTGATCGTCGCGTCGGGCACGCTCAAGGCCGAGAACTACGACGCGCTACGGCTCACGCTTTCGGCTCGGGCCTGGCGCGTTGCGCAGGGGTTGCCCGAGTTCCCGCTCATGGTGATCGTGTCGCGGTCGCTGAACCTGGACGTCGACCAGCTCGTCTTCTCGGCCGCGCCGATCCGCCCGATCGTGCTGACCTGCCGCGCCGCCCCGGCCGACCGGGTCGCCGAGGTGGCCGAGGTAGCCGACGTGATCGCGGTGGGTGACCACGAGGTCGACCTGCCCGGCGGCCTGGCCGAGCTGCGGGCGCTGGGCGCGACCCAGTTGCTCAGCGAGGGCGGGCCGCACCTGCTCGGCTCGCTGATCGCGGCCGACCTGGTGACCGAGCTGTGCCTGACCATCGCGCCGCTGCTGGTCGGCGGCGGCCCCGGGCGCATCGCGGCCGGCGCCGGGACGCCCCCGCGGCGCATGTCCCTGCGCCACGTACTGACCCGCCAGGACATGCTCTTCCTGCGCTACGTCCGCTGACCGGGTCGATCCAACGATGGCGACCGTGAGCTCGGCCGGCGACCGGTCGGCGCACATCGGTTCGAATCCTGGGCGCGCGCCTCCACCGGATGAGCGAGATCTTGTGGATAACTCTGTGTATGACCACCAGAAGTTGTGGACAACGCGTGCCAACCGTCGCCTGGTGCGAGTTCTGTCGTACCCCTGGTGCACGATGATCGCTGTGTCTGACGAAACTTCCCCAGTCGGGCGGGTGCTCGGTACGGCCGACGCGACTCCGCTGCAGTTCTGGACGGCCGTGACCCCGGGCAGCTACCTGCAGCTCGACGATGTCGTGGTCACCAAGCGTGAGCTGCCCGACCGTGAGCCGGTCACGATCGCCGGGGTGGTCACCCAGGTGCGCGCGCGGCACGAGGGGGCCCAGTTCGACTCCGACGTCTTCGCCATCGCCGAGGGCACGCTGCCGGCCGTGGTGCAGGAAGCGGCCGAGATCACCACCACCCGGGTCGACCCGGAGCTCTACGTCCCGCCCGCGCCCGGCGCCGTGGTGCACCGCGCGAGCGGTGCGGCGCGCGACGCCGCCCTGCACTTCGACCGGATGGAACGGCGTATCCCGATGGGGACCGGCCGCGACGGCGTGCCCGTCTTCCTCAACGCCGACTTTCTCGACGGCACCCGCGGCGCGCACGTCTCGATCTCCGGCATCTCGGGCGTGGCCACCAAGACCAGCTTCGCGACGTTCGTGCTCTACTCGGTGTTCCGCTCCGGGGCGCTGGGCGCCGACGGCACCAACGCCCGCGCGCTGATCTTCAACGTCAAGGGCGAGGATCTGCTCTTCCTCGACCACCCGAACACCAAGCTCGACGACTCCACGCGTGCCGCCTACAAGCTGCTCGAGCTGCCGGCGACCCCCTTCTCCGACGTGCGGGTCTATGCCCCGCCTCGAGCCGGTGACGCGACCGGCACCCCCGACGTCAGCAGCCGCCTGACCGGCGTCGACACGTTCTACTGGACGCTCGAGGAGTTCTGCGCGCTGCGCCTGCTCCCTTATGTCTTCGCCGACGCCGACGACGAGCGCCAGCAATACACGATGGTCGTCCACTCGGTCACCGCCCACCTGAACCGCTTCGCCGTGCCGGCCGAGGGCGGCATCAGCATCGACGGCCGTCGCATCGGCTCCTACGGTGACCTGGTCGACCACATCGTCGAGCAGCTCACCGACGACGAGACCCGCTCCACCTGGGCCGGGAGCGCGATCAACATGGGCACTGTCAACGCGTTCGCCCGGCGGCTGATCGGCAGCAAGCGCGACCTGGCCCGGCTGATCCGCGGCGACCTCGCCCAGCGCCGCCCGCACGCGATCAAGACCGCCGAGTCGGCCCAGGTCACCGTCGTCGACCTGCACAACCTGCCCGACCGTGCCCAGCGGTTCGTGGTCGGCGTGACGCTCAAGACCGAGTTCGAGGAGAAGGAGAAAGCCGGCACCGGCCGTCCGCTGCTCTTCGTCGTCCTCGACGAACTGAACAAATACGCGCCGCGGGAGGGCTCCTCGCCGATCAAGGAGGTGCTGCTCGACATCGCCGAGCGGGGCCGCTCGCTCGGGGTCATCCTGATCGGCGCCCAGCAGACGGCGAGCGAGGTCGAGCGCCGCATCGTGACGAACTCGGCGATCCGCGTGGTCGGCCGGCTCGACCCGGCCGAGGCCGCCCGCCCGGAGTATGGTTTCCTGCCCCCCGCCATGCGTCAGCGCGCGTTGCTCGCCCGGCCCGGCACGATGTTCGTGAACCAGCCCGACATCCCCGTTCCGCTCTGCGTGGAGTTCCCGTTCCCGGCCTGGGCCACGCGCAAATCCGAGTCGGGGCCGCCACCCGCGGCGACGATGCGCTCCATCGTCCAGGGTGCTGATCCGTTCACCGTCGTGGGTGGCCACGGCGGTTCGTCCGACGACGACATTCCGTTCTAAGGTTCTCCCGATGCGCATCCTGCACACGTCCGATTGGCACGTCGGCAAGGTCCTCAAGGGTCGCGGCCGGCACGAGGAGCACATCCGGGTGCTGGCCCAGCTCGTCGAGATCGCCCGAGCCGAGCGGCCCGACCTGGTGATCATCGCCGGTGATCTCTACGACACGGCGGCCCCCACGGCCGACGCGACCCGGGTGGTCACCCGCGCGCTCTCGGCGCTGCGGTCGACCGGTGCGCGGGTCGTGGCGATCGGCGGCAACCACGACAACGGCCCGGCTCTCGACGCGTTGCGCCCGTGGGCCGAGGCGGCCGGCATCGTGCTGCGCGGCGCGGTGCGCGACAAGGCCGACGAGCTGCTGATCACCGGCGAGACGGCCGGCGGCGAGCGGTGGCAGCTGGTGACGCTGCCGTTCCTTTCCCAGCGTTACGCGATCCGGGCCGCCGAGATGTACGAGTTGACCGCGGCCGAGGCCACCCAGACCTACGCCGATCACATCGCCCGGCTGATCGAGCGGCTCAGCGAGACGTTCGACCAACCCGGCGTGATCAACCTGGTCACCGCCCACCTGACCGTCGTCGGCGCCACGACCGGCGGCGGCGAGCGGGAAGCGCACACGATCATGGGGTACGCCGTGCCCGCCACGGTCTTCCCGCGCAACGCCCACTACGTGGCGCTCGGCCACCTGCACCGCTCCCAGCAGGTGATCGCCCCCTGCCCGACCCGTTACAGCGGCAGCCCGCTCGCGGTCGACTTCGGCGAGGAGGAGAACGTTCCGTCCGTCGCGATCGTCGACGTCGGCGTGGACAAAGCCGCCCGCGTACGAGATGTGCCGATCACCTCGGCGCTCGCGCTGCGCACCGTCCGGGGCACGCTCGAACAGCTCGCCACGGTGAAGCTTCCGGACGCCTGGATCCGTGTGCTGGTGCGCGAGAAGCCGCGGGTCGGCCTTCGCGAGGACGTGCAGGAACTGCTGCCCAACGCCCTCGAGGTGCGCATCGATCCCGAGATGATGCCCGACCGGACGGGGGAGCGGATGGCCCAGCGAGCCGGGCGGTCGCCGCGGGAGCTCTTCGGCGACTACCTGGACAGCCGCGGCAACGCCGAGGACGGCGTCCGTGAACTCTTCGACGAGCTCTACGACGAGGTGAGCACCCACTCATGAGTGAGCGCAGCGAACGCGGTCGGCTCAGCATCCGGGTCCCGGGCCCGGCGGCGCGAAGCGGAGCCGGAGCATGAGACCCGTGCGGTTGGACATGGCGGGGTTCACGGTGTTCCGCGACGAGACCACCGTCGACTTCACCGACGCCGACTACTTCGCGCTGGTCGGGCCGACCGGCTCCGGCAAGTCGACGGTTCTCGACGCGATCACTTTCGCTCTCTACGGCACTGTCCCGCGCTGGGGCGGCGCCCGTGGCATCGGCAACGCGCTCGCCCCGTCGGCGACCGAGGCCCGGGTCCGGTTGGTCTTCGAGTCGGCCGGCGACCGCTACGTGGCGACCCGCGTCGTCCGGCGCGACGGCCGCGGCAACGTCAAGACCGCCGGGGCCGGCCTGCAGCTCATGCAGCCCGGGTTCGACGTCGCCAAGCTCGACACCGGCATGGACCTCGACGACCTGGGCGAGGTGCTGGCCGGCACCCCCGCCGAGATGGACCAGGCCGTGCTCGCCGCCGTCGGCCTCCCGTTCGAGCAATTCACCAGCTGCGTCGTGCTGCCCCAGGGCCAGTTCGCCGACTTCCTGCACGCCAAGCCGGCCACTCGCCAGCAGATCCTGATCAACCTGCTCGGCTTGCACGTCTACGAGGACGTGCAGACCCGCGCGTCGGGCCGGGCGCAGACCGCCGAGGGCAAGCTCTCCGTCGTCGACCAGAGCCTGGCCGGGCTGGCCGACGCCACCGACGAGGCGGTCGAGGCCGCTCAGCAGCACGTCTCCCGCATGCGCGAGCTGACCGCCGCCGTCGAGCTGGCTGTCCCCCGGCTGCGGGCCAAGCGCACCGCCGAGGCCGAGGCCGCCGCCACCCGCGACGTGCTCGACACCGAGGTTCGGCTGCTCGCCTCCGTGCGTACGCCCGCGGGAAGCGTCGAGACCGCCGGCGTGACCGCCGCGGCGAGGGCGACCGCCGCTGAGGCCGCGGAGCAGGTCCGCGCGGCCGAGGAGAAAGAGGAGAAGGTCCGCGGGGAGCTCGCGGCGGCCGGCGACGCCGGATCGCTCACCCTGATGCTCGACCGGCACGCCGAGCTGGAGAAGCTCATCGGTCAGGCGGAGTGGTTCGCCGGCGAGGTGTCGGTGGCCGAGGTCGAGCACAAGGACGCCGCAGCCGGTGTCGAGCTCGCCCACAGCGCCCACCTCGGCGCCGCCCAGCTGCTCGAACAGGCCCGGCTCGACTACACCGAGGCCCAGCGCATCGACCGGGCCGCCGCCCTGCGGGCCCACCTCGCCGTCGGCGACCACTGCCCGGTGTGCGAGCAGGCCGTGACCACCGTGCCGCCGGTGCCCGAGGAGTCCGCGGTGCGGGCCGCCGAGACCACCGGCAAGGCCGCCCGCGCCGCCGCCGAGATCGCCGAGAAGGCCTGGCAGCAGCGCGACGCCGTCGCCCGCAAGCTGGAGAGCAACCTCGAACGCAAGCGGGCCCAGCACGAGCATCACCTGACGCGGCTGGCCGAGGCGCGCGTCGCCGTCGCCGAGTCGCCGGGTGTGGAAGCGCTGCGCCGCCGGCTCGCCGAACTCGACAAGCTGCAGAAACAGCTCGACCTGGCGCTCGCGGCCATGCGGACGGCCCGGTCCGCGCACCGGCAGGCCCAGGCCGCGGTGATCGCCGCCGAGAACCGCCAGCGTTCCGCGTGGCGAGAGTTCGACACCGTACGTGACCAGGTCGCCCGCTTCTCGCCCCCGCCCGCCGACCGGGACGACCTGGCCGGCGCGTGGTCGGTGCTGGTCGAGTGGGCCGCCGACCTGGCTGCCGCTCGGGTCGTCGAGCGGGCTGCCGCCGAGGCCACGGTGGCCACCGCGCACAGCGAGACGGCCACCGTTCTGCGGGAGATCGCGGGGCTTTTCACGGCGGCGGGGATCGCGGTCCCGGCCTCGTCCACCGCCTCGTCCACCGCTTCGGACGAAGCGACGCTGATCCGGGCCGCGGCGGTCGCGGTGGAGCGGTCGGAAGCGAGCTGGCAGCGGCTCGCCGACCGGCGTACGCAGGCGCAGGAGTTCACCGAGCAGCGGATGACGCTGCAGCTCGAGATGCGGGTGGCCAAGGCGCTCTCCGGTCACCTGCGGGCCAACAACTTCGAGCGGTGGCTGCTCGAGGAGGCGCTCGACCTGCTCGTCGACGGCGCCTCCGGGATCCTGCGCGAGCTGACCGCCGGTCAGTACGACCTGATGCACGACAAGGGCGAGTTCTTCGTCATCGACCACCACGACGCGGGCCTGCGGCGCGGGGTGCGCACGCTGTCGGGCGGTGAGACGTTCCAGGCCTCGCTGGCCCTGGCCCTCGCCCTCTCCGAGCAGCTCGCCGGCATGTCGACCACGGCGGCCAGCCTCGAGTCGATCGTGCTCGACGAGGGCTTCGGCACCCTCGACGCGGCGACCCTTGATGTGGTCGCCGCCACGTTGGAAAACCTGGCCGCGCGCGGTGACCGCATGGTCGGCGTGGTCACCCATGTCAACGCGCTGGCCGAGCGGGTGCCGGTGCGGTTCGAGGTGCACAAGGACGCGCGGACCGCGCACGTGGCGAGGGTGGGCTTTTGACCAGGATGTTCGTGGACGCGTGGGACCCGTCGTACGGCGCGTCCTTCGAGGGCGGTTCGGCCGACGGCGGCGACGGGCCGGCGTCACCGTCGAGCGCCCAGGTCGTCACCGACGTCGAGGTGCCGGCGGCGGAGTGGGCGCCGATGGACGTGCCCGCCGGGGTGCGCCGGCCCGACGTGGTCTTCCTGGTCGACGGGGTGCGGCGCAACGACGCCGGACTGTGGACGGCCGAGGAGGACGGGACGTCGTACGCGGGGCTCGCCGCCTCGTACGCGGCCGGGGTGGTTCGTTGCGACCTGGCCCGGGGAGTGGCGGAGCTGGTGGCGCGCGCGTGGCTCGGGGCCTGTTCACCGCGAGCCCATCGGCGGCGGACGTGCAGGCCGGATCGGTGCGTTACGAGGTGCACCGCATCCACGGCACGGGCGAGGCGAGCAAGCTGCCGGCGGCAGTGCAGGCCCCGCTGACCGCGCTCGAGATCGACATCTCGTCGGCCGCCCGCGACTTCGGCTCGGACGGCAGCGACCTGCTGGTGGTCGACGGTCCGCTGCGGAACAGGCGGCAGCTCCCGCGCACGATCGGATACGTCAAGACCCAGCAGAAGCAATACCTACCGGCCGCGCTGACCTCGGTCGTGACGTCGCTGAAACCCGGGCAGCGGACTCCGGTGTTTCACCTGGGCACGGTGTGGGGCGGCTGGTCCTGGTATCTGCGGCTGCCCGGCGGCTCCGGGGCGCCCTGGTCGGGGATCGTCCGGGTGGAGTGCTCGCCCGATCTGACCGCCGAGGAGGCGATCGGGCTGGCCGAGATCTCGGGGGCGACGTTGCCGCGGTTCGCGTCGTCGGCCTACAAGGACCCGCGGGCGCCGCAAAATCTGGTGCCGATCGCGGGACTCGAGCGGCGGCTGCGCGGGCTGCTGGGCGACTCGCGGGTGCTGCACCGGGCGCTGACGCTGGCTACCACCCGTACGCGTTGACGTCTCCGGGCGTGATCGCGGCGACCAGCTTTCGCACGGCGAGCTGCTCGGGCAGCCGTACCGCCGCGATCCGTGAAGGCACCGTGACCAGGCTTTCCTGACCTGATCCTCCGAGGCGGAGCAGCACTCGGGCGACGAGGTCGGGACGCGCCCGCCGACCCGACTCTGAGTCATCAACAGGTGACAGGTCGCGTCTCTCGAGCGTGGGTTCGCCAGATAAGACAGAGGGCCCGAAGTGGGATGAATCGGTCAGAGATCCCGCGAATGGGCCGGATGGCGGCCAGACGTCCCCCGAACGGCCCAAACATGAAGCCCTATCGCATCCGGGAGCGCTCCCGTCCGATCGGACCGAAACGCTGCGTCCTGGTTCGCCTACTTAGCGGTAGCACCGCACCGGCAGTGCGTCCAGTCCAGCTCAACAACGTATTTCATGGTGCGCGTGTGGCTGAGTATTATTCGGCTGCCCAGGCAGTCATATCGGTGCAGATCAATTAATTTAGATCGCTCACCGAGGCGCCTCGTGCCCCCCCACACGAGACCGGAGGATCGTTTGAGACCGCTCCCGGAAATTTTCCCGTCCGCGTTGATCCCGAGGGCTGTCCCCAGCCGTATCTCAGGCGACGGGGAAAGCTTCGGGCGGAGGTATCGATGCAAGCGGTGGCCGAACATCGGCTGGCGCCGGGCGGGGTGCGCCTGATGACACAGCAGCATTCCGGTGGACGGTGGCAGTCTCTCGACGGGAGCCGTAGTGCGGACGACGGTGGTTCGGTGATTCCCAAGCAGGCGCCGCGGCATGAGGCCGCGAACCCGGGCGGCGCGACTCACGAGGACACTCTGGTTCGCATGCTCTACGAGGAGCACGCCGGCCCCTTGCTGATGTTCGTGCTGCGCCTGACCGGTGGTGACCGCCAGCGCGCCGAGGACATCGTGCAGGAGACACTGCTGCGGGCCTGGCGCAACGCGCACCGGCTCGGCGCTCAGGGGCAGCAGTCGCTGCGCCCGTGGCTGGTGACCGTCGCCCGGCGGATCGCGATCGACGATCACCGCAGCGCGAGCGCCCGTCCGGCCGAGACCTACGACCGTGAGCTCGAGAGCTTCCCGAGCCAGACCGACGACACCGACCGCGTGCTGCAGTCGATGACGGTCTCCGACGCGCTGCGCGAGCTCAGCCAGTCGCACCGCGAGATCCTGATCGAGACCTACTTCCGGGGCCGCACGGTTCCGGAGGCGGCGGAGAAGCTCAATCTTCCGCTCGGTACCGCAAAGTCACGGGTGTATTACGCTCTGCGTGCGCTGCGGACGGCATTGCAGCAACGGGGGGTGACCGAATGACGCAGGAAGACCATTTCGACGTCGCGTCCTATGCCCTGGGCGTGCTCGACGAGCGCGATGCCTCGCTCTTCGAGGATCACCTCATCGAGTGCCCGCGATGCGCGTACGAATTGGAGTCGTTCGTCGAGGTCGCCGATCTGCTGGCCGATGTCGACGCGAAGGCTGTGATCGCCGCCGAGGAGACCCGACGCGACGGTTTCATGCTGCAGAAGGTCATCGGCGAGGCCAGCCGTGAGCGGCACCGGGCCAACAGTCGGCGGCTTTATTCGCTGGCCGCCGCTGTGGTGGTCTTCGCGATGCTGTCGATCGGTGCGTTCTTCGTCGGTGGTCAACTGGGCGGCGACAAGCAAGGCCCGGCCACGACCAACACCGCTCAGCGCGACGACAGCCAGCTCGACCCGCTGCCCAACACGGCCGACGGCGGTCCGGGCATCGGCGGTCCCGACCTGAGCGGTGAGCGCTTCGACGGCTCCGACCCGCGGACGGGCGTCCAGGCGTCGGTCGCCTTCGAGAAGAAGGCCTTCGGCACCCAGATCTCGTTCGCCATCTCCAACATCACCGGGCCGAAGGCGTGCCGCCTGGTCGCCGTGCACACCGACGGCACCACCGAGCCGCTCGTCTCGTGGACGGTGGGGGAGAAGGGCTGGGGCACTGCGGCGAACTCCGAGCCGCTGCTGCTGCAAGCGATCACCGCGACCCCACGCGACAAGATCGCCCACGTGCAGGTTCAGGAGGTCGCCGCGAACGGCGCCGGCGAGACCCTGGTGCGCGTACCGTAACGGATCTTGCACGGAAAGGGATCCCGGCCGATCGGCCGGGATCCTTTCTTTTTGCTTAGCCGAGCAGGTCCCGAGGGGTACGCGGAAAAACTGGGAAATTGATCGGAACTTTCTTCAACCGCCGCGACCTTGCCCGCGTACTACTGCCCGGAAACGCCAAACAAAAGCAACTCCCCTGGAGGGCTCGTGGTACCGGAGAAGCGAAAGTTGATGGTCGTAGGCGCCGCAATCGCCGCGGCGTTCGCACTGTCCGCGTGCGCCCCGGCCGGATACAACGCCGCCGATTACGGCAATGCCACGGAGCCCGCTTCGGACAACGTCGCGGCCACCGCTGATGCGACCGCCGCGCCCGACGCGACCAGCGCGCCGGACGCCGAGGCCGACCCCAATGCCACGGCGCCGCCGGCCGCGGCCAACGCCGCCCCGAAGCTCAGCGCGGCTGAGTCGACCGACAAGCTCACCGGTTCCAAGGTGGCTCGGATGGGCAAGGTCGTGGTGAACGAGAAGGGCTTCGTGCTCTACCGCTTCGACAAGGACGGCAGCAAGCCGGCCAAGTCGAACTGTGTCGGCGACTGCGCCGAGGTCTGGCCGCCGGCGCTGACCAACGACGGCAAGCCGGCCCTCAAGGGCGTCGCCTCGAGCCTGGTCGGCACGGTCACCCGGGCGGATGGCAGCAAGCAGCTCACGCTCAAGGGCTGGCCGCTCTACACCTACGTCGGTGACAGCAAGCCGGGCAGTTGGCGGGGCCAGAACGTCAACGGCTCCTGGTTCGTGATCCAGCCGGACGGCGCCAAGAACCTGACCTGCCTGCCCAAGGTCTCCAAGCCCGTCGCGCCGCCGGCCGCTGATTCCGATGCCGATTCGGGTGACGCCGGCGGCACGGGCAGCGACTACAGCTACTGACTTAAAAGTCCTTTAAGAAATCGCTGATTCGGAGGTAGAGATAAATGCTTACCGCTCGGTCTACGCGCCGCTCGACGCGTTGGTTGGTGGGCATTTCGGCAGCGGTTCTGACGTTCCTGGTCGCGCCGATCGCCCCGGCCCACGCGGCTCCGGGCGACGGCGTTCCGGTGCCCCCCAGGACGGGGCTGACCGACAAGGGCGTCGGAGCGGTCAGCGATGCCGACAAGGACTTCGTGATCAAGGTGCGGCTCGCCGGTCTCTGGGAGATCCCGGCCAGCAACATGGCACAGCAGAAGTCGAATGACCCGCGGGTCGTCGCGATCGGCAAGGCGATCGCCGCGCAGCACGTCGTCCTGGACAAGCTCGACCGGGACGCGGCCACGAAGCTCAACATCGACCTGCCGAACACGCCGAACAGCGACCAAATGTACTGGTTGCAGGAGATGCGTGACGCGAACGCCGCGACGTTCGACCAGATCTTCGTCGACCGCCTGCGGGCCGCCCACGGCAAGATCTTCCCGGCGATCTCGACCATCCGGGCCAGCACGCGCAACGACGCCGTGCGCAAGCTGGCCCAAGAGTCGAACCAGTTCGTTCTGACCCACATCACGTTGCTCGAATCGAGCGGCATCGTCGACTACGGGTCGCTTCCCACCGCTCCCGCCCCCGCGAACGTCGGCAGTGGCCCGGTTCCGGTGGACGGGCAGATGCTCGCGGCCGCCAGCAGCAGTGGCGGCATCCCGGGCGTCAGCACCACCGTGATCCTGCTCGTCCTCGCGGCCGCACTCGTGGTCGGCGTCGTCACGTCCATGCGTATCTTCCGGGCGCGGTAACAGCCCAGATCCTCGTCCCATCGCGTTAGAGAAAGGTGTCACCCCCATGCGAAGGTCCAAGTACCGGCGCGCATCCAGGAGCAACAGCTGGTTCTCCGGCAAGCGCCGCATCATCGCGGTGGCTG
>Ga0247781_1000257_pt1 | contig 15884 bp, 2 predicted proteins | sample UWRJL184509B5_FD_179922 | JGI IMG/M metagenome (GOLD analysis project Ga0247781, IMG submission 179922) | Plant litter microbial communities from Arlington Agricultural Research Station in Wisconsin, United States - UWRJ-L184-509B-5 | ecosystem: Environmental > Terrestrial > Plant litter >...
TGGACAGGTTTCTGTCGCTTTGTTCGCTATACTTATTAAAATAAGCTTAATACCCCACGCCAAAATTGCCAGGAGCGAAAGTGAGGAATGGAGCGCCCCATAGCGTAGCGAAGGGCCGTCGCGTAATGACGAACGAAGCGACGCCAGCAATTTTAGGTAAGGGGCGTTCTAAAGATGGCTTATTAAGTTAATACTTTTAGATAGGGGTTTAATGTTACTGTAGGTTGTTATTATTATAATGTATAGAGATAAGTTTAAACAGTAGGATATAAATGAATAATTGAATACTAGTGTGAAGAACTAAAGTCCCTTACGATAGTTATGGGTATAATTATAGCTACTTATATATTAATTAACTAGGTGGTACTTTATACCTTTAATCACTATGTTTACTTAACACGAGGAGTGATTAGAGTGATCAGAATGCCTCTAATCACTGTGATCACCGTGTTCTTAGCAAGATCAGAGTGATTACTTAACGATTGGTCGTAAGGGCTTCGGGTCTTTACACCCCTGGCCCAGTGCGCAGTACCGTGCGTACTGTTTCCCTACACTGTTCCTTCTGTGGGGAATCCGTCAGGCCGCTCCGGCCTAAGTGACGGCCTGCAGGGTCGTCACAAAGCTATTAAAAGCTTACTTTTCACACCTATTCTTTACATTAGCCCTTATTAGAACTTTAATACGATTAGCTTATCTTGATCTGTAACGATGTTATTTAATTAAAGGTGTTATAAGATTACCTTTTTCTTAAAGATATAAGTAAGTTACTTTACTGTTATATCTTTTAAGGTTAGTAAAAAGTAGGCTTATATTATTAATCTGTTAACTATTATAAGGATTTAGTTATAGGTAACTCTTATAATAAGGTCTTTAAACTTTAAGATCCTTATAACGAAATTAAGCTTTATAATGCCTGTAATATAGGGAGTGGTTTAAGAAGCCTGTAAGGTTTATAATATTAGTTTTACTTTTAGTAATAGATGTTATAGTTATCGATTACTTCCTTAATTAGCTTCTTTATTCCTGGGAAGGCATACGTTTACTAAGCTTATGTGAGAGTTTTAACTTATCTTATATGTCCTTTAAATTAAGATTTATAAATCTGCTAGACGTACTCCTTCTGCTTATTTAGGTTATAAACGTATAGTTTCTCTTAATATTAAAGCTTTACTTTTAATTTAGGCGCGCTGTCTATACCTTCTAATAGCTGTTTTAACTGATAATTAGTTTCGTCGTAGTTTGGATATATTAGGCACTCCTTTCCACAGTTTTACACATACCCTAAGAAATCTCCTAAGGGGTACTTATACTTACAGGTACTTTTTACTAACTTTCTTACTTAAAAGTCCTGTTATTACTAATAAACGTTATACTTTATCTATAAGTTTATATAGATATTAATAATTTATTCTAGTATTTAGTTATCTAATACTTATAACGTGCATGATAAGCGAGCGCAACAGACAAGCGAGCGCAACACTTTTCACACGTTGCACCATTTCCACATTCAACCCTTATTTTCTCCACAACCCAATATAACAGCACGTTCAAACGAAGCACAATTACTTCTAGCCCTCCAAGCTCTCTAAGACGATAAAAATCTAAGCTTACGTAAGGCAGCTAAGATCTACGATATTAATTATACAACTCTCTTCCACCGGCGCACTAGTCAGCCTATACGACGCGATATTCCAGCTAACTTATATAAACTTACGGATTTAAAAGAGAAAACGATTATTTAATATATAATTAAGCTATATACATACGTATTCTATCCCCAGCTTTCGTACGTAGAAGATATAGCTAACCGATTGTTACATAAACGCAATACGCCCCCTATTAGCGTACGATAGGCTTATAACTTTATTAAATGCTAGTTAGAACTCCAGATATGTTTTACGCGTAAATACAATTACTAGAGGGCTAAATACGAAGATCTAACAATTATTTATAAGTGGTTTACCCTTATATATAACGTTAAAGTTAAGTACGGTATCCTTAACGATAATTTGTATAACTTTAACGAAACTGGCTTTATAATAAGTATTATTATTACTATTATAATAGTTACTACTTCTAACAGCCGTAATAAGGTTAAATAAGCCCAGCCTGGTAATTAAGAGTAGGTAATAGTTATTTAAGGGATAAACGCTTTAGGTTAAGCTATCCTACCATTTATTATCTTAGCTAAGCAATACTACCTCGCTAACTAGTATTAAGAGTGTAACCTTCTAGCCTCTTAATATATTATAATAACTAATAACGGGTAGATTACTAATAAGAAAGGTATAGATTAGATTTAGTACTTTAATTTCCACACAGTATCTTATACGAAGGGCAAATATCGGCTGCTTATCCTTAACAGCCACGATAGTTACTACTTTAAAGAATTTAAGACTTACTACTAAGAGTATAATATTATTACACTCTGTATGCCTTTACACTCCTTACACCTACTTTAACTATTAGATATTAGTTATTTTAAGCCGTTAAAGAAGGTATATAACTGTTAAATTAAGCAGTTAATACAGATAAATATTATATATATTAGTAAGTTGGAATTTCTCTATGCGTTTAAAGAGGCGTTTTTTACTTCGATTACAGAAAAGAATATCCAGGGAGGTTTTACTAGAGCTGGCCTTATACCGTATAACTTAAAGAGGGTGATATTTAAGTTAGATATATATATTCAGACCTTAACACCCCCAACCTTAAGCCTAGGTATAACATTACCTTAGGTCTCCCAAACGCTACATAACCCTTAAAAGGTTACTTTACAGTCAGTATTTATTAAAACTCAAATTTCTAACTATTAAAGCAGCTCTCTAACCTTAATGTTAACTGCTGTAGATCGATTAGCTAAAGGTATAATGGCTGTTATATATAAGGTAGCTCTTCTACGTATAAAGGTCTTAACACTACAAAAAGCCAATAAGGGGCTTAGTAAGCGACGGAAAGCTAAAAAAACATATATATAGCTTAGAGGGTTATTTACTGTATAAGAGGCACAGGATCTACTAGATTAGAAGGCTGTAGGTAAGCAGTTGGTCTAGGAAACACGATAAAATGGTAGTAGTGTAAGGGGGTCTTGTGTGAAGATTCAGTGCTATGGAGTGTGCGGTAAGCCTAGCTATAATGCACGCACGTGTAAGGAGGCTGCAGAATCGTCTGATTTATCTGTTTCCAATTCAGTTATAGTTATTTCTTAATATTATGGTTGTGTAATTAAGGATAGTTATAGTAGGGAAGTGGAAAGTGTTGCGCTCGCTTGTCTGTTACGCTCGCTTATCACGTACGTTAATATATATTTTAATATGCTGTTTTTTACTTCATTAAATATCATAATAGGGATTAAGACTAGATTAGTATCCTTATAATCTTATCTTTATGTAACGACCCTACAGGCCGTCACTTAGGCCAGGGCGGCCCGACAAATCCCCCGCAGAAGGAACAGTGCAGGGGGACAGTGCATACTGTCCAGGCGCACTGGGCCAGGGGTGCAAAGACTTAAAGCCCCTACAACCAATGAGGTGCTACTTGCGGTATGCTAAGTGCTTACATCGCAAGCAGGAGAAACCTTATAAGCAGAACGCTTACGTAATGTAAAGTGCTTACATAATAAGCACTTACGGCATTATAAGTAAGGTATAAAGTACCTCTCAGCTAATTAATATAAATAGTTATAATTATACCTATAACTACTGTAAGGGACTTTAGTTCCTTACGCTAATATTTAATTATTTATTTATATCTTACTATTTAAACTCACCTTTATATATTATAGTAATAGCGACCTATAATGATATTAAACCCCTATTTAAAAGTGTTAGCTTAATAAGCCGTCTTCAGAACACCCCTTACTTATTAGCGTCCTGCTATACGTTCTGTCTTAACCTACATTAGTCCTTTTAAAGCCTGTGTTAAGTGTAAGTTATAATATAATACTAACGTTAAGTTCTAAATGCTGTTTGTTAAATTCCCAGATATTACCTCTCTCCCACTAATATATTAACCTTTAAAAAAAGAAAGAAGATTAAAGAAGCGTAAGCCCAGCCTTAACTCCCTATTATTAATAAGTTAGCTACACGCCTTAAAGACTTAAACCTTAACTAATAAGGACTGGTTAAAAAGCTTAATAAGGCCTTCCCTAGAGATATTAAAAGTTATATTAGTCTTATTAAGAAACTTTAAGCTTAACTTAACACTATTAAACTAAAGAATAATAACCTTAAGGGCTTATAAAAGAAATAAGTAAAGCTCCCTCCACCTTTACACTTTAAGGGAAACTTTACGTAACTGGAGTCTTAAATAGCTTAACTTTAAAGCTATATCACTTATTATAATAAGTAGTTCTTTAAAGAAGAAGGAAAGGTTAGGTTTACTAAAGCCTTATTAGATAAAGTAGCCACTTACTAGTATAAACTCTATGTGAAGATAATTAATAACCTTTTTATAAATAAAGTGTGTAAAAAAGCCCCTAAAACTTAAGCCCTTTTTGACGACTTTGATATTTTTATTAATTAACTCTAAATTAAGTTTAAAGAACTAAACGCCCTTAGGTGGGCTAAATAACACCTTATAGCCCTAAAGCAGACATCCTTAATCCTTAAGTTCTCTATACGCTTTAAATTAAAAGTAGTAAAGATTAAACTTAACTAAGAAGCCTTAGTAATACTGTTCTAAAGTGGTTTAAAGGAGTACGTTATTAAAGACCTTTACTGGGAAGACTAACTGGACTGTCTATAAGAACTAGTTAAGATAACCATTAAGGCTAATAATCGGTATTATAATCATTATTATTAAAAGAACTTTTAGAAGGAACAGACCCTTTACCAGCTAAGTAAACTTAAGAAGGGAAACTAGTCGACTGTAATAAGCCACCACCTTAAGCTAATAGATATTAGTATAATAAACCGCCAGAATCGACCTAACTGTAATAAACCTTAATGGTAGTAATAATAAAAGCAGTTTAGGGATTTATTCCAGATCTAGTGCTTTAACTGTGATAAGAAAGGCTATATAATATAGTAATACCCGTTATTAAAATAAGTTAGTTAAAAACCCATTTTAAAAGAAGGAAAGTACGTTAAGTTTAACTTAGGAGACGTCTATATTAGGATAACAGGTAATGAAGAAGACTACATCTAGGTAAATAAGTGCAATTTAGGAGATAAGGAAGAAAAGGAAGAACCTTAAGACATAATATATTTAATCTTTAAGGGTGTCCTGGAAAAGTCAGCTATAAAGGTGCAGGTTATTATAAACTAACTTTAAGGTGGAAACACAGAACCGTTAGAGGTATAAGTTATAAAAGACCAACTTTAGGAAGAGATATTCCAGTTAGCTATTACAGGCTTTAAAAACCTTACCTTATAAGCCTAAAAATTAAAGAAGTTTAAGAAAGACCCTAATTTAAAAATCACTAAAAGGGTAAAAGGAGTTAAAGAACTAGTATTTTAAGCTACTTAAACGGTAAAGTAAGCCTTAAAAGGTAAAAAAGAATAAATTAAAAGAATTAAACTGGAAAAATAAAAATTCTTCTTAATAATACCCCTTAAGACTTTTAAACACTTTAAGCACACTAAGTAGATTAGCACCCTTACCTCCTTAAAAGAAGGACAGCTTAAATAACTACCCTATATTAAAGCTGGTATACCTTAGACTAGTACCTTAAGGGTCCCCTAAGAAGGTATAAAGTAAGTATATTAGTAAAGGGTTTAAGAACTGAAGGAAAAGCATTAAAAGCTAATAGATAAAGTAGAGGACTTAAGGGTTAAAGGCCTTACTGTAACGTTTAAAGATAAAGTAGTGGAGATTAGGTTATAACTTTATAACAGAGTTTGTTTCGTTAATTAGCTTAAATACCACCTTATTAAAGAAGACTATTTTATAAAAGAATAAGTTAAGTTACTGTTACCTAAGTTTTAAGAAGAGGTTTAGGAGAAATAACGTATATAAAGGTAAGTAGAAGAAGAGAAAGAATAAGGCGCCACTTTCCCTGTTTTATACTTTATAACTGTAACACCCACAGTTAACATTAACCACCCTAATTATAAAGATATACTATGGATTAATTACGTATATAATAACTGCGTTTTTAACCGGCATTACAGACTTAAGGCCCTTTATAACCACTTCCCTAACGTATGGAAATAAGATTACACTGTTATAAGAGTAAAGTTAAAACTGGCTTATTACTAAGTTTCCTACTCCCTAATAAGAGAATCTAGTAATAAGTAAAAAGTTACTGTAATTAACTAGGCTCCCATTACGTGTTAGTAAGGAGGGGTATTTAATAACTGCCCAGTTATAACATGTTTATTACATCTTAATAGAAAAGCTAAAGAATAATAGAAGCAGGAAGATTATTAACGGATTTAAAAGTAAAAAGACATTACTATAATCTAAGCTTATAAAGTGTACTATTAACTTATTAAAGACTTTAGGAATATTATACTGTTTGAAGTCGATTAGATGTTAAAGTGTGAAAACCTAAAAAAGGTTAATTACTAGGTTTATTAAAGCTGCCTGTTTTTTTAAAAGGAATTGGGAAAAGGTTACAGGCCCTTTAGAAGGGCTGGAAACTAGTAGTTCACTAGTTAGAAAAAACCTTAAGAAGAAGGAGAGGTACTTAAAGGTTAAGCTGGATAAGACCTTAAGGATAGATAATTACTATAACTTAAATGTTAAAAGAGTATAAGTATTATTCTATTAATGTTAACATAATAGATAGAAAAGGGAGGCTATTTAGGGTAAGAGTAGTGATTAATAGCGGGAGCACTTCTAACTTAGTGTACCCCTTATTAGTTAATTAAAGGAAACTCTTTAATTAAGAATATAAAGAGGCTATTCCTATTTAGAATAGAGAAGGAGGCCTATACTAATATAATAACAGTAAAGTTACCTACCATTTACCACTCTTAATTAAAGTGGATAGGGATAAATAATAAGTGGATTTTAACGTTACATTAGTTATAAGTTATAATATAATCTTAAGTTTACCTTAGCTGGAAAAGTATAACCCTGTAATTAACTAAAGGAGTAGCCACCTTACCTTTAACAAGTCCCCTAGCTGTAATTACTATTTAAAGAAAGCTAAAAAGGCATTAAACTGCTTTAAAGTTACATAAAGCACTTAAAAGCACACTAAACCCTTAAAATTAAATACAGTTTAGATTAAGTTTACTAAGATAGTTAAAGGATTAAAAGGTTTACTGTATTACTTAAATAACGATTTAAAAGGTAGAAAAAAGTAAGGAGCTGATTTATAGATAAGTGAAAAAGTTAATTTATTTAAGGTACCTGTAGAGTATAGGAAGTTTACCTTATTTTAAAAAAAGATACTGTAATTATTAGATTATAAACTATAGGATTATAAGATTAAGTTAAAGCCAGGAGTAAAGCTTTACAGCTTCTAGCTTTATTACTTAAACCCTTAGTAAGCTGAGGCTTTATAAGAGTATGTTAATAAGAACTTAAAAAACAGGTTTATTATAAAGTCCTAGTCCCTAATAGGATACCTAATGCTGTTCGTCTTAAAAAAGGGAGACAGTAAGTTATATATAGTTATTAATTATTAAACGTTAAATAAAGATATAATTAAGAACCGTTACCTATTACCACTTATTACGGAAATGTAAGAACAGATTATTAAGGTAAACTAGTTCTCCAGTCTTAACTTCCTTATAGGATTTAACTACGTTAAAGTAAAGAAAAAGGATAAGTATAAAACAGCCTTTTAAACTTATAACAGGTATTATTAATATTATATTATACTAATGGGATTAATAAACGCCCTTATAACCTTTTAAAACCTTATTAATAACGTTCTCCACCCCTTCTTTAATAAGTTTATCTTTATATATTTAAATAACATTCTAATTTACTCTGAAATTTTAAAAGAATATTAAAAGTATATATGATAGGTTTTAATAACTCTTAAGAAAGTAAAACTAATAATAAACCTGGAGAAGAGCTACTTCTATATTTAGGAATTAAACTATTTAGGGTTTAAGGTAACCTTTAAAAAGCTTAAAATGTAACTAGAGAAGATAAAGGTAATTAGGGATTAGCCCACTTTAAAGAACTAAAAAGAGTTATAAGCCTTTATTAGCTTTATAAACTTTTATTATTATTTTATCAGGTACTTTATAAAAGTTATAAAACCATTTTACAAACTTATAAGTAAGGGAAAGTCGTTTAAGTGGACTGATAGATAGTAAAAGGCGTTTAAAGACCTTAAATACACCTTTATTATAATATTAGTTTTAGCCCTCCTTAATTTCTTAAAGCCTTTTTAAATTAAGATAAACTCTTTAAAGTTTATAATTAGTAAAGAACTTAATTAAGTTTAGGATAATAGGAAACGTTACTTAGTTACCTTCTTATTAAAGGGAATCCACAGTCTAGCCTTATAATACCTAATTTATAATAAGGAACTAATAGTAATTATTTAGTGTTTTATTAAATAGGTACCGTACCTAAGCAGTATAAAAGAACTAGTTTAGGTCTTTTTAAACTATAATAACCTTTAATACTTCTTAATAAAGGAATTTAATTTACAGTAAGTATAGTAAGTAAAGTTAATAGCCCTGTTCCACTTCCAGATTCACTATATTAAAGGGAAAGATAATAGGTAAGCTGATACTTTTAACTGGAGATAGGATTATAAGGATGTTAATCTAGTCTTAGTCCCTATTATTATATTTAACGAAGTAAAGAACGGTATATTAAAGCATACGCTGTAAGTGTCAGATAACTAGATATTAGAATAAACTATTAATATTTATATAAACTTATAAACAGAGTATAATATCTATTAGTAATAATAGGACTTTTAAGTAAGAAGGTTAATAAAAGGCACTTATAAGTATAAGTGCCCTTTAAGAGACTTTTTAAGGCACGTACAAAACTGTAGGAAGGAGTGCCTAATATATTTAAACTATAGTAAAACTGGTTATTAGCTAGAATAGCTGTTAGAAGGTGTAGACAGTGTGCCTAAATTAAAAGTAAAGCTCTGGTATTAAAAGAAACTGTATATTTATAACTTAAATAAATAAAAAAAGTACGTTTAGCAGGTTTATAAGTTTTAACTTAAAGGATATATAGGCTAAGTTAAGACTTTAATATAAGCTTAATAAGTATACACCTTTTTAGGAATAAAGAAGCTAGTTAAGGAAGTAGTTAATAACTGTAATATCTGTTATTATAAGTAAAACCAGCACTATAAGCCTTATAAGCTTCTTAAACCACTCCCTGTATTACAGGTATTATAGAGTTTAATCTTACTTAACTTTATCACTGGGATTTTAAAGTTTAAAGACCTTATTATAAGAGTTACTTATAACTAGATCCTTATAGTGGTTAATAGATTAACAAAATAGGCTTACTTTCTGCTAACCTTAAAGGACATAACAGTAGAGTAACTCACTTATGTTTTTAAGAAAAAGGTAGTTTTATAACACTTTTAGCTAAATAATATCGTTACAGATTAAGATAAGCTAATTATATTAAAGTTCTAATAAGGACTGATGTAAAGAATAGGTGTAAAGAGTAAACTTTTAACAGCGTTTTACTTACAGATAGATAGCTAAACGGAGTAAGTTAATTAAATACTTATAATATATCTCTAGGTATATATTAACTTTAAATAAGATAATTAGTTTAAACTATTATTAACAGTACAGATAACTTATAATATAACATTAGTTAAGTTAACAGGTATATCACTATTCTTCACTAACTATAGTAAGAAGCCTAAGCTCTATTAAGGCCCACTTACCAGCACCCCTTAAGTTACAGTCCACACAGACTAAATATAAGAACTGTATAACTACCTGTAAGCTGAATTTAAGTTCACATATAAATAAATAAAGAAATTTACTAATAAACATTAAATTAAGTAATTAATGTTTAAAAAAGGACTTTATTACAATGGTGAATAAGTTAAGGGACTGACTTTTTAAAAGGGGGATTACGTTTACCTTTTTTTATAAAACCTGTATTTAAAACAACCTAGTAAGAAGCTTAACTTTAAAAGGTATAAACTGTTTTAAATTAAGAAAAAGGTTACTACCTTTAATTATAAATTAGACTTACCCGCTAATATAAAGGTGCGGATTAAGGTTTTTCACGTCTCACTTTTAAAACCTACCTTAAAAGGAGTTCCTTTAGAAAAGAAGATCGAGGTTAACACTAATAAGGATAAGTACGATGTTAAGGAAGTTATAGATTTATAAAAGGGAGGAAATACGTTTAAATATCTTATTAAGTGGTTAAATTACAGCCTTAAAAGTAATTTGTAAGAATTAGTTAAAAACCTTAAATGCCTAGACCTAATTACAGAGTTTTATTAGAAGAATCCAAATTAATTAAAGTTAACGATAAGAACTAGAAATAAGATAAGATCTAATATCTAAATTACTATACTAAAGAGTAAGACTACTGTGGGATTTAAAGCCTAAGAAGCGGTAGAAAACTCCTTAATAGGTATAAAAGGATATTTGTCAGAATCCTTAACCAGGGTTATAAGGACCTTAAACCTAATAAGGAGGTAAGGCCTTTAGAGCTCTTAATAAGCTCCATATAAGAATAAATGTTATTAAGGAAAGAAATTAGTAAAAGAAAAGTAAAAGTTGCTAAAACACGTGTGGGAAGTCGGATTTACGACCCCTTACTGGAGAAGGCAGTTATAAACTAAGTTATAAAGTAACCGCTTATTACAGAGACCTTATTAGAAAGTTCCCCCAGTTAAAAGACTCTACGTTATTAGGAGGAGCGTTTAGCCTAGCCTCCTTACTTTCCTAGAACTCTAATAGCTCCGCTTTATAACTAAATATTTTCACAGCCTAGTCCTTAAGGTAAGATTACTGTTTATAAAAGCGCGCCAGGCACGTTAACGCCTCTTAAAGCTTAATAATAGCCTTATAAAGCTGTTAAGTAATAGATTTAACTTATAAGTTAAGGTCTTACTTTTTAATAAGAAGAGCTTTTAACTTCACTTTATTAATATTAAAAGCGTCACACTGGGAAGGCTGGTGCCTCTTTAAACAGTGGTTATAACTGTCGGACTGGTTTAAAACCTGGTAAATAAGTAAAGGGTTAGTGGACTTACAGAAAAAATAAGGGGACATTTTACTATTAAACACGTGTATGTAAGCTGTAAGGTTTAGATGGCAGTTAGTGCTTTTACCCTATTCCCGTTTTAAAACTTAAAAGCTAGACACTTATTACATGGTGAAATAGTGAAAGGAGAAACTTACCTTTTAGGTTCTTTATAGGAAAAGAATGTTAAAGAGGGGGAATTATGTAACGACTTTACAGGCCGTTACTTAAGCTAGGGCAGCCTGATAAATCCCTTATAAAAGGAACAGTGTAAGGAGATAATATATACTATTTAAATGCATTAGGTTAGGGGTGTAAAGACCTAAAGCCTTTATAACTAATAAGGTGCTACTTATGGTATATTAAGTGCTTATATTGTAAGTAGGAGAAACCTTATAAGCAGAACGCTTACGTGGTGTAAAGTGCTCGTATAATAAGCACTTACAGTATTATAAGTAAGGTATAAAGTACCTTTTAGCTAACTAGTATAAATAGTTATAATTATACTTATAACTACTGTAAGGGACTTTAGTTCCTTACGTTAGTATTTAATTGTTCATTTATATCCTATTATTTAGACTCACCTTTATACATTATAGTGACAGCGACTTACAGTAATATTAAACCCCCGTCTAGGAGTGCTAGCTTAACAAGCCGTCTTCGGAACGCCCCTTACTTATTAGCGTCCTGCTATATGTTCTGTCTTAACCTGCGCCAGTCCTCTTAAGGCCTGTGTCAGGTGCAGGTCGTAATACTTTAACTAAGAGCATTAACTTATTTATTATCTTTTCCTTTAATATAGTAAATTTAAAAGTGGAACAGGGTTATTAACTTTACTTACTATACCTATTATAGGTTAAGTTCCTTTATTAAGAAGTACTGGAGATTATTATAGTTTGAAAAGACCTAAACCGGTTCTTTTATACTGTTTAAATACAGTACTTACTTAGTAAAACATTAAATAATCACTATTAGTTTCTTATTATAAATTAGGTAACGTAAGGCTAAGCTATAGATTCCTTTCGATAGGAAGGTAACTAGGTAACATTTTCTGTCGTCTTAAACTTCGTTAAGTTCTTTACTAATTACAAATCTTAAGGAGTCTGTCTTAACTTAGAAAGGTTTTAAGAAATTAGTGAGGGTTAAGATAAGTGCTGTAACGAAGGTGTGTTTAAGGTCTTTAAATACCTTCTGTTATTTATCAGTTTACTTAAACGGTTTACTTATCCCTGTAAGCTTATATAGTAGTTTTATAATCCTTATAAAGTACCTGATAAAGTATTAATAGAAGTTTATAAAGTTAATAAAAGCTTATAACTTTATTTAGTTTCTTAAAGTAGGTTAATCCCTAATTACTTTTATCTTCTCTAGTTACATTTCAAGCTTTCCAGAGGTTACTTTAAACCTTAAGTAGTTTAATTCCTAAATATGGAAGTGGCTTTTTTCCAGGTTTACTATTAGCTTTACCTTTTTAAAAGCTGTTAAAACCTGTCGTATATATTTTTAATGTTCTTTTAAAGTCTCAGAATAGATTAAAACGTTATCTAAATATATAAAGATAAACTTGTTAAGGAAGGGGTGAAGAACACTGTTAATAAGGTTTTAGAAAGTTACAGGGGTGTTTATTAATCTTATTAATATAATACAGTACTGGTAATACCTGTTACAAGTTCGAAAAGCCGTTTTATATTCGTCCTCTTCCTTTACTTTCACGTGGTTAAACCTTATAAGGAAATTAAGGCTGGAGAACCAGTTTACTTTAATAATCTGTTCTCTTATTTCCGTAATAAGTGGTAACAGGTAGCGATTTTTAATTATATTTTCGTTTAACGTTTAATAATTAACAACTATATATAGTTTACTGTCTCCCTTTATTAAGACGAACAGTACTAGGTACTTTACTGGAGATTAGGACTTTATAATAAATCTGTTTTTTAAATTCTTATTAACGTACTTCTGTGACGACCCTGCAGGCCGTCACTTAAGCCAGGGCGGCCCGACGAATCCCCTGCAGAAGGAACAGTGTAGGAAGACGGTACACACCGTCCAGGCGCACTAGGCCAGGGGTGCAAAGACCCAAAGCCCCTACGACCAATAAGGTGCTGCTCACAGCATACTAAGTGCTTATATCGCGAGCAGGAGAAACCTTATAAGCAGAACACTTACGTAGTGTAAAGTGCTTGCGTAATAAGCACTTACAGCATTATAAGTAAGGTATAAAATACCTCCCAGTTAGTTAATATAAATAGTTATAATTATACCCATAACTATTATAAAGGATTTTAATTCCTTATATTAGTATTTAATTATTTATTTATATCTTATTATTTAGACTCACCTTTATATATTATAATAACAGTAACCTATAGTAATATTAAACCCCCTATCTAGAAGTGTTAGCTTAATAAGCCGTTTTCAGAACGCCCCTTACCTATTAACGTCCTGCCATATGTTCTATCTTAACCTACACCAGTCCTCTTAAGGCTTATATTAAATGCAGGTTATAATATAATACTAGTGTTACAGTTTTAAACGTTATTTATTAAACTCCTAGATATTACCTCCCTCCCACTAACATATTAACCTTTAGAAAAGGTAAGGAGATTAAAGAGGTGTAAGCTTAGCCTTAACTCCTTATTATTGATAAGTTAGCTGCACGCCTTAAAGATTTGAACCTTAATTAGTAGGGACTGGTTAAGGAACTTAATAAAGCCTTCCCTAAAGATATTAAAAGCCGTATCGGTCTTATTAAAAAACTCCAGGCTTAACTTAACGCTGTTAAGCTGGAGAATAATAACCTTAAAAGCTTATAAAAGAAATAAATAAAACTCCCCCCACTATTATACTTTAAGGGAGACTTTACACAGTTAGAATCTTAAATAACCTAACTCCAGAGTTATATCACCTACTATAATAAGCAGTTCTTTAAAGAAGAAGGAAAGGTCAGGTTCGCTAAAGCCCTACTGGATAAAGTAGCTGCTCGCTAATATAAGCCCTATATAAAGATAATTAATAACCTCTTTATAAATAAAGTGTGTAAAAAGGCCCCTGAGACTTAAGCTTTTTTTAACGATTTTAACGTATTTATTAACTAATTCTAAACTAAGTTTAAAGAACTAAACACCCCTTAACAGGCTAAGTAACACCTTATAACATTAAGGCAGACGTCCTCAGTCCTTAAATTCTCCACACGCTTTAAACTGGAAGTAATAAAGACTAAACTTAGCTAAAAGGCCTTAATAATACTATTCTAAAGTGGCTTAAAGGAACACGTTACTGGAGACTTTTATTAAGAAGACTAACTAAACCACTTATAAGAATTAGTTAAAATGGCCATTAAGGCTGATAATTAGTATTATAATCACCATTATAGGAAGAACTTTTAAAAGGAACAGACCCCTCACCAGCTAAATAAACCTAAAAAGGGGAATTAATTAACTATAACAGGTCACCACCCTAAACTGATAAATATTAATATAGTAAACCATTAAAACTAACCTAACTGTAATAAGCCTTAATAATAGCAGTAGTAAAAGCAGTTTAAAGACTTATTACAGGTCTAATACTTTAACTATAGTAAGAAAGGATATATAATACGGTAATATCCGTTATTAAAGTAAGTTAATTAAAAACCCGTTTTAAAAAGAGGAAAGTATATTAGGTTTAACTTAGGAGATGTTTATATTAGGATAGCAGGTAATGAAAAGGATTACACCTAGATAAATAAATGTAACCTGGGAGATAAGGAAGAAGAAGAAGAACCTTAAAACGTGGTGTATCTAGTCCTTAAGGGTGTTTTAAAAGAGTCAGTTATAGAGGTGTAGGTTACGGAAGACTGACTTTAAAGTGGAAACTTGGAATTATTAAAGGTATAAGTTATAAAAGACCGACTTTAGGAAGAGATGTTCTAGTTAGCTGTTACAAGCCTTAAAAACCTTACCCTGTAAGCCTAGGAATTAAGGAAGTTTAAAAAGGACCCTAACTTAAAAGTTACTAGTATAGTAAAAGGAGTTAAAGAATTAGCCCTCCAGGCCACTTAAACGGTAAAGTAAGCCTTAAAAGGTGAAAGGGAGTAAGTTAAGAGAATCGAATTAGAGAAGTAGAAGTTCTTTTTAATAATACCCCTTAAGACTTTTAAACACTTTAAGTATGCTAAATAGATTAGCACCCTTACCTCCTTAAAAAAAGGATAGCTTAGATGGCTGCCTTATATTAAGGCTAGTATACCTTAAATTAGTACCTTAAAGGTCCCCTAAGAAGGTATAAAGTAAGTACACTAGCGGAAAGTCTAGGAGCTGAAGGAAAAACATTAAAAGTTAGTAGATAAAATAGAGGACCTATAAGTTAAAAATCTCACTATAACATTTAAGGACAGAATAGTAAAGATTAAATTAAAACTTTATAATAAAGTCCACTTTACTAACTAACTTAAACATTAACTTATTAAAAAAGACCATTTTGTGGAAGAATAAGCTAGGTTACTACTACTTAAGTTTTAAAAAGAGGTTTAAAAGAAGTAACGTATATGGAGGTAAGTGGAGGAAAAGAAGGAATAAAGTGCTACTTCCCCCGTTCTGTACTCTATAATTATAATACCTGCAGTTAACATTAATCACCCTAATTATAAAGACGTACTGTAAATTAATTATATATATAATAATTATACTCTTAACTAGCATTATAGATTTAAGGCCCTTTATAACCACTTCCCTAGCGTATGGAAACGGGATTACACTGTTATAAAAGTAAAGTTAGAACTAGCTTATTACTAAGTTTCCTAC
>Ga0247781_1000259_pt1 | contig 15845 bp, 18 predicted proteins | sample UWRJL184509B5_FD_179922 | JGI IMG/M metagenome (GOLD analysis project Ga0247781, IMG submission 179922) | Plant litter microbial communities from Arlington Agricultural Research Station in Wisconsin, United States - UWRJ-L184-509B-5 | ecosystem: Environmental > Terrestrial > Plant litter >...
TTACCCCGGCCACCATTGAACCATGTCGACGCCCCGACTCTTCATCATACGCCACGGCGAGACAGAGTGGTCGCTCAACGGGAAACACACGGGATCAACAGATATCCCGTTGACAGCCAACGGCGAGAAGCGTGTCAAGGCGACAGGCAAAGCGCTCATAGGACCTGATCGTTTGATCGTGCCGAAGAAGCTTGTCCATGTGTGAGTGCATTTTTGGGGTGTTTTGTTCTGCATAGAGGTTCACGCCTTCCCCATATCCAAACTCGTTGATGTCTCCTTCCGCTGGCAGCATTTGGAACGGTCATTTTCACCGCCACGTCCGTCAATTTGTCCTGAGGTCTCAGAATACATGTTGGTGATCTTTAACACTTTACAGCTACGTCTCCCCTCGAAAGCGAGCACAGCGGACTTTGGAGCTTCTGAACCTTGGATTCGAGGAGGCATTCCCTTGGAATGCTCACGGCGAGAGAGACAATGAGGGGTTGCAATGTGGTGCAAGTGTCGAAGTCAGAGAAGAGGTCCGCGAGTGGGACTATGGTGATTATGAAGGTATCACCACTCCCGAGATCAGGAGCTTGAGGAAGGAGCAGGGCCTCGACCCTGCCTGGGATATTTGGAGGGACGGCTGTCCGGGGGGAGAGTAAGTCCAACTCTGATTTCTGGCGACGGGCCTTCCGGTGCCCCCAATTTTACTAAAGCAGTTGATGTTTAGGAGTCCAGATGATATCAACCAACGTCTTGACCGCCTGATAAAGGAGATCCGAGAAAAGTGGCACAGTCCCGCCATGGGAAGTTCACAGGGGGGAGGACCGCAGCGTGCAGACGTGTTGGTTGTAGCACATGGCCATATCCTCCGCGCTTTTGCTCAGCGTTGGGCAGGGCAGTCGCTGAAGGATGGGCCTACGTTCTTGCTCGAGGCGGGTGGTGTTGGGACGCTTAGGTGAGCTTCAACCCTTTCATCATTCCCACGACCGTACCTTACTGGTACCCACCCTGCGCAAATGTGCTGAACTCAACCGGCAGTTACGAACATCACAGCATCGAAGAACCTGCTATTCTTCTTGGTGGTGCCTTTATGGTGGACATTTGATGACGCGGCTGGCACCCCCCTTCACGTTATTTTGCGAGTCGGCTCAGCCAGCGTTTGTCCATGGTTCGTCATATACGGCGTCCGCTCTTCTGCCTGTCAAGGCTTGAACTCCAATTGGAACATAGATGATGGACGTGTTTATATCAATCCAAGTTTCTTTGCTGTACCACTATTTTGACGGGTTCACACTCATACATGTTTGACCGCCACGACTGGAGCTAGATGCGAAGGAAGATATCAATACAACATTATTTTAAACAGTGAGAGTATCTGCGGACATCCCCATCCACCTCCACAGTAGCACCTGCCAAGAAGAGCGGTATCACTCCCCATGACCAAGTAGCACGGCTCAGTTGACGAAGGCCAGTCAAAGACAACTCGCGGGGCGTAATTCCTTACCACTGGGAGGTGGCACGAAGATACGTCCTCGTTGTATGCGAAAGATTCCCCGTTTTGTCTTGACGACAACCTCCACCTCAACCCACAATACTCCTACCACCCAGGTATCTCCCCAGAACTTTCAAGGCTTCCCATCAGTCAGTAAATATATAACCAATACGACATCCCTTTACCCGTCTGCATATCACATACATACCAACAAGTTCTCCCCTATATTCTTCTCACCAGCCCATCAACACTCGCAATACATCCCCCATTGTGTCTCGCCCCACCCCCTTCACCACCCCTTTCCGCCCCTTTGATGCAGTACCTTATACAAATGCGCCACAAGATCCTGATCGTAAACGCTTACGTGAACTGCAGTTAGGCGAAAGATCCTAACATTGCCGCCGCCCACGCGCAAGCATCTGTCGGTCTCGTCTCGATCTCTTTATCCCTGGTGATCAATCCTCCTCACGTCATAGCCAACGTGACCTCCTATCCGAACACCGCAAGGTACCTTTGTCAATACCTACCTCACAACGAAACCCACCCCAATTAATTACTCATCATGCCTAGATCTTTTTCTGTGCCACACCAAGGCGTCCATAGACCTACATGACTGCATACCTGGGCGGCCGGCAGGCAGGCGGTCAATGAGGCAAGTATGTATACCTACCTCGGTAGATGTGTAGAGAGGCAGGTCGCAACATTGTAACCCACACCCGATCTACCAAGCCTTCGAAAAAGGAACCAAAACATAAAACATAAAAATACACATCCCAAGCGCCACTCAGCCCTACCACCAGATGCGGCCGATCGCATCCCGTTGTCAGCGTAACGCAACGCCCCAAAGCACCAGCGTCACAACCCGACCCGACGTGCGTCGGGAGGAATATGCACGGGATATTCCTTTTTTTTTTGGAGGAGGCAAAAAGAAAAAACAAGATCCGTGTATTGAAAGGGACATGGATAACTGTCAGACTGATGGATGTACCTTCTACCTACTTGATACCTACCAACTCAGATATACGGTATGGGAAATGAAATGATCTGACATGATTTTCTCGCCTCTGCCCGTCAATACGAAACCAACATATGCTATGCGTCGGAATTTTCCAGGGCCAATCACCGCTTTTGATCGTGGCATAATCTTCTGTGGGGGGTGTTGGCGTATCATGTTAAATACCCAGATCAATCCTTACTTACCTTCGGTAGGGAAGGCAGGCTCGATACCTACCTTGGGTATACATACAATACCTGGCAGTGCTATCGAGTGGATTACGTGTTGTCGTGTATGCAGCCAGGCACACGAGTAAATACGGCATTGTCAAGCAGCGTCAGTTCATTCAACCTGGTACCTAGGCACGGAATAAGGTGCCTCGGTTTATTTGTTTGCCTGCCAGGTTGATCCTGATACCAAGATTTCGAGGGTTCGTGTATATTTTCCTAGAATGGTGGAATTACCGTATTTGGGAACATCCTGCGGCTCTTGTTCGTGGTATGTGGGCGGGGCATGGCGTGGAAGTGGGAAGTTGGTTATATTGGAAACTTGAAGGGAGGCTGGGGGCATTTATCATTGTTATGGAAGGAAGGCAGATAGAAAGAACGTTCTGTCTTGATTGAGAACGCCGTTATTTATTGCATCTAGCATGCCCTCTGCTGTATGGTTTCTTTATCGGGTTGCAGAATACCTCATGCACACATAGGTAGTCATAAGAACTTGACCTGTTTTGGCAGCAGGTTGTATTCGTTGGGTTACAATATTGGTGGCCTGAAAATGGAACACGGCAGGAGGTTGTCAGCCATAGTGACTGGGTATTTTGGGTAGGTAGCTGCTCCCCATTTGAGGATATATCTCCTATGAGGGGTTTATTGGCAACCTTACCTGGTATTCAGCGTCGACTTTGGTGGCACAATCAATAACGGTAAATATAATGAATATCTTTATTCGATAACGGAGAGCAATGCAACGCATTTACTGCCGACTAGTAGATGATCGCAGTGTGACATCTGGTAATTGTCTGTGATATGCAAGAACAAATGCGTTGCTGGTCATTGTTCTGACGTCGAGGAGATCAATACCCCAGGATTTACGTAGACTACTAGTATCTTTCTGCACATTTGCTATGAACGGAGTTGGTACAGAGATAACCCAAATGTTTCGAAAACTGGGTAGCTAGGTATGTACAGAAGAATCCAACTCTCTTCTTTATTGACTCTAAATATCTCCAGAACGAGGTGAAATAACGGTGAAATAACGTCAACAACGGTCTATGTTCTCACAGAATACCTAAAGAGGATTTCAGGATAGACCCCAACCTGTATCATCGAGAGAACATGTGGAAATAAGCTATATAGTCCATCAACTATTATATGAAACGGTGTTTCGGTTGCGTTGAACATGGCTTCTCTGTCCAGATCCACTCTAGATTGTTCTAATCGTGGAGAGTTGCAATGAGGTCTAGAAAGTGGTCTAGCGTATTCCGTTATGTAGATAATGCACATGCACAGCAGCACATAAATCGAACTGACCAACAGTTATCAAACAATCCTCCAGCCCGTGCTTCTTGTCAAGCAAATTTCATCGATAACTTTATTTTCCAGTCGAAATTGTCAATAGAATTGATATGTCAATGCTCCATGGCATATTCTAGGTTGGTATGCATTCCATCCAGGTGCAGAGGTGTTGACAGTCTTCTGGCAGCCGAAAAATCAACGTGAAACGGTCACCACTTGTGTTGAATAGGTATTCATTGTTGAGTTTCTGTTCGCGACACTTATTACCTCTTTCCACCTTGATATCACCGAAAGAGCAATAATCCATATTCCCTCAATCGCAAGCCTTTCCAACGAGTCAATAGAAAATAATATATCCAGACCTCCAATGTTTCGCTCGCAACAAGAAAACGAACCACGAGCATCTTCGTTGTCGTCTCCTCCAAAAACTGCTGACTCAGCGAACAAGGTAAACAAAGCCCCTGAATGGGGGAACGAACGAAAAGACCATCCACCCCCTGCTGCCTGAGGCACCGATAATCTAACAGCCTCCCTCTGGACTTCCATGTACCACTACATGTGTGAATTGTCATGTACCGATACATACACGCCGTTCGCCTGGCACAAAAAGCTAGAATAGACTTGCCCGTGAAAATAGTAGTGGCTTCACGGATGTGGTGTAGCGCGAGGGAAGCAACGGTTCGAGTACAACTCAAGCAAGATCCCGCAACCTACCCTCGCAAAGGCCCGCGTGAGTAACGGCCCATTGATGGCTTGTCGATTGCTTGGTGGAGTCGTCGAGTCTTCCTGTTACCAGGAGTCATGTAATCAACTCAAGTCATTTCTCTGCGCACCATGTGTCCTTGACTCCTTGGTCATCTGCCTCTATTGTGGCTGCCTTACTCTGGGGCCTCAAGAGTATAATCCGATGGAGTAGGCAGATCTACTTCCGTACATACAGGAAGACATTCACAGCCATCGACCATGTCAGATTCACCTGCCTGCTAGTGTCTTCAGTCTGGCGCACCAGGGGCGGCCCGAAAGAAGGCGCCGGCCTTGCAGACGTGGGAGAGACGAGGCGGAGTGTCCCGCCAGTCGGCGAATTTCGTGTCGTTACACTCAAGGTTCAGTGATCGGCCAAGTGGCGCTTGCTAGTCTTTTTTCGTTCTCGGTTCCATGGCGCGCATGGTTTTTCATTTCTGGATGTGTTGGGGAACAAAGTCGGATCCGCAAAAGCATGTATTTGGCCGAGTGGGAGTGAAACTCGATCCCGAACAGGGATTACTCGAGGCAAAACGATGCGTGTGCCGCGACCCAAGCAGCAGGAGAAAGGGCGGGAAAGGATTCAAAGAGCTAGGTCGATATGATCTGTCATGCAGGACATTAGCTCCCTGCAGTGCCACGACAGTTTCGTGATTGATGGGGACGCCACGGGAAGAGCACCCTGCACTAGTGTCCGGAATAGTGTAATTCCCTGCACCAATGGGGTGTAATAGGCTTGTGGGCGAGACATGATTACGAGGAACAATGCGGGCCTTGCCGGCCGACGGGGGCGGCACTGCGTGTATGACCGTACTCGATGTGGAGAGTTTGCTCTCGCCAACCCGATATTCCCCCAAGAAAGGATATCCGTCCTGAGGAGGTCTATTGGCGTCACGAGCACGTACAAATTATGCACAAGAGAGGTCGCCAAGGTGGCAAGCCGGCCAAGGCGATGCCGACATGAGGGCATATTCCGTATAATCGTATTCTGTCAACCCTGTCACTTGAAGCGAGTAGACTTTCAGAACTGTGAAAGAGGCAGGCGGCACATGACATGAAGAGACACGGTGGTGGTACAAAGAACAAGGCAAGAATGCTACCCAGTACAGGAACAAAACCCGACGCAACGGAGAGATACCCATATTGTTTGTGTTACCCACAAGGAAACGACCCATGGAACCCTCGAGATCATCCAACCAAATCCTTCGTATTCCCAAAAGTCTGGTAGTTCTCAATTACAGTCAAGCAGCATGCCTGCCAAGCAGAACGACATGTAATGGGAATACAGTGTTCATTGTATTTCTTCTGTCATGGTCATAGACTCGACAAATATAGAACAAGTAGCCAGGTCACTTCACTGGACCTACACCAGGAAAGAATCGGCCCCCATGTGAAAGCGCCTATCCATACATGCCCAAAAAAAACACCCATCAAATGGTGAACCAGACCAAGACCGGGGTATTCTGTATCCCGTACATACCCATTTCCATCCATCTTCTCTTCTGTCCTTTCTTCTTCTTCTCCCCCGCCTCACCCATGCACTCACCGTATGCACCTTCCCACATTACACCTGCAGTACCAGGTAGTACAACACAAGCAGATATATCGTGTCAGACCAGCAAAAGAAGCAAAACAAACTGCCCGGTCACCATTCCTACCCATTGGCCGCCTCGCCATGGGTACCACAAGGTGATACGCAACACAGCAATGTCTCAAACTTATATTTGAAAACCACACACACCAAATTTAACCCACAAAATTATCAACGCGGAAAATAGGCCAACGGGAGGGAGGAAAGGCGGGAGAGAGGGGGCCAAGACAGTACGTGCCTCCGCCACCGATCCCGATGCTGCCTACTTCGTCCGATAATGTGGTTGCGACGGGGGAAGGAGGGAAGTCCCTTTGTGAAATCCTGGTTTTGGTTCCATCTTTGCATGGCGCGCGGCGCGGGCATTCGGGAAGGGCAGAAAGAAGGAAGGAGGAAAGACACGAAAAACAGAAATTTTCCCATGAATGCGGCGAGGGAAAATAGGTAGGTAGGCAGGCACCAAGACAGATACACATGCCTTGCCTTGCCTTGCAACATGATGACCACGCCATATGAAAAGGCAACAGTGCATCCATTCTCAACCTTTCTCATAGAGGTTGGCAAGAATATTTAATTTAACCAAAAAAAGTATCTGGTCATATGACCTGAGAGATTTCAGAGTAAATGAACTCTAACCCAAATCACAACAAGCAAAGGTCAGACACGTGAGGAGAGTCAAGACGTTCGCCCAGAGTACCGCATACTCTCATCAACCATCTTTGATGAGCGTATGCGGTAGCCAGAGCCGTTCAGCAAATTATCTGATAAATTAGGGGTAAAACCTAAATACCGTGGTTGTTGCAAGAATTCAGCTCCTTCTTCGAACCATGCCGTTTCTCAATTTTGTGAATAGCAACCCCGTCAAGCAAACATAGAAATCAATGAATGGGCAGCTAGCACACAAAGCGACCATCAGGACCTGCCCCTGCCAACACCGTGTTCCGCTTCCAATTCACTTTGAGAGAAAAACGGACACATTTTCAACATGATCACACCCAAAAAACCCCCCGGACTCTTATAGCAGGCAGGAATTTAAAATCAACACCCAAAATGGGCGTGACAACTCCATATGGAATTGGGAAAAAACCAGACATAACCATAAATTTAACATACTCCCCGCACAAGCCCCATTTCATTCTGCCGCGAGGCAATTCCAATCTTCTCAAATCAATTCGCTACTCCCCGGCCTCAGCCTCCGCACCGCGCTGTGTTTGTCCTTCACGGATAAACAATACATAGAGAAGAATCAAGCAAAAACAACCTCGGAAGAAAACCAGAGCAGAACAGACCCAACAGCCGAAAGACAGTGCAAACGGACCATTGGCCACCAAACTGCAAAACAGGGCATAACCAGGCTCAGTTGTGAACACCGTCATCCTTTCACTCCTTTTCAGAACCGGAATGCAGCCAAACTCCAAATCAAAGTGGAAACGAGCTGTCAGCAAGTGATTCCTTTCCGGCGCCAACAGTCAAGAAAATAAAGGCGAGGCAGAGGCCTCGACGATGTACTCAGGCTCCACAACCCGATGCCCGAATGAAAACAAAGTAGCCACCTTCCCGCCGCCCACCTCCAAGTAAAAATGCCGAGACAAGAAAAAAAAGGGGTGGCCTGATGCATATCGAAAGATCCTTTGTCGTGAAGTCCCGCCCAAATTGGCGGATTAACAACTGTCCAGCAGATCGAACTCCCGACGTTTATTAGGTTGGCCGTTTCCCGTTTCCCGTACCCGTACCCTGGTCCAGTCACATGGATTGCCGGTCGCAATGTCGGTGCTGACTTGTTCTAACTTCTTGCTCGTTTCCCTGACTGCCGTTAGACCGTTCGCTCTAAGTCCGGCGATTGAGCTTTCCAAGCATACTGCGATCGATATCGTGACCAGAGCCACGATCCCCCGAGCCACGATCCCCAGAACCACGGTCCCGAGAGTCCGGTCCTATCAAGTTCCCCAAACTCATCACGCTCGAGGTACCCATTGATTGCGGTTGAGATACAGTCCCTGACGGCGAAGGCCCACTCGAACTAGTCCGTTGGCTGGCTTCAACTTGACTTTGATCATATCCGCTTTGTTGATAGGGGTTATAGGCCATGGGCGGCGTGCCGTTGCTGTGGTTAGATGATGGCGACCGCCGACGCGGGTTGTCGTCGGGGGGATAAACCGGGGGAGGCAGTCGCATAGCGTGATCCTCCTCGGGTGGGCGTGTCCTTCTACGCCCCAGGTCCCTATCCCTGTCTCTATCCCTGTCGTCGAAAGAAGGAGGCGGCGGGTATTGGCTCGTGGGAGAATGCGCTGGAGGTGGATAATCGGAAGGCGGCGGCGGATACGCTTGTGATGCCGAGGATGGCTGCCCGGGTGCTGGGGGTAACGGTTGGCCGTACGCTCCATACAGGGGAGTTCCGGGTGGCACCCCTCCCGGAACAGCAGAGACAGGGACAAAGGCAGTCGAAGAGTTGGATGACACTGGTTGAAAGACACACTCTATTCTCAACTTGTCACAATTTGTGCATTTGCCATTTGACGTGTTTGCATATCCACTGCAGCGAATCTTTTGAGGCATTGTCAGTAAAAACGTAAAAGAAACATAAACGACAACAGCAAGCCAAGGAAGAATAAGTACCTTTCGTTTTCTGCAGTACCGGCAAGCGATTGACGTCCTTTGCCTGGGCGCTGCTTGAGGCATTGGGGGTGGCGCCGGCGGTGGCGCTTGCTGCTGGGCTTGAGGAGGATACGGGTAGCCATGGGCCGGTTGCGCGTATGAATAGTTGTATGGGGCGCTCCTCGACGGATCTGGTTGAGCGGGATAATACGATTCTGGGTACTGCCTACGGTCGTCATATTGTCTGCGGTCCTCAAACTGCCTTCGGTCGTCATACTGCGGCCGGCCGCGGTCTTCGTATGGCCTCCGGTCGTTGGGCGGTGGTGCGGGGAGCTGGTATCGCCCGTCCGGGGGTGGATATCCATTCGGATTTGCTGGAGGCTCAGCCGGCCATGGTCTCTGCTCCTGCGGGTATCTCGGGTCGGGATAGCGCTGATCTGGCGGATACGCTTGGCCTGGAGGGGCGTATGACATGGATGGCAGACTCATACTGCTCGAGGGCACTGGAGGTAACGGAGGATACTGCGGTCTTCTGTCGTCTTCGTCGTCGGGGGGAGGTGGGTAGCTTGATCCATCCGAACTGTCTCTGCGCGGGTATCCCCTACTTCCTCGATTCTCTTCTGCCATAATATGGCGAACTGTGGCAGGTGCCAGATTAAAGTGAAACCGGTGATTTGGTCAGTGGTTGATTAGAAAGGATGATTGCCAGAGCCCCGTTCGTCCGAGGCAATCGACTGATTCAAAGTCGTAAAATATCAGGTATCGCAAGCCAGCCAGTCTTGATCTCGTTCGAGGTTAATCCACTACGAGACTTGGTCCGACATAAGAACCGAAGAGGTCACCTGGATAGTCGAGACGGGACGTATTTCGAGCTCGGGATATCCCACTCCAACGGTTGCCGACGTTGAGAGTGGAGAAAAGCGGGAAGACGGGATCAGCCTTGATGCTAGACCGATGACGAGCCTCCTGTGCGTCAGAACTAATCTTGTGGCGACGCTAGATGACGGCCAGAAAGGAATGCCACAAGATGCCACCAAAGACAAAAGTTGTCGAGGACCAAGGTGGGTGTGGCGAGTGGAATGTGAGAGGAGCAATTAAAGAGAAGAAAAGAGGTGAAGGATGGGATGGCTCAGGATGGATGGATGGGGTCTTTGAAAGACGGTGGGGCCGCCAACAGACGACACGACGGAATGGGATGGCGGGTAATGATGTATGTGCGGCGGGAAGGCGACTGGAACGGGCTGTCTTTTTCTAATGGGCGGGAGTTCCCTATAATCGAGGTTAGTCCCGGAGTCTAGAGTCTGGTCTGGGCCGAAGGTGACGGGTGGGAGCGGAAATGGTTGCAGTGAAAAGGGAAGGAAGGTGCAGGCCGAGGGACACCGGAATATAAATGGCCCTTTTTAATTTATCAAAAATAATAAAGTAAAAAAATGGGGGAAAAAAGTCAACCCAGATCCCACCCAAAAGTCAACTTTGACGACCGAGCGCAGCTAAGTTTTACTGCAGCACCACCACCTCGTCAATCTGCCACTCCCACGATTGCTTGCTTTCGCTTGGGCGTTGAGGAGAGGCGTTGGCTGACGGTCGACAAGGGGAAATGGGGCAGAAGGAACAAGGGCGGCATGTATCTGTACTTGGAGGGAGATGCTGCAGTGATGCTGCAACGGCCGGACCAAATGAATGTGGGAGTGGGAGCAAGGTAGTGAGTGTGTCTGTCCAGTCTGCATACTGCCGCAACCCAAAGAGCTGCACCGTCCAGGATGCTCTTTGTTCTCTTTCTTCCTGACCGCCTTGCCCCAAACCCTCCTGTCACCAGTTCTAGGTGAAGGGGAGGGCGACCAAAGTCAAACCCAAAACTCAAAACTCAAAATGCTCACGTACCTTGGAGCCAGCTGGGCAATCTATGTGCGCCTCAATACAAGTCTCAATACAGGACAGCGTAATGAACAACAGAACACAGGATGGTTGGCCGAGGGAGTTGACGACCTGCTAGTCGGCTACAGTTGTTGGATGGCCGAAAGACTGCAGCGGTGCGTCGTTGAGAAGACTGTTGAGCTGGGTATTCCTGTTCCGTACAGCAAGCACTCTGACGATGACATAGGTTGACTTGACTGGACAATGGTGGCCGTGATTGATCTGCTGGTCTCCCTCCGAGTCAGTCCAGGATCTTGACCTGTCGAACGCCTCTCAGAAAGCCTAGTAGCCACTGGCTGCGTCTTGGGTTTGGGGGCTTGTTAGGAGAATGTTAGGAGAAACTGTGTTAGGAGAGTTGGCGGGTTCTAGTGGTGGTGCCAGACGTGGAGTAAACCGACATGGAAGAAGACTGGTCCTCATCACGGTCAAACGTGCTCGCAACACGAATGGAATGACTGGTATGTATGTGGATGGGTGTGGGTGTGTATGCACATCCAAGGTTCGATGATATGGTATGGTATGGCACTTCACTCACCTCAAACCCAAACTATCTAACAGATGGTTCAAATATTCCGACTTCTAGCTGTTGACTGACGACTGTAGAGGGTACAGATACCGTGGAGGGTTTGCTCCCCCTAAACGTCAGTGGGCGTGCAGTCACTACTTCTAGGGAGGTATTCCGTTGGTAAAGGTGAAAGACCCAGATCTGAAGAATGGGACAACTTTAAAAAAAGAGAACGGGGAAAAAAAAAAGGCCCTGCTTATGACGGGATCGGTCTTGCCAAGGGGGCCCATGGCTGTTGGTCACAGGCCGTCCAGGGAGGTGTCCAAGGCAAGTACTCCATACTTGGACTTGGTACATTACATTTACCAGATTCTCAAAGTTGGTGGGTGGTGTGTGAGGTGGGAAGGGTGGGGAGGGTGAGCTGCACTGCAATCGGCGCGGTAGGATGTACCTCCACTACTACGCTAGTGGGGATGCACAGCACAGGCCCTTCCTTGTCTCTGGGATGGCGCGGGCGGTCCCAGAACTTCCCAAATTCCCAGCGAGGGAGTGGGCGCAACAGCGGCTCGGAAGGGTGGGAAGGGTGGGACGGGTGAGTGGATTGGCGCGATTGCCCTTTTCTGGCAAAGTGCGGGTCACACTGCCAATCAGCCACGGGGTTCCAGGGATTACCTCTGGCCTTCCTCTAGGGTGCCTTGATTCCCGCGCCTAATTCGATTCTCCTCTTGCACTGTAGAACCCACCACAGCGGCAGCTGGACAAGGGGGTCGCAGTTGGGGCCGCAGCACCTGCCAGCCCAAGAACAAGAAAAAACAGCACGAGTGGGAAAGAGAAGATGCGCCTAGACTTGTTCCGTCGAGCTTGTGGGTTTGTGGGTTTTCTGGAAGGTTGCGCCGCGCTTGGTGATTCCATGATAAACTCTGCCCCACCGGGCCAGACCACGTTGTCACCTTTGTGTCACTGTTCGCCGGCCTTCTTTTTACATAGAAGGCGTTCGTTCCATCTTCTCCCATACATGTATCCCGTATTTGGCATGGTGCGGGCTATCGGACACAACCGCCCGCCGCCCCTTCTTCAACGTTGAGATATATATTACTCGATGCACTGCGCCGTCGACTCTCACCCACCTCTCCATGCTCTCGGGGCCACCTATCTCCCCTTTCACAACCTGCGGCGCTGCATATTTTCGGATTTCTTTAAATTTCCCACACAGCCCAGCCACAAAAGCAAGGGGGAAGTCTGGGCTGTTGGGTTTTTAGGGTGTCTGGTATGACTCGACTGGAGACCTTGAAGCGGGACTGATGGAGTTTTTGGATGCCCGCTTTGGTTTGCCATGAAGCCTGAAGAAGATGGACCAACAACCTAGACGAATATGAATGCGCAGGATCCCACGTGTTGGGGTTGCTCTTTTTCTGTCCTTGGGCATACCTACAGGCCGCTGCTCCAGTTTTGGCCAGATCTCGTATGGAGTCCAAGATGATGATGCTCCACAGCCATCAGCATTTCCTTTGATATCCACCCAGCCGTGTTTCTACTCGTCAGTTTTGTGCTGTGAGCTGTATGGTATGGTTCTTGTTGCGTCTGCCCACTGCTAGCTTTGTTGCTTGTTCTTGAAATGAGTGGGGAGAGTTCCTGGCGTTTTGGATATCAGAACTAGAGAACCAGATTTGCATAAGGGAGGATAGACACGGGTGCCCCGAGGCACACAGCATCGACCACAGCTAGGAACTTAACTCCATCGTCCGCCGAGGTGATATCATGTACGAAATATGGAGAAGGGCAATTGATATCAGATCGAACCGAATTCTTCGGAGCTGATAGGTGTGGGTGTGCTTGTGGAGTTGGAAACCCGTTCCACACATGCAGGCGGGTACTTCGGAAACCCAGCATTGAAAGAGTACGTACATACATACAAGGGCAGGACACGACGACCACGTGAATTGAGGTAAAGCAAATGCCTTGTCTCCTAACAATGTCTACCCGGCGTTGTGACTGCGGTGTCCCCGAGGTTCGGTAGGTGGAGAGTAGCAAGTGGCACCAATCGGCAACCCGCATCAAGACAGGAGAAATGTCGTGACGTTTCCGGTCCCAGGGAGAACAAAAGAATACGTTGCGGGAAATAAGAAATATCAGGCTTGGCAGGCAAAAGAGAAAAGGTTTGGTTTTACATTTGGCACTCAACTTGCACACGGACAATCATCCCCAGCCGGCCCTGTGGGTATCGTCGTCTGGACTGGGGTAGCCTGTCCTGCAGGAGCGGGAGACGGCAAGGGACGTTGCGTGGTTCCCTTTCCAATTCCTCTCGATTTTTTTCCCGCCGACACCTGGGAATGGGGTTCGGGTAGATACACACTATGGACTAGTACTGCAACACGGGCCCCATCCAAGTCGAAGAGTCGGGTCCAGGGTATTTGGAGACAGGAGAGATCCTACACATGGCGGCGACATATCTAGCTGGCAGGCTGGAAGGATACCGCTCAGCGTCTTGAGTGTATCTACATTATCGATGGGATGGGTCATGATGACCCCCGCCCCGGATGCGTAGTGTATCCGGTAGTGTGAATGGTGTTACAGGGTGCCATGGATTTGTCCACCCGTACGGAACACTCCGTTCCCCGTACCGTGGCCCCGTACATGACAGGAGTACCGTGCTAATGGAAGGGCCACAACGCGTGGACCGTCCCGTCAACGAATTGACATGAGAACTAATGTACGGGACAGATCTAGTGTAGAGGGTGAGCTGGACGAATGCGAAACATTGCCGCCTCGTCTGCGTGACCCTGGTGGAAACAAATATGTATTCCGTGGTGCACATGCTGCAACGCTCGGTTCTGATGTTGATGTTCTGGTGGTGCACACACACCATCTTTGTGGTCTGCCCAGGGGCCGAGGTCAGCTGTCGACAAATCAAGGGCCAATGGCCGGGACGGTCCCAAAAGAGCCAGGTTTGACTTGATAGGCTAAATGGGATCAACCTCTGGCCTTTGGGTTTTAGAATCCAAGGTGGTGTGTAATAACGACTCTCTTGGATACGAAAACAGCCACGCATGGGCACGTCCTTTCTATAGCGCTTTTGCACGTATTCTTGATATAAAGCAACTTGTTCAATATATTCCATCTTGATCGGGATGAGTGACGTGAGCAAAAGAGGACCCAGACTGTCAGCGCGAAATCGGAGCCAGCCATTTTCTTTCATTCATTCATGTGAACCAAGAGTCCAGGGGATCGGGATTGTCACGATGTGGAAAATCGTGCAAACAAGCGGTGTCGAATGACGGGTCGGGTACATCAGCAGGGTCAATCTGGTCGTATCGCGTGGCAATAACACTACGGGCCTGGCCGTCCGTCTGTCCATTTTGCAGGGGCTAGGGACGGTATGTTAGGCCCTCAACCATCGATGCTACTTCGCGAGTTCTGGGATGTACGGAGCTTGCATGCGATACGGGCCAGCGTGCCGCCCAAAAGACGAGGTGAGCGATGGCTGAATTGAAACTCACGAAGCCGAAGATTACACCGAGGGAGAATGGCCGAAGGGGTGAGCATCAGGCGGGCGACAGATTAAGAATACAGCAGACAACACACCCAAGCTCAAGATGCCGGCACCACCTCAACCTCAACACCTCCCGGCCAAACACAAACCAGAGAGCGCAAGGAGGGATGAAGGATATGAGACAGCCGAGAAGCCAACACTGCATCTCAGTCTTACTCGCATGATCGATCTAACAACACAAAGCACCTCGGGCTACACACGAACGGGATGCAGCAGCATCGAGCTCCCGAATTCCCGTGACGCTTTCCACAGGCCACACCCACGCGATCCAAATCAGGTCAAGTGACAAAGTCCCAGCCCGTCTTGCCGTCACTGGACTGTACTCCTGTCGATCCCGCCAAACGAACCGGGCCGTTGACGGTTTAATCTCGAGGCATGCAAGTCCCCGATAATCCCGTCTTCACGCCCGCTTTTCTGTGAAGATCATCTCGAGGAACAGCTCGCGTGTCGATGCTAGCCGGGGGTCTGTGGGTTTCTTTTCAGTCCACTTGGTACCCCGTTGGTACGGTACCTAATAAAGTAACCTGCCGTGTCAGGCGAGAGGTCCAGCTCGAGGAATACGGGATACAGGGTACAGAGTTGACCATGTGCTGTACCAGATGTCATGGCGAAGGTGGTTTCGGAGCTTGGCAATAACCCTGACAGAAACATCCGGTCCATGGATCACCATCTCAACGCCTCACAGAGCTGGATGTCCCAGACATGCATACCGTGCCATATCAAACATCCTGTTTTGTAAAGTAAATAAAAACGGGCAAGACCCGACCTTCTCCCTGAACCTTGCACGCGTATTCTGTACATGTACAGTACAGTACGCCGTACTTGGAGCGGCAGTTTTGGGTGTGAAAATTAGAGTTCACCGACAGCGGGGCTCAAGACGGCTTCCCCTCAATTCACCCTCTTCTCCGTCATCAACCGTCATTACCCTCTCATCGCCGACATTGCACCCTCACCGCCCGCACTG
>Ga0247781_1000260_pt1 | contig 15832 bp, 14 predicted proteins | sample UWRJL184509B5_FD_179922 | JGI IMG/M metagenome (GOLD analysis project Ga0247781, IMG submission 179922) | Plant litter microbial communities from Arlington Agricultural Research Station in Wisconsin, United States - UWRJ-L184-509B-5 | ecosystem: Environmental > Terrestrial > Plant litter >...
GACCAGCGGGTTGCCCTGGTAGGTCGGGTCGAAGACGATCTCGCCGCCGATGTTGGGCAGCCCGAGGCAGTTGCCGTAGCCGCCGATGCCGGCGACCACGCCGGGCAGCACGCGGGCGGTGTCGGGGTGGTCGGCCGCGCCGAACCGCAGCGGGTCCATCACCGCGATCGGGCGGGCACCCATCGCGAGGATGTCGCGCACGATGCCGCCGACGCCGGTCGCCGCGCCCTGGTAGGGCTCCACGAAGCTGGGGTGGTTGTGCGACTCGACCTTGAAGGTGACCGCGAGCTCGTCGGAGATCTGCACGACGCCGGCATTTTCCCCGATGCCGGCGAGCATGCGGGTGCCCTGCGGCACCTTGTCACCGAACTGGCGCAGGTGGACCTTGCTCGACTTGTAGGAGCAGTGCTCGCTCCACATGATCGAGTACATCGCGAGCTCGGAGGCGGTGGGACGGCGGCCGAGGATCTGCCGGATCCGGTCGTACTCGTCGTCCTTGAGGCCCAGCTCGGTGTGCGGCTGCAGTTCCTCGGGGGTGCTGAGGGCGCGCTGCACGGTGTCCGGTCCGCCGTCGAACTCATTGACCAGCACGTCGGTCGCGGCGAAGCCTGTCTGCTTCCCCGCCGCCGGCGACTGGTTCGGCGCGGCCGGCGGCGCGGTGGCGCCGCTGGTGGCCGTGTCCGGCTGCGTCGTCATTACTGGTGTCCCCCTGCTTGTGCGCCCACGGGCGCCCCGGCGAGGGCCCGCAGGACGGAAGTGAAGAAGCCGAGGCCGTCGAGCGACGGACCGGTCAGCGCCTCCACGGCGTGTTCCGGATGGGGCATGATGCCGACCACGTTGCCGGCCTCATTGGTGATCGCGGCGATGTCGCGCTGCGAACCGTTGGGGTTGCCGCGGAGGTAGCGCGCGACCACCCGTCCCTCGGCCTCGAGCTGGTCGAGGGTGCGCTCGTCGGCGACGTAGCAGCCCTCGCCGTTCTTCACCGGGATCAGGATCTCGTGGCCGGCGGTGAAGGTGTTCGTCCACGCGGTGTTCACGGACTCGACGCGCAGGAACTGGTCGCGGTTGCGGAAGTGCAGGTGCTGGTTGCGGGTGAGCGCGCCGGGAAGCAGGTGCGCCTCGCAGAGGATCTGGAAGCCGTTGCAGATGCCGAGCACCGGCAGGCCACCACGGGCGCCGTCGATGATCGACTCCATCACCGGAGCGAACCGGGCGATCGCGCCGCAGCGCAGGGCGTCGCCGTAGGAGAAGCCGCCGGGCAGGACCACGGCGTCGACGCCGTGCAGGTCGGGGTCGCCGTGCCAGAGACGGACGACGTCGGCGCCGGCGATGCGGGCGGCGCGGGCCGCGTCCCCATCGTCGAGCGAGCCGGGGAAGGTGACCACACCGATGCGCATGGTCAGGCGACCTCGGCCACGGCGTCATCCACCACGTGGATGTCGAAGTCTTCGATCACCGGGTTGGCGAGCAGCTTGTCGGCGATCTCGCGCGCCCGGGCGAGATCGGGCTCACCGGCGAATTCGATCTCGATCCTGCGACCGATGCGGACGGACGAGACATCGGTGACGCCGAGCCGGGGCAGCGCGTTGGCGACTGCCTGGCCCTGCGGATCGAGGATCTCCGGCTTGAGCATGACGTCGACCACGACGCGAGCCACGGGCACTCCTGACTGATAGGTGTAAGCACGTGGAGCCTACCTTGCGAACCACGCTGTGAGATTCTGGGCCGGTGACGTGCTGACGACGCCGGGGGTGCTGAGCAGGCAACTCACGGGTGATCTCCACCACTGCGTCGATCAAACTTTCAAGCGGTGGCGGGTCATCGCCCCGGGGATAGGTACGAACTGGATTCTTGTGTGTCAGGCGCGCGGAACTTAGGGTCAGACCATCGATCTCCATGAGACCGTGCGGCGGTCGCCCCACTGCCGTGCGGCGGGAATTTCGCCGGGGCGCGGCGTGACTATCGACTCGGTCGTGCCCCGGCGGCAACTCAGGAAACCAGCGGCAAACTCAGAGAATCGGTGCGGGGGCGTACTTCGCGGCCTCGGGGTGAGCGGCGACGATCGTGGCGACCCGGTCGGCCACCGCGCGCACCTGGGAGGGTGCGGCCCCCACGAAGGCGGCGCGGTCGGCGACCAGGGTGTCGATCTCGGCCCGACTCAGCCCGAGCCGGCCGTCGACGGCGAGCCGGTCGAAGAGATCGTTGACCGTGGCGCCCTTCTCGCGCATCGCCAGCGCGACGGCGACGGCGTGCTCCTTGATCACCTCATGCGCGACCTCGCGGCCGATCCCCTTGCGTACGGCCGCGACCAGGATCTTGGTCGTCGCGAGGAACGGCAGGAACCGGTCGAGCTCGCGAGCGATCACCGCGGGGTAGGCGCCGAACTCGTCGAGCACCGTGAGGAAGGTCTGGAACAGGCCGTCGGCAGCGAAGAACGCATCGGGCAGGGCGACCCGGCGCACGACCGAGCAGGAGACGTCGCCCTCGTTCCACTGGTCGCCGGCGAGCTCGCCGACCATCGACAGGTAACCGCGGACGATCACCGCGAGACCGTTGACCCGCTCGGACGATCGCGTGTTCATCTTGTGCGGCATCGCCGACGAGCCGACCTGGCCCGGCTTGAAGCCCTCGGTGACCAGTTCCTGGCCCACCATCAGGCGGATCGTGGTGGCCAGCGAGGACGGTCCGGCGACGACCTGGGCCAGCGCCGAGACCACGTCGAAGTCGAGCGAGCGCGGGTAGACCTGGCCGACGCTGCTCAGCACGCGCTCGAAGCCGAGGTGGCCGGCGACCCGCTGCTCGAGTGTGGCCAGCGCCTCGAAGTCGCCGTCAAGCAGGTCGAGCTGGTCGGCGGCGGTGCCGACCGGGCCCTTGATGCCACGCAGCGGATAGCGCGCGATCAGGTCGTCGAGACGCTCGTAGGCGATCAGGAGTTCCTCGGCGGCGGAGGCGAACCGCTTGCCGAGCGTGGTCGCCTGGGCCGCGACGTTGTGCGAGCGGCCGGTCAGCACGAGCTCGGAGTATTCGATCGCACGCTCGGTGAGCCGGGCCAGCGTGGTGATCACGCGCGCCCGGATCAACTCGAGCGAGGCCTTGATCTGGAGTTGCTCGACGTTCTCGGTCAGGTCGCGGGAGGTCATTCCCTGATGGATCTGCTCGAAGCCGGCGAGCGCGCTGAACTCCTCGATACGCGCCTTGACGTCGTGCCGGGTGACCCGCTCGCGGGCCGCGATGGAGCCCAGGTCAACCTGGTCGAGCACCGACTCGTACGCCTCGACGGCGCCCTCGGAAACGGCCACACCAAGATCGCGTTGCGCGCGGAGCACGGCCAGCCAAAGCCGGCGTTCCATGCGGATCTTCTCCTCGGGGGACCAGAGGTCGACGAGGTCGGTGGAGGCGTACCGGGCGGCTAGGACGTTCGGGATGGTCACGCGACCGATTCTTTCACGGGACCGAATTCCGGCTCGGGCACCTCATGGCGCAAGGTGCGTACGTCACGGCTGCTCAGCATGCCGACCACGGCCAGCGTGATCAGCACCGTCGCGCCGACCAGGGTCGGATTGACACCGACGGCGTGGGCGATCGGGCCGACCGCCATCTCGCCGATGGGGATGGCGACGAACGAACCGACCATGTCGTACGAGTAGACCCGGGCCAGCTTGTCGGCCGGGACGTGCTCCTGCATCGTCGTCTCCCAGGCGATGCCGAACTGCTCCAGCATCAGGCCCGCCACCAGCGCGCCGACGATGAGCAACCACAGGTGCGGGAACGTGCCGAGAATCAGCACCGGCAGCGCCATGAAGAACGTGCTGAAGACGCCGAAGAGCAGCATGCGGCGCATCCGCAGGCGCATCGCGAGCAGTGCACCGGCGAGCATGCCAAGAGTCTGCGCGGCCATGACGAGGCCCCAGGACTGACGCCCGATCGTCTCGTCGGCGACGACCGGTCCGAGGACGAAGAGCGCGCCGCTCCAACTCGCGTTGATGACGCAGAAGCCGGCCACGACGACCCACAGCCAGGTGCGTGACCGGAACTCCGACCATCCCGTACGAAGGTCGGCGAAGATGTTCGGCCGGGCCGGCTCGAGGGCCGCCTCGCCCGGCGTCTGCTCGTCGCCGATGGCTCCCGGGGCCGGCGCGGCCGGGGTGCGGGGCGGCACCCGGAGGAAGGCGAAGAGCGCGCCGCTGACCAGGAAGGTCGCCGCGTCGAAGGCAATGCCCCAGCCGGGGTTGGTAGCGGCGACGACCACACCGGCGAGTGGGGCGCCGAGGACGGCCGCCGAGTTCAGCGACAGGCGATTCAGCGCGTTGGCCTGCTGGCGACTCTCGGCGGGCACGATGTGCGGCAGGATCGACGAGGTGGCCGGCAGGGCGAGCGCACCGACCATGCCGTTGATCGCCGAGAGCACGATGAGCACCGGGATGCTGGCGGTGCCGGTGAGCACCAGGACCGCGACGACGGCCTGGGTCGCGAACGCGGCGAGGCTGGCCCTGACCATCAGCAGGTGTTTCGGCAGGCGGTCGGCGAGGACCCCGCCGAAGAGCAGGAACACGACGTTGACCAGGGTGCGGGCGCCGACCACCAGGCCCAGGTCGGTGGCCGAGCCGGTCAGGTCGAGGACGGCGAACGCGAGCGCGAGCGGGGCGAACGAGTTGCCGAGCGCGTTGATCGTGCGGCCGGCCAGCAGGAAGCGGAAGGCGGGGATGCGGAGCGGCGCGAGGGAACCGCTGTGCTTCATCGGGCAGGTCCTTCGGGCAGGTCAGGGGAGTCCAACTCGAACATCGCGACGGTCGTGCTGGTGCGGACGGTGCCGGCGGTGCGCGGCGGCTGCGCCGCAGCATGCAGGTCATGGATCGCGGCGGCGACCCTACCCATGATCTCTTGCCATTTGTCAGGGTCGATCCAGAAGTCGCCGTCGCCGAGCAGGCTTCTGATCTCTTGCTCGCCGCGCTGGATCCCTTGCTCGCCGCGCTGGATCCCTTGCTCGTGGCGTTCGAACTGCCCCCGGGCCGAGCGCCGGACCAACTCGTTGCCGAGAGCGACGAAGAGCGAACGCCGCTGATCGGCCGTCTCGGGCGCGCTGTCGCGGGTCGACTCGTAGCGGTACCGCTTGGCGACGCCGCCGCGGATCTTCTCCTCGCCGGCCAGGAGGATCATCCCGGCGGAGTGCAGGTTGCGCAGGTGGTAGCTGGCGTTGGCGTGGGTCAGGCCGAGCTCGCGGGCGACCTCGGCGGCGGTCATCGGCGTGCCGGTCAGCAGCGACATGATCCGAAGCCGTACGGGATGGGCCGTTGCCCTCAAAGCGGCGGTTCTGCTCGCATCTCCCCAAGACATGTTGGCGAGCCTAGGGAACAACGGGGGCAACTGTCCAATACTTGTTTGGGAGTGGCAGACTGCACGGTAGAGCGGCAGTGTCGCTAAGGTTACTGATGAGTAGGCAGCTGGCTTATCCTGAAAGGTCTACCGATGACTGATTTCAACCCGGACACGCTCGCCTCCATCGGCCCCAAGGAGTTCGCGCAGCTCGTCAAGGCGACGCCGGATTCCACGATCACCGAGGTGATGACGGGGGACTCGCGCTCGAAGATCCTCGACGAGGTCTTCAACCGCATGCCGAGCCTGTTCCGTCCCGAGAAGGCCGGCAACACCACTGCGGTCATCCACTGGACCATCACGGGCGGCGCCGGCGGCGCGAGCGACACCTACGAGACGGTGATCGAGAACGGCGCCTGCACGGTCACCAGCGAACCGGTTCGCGACCCGAAGCTGGCCATGACGATGGACGCGGTCACGTTCCTCAAGGTCGTCTCGGGCGACGCCAACCCGATGATGCTGTTCATGACCGGCAAGATCAAGGCGAAAGGTGACCTGGGCCTGGCCGCCAACGTGGCCAAGCTCTTCGACATCCCGAAGGCCTGAGGCTCAGCTCGACTTGAGGCGGCCCTCGACGGCGCCCAGCGCGATGTCCGTGCGGAACTGGGCGCCGTCGAGGCGCACGCTGTCCACCAGGGCATAGGCGGCGTCCCGGGCCGAGGCCAGGTCGGGGCCGGTGGCGGTCACGCTCAGCACCCGCCCACCGGCCGAGATCAGCGCGCCGTCCTCACGACGGGCCGTGCCCGCGTGGATCACGCCCGGAATCTCAGCGCCCTCGATGACGTCGCCCGTACGCGAAGTTCCGGGATAGTTCTTGCTGGCCACCACGACCGTGATCGCGGCGCCCTCGCTCCAGCGCAGCGGCGGCAGTTCGGCGAGCGTGCCGGTGGCGGCGGCAGTGAGCAGCCCGGCCAGCGGCGTCTCGAGCAGGGCCAGCACCACCTGGGTCTCAGGGTCGCCGAAGCGGGCGTTGAACTCGATGACCTTGGGCCCGGCGGGGGTGAGCGCGAGCCCGACGTAGAGCAGCCCGGCGAACGGGGTGCCGCGACGGCGCATCTCGGCCAGCGTCGGCTCGACCGTCTCGGCGAGCACCCGGGGTACCAGGTCCTTCGGCGCCCAGTCGAGCGGGGCGTACGCCCCCATGCCGCCCGTGTTGGGCCCCTCATCGCCGTCCGCGAGCCGCTTGAAGTCCTGGGCCGGCATCAGCGGGACGGCGCTCGTGCCGTCGGTCACCACGAAGAGCGAGACCTCAGGGCCGGACAGGTACTCCTCGATCACGACGGTTCCGCAGTCGGCCGCGTGCCGTTCGGCCGCGTCGCGATCGTCGGTCACCACCACACCCTTGCCCGCGGCGAGCCCGTCGTTCTTGACCACGTAGGGCGTGCCGAGGTCGTCGAGCGCCCGCGCCACCTCTTCGTCGCCGGTGCACGCGTACGACCGGGCGGTCGGCACGCCGGCGGCGGCCATCACGTCCTTGGCGAACGCCTTCGACCCCTCGAGCTGGGCCGCGGCCGCGCTCGGGCCGAAACAGGCGATGCCCTCGGCCCGCACCGCGTCGGCGACCCCGGCCACCAGCGGCGCCTCGGGACCCACCACGACCAGATCGGCGGCGAGCTCGACGGCGAGCGCCGCCACCGCCGCCGGGTCGGTGGCCTTCACCTCGTACAGCTCGGCGACCTGGGCAATGCCCGGATTGCCGGGGGCGGCGGCGAGGAAGTCGACGGACGGGTCGGCGGCGAGGCCGACGGCGAGGGCATGTTCCCGCCCGCCGGAACCGATCAGAAGTACGCGCACGACCGGCGATCCTACCGGCGCTCTCCTTCCCGACGTCGCACGCCGGGCCCGTCGCGTAAACTTCGGCAGTACCCGGGCCTCTGCCGAGTACGACCTGTTCGACCTGTTCGACGGAAGGCGTCCGCAAGTGCCGGTGATCGTGTTGGTCGGCGCCCAATGGGGCGACGAGGGCAAGGGCAAGGCCACTGACCTGCTGGGCGACCGGCTCGACTACGTGGTGAAGTTCAACGGCGGCAACAACGCGGGCCACACCGTTGTGATCAACGGCGAGAAGTACGCGCTGCACCTGCTGCCCAGCGGCATCCTGACCCCGGGCGTGATCCCGGTGATCGGCAACGGCGTGGTCATCGACCTCGGCGTGCTCTTCCAGGAGATCGACGGTCTCGAGGCGCGCGGGATCGACACGTCGCGGCTGCGCATCAGCGCGAACGCGCACGTCATCCCGTCATACAACCGCTCGCTCGACAAGGTCAGCGAGCGTTACCTGGGGGCGCGGCGCATCGGCACGACCGGGCGCGGCATCGGCCCGACCTACGCCGACAAGATGAACCGGGTCGGCGTGCGGGTGCAGGACCTCTTCGACGAGTCGATCCTGCGGCAGAAGGTCGAGGCAGCCCTCTCCTTCAAGAACCAGGTGTTCTCCAAGATCTACAACCGGCAGGCGGTCAAGACCGACGACGTCGTTCGCGAGCTACTGTCGTACGTCGATCGCCTCCGGCCCTATGTGGGCGACACAGCGCTCGAGCTGTCCGAGGCGCTCGACGGCGGCAAGGTCGTGCTCTGCGAGGCGGGCCAGGCCACCCTGCTCGACGTCGACCACGGCACCTACCCCTTCGTGACCAGTTCGAACGCGACGGCCGGGGGCGCGTGCACCGGCTCCGGCATCCCGCCGACCCGGATCGATCGGGTGGTCGCGGTGCTCAAGGCGTTCACCTCACGCGTCGGCGAGGGCCCGTTCCCCACCGAGCTGCACGACAAGTTCGGCGACCACCTGCGCGAGGTCGGCCACGAATACGGCACGACCACCGGCCGCCCGCGCCGGATCGGCTGGCTCGACCTGGTCATGGCCCGCTACGCGCAGCGGATCAACGGCGTCACCGACTTCGTCCTCACCAAGCTCGACAATTACGACGACCTCGACGAGATTCCGGTCTGCGTGGCGTACGAGGTGAACGGCGTCCGGCACGACGAGATGCCGTTCAGCCAGACCGACTTCCACCACGCGACCCCGATCTACGAGACGCTGCCCGGCTGGAGGCAGGACATCTCCGGCGCCCGCACCTTCGCCGACCTGCCCAAGGACGCCCAGCGGTTCGTCGAGTTCGTCGAGGAGCGCATCCGCGCCCGCATCTCGGTGGTGGGCGTCGGTCCTGCGCGCGACCAGGTCATCGAGCGTCATTCGGTGCTGAGCGGTGCCTGAGGCGGTGTCTACCCACGGCGGAAAACCCCTGCGAAATCGGCATTTGAGCGACGTCCTCCTGCTCAGCCTCGCCGAAGCTGGCGGCTCCGGGGAGGCGTGCGGTGACGGTTGTGGCGGCTGTGCGCCGGCCACCGCGTGCGCGCCCCGGGTTCCAGTGCTCCGGTGCGCCGACGCGCTCACCGCGGCCGGCGCCCGAGTCGAGATGATCACCGCGGGCTCCGACCAGGAGATCGACCAGGTGCTCGCCCGGCTCGACGGCCCAGCCCGCCCGGACGGCCTGACCTGGCCCGACAGCGACGGCAAGACGCGGCTGGTGGTGGCTTCGGCGACCGACGGCCAGTTGCGCGCCGTCGTGCGCCGGCTCGTTCGCCGGTACGCTCCGCCGCCGAGCAAGCGCCCCGACGACCTGGCCACCGGCCGGACCGTGCCCGACCTGCCCCCGCTGGCGATCCTGCCGCTGGACGCCGGGAACACCAGTGATCTCGCCGCGCAGCTCGGGCTGCCGCGCACGCCGGAAGCGGTGGCCGCAGCGGTGCTGAACGGTTCGGTGCTGCGCCTCGACCTGCTGCGCAACGACGGCGGTTCGGTCACCGTGGACGGTGCACTGGTCGGCGGCATGGACGACGATGGACGCGCGGTGCCGTGGCGCGGCCGGGTCGAGGTCGACGACGCGGTGCTCTCCGAGGGCGACGAGCCGATCCTGGCCTGCGTGATCGGCAACGGCGCCGGTTACGCCGAGTTCGCCGGGATGCGGATGCTGGCCGACGGGGACGCGGTCGACGGGCAGGTCGAGGTCGCGGTGGCCGTCCCGACGATCGTCAAGCAGCGTTTCCGGGGCACCAAGATGCGCGTCGAGGTGCGCCGTGCGCGGGGTCGCGCGGTCTCGGTGCTCCCCCGCGACGGCGAGATCCAGTTCCTCGACGACGGGGTCGGCGGATCGATGAATCGCAAGCGTTCGTGGTGGACCGAGGCCGGGGCCTGGGCGGTGTACGGAAGCTGACCTACTGTGCGACGCTGAGGTAGCACGCACGGGACAGCAGCCGGGAGGTTCGCACCAGTGGCATCGGTGGAGGACGAGGACGCCGACCGCGTCTACGTCCCGGGCTCGACCAGCAACCCGGCGCCGCCCGATCGGGACGTGGAACCGTTCTGGGCGCCGGAGGAGCTGGAAGCGCCGGTGCACGGGCGGCCCGTGCCGGTCCCGGCTCCGCATCCGGTACAGCCTCCGCATCCGGTACAGCCTCCGCCCGCACCGGAGGGGATCAATCAACCCTGGCCCAACCTGGAACGACCGGTGCCCGCTCCGGAGCCGACGTCGAGCGCTGAGCCGACGTCACCCGCCCCGGAATCCGGTGTGCACAGTTCGCCGGATTCGCCCTGGTCGCAGCCGCCGCAGCGCCCGGCCCCACCGCCTCCCGCCCCTCCGCCGCCTACCCGGCAGGCCCCGGCCCCACCCGCGCTGGCCCCACCCGCGCTGGCCCCGGCGCCGCCGGCCCCGGCCCCGCCGGTCAGGGCTCGACACGAGCCGGCCAACGGCGCGGTCTACCGTCCGGCCACTCCGCCCCCCGCGCACGGCTCTGGCGCCGTACCGTCTCACCCCGGCCCGCCGCCTCCGACCGACCCCTTCCAGGATCTTCCGTGGGTCTCCGACGGCACCCCGACCGCCGAGGAGTTCGCCCGCCGTCGGATGGCCAAGCCGGCCGACCCGGTCGCCACCCAGGGCGCTCGGGCAATGCTGCGCAAGGGCACGATGGGCCTGGTCAAGCTCGCTCCGGGCACGCGCGAGCAGGAGTACAAGCAGGACGTCGAGATGGTCCGCCGCAACTTCGGCGGGCTGCGCCAGGTCACTGTCGTCAACCCCAAAGGCGGCGCCGGCAAGACCGTGGCCGTGCTGCTGCTCGCGATGACGTTCGGTCAGAAGCGCGGCGGCTATGTGCTGGCCTGGGACAACAACGAGACCCAGGGCACCCTCGGCATGCGGGCCCAGCAGGACTTCCACGCCCGCACGGTGCGCGACATGATGCGTGACCTGCACCTGTTCCGCGGCTCGCAGGGCCGGGTGGGCGACCTCTCGCAATACGTACGGGCGCAGGGCGAGGGCATGTTCGACGTGCTCGCCTCGGACGAGTCGGCCACCGCGGGCGAGATGCTGACGGCGGACGCGTTCGGCGAGATCCGCGAGATCGTGAGCCGGTTCTACAAGCTGATCTTCGTGGACACCGGCAACAACGTACGGGCGCAGAACTGGCAGGCGGCGATGGACGCCACCGACCAGTTGGTGATCACCATGTCGGCCCGCAACGACTCGGCCGAGACCGCCGCACGGATGCTCGACCACCTCGAGCAGAGCGGCCGCCAGCGACTGGTCCGGCAGGCCGTCAGTGTCGTGTCGATGCCCCCGACCCGCAAGGACATCGACCTGCCGGCGATCCAGCGCCACTTCGCCGCCCGCACTCGGTCGGTCCTGCTCGCCCCTTACGAGAAGCTGATCGACTCGGGCGAACCGATCCGCTACGGCCACCTCTCCAGCAACACGCGGGATGCCTGGCTGAAGATAGCGGCGGCCGTAGCAGAAGGGCTTTAGCTCAGAGCGTCGGCGGCCGCCGGGTCGCTGTCGCGGAGGAACTGAGCGCAGCGGGCTGCCTCGTCGGCCTCACCGATCTCGGCGGCGGCCTGGGAGAGCGTGTGCAGGCAGCGCAGGAAGCCCTGATTGGGCGCGTGCGACCAGGGGATCGGGCCGTGGCCCTTCCAGCCGTTGCGACGCAGCGCGTCGAGGCCGCGGTGATATCCGGTGCGGGCGTACGCGTACGCGGTCACCGGCTCGCCCGCGGCGAGAGCCTCGGCCGCGAGAGCGCCCCAGGCAGCACTGTAGGTGGGGGCGGCCGCGGCGACGGCCTTGAGGGCAACAAGGGAGCCGGCCTCGGCGAGAGCCTTGTCGGCGTCGACGTCGGCGGGCAGGAGCGTGGCCGGAGGCCCAGGAAGCAGGTTCTGCATGACCTCATTCAACCGGCTCGGGTAGTACAGGGCAGACTGGGTACCCTACGGTCTATGCCCGGCGACCCCTTACGGCCCGTCCTCGGCGGGCCTGTCCCGTTCGACGCCACCGCTTTCGAGATCGAGTCGAGGGCCGAGCTCGACCTGCACCTCGCCGAGAAGTCGCTGGCCGGCCTCGTAATTCTCGGGCTGCGCCTCGATCTGGACCCGCCCTCGCTGACCGATGTCGACGTTCGGGATGCGCTCTTCGTGGGCTGCCGGCTGGCGAGCGACGACGTCGAGATCGACCTGATCCGGCGCGGGGCGCACCTGATCCCGCCGTTCGAGGCGCGGCCCTACCCGACCCATCCGGCCGCGCTCTATACGCCCGAGGACCTGTCGTTCGGCTTCGCCGCCGAGGGCTTCGCCGGCATGTACGACACGCTGGTCTACGACCACTTCGTGGCGCACGGCGGGGCGTCGCCCGACATCCGCGAGGCGATTGCCCAGCGGCTGCACGACGCGGGCATCGACAACGCGCTGGGCAAGGCGCTGGCTGCCTGGGTGCACGCGCGGGGCCGGGCCGGGGCGGTCGGCATCATGGGCGGGCACGCGGCGCCGCGCGGCTCGGCGGCGTACCGGATGGCGGCGACCCTGTCGTGGCGGCTCGCGTCGGTGGGGCGGTTGATCGTGACCGGTGGCGGGCCCGGCGTGATGGAGGCGGCCAATCTCGGCGCCTACCTCTCGGACCGCCCGGCTACCGAGCTGGCCTCGGCGATCGACCTGCTCTCGGCGGCGCCGCACTTCGCCGACCACGACCCGTACACGGCTGCGGCTCTGGCCGTCCGCAAGGCTTATCCGGCACCGCTGACGCCGGTCGCCGACGTGGTCGGCCGCCTGCGGCACGGCGGCCTGGCCCTGCCGACCTGGCTCTACGGCCACGAACCGGCCAACCTCTTCGCCGGTCAGATCGGCAAGTATTTCTCCAACGCCGTACGGGAGGACTCGATCTTGCGGCTTGCCCGGGGTGGCATCGTCTTCGCGCCCGGCTGGGCCGGCACGGTGCAGGAGATCTTCCAGGCCGCGACGAAGACCTTCTACCAGACCGACGGCCCGTCCGGCGCCTTCGTCTTCCTCGGGGTCGACCACTGGCGGCAGCTGCCGGTCGAAGAGCTGCTGCGGCCGCTGCTGGCCAAGAGCCCGCACGGCGACCAGTCGCATCTGGTCGTGGTCACCGACTCGCTCGACGAGGCGATGACCGCGCTCGCCGCCGGGTCAGGCGACATGCACACGCCGCCAGTTGGTCACGGGTAGCTCGGCGTCCGGGATGTCGGTGATGCCGTTCTCGTCCATCGCGTTGAAGACGGCCAGCCGCGCCTCCTCGAAGAGAAACTCGACCGCGTGCAGCACCCGGGGACGCCACTCGGCCACCGTGACCAGCTCGATGATGTTGACCGCGCGCAGGATCTGGCCGCGGGCCTGGCGCAGGGCGGTGTGCGGGTCCGGACGCCAGTCGAAGTGCTCGTACCAGTCGATCGGCCGGCTGAGGTCGATCTGGTCCCAGGTGATCGCGCACTCGTCGAACTTGCGGTGGGTGATCTCGACCCTGGTCGACCCGAAATCGAGGATCACCGGGCCGTCGGCGAACCAGCCCCGCTCGGCGATGTCCCACATCAGCCAGCCCGATCGCAACCTGCGGCCGATGAGCCGTACGAATCTCGTGCGATGGACCGCCGCGAGCGCCTCGGCATCATGGTGCCACTCGGGTTCATAACCCTCGATGCCGAGCACGATCTTGGTCCCCTCTCAGCGAGGACCGATCGTATACATACCTCTGAGTTACCCGGTAACAGAGCGACGCCGGCCCCCTCTGTGGGGGACCGGCCGTCACGACGCGACTACTTCGAGAGTGTGGTGCCCGTCGAGCGCAGGTTCTCGCAGGCCTCGACGACGCGCTTGGCGAGACCGTTCTCGGCCAGCTTGCCCCAGGCGCGCGGGTCGTACGCCTTCTTGTTGCCGACCTCGCCGTCGATCTTGAGAACGCCGTCGTAGTTCTTCATGACGTGGTCGACCACCGGACGGGTGAACGCGTACTGCGTGTCGGTGTCGATGTTCATCTTGACCACGCCGTAGTCCAGCGCGCCGTGGATCTCGGAGAGCAGCGAGCCCGAGCCGCCGTGGAAGACCAGGTCGAACGGCTTCTCCACACCGTACTCCGCGCCGATCGCGTCCTGGATCTCCTTGAGGATCTCGGGGCGCAGCTTGACGTTTCCCGGCTTGTAGACGCCGTGCACGTTGCCGAAGGTCAGGGCGGTCAGGTAGCGGCCCTTCTCGCCCAGGCCGAGAGCGGCGGCGGTCGCCAGGCCGTCCGCGACGGTCGAGTAGAGCTTGTCGTCGATCGCGGCCGAGACGCCGTCCTCCTCGCCACCGACCACGCCGACCTCGATCTCGAGGATGATGTGCGCGGCCGCGGCGTCCTTGAGCAGCTCCTGGGCGATCTGCAGGTTCTCGTCGAGCGGCACGGCCGAGCCGTCCCACATGTGCGACTGGAACAGCGGCGCCTGGCCGTTCGCCACGCGCTCCTTGCTGATCGCGAGCAGCGGCCGGACGTACTTGTCGAGCTTGTCCTTGGGGCAGTGGTCGGTGTGCAGCGCGATGTTGACCGGGTAGTTCTTGGCCACCTCGGTGGCGAACTCGGCGAGCGCGACCGCACCGGTGACCATGTTCTTCACGGTCGGGCCGGAGGCGTACTCAGCGCCGCCGGTGGAGATCTGGATGATGCCGTCGCTGCCTGCCTCGGTGAAGCCCTGCAGGGCCGCGTTGAGGGTCTGCGAGGACGTCACGTTGATCGCCGGGTAAGCGAAGGCGCCGGCCTTGGCACGGTCCAGCATCTCGGCGTAGACCTCGGGAGAAGCGATGGGCATCGGTGCGCTCCTTGCTCTTGCTCGTGCGTTACGGAAGACAGCGGGAAGAGGGCAGGACCGCGCTGTCCTCCAGCAGGCAGTATTCCGTAGCCTCTCGCGCCGCGAGAAATGACCCCGTAACTCTCCCGGAATCCGGCTCACTGGACATAAGGGTCGATTTACGCTCCCACCATGTCATTGATCTCCCGGGTGGCGGCGATCGGGCTGTTCCTGGCCCTCCTGCCGGTGTCGCCCGCCCTCGCGGCACCCACGTCGGCGGTCGCCGAACCGCATGTCCAGCCGGTCACTTTGACCCCGGGAGGACCCGAGAAGAACACCCTCATCTGGGTACGCACGAGAAACGTGGAGCCGGGAACCCGGGCGCGCGTGGAGGTGACCGTCGATCTCGGCGGCGCGACCGGCTTCGCCGACGTACGGGTCGGGCCGGGGTTTCTGTCGACCAAGCCCACCTCGGCGAAGCTCGACGGCCTCGTGGTGGACGAGCCGGACACGGCGACGGCCTGCCTGCGTACGGGAGAAAAGATCTTGTGCTCGTGGACCGCGACGCTCTCGGCCGCCACGTCCTTCGAATATCCCGCCCTGCTCAGCGTCGTGCCCAAGAAGACCGCGAAGATCGGCGACACCGCCGGCGTCACCATGTCGGCCAAGCTCGGGGAGGGTGCGGCCAGTACCGGGACGACGGTGTTCCGGGTGGGCGAGGGAGTTGATCTCGCAGCGGGGGCGGATCGGAACCTCAGGGCGGCCCCGGGCCGGCCGATCAAATTCACCCCGGCCGTACGGAACGCGGGCGCGACGACGATCGATGGAGCGGTACTCATTCTCCCCGCCGACCCGCGGTTGCTCGGTCCGTCGTCCTACCGGAACTGCCGCTACGGCTTCGGCCTGATCTGCACCTTCGACAACGCTCTCCAGCCCGGGCTGCGCTATGCCCTGGCCAAGCCGATCACGCTGCGCGCTCCGGCCGACGCGGTCCCCGGCAGCGCGGTACGCATGGTGGACCAGTGGATGACGAAGGCTGAGTGGGCGGAGACCGAGCAGACCGAGTACGGGACTCCGGGCACCGGAGCCCCACTGACCCTCGACGTGGTCGTCCCTTCGCTGGACGACAAGCCGCAGGTGGACGCGCTTCCGGAGAACAACTACACGGCCACGACCTTCACGGTCACGGGCAAGCGGCGGCCCGCCCTCGCCGCCGCCGGGGTGCGTCGCACGGCCGCGATCGGCGGCAGTTTCGTGCTCTCCCCGGGGCTGGCGAACTTCGGGCCGGGCACGCTGCGGCCCGACATGTTCCCGAACAACCGCCTCGGCGTCACCGTGTTGCTGCCGGCCAACGTCACGGTTCACAACG